>ERZ773118.1023-NODE-1023-length-20310-cov-131.79_pt1 | contig 20310 bp, 20 predicted proteins | sample MGYA00580562_ERZ773118 | MGnify/ENA primary metagenome ERZ773118 (study PRJEB29015, sample SAMEA2737878) | human gut metagenome | biome: human gut; feature: human-associated habitat; material: faeces | place: China | collected 2012 ... | reverse complement strand
GCGCATGCCTGTCACGCATGAGGTCGCGAGTTCGATCCTCGTCACTCCCGCCATATTTATGTTACCCGAGACATACCTAAGTATGTCTTTTTTTATACACAGAAACTAGGTATCTATATAACTATAAATTTTGGAAAGATAACTATACTTTTTTAAGGAGGAAAAGTGAATCTCTTGTTAAATATATTATGGCTTGCTTTTGGTGGGCTGTTATTATCTGTGCAGTGGCTCGTAGCAGGGTTACTCTCGATTATATTAATTATAACTATTCCATTCAGTACAGGTTGCTTTGAAATGGGTGGAGCTTGTCTTATGCCGTTTGGGCGAAAAGTCGTATTAAAAGAAACATTAAATGACTATTCACCGAGGCCAATTAGTGCTTTTTTCTGGATAATTTTAATAGGTTTGTGGCTTGCAATTTCTCATTTATTAATAGGAATAGCCTCATGTTTGACGTTTTTTGGAATACCTTTTGGTATTCAGCATTTCAAACTAATGAAGGTAGCTTTCAACCCTTATAAATATGTACTTATTTAAAATTGTACAGAATGATGTATTGTAATATTGAAAAAAATTTAGTAGAATTTATATTAAGACAAGTAAGAGATTATTTTAAATAGTAAAGTATCCGTTATTTACTTGTCTTAAATTATTTTTTGAAAAAACTGTAAAATACAGTTCTTTTATATATTATTAAGTAAAATTGAGGAGGTGTTGTTATGTATAATCTACGAAAGGCATTGGAGGAAAATAAGCTTTTGGAAATTAAAGTAAAATTAAATGAATTCAATCCTGTGGATATTGCAAACTTATTGGAGGATCTAGACCACGAAGAAACGTTAAAAGCATTTAGATTGCTAAACAAAGATTTAGCAGTTGAGGTATTTTCAAACCTTTCCTCGGAAAAGCAACAACAGTTGATAGAAGCCACTAGTGATGAAGAAATATCAAGAATAGTAAGTTCTATGTTTTTAGATGATACTGTTGACTTGATAGAAGAGATGCCAGCTGGTATAGTATCAAAGATATTGCGAAATACTTCTCCAGCTCATAGAAAACTGATAAATCAGTTTTTAAAATACCCAGATGATAGTGCTGGAAGTGTTATGACTGTTGAATATGTTGCACTAAGAACAGATATGACTGTTAAAGACGCTCTTGCAAAGATCAGAAAATATGGAATTAAAAATGAGAGTGTTAGTGACTGTTTTGCTGTTGACAAAGAAAGAAAACTAGAGGGTATAGTTCCCATAAATCAGCTTATAATAAATGCTGATGATACTAAAATAGCAGATATTATGACTGATAATATTGAGAAAGTAGAAGTAGATTCCGATCAGGAGTATGTAGCACACCTTTTCAGAAAATACGACTTATCTAATATGCCAGTTGTAGACAAAGAGGGAAGACTTGTAGGAATTATCACAGTAGATGACATCGTAGACGTTATTGACCAGGAGAATACAGAAGATTTCCAAAAGATGGCAGCTATGAATCCATCGGATAAGGAATATTTAAAAGAGTCTGTATTTGCTCTAGCCAAGCACAGAATATTGTGGCTATTAATCCTGATGATATCAGCTACTGCGACTGGAACAATTATAAGAAAGTATGAAACTACATTGCAATCAGTAGTAATCTTAGCAGCATTTATTCCAATGCTTATGGATACTGGTGGAAATGCAGGGTCTCAATCATCTACTCTTGTAATTCGTGGACTAGCATTAGGAGAGATAAAAACTTCAGATATTTGGAAGATTTTATGGAAAGAATTTAGAGTAAGTTTAATAGTAGGAATAGTTCTTGCTGGATTAAACTTCTTAAGAATATTATGTTTTGATAAAGTAGAATTAAAAATAATAATAGTAATATGTCTAAGCTTATTTTTTACTGTTGTAATAGCTAAAGTGGTAGGTGGTATTTTGCCAATAATAGCTAAAAAGCTTCATTTTGACCCAGCTATAATGGCAAGTCCATTAATTACAACAATAGTTGATGCCTGTGCTCTTATGATTTATTTTTCTACTGCAACTATATTACTTCATATTTAAAAAAATAAACTGTTGCAAACTGGTGATTTTTGTCATTGGTTTGCAACTTTTTTTATAATTTTATTTTTATAAAAAATTTAGATTGAATTAAATACAAAAATCGCGTAACATATATCTATGTAGATATTATCTAATTAGATATAATTGTTTTAAGGAGATGAATGAATTTTGGAAAGAACTGAGATGAAAATTTTAATAGGACTTCATAGAAATGTAAATACTTTGGATAAAAAAACATCTCAAATAGCTGGAGAATATAATTTAACATTTAGTCAATTTATGGTTTTAGAAGCTCTTTATAGTAAAGGAGATATGAGTGTAGGAGAGGTAAGAGAAAGAATTTTAAGTAGCGTAGGAACTATACCTCTTATAATAAATAATTTGGTAAAAATGAACTATGTTGAAAGATTAGCTGATGAAAAAGATAAGCGTGTATCTATATTACATTTGACAAAAGAAGGTCGTGATGTAATTAGTAAAGTTGCACCTAAAAATGAGATGATGATAGAAGAAAGTATGAAAGTTTTAGATTCAGAAGAAAAGGAAAAATTACTATATCTTTTAAAAAAAATGGGAGGGAAATTAGATGGAAAGAAAAGTGAAAACGAAAATAAGAGGTTTTAGAGCAACAGATGGTGCAGGTGTAAATTTGGTAAGAGTTTTGGGAAATCAGACAACTAAAGAATTTGATCCCATTTTAATGCTTGATTCTTTTGATAGTACAAATCCTGCAGATTATACAGCTGGGTTTCCAACACATCCTCATAGAGGAATAGAAACAATTAGCTATGTATCAAAAGGTAAGATGGTTCATAGAGATAGTTTAGGAAATGAAGATGGTATTTCAGATGGAGAGGTTCAATGGATGAATTCTGGATCAGGTATTATGCACGAAGAAATGGTTCCAGCTGCAGATAGACTTTTAGGTGTACAGCTATGGTTAAATTTACCAGCAAAAGATAAAATGAGCAAACCAAGTTACAATAGTATTAAAAGTAGTGATATAAAAGAAATAAAAATAGATGGTGGGAAAATAAGACTTTTAGCTGGAAAATATGGAGACTTCCAAGGTTACAAAGGAGAGCATTTGCCTTTAGACTATTATGATATTCATTTAAATGCTAATGCACAAATTACACTTAATATGAGACAAGATGATTCGGTAATGATTTTTACTCTTTTAGGAGATATTTATATCAATGGCGAGTGTATAGAAGAAAAAACAGCTGTTAAACTAACAGAAGGAGATACTGTTACAATCAAAAATGGAGATAAAAATGCTCAGATTTTATATATAAACTCAAAAGCATTAAATGAACCAATTGCATGGGCAGGTCCAATTGTAATGAATACACAGGAAGAGTTAGAAAAGGCATTTAGAGAACTTAGAAATAATACTTTTATTAAGGAAAAAATAAAGTATTAGAATAGTATAATAAAAAAGCTAAAGAGGCCTGTGGTCTCTTTAGCTAAATTTTAAATCTATTTTAATTTTTGATATTATTTATAATTTCTAATACATAGTGCAACTGCTCCAAAAAATCCAGATTGTTCACCAAGATCAGGAGGTACAATATAAGTATCTATATTTTTTATCTGCTCAGTTTTTATATATCCATTTAAAAGTTTTTGAACTTCTTTTCTTATCTTAGGAAATAGATTTCCATATTTCATTACAAGGCCACCTAAAATAATTTTTTCAGGAGCTAAAACTAAAATATAATTTACAATAGCATGCCCAATATAGTAAGATTGTAAATCCCAAGCTAAATGATCTTCTTCTAAAGAACTAAGACTTTTATGCCATCTTCTTTCAATAGCTGGAATAGATGCCATTCCTTCTAAACAATTCCCCCCGTGAAAATGACAAGTTCCAATAAATTTATCTCTAGGATGTCTATTTATAAACATATGCCCCATCTCAGGGTGCATCATTCCGTGTACAAGTTTATTTTCAACAATAGCACCACCACCAATACCATTTCCAATAGTTAGATAAATAGTATTTTTTGAATCTTTAGCAGCACCCCATATAGTTTCACCTAAAGCTGCTAAATTAGTGTGTGAGTCAAAATAAATTGGTATATTGAGAGCTTTTTTTAAGGAACCGACAATATCAAAATTTTGCCATCCTTTTTTAGGGGTAGCCTTAATATATCCATATGTTTTAGAATTAGGATTTAAGTCAATAGGACCAAAACATCCAAGACCTAAAGCAGATATAGCCTTTCCTTTGAAATATTCAATAACCTTTGGTATTGTTTTTTCTGGTGTTTCTGTGAGAAATACAGCTTTATCAATAGTATCCCCATTTTCAGTGGTTATTCCACAGAGAAATCTGTTTCCTGATGCATCAATAGCTCCAAATTTCATAACTCTCTCCCTCCCTGAAACATATATATAATATATTTTACCACATTTTGTTCCATTTTTCCTGCAAATATGAAAATTAATTAGTATGTATAAAAAATAATATGTTAAACATGGTATAATTTTATTGTATATTAAATATGGTGACCCAATGAATAGAGAGGGGATTCAAAAATCAATATTAAGAGGATAATAAGAATTTGGAGGAGCGTATGTTTAATAAGATAGATATAGATAAATGGGAAAGAGCAGAGCATTTTAAATACTATATAAATTTAATAAAAACTAATTATACTGTAACTGTAGATTTCGATATAACAAAGTTATGTAATGAAATAGAAAAAAGAAATCTTAAATTTTTCCCAACAATGCTTTATGCTATTATTAAAGGTGTTAATTTAAATAAAGAGTTTAGAATGTCATATGATAAAGATGGTAATTTAGGATATTGGGATTATTGTGATCCATCATATACTATATTTCATGAAGATGATCACACATTTTCAGACATTTGGAGCAAATATAATGAAAATTTTAAGATTTTTTATAAAAATGTCGCTGAAGATATGCAAAAGTATAGAAATATCAAAGGAATAAAAACTAAATTGGGACGAGGAGATAATTTTTGTCCTATTTCTTGTGTTCCTTGGGTACACTATAAATCAGTGAGCCACGATACATATACAGAGCCTGGAATATTTTTTCCAGTTATTACATTTGGAAAATATGAGAAAAAAGAGGATAAAGTTGTAATTCCTTTTTCTATATTTGTAAGTCATGCTGTTGCAGATGGCTGGCATACTGCAAAATTAATAAATGATGTTCAAAATATTATAGATAATTGTAGTAGTTGGATGTAGGAGGAAAAATGATATATATAGCTGTTGCTATGGCAAGTGAAGCTCAGGAAATTATAAAGTTTTATAACTTAAAAAAAGATAATACTATAAAAAAATTTCAAGTCTTTAAAAATAGTGAGGTTACACTTATTATAACAGGGATAGGAGTTGTAAATAGTTTGATTGCAATAACTTATCTTTTAACTACGGAGGATATAAACTCTAGAGATATTTTTATAAATTTAGGAATAGCTGGAGCAAAGTCTAGAGAAAAGTATGAAATTGGAGATGTAGTTATAGCAAATAAAATCTTAGATAGAGGAAATAATATAGAAATATATCCAGACATGATATTTGAGCATCAGTTTAAAGAGGGAAGTTTACAGAGTTTTTCCCATGTTGTAAAAGATGAAAAAGAGGTAGAGACAGATATGGTAGATATGGAAGGAGCAGCAGTTAAAGCAGCAGCTCTTTTTATGGAAACATCTAGAATTTTTGTTATTAAAATCATATCAGATTATCTTTTTAATGTAGATAACAATATAGATGTTCAACTGCTTCTTAAAAATAATATCTCACAAATAAGCGATTGGATTTATAAAGTTGCAAGTTACAATCAAAATTTTGAGATAGAGTATGAAGATTATGAAAGAGAAATAATTGAGAAATTTATATTAAAAATGAATCTTACAGAGAGTATGAAAAGTAGCTTTTTAAGCAATATAAAATATTATAAACTTTCTGATGGAGATATTTATTCTCTTTTAAATAAGTACATGAATCTAGAAATAAAAGCGAAAAAAGAGGTGAAAAAAATACTAGATGAAATCAACAAACAAATTATTAAATAATAGTTTTTCACATATTTATATAGAAAAAGAAGCCTATAATTTTCCAATGACAAGTGAGATATTATCAAAATTTAAAAATGCAGTAAATGTAGAAATAGATGATTACAAGAAGTTATTTTCAAGGACTAGGCAAAATTTTATTTTACAGAAAAAAACACCTAAATTAATACTTGCAGTAAAAAAGGATAAGTATTTATATGAAGGGGCTAAAGTTTGTGAGAGCTTTGGAAATGAAAATTTCTATTATATTTCCTCTGTATTAAACTGTGTGTATGATTGTGAATATTGCTATTTACAAGGAGTTTATTCTTCTGCAAATATAGTTGTTTTTGTAAATATAAAGGATATGTTTGATGAAGTGAAAGAGGTATTAAAAGAAAAGAGCATGTATATATGTATTTCTTATGACACAGATCTGCTAGCTATGGAAAATGTATTGGGAATAGTAAAAAAATGGTATGAGTTTTCAAAAGAACATTCAAATTTAAAAATAGAACTAAGAACAAAATCAGCAAATATCTCTTTATTTAGCAATTTAAAAGCAAATCCTAACTTTATAGTGGCATGGACACTGTCTCCGGAAGAGATTGCTCAAAAATATGAAAATGGGACACCAGAGCTTGTAAAAAGAGTAGATGCAGCAGCAAAACTAATAAAAAATGGTTGGACTGTTAGATTATGTTTTGATCCTACTATATATACAGAAAATTTTAAAGAGATATATGGCAATATGGTAGAGTATACTTTTTCTAAAATAAATTCAAAAGATATTTTAGATATAAGTATCGGAACTTTTAGAATTTCAAAAGAGTATTTAAAAAGAATGAAAAAGAATAGAGAAAAATCAAAGATACTTTATTACCCTTTTGAATGTAGAGACGGAGTCTATAGCTATCCAGAGGATAAAATGGAGAAAATGCTTGAGTTTATGAGAAAAAAAGTGTTGGAATTTGCAGATAAAGATAAGATATTTATATAGGAGAGTGTGATGAAAAAAGCATTAGTTACAGGTGCTACTTCTGGAATAGGGCACGCAATTGTAGAAAAATTATTAGAACTTGGATATTTTGTATATGGAGTTGGACGAGATTTTTCTAAAGTTAATTTTGGAGAAAACTTTGAAGGAATCCAGTGCGATTTATTTAAATATCAAAATATAGAATCTATGATAAGAGAACTTAGAAAAAAAGCAGAAATTGATTTGTTGATAAATAGTGCTGGAGTTGGTTATTTTGGGCCTCATGAGGAGATAAATGCCAGTAAATTACATAAGATGATAACATTAAATTTAGAAGCTCCCATTATACTGACACAACTTCTTTTAAGAGATTTGAAAAAAAATAAAGGAACAATCATTAATATATCTTCTATTACAGCTAAAAAGTCTAGTGTATTTGGATGTGCTTACTCAGCTACAAAAGCTGGACTTGGACATTTTTCTGAAAGTCTTTTTGATGAAATTAGAAAAACAGGAGTAAAAGTTGTTTGCATATATCCTGATATAACTAAGACACCATTTTATGACGACCTTAATTTTAGCCAAGGAGAAGATCCTCAAAGCTATATTCTTCCAGAATGTGTAGCAGGTGGTGTTGAGACTATACTTTCTCAAAGAGATGGAACCGTAATTACGCAACTTTTGCTGCAGCCACAAAAACATATGATCAAAAGAAAATAAAAAAAATACTTGACATAAAAAGTATTATATAGTATATTAGTATTGTAGTAAAAATGAAATGATTACAAAAACGGAAATGTAAAATAGAAATTAAAAGAGATCTTAAGGAGGAATGTAAAATGGCTAAATGGAGATGTACTGTTTGTGGGGAAATTATAACTGATGAAACTTTAACTGTGTGTCCTGTATGTAAGGCACCAAAATCTAAATGGGAATTAGTTCAAGAAGGAGAAGGAAAAGTTTGGGCAACTGAACATAAAATCGGTGAAGGAATGGCTTGCGGAGATGAAGAAATCATTGCTGGATTAAAAGCTAACTTTGCAGGAGAATGTACAGAAGTTGGAATGTACCTTGCAATGTCAAGAGCTGCAGATAGAGAAGGATATCCAGAAATCGCAGAAGCTTACAAAAGAATAGCTTTTGAAGAAGCTGAACATGCTGCTAAATTTGCTGAATTATTAGGAGAAGTTGTATCACCTTCATCTGAAGAAAACTTAACTAAGAGAGTAGAAGCTGAATTTGGAGCTACTTCAGGAAAATTTGATCTAGCTAAGAGAGCAAAACAATTAGGATTTGACGCTATCCATGACACAGTTCATGAAATGGCTAAAGACGAAGCTAGACATGGAAAAGCTTTCGCAGGATTATTAAAAAGACACTTCGGTAAAGAAGTAAAATAATTAAAGACTCATAATCACATATGTATAAATGAGAGGCTGTGCAATAAGATTGCACGGCCTCTTTATTTTTGTTTAAGAAACTATAATATGGAATAATGAGTCCTTAATTTTTATAGAATTATATTTTATTAGAGATAATAAAATAATCTATGTTTTATGTATAGTACATTAGTGAGGTTATTAATGGAGCAAGCGAGAAATTTTTGCAAAGTTTCTTTAATATTATCAAAATAGGAATCATTGAAAAACTTCTTGATATTGTTTAAAAGATTTGTTATATTAACCTGTGAGAATATGTGTTTAATTTGCATGTATATCTCCTTTGTATATATTGTTGTGGTAGCTATATTATACAAAAAAACATTTTTTTAAAATGTTACTCAGCTTTTTTATATATAATTTATGTTAATATTTTGTATAAAAAAAGTGACGATGAAGACAATTTCATGTAAAATATAAAATGTAAATAATACTAAAATAACTAGAATAGTACAAATAGTATATATATTATTTTTTTATTGTTATTAATATGATGAATTAATGTTATAAAAAAAATATATATTAATTTTATACTTAAGTTAGTGTATTTTAAATTTGTAAACTTTAATAAGAAATTTTTTTATAAAAAACTAATTATTATCTAAATTAAATTTCTAAATTTAAAAATTGTAGTGATTAGTTTTTTTTATTTTTTTTTCACTAAAACAATACTTACTTTTAAGTAAGTTATTCATTAAATAAACAATATTATGTTAATATAGTATACATACAATTGTATAGATTAATGGGGAGGGAGTTGGAAATCGATTATGAATTTTTTTACTTTTTGAGAAGAAAATGGAGTATACCCATAATATTGACTTTGGAGAGAACACACACCATAAGAATTTCAGAATTAAAAAAACTTTTTCCAAATTCAACAGAAAAAATGTTAATAGAAACATTAGAATTACTGTTAAAAAATAAGATAATAAAAAAGAAAGAATACGAGGTTTATCCGAAACATACAGAGTATAAGTTAACTTCTTATGGAGTGGTTATTTCAGAAATATTAAAAGAAATACAAAACAGATATAATGAGTATAAAGATATAATTTAAAAAAGGAGAGGCATGAGAAAACTAATTATAACTCTAATATTATGGTCTATGAGTTTTTTTATCAATACAATATATGCATTTGAATTTAGTCCAATAGGATTTGATAAAAGAATAGATAATGGCAATGGATATGCTGAATTTTATTTAGATAACAGCACAGATGAAATACAGAGGTATAGAATTAAAGTTATTTCTACTGAGAAGACTAATGATATTTCTAAATACATAAATATTTACCCAACTATTGTGAATGTAAATCCAAAAGATCGAGGGATACTAAAAGTATATGCAGAAGCGCCAAGTGATCTAAAAGATGGTGTATATAGATTTATGTTAAGTATTGAAAGTATAGCAGTGCCATCATTAAAAAAAGATAAAAAAGATATAAATGGGGCAGTTTCAATGAGAGTGAATGTAAATTTAGAAATGGAAGCATATGTGGGAGAAATTAAAGATAATATAAAAGTTATTGAGAGAAAAGTTGTTAAAAAAAATAATGATTCATATTTTATAGGAGAGTTTTTAAATGATAGTATCAGAGGATACGAGATAGGAGTTGGATTTGTAGATTCTAATAATTCATTAATTGAAGTGCATTCCCAGGGAAGAATTTCAAAAAATGGAAAAATGAAAGTTGAATTAAAAATACCGTCAAGGAGTAAAAAAAATAGTGTTTTATGACTATAACAATCAAGTGTTTTTACAAAGTTCTTTGACAATATAAAAATATAAAGACAGGAGAGATATTTATGAAAAAAAGTTTATTGGCAATGATTATTTTATCAACAGCTGCATTTGGAGCGAATCCAGGACAGAATACGCCTACAGAAAGCACTCACAAGGGAGAAGTTGGGGTACCTATGGAAGTCAGAGTAACAGTATTACCACAAGGTCCTCAATTAGTACTTCTAGATGAAAATGACATATTGATAAATAAGTTAACATTCGATCATGGAAGTATGGTAGCAGGATTGAGCCAAAAATCAACTTTAGAAAAGGAGGTTAGATTAGCTAGAGCTGATGGAAAAGCATTTGGAAGTAATGCAGAAAATTATAAAGCAAAGTTTGAAGCTAAGGATTTAAATGGAAATGCTATAGCAGGTAATACAGATAAAAACCTTGTGCTGAATGGTCATGGAGCTGCAAGTGGAAAAACAGTAGACTCTACTCTAAATTATAGAAATGATGAGATAGCTGTTACTGCAAAAGATAAAATGGTTATGACAAAAGTAACTTCTATAATAGATGCAATTCCAGCTGGTAAAGAACCAGGACTTTATGTAGGATCTGGAACATTTAATGCTACTTTAACAATGGATTAAGATTAGATGAGAACAGGGTAGTTTATAGACTACCCTTTCTTTATAAAGGGGTAAAAATGAAATATATATTCATATTTTTTTTATTAGTAAAAATAGTTTTGGCATATACCAATATTGCACCACTTTATTTTGATGAGAAAATAGATGGAGATGGTGGATATAAAGAATACATACTAACAAACAATACACAGAGAACGTTGAAGTATAGAATTTATGCAGAAAAAAAAGAAAATGATTTAGATATGACTTCTTGGACGGAAATTTATCCTAAAGTTATAAGCTTAAAGCCAGGACAACGCGAAAAAGTAAAAGTTTTTATTCAGGCACCTAAAAGCACAAATAATGGGGAATATATAACTAATTTTTGTATAAAAGAAATTGAATATCCTAATAGTGAAACAAGACAAAAATTACAGGTTTTTACAAATTTAAAAATAGAATTGGCTGGGTTTGTAGGAGAAAATTTAGGAAAAGTAAAAATGAGTAAGGTTGGATTAGATGAAATATCTATAGAAAATATTGGTTATAAAAGAGAAAAGTTATCTATTTATTTTGTAAAAGAAAATAATGAAGTTATTTTGGTTGACTCAATAAGAGTTTTTAAAGGAGAAACTAAAACAATAAAAAATAAAATATTTAAAGATGAGGTCGGAAAAATAAGAATAGTGGATAAAAATGAAAATATTTTATTAGAAACTGGTATCAATTAAGGATGGGTAATAATGAAATTAAAAGTGTTGGCTATAAGTTTATTCCAACTGCTTAGCTTGAATATTATTGCTGAAACGAATAATGAAGATTTAAATTTTTATAAGGAAATAGGAATTATTAGTCAAGATGAATATGATATTTTAAACAGTGGATCTAAACTTTTAAATGGAAAATATTTATATGAATTAAGAGTTAATGGAAATATAGAATCTAAAACTTATGAGATTTTAGTAGAAGATGGGAAAATGTATTTCCCGATTTTTAAATTTTTTGAAATTATTGAATTTAAAAATTATTATAAAGAGGGTCAAGATATAAACTGTTTTTTAGGTGAGGATATGCAAGAACTCACTATAGATACTAATGAAATGGGTTTTTGGAAAGAAAAAGAGTTCTATGTATTAGAAGATAATTTTAAAGAATATTTTTTAAGATCCATAAGAATTGATGATTCAAATTTTAGATTGAATATGTTTTTAAAATTTTCTTCTCCAAGAGATATAAAAAATATAGTGGCGAGAACAAAAGATAAATTGGAGGAGAATAAAGATAAAAAAGATATAATTTATACTAATAAACCTACACTCTTTGAACTTGGATATTTAAGAGTAAAATTAGATAAAATTTATTCGAAAGATAAAAGTTACGGTTCTGGTAAATTTAAAGATACTTGGGATGGTAAATTAGAATACCAAGGTGCTTTTTTGTATGGACAGTTTTTAACTAGTTATAACTTAAAAGAACATGAGTTAGAAGATAATAAATTATTATACAATGATATTTGGGAACAACATACTTTAGAAATAGGTAATTATAGCACAGGTAGTAGTTCTAGAGAATGGGGAATATCATTTAAAAAAGATAAGGGATACCTTATAACTAGGGATAAAACATATATTATAAAAGAAAATGTACCAATTGGAAGTAGAGTAGAATTACTATATATGGGTATTCCTATTGCAGTTGAAGATGCTATAAATGGAACTGTCTATTTTAAAAATGATGAGATAAAAGGCGATAGACAATACATATTAAAGATACATACTCTAGATGGGAAAATTTACATGAAAAAAATAGATACAGCCAGTGATTATAATCAACAAAATAAAGGACAAATTGAGTACAATATTGATTTTCGAGAAGTTGCACAAAGTGGTGGAAAAATAAGAGGAACTTCTAGGATTTACTATGGACTTACTGAAAATACAACAATTGGATTAGATTATAATAGAGATGTTGAAAGTATCGATAAAAGTTATAAGTATATAGATACTGGGAAAATTGAATTAATACATAGTAACTACATTTTTTCATATCCATATACGTTCGTTATAGGGAAAGAAAAATCATTTACGAGCTTATATGATAAAGGAAAATTTCAAGCTAAAGGTCAAATAGATATAGAGAAATTCAGAATTAAAGTAAATAGAGAGAAAAAAGATAAATATTATAGAGATAAATTAAAGTATGAATATAGTTTAGAATACAGACCAATAAATAACTTGCTTTTAAAATATGAAATTGAAAGTTCAAAATTTTATGATAAAACAAAAGAGAAAAATAAAAAATATAGTGGAAGTTATTCAAAAAGTTATAAAAATTTTTTGGTATCTGGTGAATATGAACACTCTACATTAGATAAAGATAAATATATGTTGAATTTTTACTACAGCGGATTTAGAAGTTTTACAGTCAAGTTGGAAAATCAATGGCGTGATTCAGGAAAAGAGTATGAGACAGCATTTACTATTTTTAATAATACTAATGGGAAATTTGATTACAGTATAGAACTTAGACATTCTCAAAGAGATAAAAGTATGGTAACTTTCAAATTTAACTTACAATATGATAATTGGTTTAACTTTGATATGTTAGCAGATAAAAAAGGAAATCAACAATATAAAATAGGTTTAGATAGAATTATAGATTTAAAAAATCCAAAAACTATAATAGAAAATATAGATAGTACAAGAGTCAAAGTCATAACTTTTGTGGACGCTAATAATAATAATATTTATGATAAAGATGAGAAAAAATTGGGAAATGTTAAAGTGAAAATAGGAAAAAATGAGATTATTACAGATGAAAATGGAGAAGGAGTATTTTATGGTATACCAAATCATATGATTTATGATTTAGATGTTGTTATAAGAAAGCCGTCATTTGTATTAGGAAAAAATAAGATAAAGATAAAAGGAAGAAATACATCAACTTTAGAAGCATATATTCCTGTAAAACCGATGCTAACATTAACTGGAAAGATAAATTTAAATAGTGATGAAAATAAGCCATATGAACAGAAAATTAATATGTACAGAAATGTTTTAGCGAAATTAAAAAATAATGAAGGAAAAATTTTAGAAATGAGTGTTGGAGATGAAGAAGGAATTTTTCAAATGTCTGGACTATTGCCTGGAAAATATATAGTTGAATTAGAATATATTGGAAATGATTATCATATGAACCCAGTAACACAAGAGATAGAACTAGATTATAAAGAAAAACAGACAGATGTTAATCTTTCTTTTGGAATAAATTTGGAGGAGTTGAAGTAGATGCATAGTGTTTCTAGAATAATTAAAGTTTTATGTTTTTTTATGCTATTTATTGTTGCTAAAGGTGTAGAAGAAAAAAATGTTTCAGCTCTTCCAACCGAAGATATGGTTGAGTATGATGAGAATGGTAAAGTTATAGGAATTAGAACATTAGAGAAAAATACAAGTGTATATTTAGATAGCAAAGTAGATGTCTATGTACCATTAGAAATAATTTCTGACGTTGATATTGATGCATTGATTATAGACGATAGCCAAGTTAAAATACCTTTTAGTGTTGAATTAAATAGGGAACCTGAAAGACAAAATTATTTTATGCTAAAGTATAGTCAAACAGAAATAGATATAGATCAAGATGGAAAAATTGATACACATATATATTCTTCACCTTTTTTAAATAAAAAAATAGAAGAAGATAATGTTGTTTATATTGATGGAAAAAATATATCTAAAGAGGGTAATTTTGAAAAAGTAATCTATATGACTATAGAGGTGAGGGAATAGATGAAAAAACTTTATTTTATAGCTATATTTTATTTATGTCAAATATTTGCTTATGGTGAGATAAAAATAAAAATATTTGAGCCAATTAGATTTGATGAAATAGTAAATGAAGAGATTGGACGGAATATATCTGTTGGAACTGGAGTTATAGAGATTACCACTGATAACCTAGAGGAAGACAGTGGCAAAAAATTAGTTTTTAATTTTCCAGAAAAAGGTGCTATGACAAATAAAAAGAAATGGATAAATATTGAAGAATATAGGTTAGAAACTAAAGATAGAGAAGTAATAATAAAAGCTAAAATACAACATGTGAAAATTTATGCTATTTTGGATAAGAAAAAAATAGATAGTGGAGAAGAACCAAATATTATAGAAGGAGAATATATAGGTGTCATACCAGTAGTTATTTCTCAATATGGAAGAGTGATGAAATGAAAAAAATTAGGATAGTTTTATATTTTCTTTTTCTTTGTTTGTCAGCTTTTGCAGAAAGAGAGATACCTCATGAAATTATAACAGAAAACCCAACTCGAGCTGTAAAAGAGATAAAAACACTAAAAAGACGACAGGAAGATGCGAAATTAACAATAAGGGTAAAAAAGATAAAAACGACTGATTTACAAGTTGAAATAGATGAAGTAAGAAAAATTATACATTTTAAAACAAATGACAATCTATCTGAAGATAAAGTTCTATTTTTAGGAGATGAAGAGATGTCATGGATTAATAATGGAACATTTAAAAGACAGATGATAAATAAAGCTAGAAATAATTATAATCAAAACTTTGAAATTTTAAATTGGAATGGATTAGATAATAAAAAAAAGATATCCTATAAAAATTTGGGATCAAATCTCTATATAGCAGTATTAGATGATAATTATGAAATAAAAAAAATATATAATAGTAAATTTATAAGAAAAAATGTACAAAAGAACAAACAAAGTGATATTAAGATTTGGTTATTTGCTAAAGATTTGGATAGAATAACTAATTTAATTATTAATCCTAATAATAATGGAAAAGGAAACTTTATGATTAGAGCTAACTCTGAGGATAGCCCACCAGAACATAGTCATGAAAAAACTAATACATACTCAACTTTTGATTTGAGTGGAGGATTTTTAAATAATGACTTTGATGATTCAGATAAAATTAGAATAGAAACGCAATCGAATACAACTGTTGTAAATCAAAATCAAGGAAGCTTTTATTTGCATAGAAACAAATATGCTACTGTTGATATACCAGGATATACAGCAAAAGTTAGAGTTTGGTCTGAATATGAAGGAGTTGAATTGTCATTAGAGAAAAAAAATACATCTGATGGAGTTGCAAGATTTAAATTAATTCATGAAACAGCTGATGGTACAAAACTTCAGGATATTAATTTTGAAATATATGTAAATAATAGAGAAATAGATGATTATTTTAAAATAAAAGATAACTCTCAAGAGTATTCTTATAGTGAGGTAACTTTAAATAGATATATTTCAATAGGAACGGATATTAGTATCGATAATTTTATTACAGATGAAATAGCGATTGAACAATTAAATAATTTTAAAGTAGAACGGAGATTTGGAGAAAGTGGAGAAACTGATTTATTTGATGAAAAATCCTATTTAATAAAGTACACAGGAACAGGAAATTTTAAACCACGTTATGAGAATAAGGTTAACTATAAAATTAATAAAATAGAGCTATATCTACATGAGGAATGGTATAAAAACAATCGGAAAACAGCTCAATTTTTTACAGGGTATGGATTAAATGTAACTTATGGTAAAGGAAAGAGAAAAATAAATATTCCAGCTAGAGTTGGGATATATTCTAATTGGAAAGAATCAACTGAAAAAATAATTAGTAAGATTTTAGGTTTGCCATTATTAAATAAATCACTAAATAAGGATAATATAAATGGGATACAGACTATTGAATTTTTAACATCTCACTTTGAACATGTTGTGGTTAAAAATACAGATTCAAATGAAGTAACTATAGAAGTGAATAATAAAATAAAATATAGTGGATCTAGTTTTCATAATGTTTCATTTGAAGCGGATGGAATAAGTTATGGGTTGAAACATGAATATACAAGTAGTAGTTATGAGCACTATTCTATGCATATTAAGAAGATGAGTTTAGAAAATTATTATAGAGAGGAAAAAATAAAGGCATCAACTTATTTAAGAAATAGAAGAGTAGTATCAAAACAAAATATAATAAAAATACCAGAGTTTGATCCAGAAATTTTAATTAATAAATACAATTCCTCAATAAAAAAAGATATATTTAGATATGAAGAAATTAGTAGTGAATTATTAAATCACAATAAGGGAAAAGTAATAAGTTTAGGAAAAGTATTTTTTTATCAATTGAATACTGAAATATTGAAACAAAATTCAAGTATTAATCCTAAAATATATTTAGGGAATAACTATAAATTAGAAGCTCAAAGTTCAACTACTTATAAGACAATAGATGTTGAATTATCATTTGATAAAAATGGTAAGAAAGATTTTATAGAAATGGATATAAGCAAAAATCAATCATTGGGAGAAGGAGGAGAATTATTTTTAAAAATTAGTCCACAAGAATATGAAAAGTTTATTAAAAATGGTGGAGATATAACATATAAATTGAAAAGTGGAGATAATGTTATATGTAATGCTTATTTTAAGAAAACGAAAAGTCCTGTAGGTAATATGAGTTCAAATATAGAATTTAATAGTCCACTTATAAATTCTGTTACAATACAAACTAAAACTGTAGAGTCATCTTTAGGGCAGATAGAATTTCTAGTGGATAAGCCACTTTTAAAAGGTGGGAAAATAGCTATAAAAAATTCTTCTATAAGTTACGTAGAACAACCAATATCAGCTTATGATTATAATAACACAGTGATATTAAAGGGAAATGTAGATTTATATGACTATACTCAAAGAAAACATGATGTTGAAATTGTTGATGGAGATGGAAGACAGATAAGAAAAATCATTGGAAGTAACGGAAGTGCTGGATATTGGGAAAATATTTCATTAGGAGATGGAAACGTAATTGATATAGGATATAATAAAAATGATAATAGAACATTTTTAGCATTAAGAAAATGGGACTTTAAAGCGTCGGAAGGAACAATTACAATAAAACATTATGCCGGATCTGGGGATAGTATCTATCAATATTATATATTTCAATTTAAACTTCCTGATTTTAATCCTTTAATTTATTATGATGAATATAAAACAAGTGATGCGATAAAAAGTGAGAGTGACTTAAATGTAAAAGCTGAAGAAAATGATGAGATATATATAGGAGATATAAATTTAAAAAATTATGATTGGGAAATTACTAAAACAAACGACGGGATATTAAAAGATGAAATAGGATTAAGAATAGAAGGAAATAAGCATATTAAAATTAAAGGAAATAGTGGAAGAATATACCAAGGTGAAATAATAATAAAAAATAGTACTAAACAAGAAATTGATTACTATAATGATAAGATAGATACAGGAAAGGTATATTTGAAGTTTAAAGAAAATAAACCTAATGAGGATTGTATTGTAAATTTAATGGATAATAATTATATTTTACAAATAGGAAGAAATAATTATTTTAAAAATATTATAAAATCTATTAAATTAGAATCAAAATCATCTCTTGAAGGTAGTAGTACTATTAATATAACAGGAGAATATATAAGTGGTAATAAGATAAGGTTTAATAGTACAACGATGGATAAGAAAAATATACAAACAGAATTGATTGTGAAACCAAGAGGAATTAATTTAACTGATGTTACAGGAAGTGCACCTATAAAAATGGAAAATAGCGATATTGTAAAAGTTAGTGTTGGAAATAAAATTATTTTAAATGAAACTATTGATTCAAATGGAAATTTAGGTGAAAGTATGCTTTCATCTGTAGATGGAAATATGTATTTTTCAATAAATAATGGAAATATTGAGTTAAAATTTAAAAAGAATCATACATTTATACAAAAAGATATAACTCTAGATATAAATGTTGAAAGAAATGGTTCTAATGTTATGAAGTATACTTTAAAAGTAGTTAATGAGCCTAGTTGGCTTATTATAGATGCTAAAAAAGATATAGACTTTGGAAAAGTATTTGCTGGATATAAAAATATTAAGGGAAATGGTTTTATTAAGTTTAGAACATCTCCTGATGTAGATAAAAATAATATTCAAGTAACATTAGATAATAAAAATCCAAAATTATATAAAGAGAGCAAATATTTAGAAAGTGAAATTGATAATATTATTCTCAAAGAAGAAGAAAAAAATAATTATCAAGTAGACATAATTGGAAATTTAGATATTCCAAAAGATACAGAATATGGAGAGTATGTTGGTCAAATTGAAGTAAAAATTCAAGTTATAGAATAATAAAGATGGGAGCTATAAAAAGGCTCCCATTAAAATTTATCCCTGTGTTTTTAAATATTCCTCAACTTCTTTTGTAGTTTTAAATGATAAATCATTGGTATAATAATAGATAGTACATTTACCAGCATGATCTATATCATATACCATTTTGTAGTTTTCTTTTAAATACTCTGCACCATTTTCCTCTAAATCTTCAAAATAAGTACCTATATTATTGCATAGTTCTTCATCGCCATTGCTAAGTCCTTTTAGTATTTTATTTACAAGAAGGGCTACGAAAGGTTCAGTACCACAACAATTACAATCGTTAATTATTTTTTCTTTTTTCATTTCATAATCAATACTTTGATGTAATAAGTTAATAGCTTCTTTTATATCCATATTAATTTCCCCCTTTATTTAAATCATATAGTAAAAAGTTGCAAAAATCAACATATAAAAGTTTTGTCAATTTTAGAAAATAAATATTGATATATAATAAAAATTAAAATATAATTTATTATAAACTATAGTAATCTTATTTATATATATTTTATTTTTCTTGGAGGTAGAATGAAAAAATTACATATTTTGTTACTTGTTATAGTTATTACTGCACTTTGCATTTCTGCTATTAATCCATATGAAAAATTAACTTGGTTATTAGAGGTAGCACCTGCAATAATAGGTATTTTAATTTTAGGAGCAACTTATAAAAAATTTAAATTTACAAATTTGACTTATACTTTGATAGCAGTAGAGATGCTAATATTAATAATAGGGGGACATTACACATATGCTAAGGTACCTCTATTTAATATACTAAAAGATGAATTAGGATTATCAAGAAATTATTATGATAGAATAGGACATTTAGCTCAAGGATTTATCCCTGCAATGATAATAAGAGAAATTCTGATTAGATTTAATATTGTAAATGGGAGAAAGTGGATACAATTTATAGTTATATCACTTTGTCTTGCTCTTAGTGCAACTTATGAACTTTTAGAGTTTGCAGTTGCAAAAGCTATAGGACAATCAGCAGAGGCATTTTTAGGAACTCAAGGTGATGTTTGGGATACACAATGGGATATGTTATGTGCTTTTATTGGAGCTAGTTTATCTGTGTATCTCTTAAGTAAAAGACAAGATAAAGAAATAATATCTATAGAAAAAGTAGGAGAATGATTCTTCTATTTTTAACCTAACGGGCAAGAAGTCGCCCAGCTCTATAGGTGGTGCGATGAATTGCC
>ERZ773118.1012-NODE-1012-length-20545-cov-44.6043_pt1 | contig 20545 bp, 25 predicted proteins | sample MGYA00580562_ERZ773118 | MGnify/ENA primary metagenome ERZ773118 (study PRJEB29015, sample SAMEA2737878) | human gut metagenome | biome: human gut; feature: human-associated habitat; material: faeces | place: China | collected 2012 ... | reverse complement strand
GCGTGGGGATTTGCTGCTCCGTCAGCATACGGGCAATCTTGGTCGGGCCGTTCCCGGCAAGGCAAAGCTGGTAAATCTGCTGTACCACCGGGGCGGCTTCCTCGTCTATGATGAAATTCTCGTCCTCGTCCATCACATAGCCATAGACCGGCTTGCTGGTAACAGGCTTTCCGCTCATACCTTTTGACCTTTTTACTGCCTTGATTTTCTTGCTCGTATCTCTCACCAGCCATTCGTTGAACAGATTTCGCAGCGGGGTAAAATCGTTGTCCATGCCGCCGTTTGCGCTGTCCACATTATCGTTGACAGCGATAAAACGCACGCCCTTTTGGGGGAACAGCATTTCCGTGTAAAACCCCACTTGCAGGTAGTTTCGCCCCAACCTCGACATATCCTTGACGATAACGGTTCCCACTTTTCCGGCTTCAATGTCTGCAAGCATAGACTGAAAGCCCGGCCTTTGGAAATTTGCCCCGGAATAACCGTCGTCGGTGTACCAGCGCAGATTGGTAAATCCATTCTGTTTTGCGTAGGCTTCGAGTATCCTTTTCTGGTTTGATATGGAATTGCTCTCGCCTTGCAGGTCATCGTCTTTGGATAATCTCGGATAAAGGGCGGTAATCAGGTTTTGGGTGGCTTGTCTTAACATAAAATCCTCCGTTTCCGACAGCCAGCCCCACTATTCCGTATTTTTATCATACCACATGGGGCGGCTGTCTGTATAGCGGTAAAAGCGTCAAAAGCGCTTCTTTATGCCCTGTCATATTGCCGGTTTTTGTGTAGCAGCTTCGGCCTGCAATACCTTTGCCATTTTGTCGGCGGCGGTTTCGGTGCTGCCCTGTTTGAAAAAGCCGGACACCACAAGGACAGAGTTGCCCATGCGGATTTCCGTCACGCAGTCGGGGCGGCGGGGATTAGTTTGGATGATCTGCTTGTTATCTGCCATAGGCTACTCCTTTCACTCATTCATCAGATTTTTCAGCCGTTCCAGCTTGGCCTGTGCGGTCTCCCTGCGGAAATTGCCGCCCGTAAAACGGACGGGGGCGCACATTTCCAGCAGCCGGTCATAAATCCGGGAATGGGCGGTGTCCTCCGGGTTTCGCAGGTCGTCCAGCGTGAGGTTGGTGGTGACGATCAGCGGCTTGCCGCTGCGGTAACGGCTGTCTATCACATTGAAAACCTGTTCCAGCCCGTACTCGGTGCCACGCTCCATGCCGAAATCGTCCAAAATCAGCAGCGGATAACGGCAGAGCCGGGAGATGTACTCGTTTCTGCCTTCAAAGCTGGCGGCAAGGTCATTAAGGATAGCGGCAAAATTCGTCATGCGGACGGGGATTTCTTTCTCCATCAGGGCGTTTGCGATACAGCCCGCAAGGTAGCTTTTGCCGGTTCCCACACCGCCCCAGAACAGATAACCGATGTTCTCGGCCTGCATGGTGTCCCAATGCTCCGCATAGAACCGGGCAACAGCGGTCTGGGGGTTCCTGCCGTTGTCGTTTTCAAATGTCCAGTCCCGCATGGCGGTATCGGAAAATCCCCGGCATCTCAAGTCCTCTACGGTGTCAAGGTGTCTGCGCTGCTGTTCGGCGGCTTCACGCTCAATCCGCTGCGTCCTCTGGCAATCGCACTCTGCCGGGTGGCGGTCAAGCCCGAACAGCGTCTTGCCCTCCGGGAAGTAGGCTTCTTTGGGCTTGCGGCATTTTCCGCAGTACAGCAAACCGTCCTCGCCTGTGTAGTCGCCGCTGTCCAGCTCGGTATCCGGCAACAGGTTGATATTCTCGATTTTGTTCATAAACTTTCGCCCTCCTTGCAGGTGTAGTCCGGGACGCCCTGTTTCGGGGCGCCCTTTTTATCGTTCTCCGCCCAGATCCGCAGGGCGGCGGCATAGTTCTGGTAGGTTCTCCCGTTGGCCGCAAGGTAGCGGCTCATTTCCTCAATGAGCCGTTCCAGTTTGTCCGGGAACTCGGTTTTCAGTTCTGCATACTCGGCTTCGGTCAGAAAAACATTCTCATATCTGCCAAACGGCTTGTGCGGCTCTCCACTCACTCCCATCGTTTGGCTTTCTATCAGGTTGTTTATAGTAAGGTTGTTAGGGGTCGGTTTTCCGACCGTCATAAGGTCGCTTTTCCGACCATCAGTAGGTCGGTTTTCCGCACTTATGAGGGTCGCTTTTCCGACTGTCATAGGGTCGGAAATCCGTACTAATGGCGGCAGCTTCACATACAGGCGGTTGGCTGCGGAAAATCCCGCCCGTTTCCGTTCCAGAAGTCCGGCTGCGTCCAGTTCGTTCAATGCGGCTTTGATGGCGGTCTGCCCCTTATCCAGCATTTCGGCAATCTCCGCTATGGGATAGACAATGAATGTCCTGCCCTGATCGTCCTGCCAGCCGTTCCGCTGTGACAGGGTGGTGCGGTCTAACAGCAGCGCATAGAGCAGCTTGGCGGTCTGGGAAATGTCCATTTTCAGCAGGAACCGGGGATATGGCAGGTAGGGCGGCAAGCCTGTGTCCAGTTCTACATAAATGGTCTCCTGCGTGTTGTCCGGCTTCATGGTTTTGCCCGCTTGGAAAGAAACGGCGGGCACTCGATGATGATAGCCCGGAAACTCTGCTTGCAGGTGCGGCGGCACTTGCGGCAAAGGGGGTTGTAGGTGATACGGTTGCGCTCGTTGAGGAAGAACGCCCATTCTTCCTTGCGCTTCTTGCTCATTCTCGGCATGGCGGCTCCTTTCTGCCGCTTCTATCGGGGTAACGGGATAGGCGGCGTTTGGTGTATGGTTTCGGTGTCATTTTCGGGGATTTTTCCCTCTGTACGGCCCTTGAAAAAGGCGGGTGGTATTGCGGATAGGGACAGATATAGGGGACGCTTTTGTGCGGTTTCGGTATCATTTTGGGGTGGAGTTCAGCGGTCAACTTTCCATAGCAAAGGGGTGTGCAGAATGGAAACCCCTTTTCCGGCGGGGGGTGGAACGAAACGGAACACCCTTACCGCTCCCACTCCCGGCGCACCTCTTTTGTCCGTTTCTGCCGGAGCATGGCGGCAAGGTTGGATTTGACCTTTTGCAGCTCGGCGGCTCTGGCTTTCTGCTCCCGGTACTCGGTGTAAATCCCGTTTTTCTCGGAAATCAGGGCTTCATTTTCCGCTTGCAGTCTAGAAGTGGCGGGTAATTTCTTCAAGCCCTGTTCCCGAAAATACCGCACCGCCGCTTCGTACAGCGTCAGGTCTGCGTGAAACGCTTCCCGGTATCGTTCCGGCTTCTTGGCGGTTTTCAGCCCGTCATGGGCAGGCTTGGTTCTGCGGTAAACGCCGATCTGGTGCATGAGTTCCTTGTTGGCGGTGATTCTGGATTCCAGTTCTTTCAGCTTTTCCCCGGCGGCGTGCTGCCCGGAAATGGCGGCTTCCAAAGCTGCGTCCACTTCTTCGGGGCTGGTAAAACCATGCTCGGAAAGGAAATTCATGGTCTTTGCCATCTGTTTGAGATTAAAGGTTTTCGCCCAACGCTCATAGCCGATACCTTTTCCCTCGGCTCGTTTGGCGGCTATATCCACAAGCCGCTGCGGGCTGTCAGGATTGGGGGTGATTTGGGCGGGTTTTCGTCCGTACCCTGCGTCCTGTGTCAGGACATGGGGGGTGTGCTTCACGACACCCTTTTCCGGCCTGCGTAGGGCGTTCTGCTGGAAAACAGCAAGGACAGCGGCTTTGTCAAAGTCCGTTCCCAGCTTTCGGGCGGTGATGGGCTTCGTCCTGTCCGGCGTGAGATAGGACAGCCGCCCCCGGCTCTCCTTAACGGTCACGCCCTCCCGCAACAGGAGAGCAGAAAACTCGTCAAAGCTGGCGGCGGTGGAAAGGGCTTGGCGTATGGTCTGCCGCAGACGGTCTTTGTCGGTTTCAAACTTGGTCTGTCGGGGGGCGATACCCTCGGCAAGCAGGGCAGCGTTTTCCTTGTCCAGCTTGGCTTGCCCCTTGCGCTTTGCCCAGTATTCACGCTCGGTCACTTTGTTCCTACTGCCGTTCAAGAGGTCAATCTGGTATAGCCCCTCCCGGTGGCACATTTCCATGACTTCGCTGCGGAAATACCGCATGGCGGCTGCGGTGCAGCGGTGCTTGTCCCCGGCTCTGGTATCGCTTGCCCTGTCCATGTAGGGCTTGCGCTCCACCTCGGCGATCCGCAGACTGTTGATGACAATATGAACATGGATATTGCCGCTGTGGTTGTGTCCGTCCAGGTGGGTGCAGACAAGGGCTTGGTGTCCGGGAAAATGCTCTTTGCAGTAGGCCAGCCCCAACGCCTGCGCCCGGTCAACGGTCAGGCCATTGTCGGCTGCATCCCGTGGGTCAAAGCTGATGATATAGTGGTGGCTCTTGATGTCCTCCCGTTTGCTGTTCTTGCCGTACCGCAGATTTGCCCGTATGCAGGACAGGGCAAAATCCTCGTCCCCGCAGTTCAGCGTGTCCAGCCGGTAGTCCTGACGGGGAATGAGCCGCCCGGCTTCGTCAAGGGTGGGCTTCATGGTAAACTCGTCATGCTCAAAGGTCAGATAGGCTTCGGCGGCTCCGTAGTCGGCATTTTTAGAGCTGATATGCTTGATCGTTGCCATAGGCTTCACCTATCGCTTTCAGCACCTCGAATTTGAGGGCGGCAAGGTCGGAAACGGCTGCCCGAACCTCATTAGACAGGGCGTTGTAGGGTGCGCCGTATTCGTTCAGATACCGGGCGATCTGGTTTAAGTTACTGCCGATTTTCCCGTACTGAGCTACAAGGGAAGATACGGCGGTGAGCGTTTCCTCGCTGTGGGCGGTCACCCGGATAACAGGGGCAATCCGGCTGTAAAAGATAGCTTGCCGGATATACTCGGACTGGCTCATGGAGAGGGCGGCGCATTTGTCCTCAAAGACTCTGCGCTCGTCCTCGGTCAGACGGGTCTTGACAACACATTTCCGCTTGGGGGTGTTGTAGGTTCTGTGTGGCATGGTGTTAGGCTCCTTTCGTTTGCTGCTGTTTGTCCTCTCACTGATAGGAGAAAAACAGAGTGTAAATCGGAACTGTTTTTGAAAAATCCCAAAAATATTTGCAGAGGATTTTTCAGCGGCGCTTATGGGGTGCCCCGCAAAGTCCCATGACTTTGTGGGGAGAGGACGAGCGACGGAATGAGTGAGTTTTCGCACTTGTGCGGAAACGAATGATATGCAGTCCGTAAGGACGACAAGGCGGGTTTGGGGTGGCAACCCCAACAAGTATCTGACCGGGGGACAAATGAGCGAAAAGCGAAATTTGGTACACTGGTCGATACTTGCTCTCCGTGACTGCAAACTTCCCCTCACTTCCGTCCGCCACCTTTTCCCGGTTTGTATAAATGCTTTTTGCAAATTCTCCTTTGCCTACTACTCGTTCATCGGGAGCCGGTTTTGGCAAGCTGCTTTTCTTTTTCTGCTACTAATAATCCGGCAAAGGACATTTCTGCCCGTTTTCGCTAAAATTACGACAGATACGGAACTTCCTACCCGCCGGAGAAAGCCCTTTCCATTCTCTGTAATACAGAAAACCCGGAAATGGCAACCGGGCAGACAGAAAATTTTCCTGTTCACTCTAAACACCACCGCCCTGCCTGTTCTGCCAAAAATGGGCGCAAAAAAAGCAGCAAATCTTTTTCAAGACTTACTGCTTTCGCTGGCCGTGCTGGTGGGTGGCTGGTATTCGGTTTTTATGGTTTGTCCGGCGGATAGTCAAGCCGGAACTTGAATTGACAGTCGATTAACCGCTGTTTCACATAGTCCTCCACCTCGGCATTGACCTGTCCATTCACTTTGGAGAAATAACGAATATATCCGGCGTAGTGGAGCAACACGGCGTTTACTGCGTCCGGGTCGCCCTCATGGGCTTTGATGATTGTTTCATAGGGGAGAAGTTTACTCATACCGGCTTACCTCCATTTCCTCACGCAACCGCTGCAAGGCAAGTCGGATATGCCGCCCCGCTGTGCTGCGTGACCGGCCAATGTGCGCGCCGATCACTCGCTGCGGCTGACGCAGAAAGTAATAGCGCAGGATTTCTTCCCGTGTCTGCTCCGGCAAAACAGAGATCGCGTCGGCAAGGGCGGCGTTGCTCAATAGGACGGTCTGGCCGCAGACGGTAAAAGGGTGTTCTTCGTCCGGCTCCGGCTCGGCAAATTGGATAAACTTCTCATTCGTAAGATAGTCAAGGGAAATTTCCCGTTCCCATTTCTTTTGCAGCCGACGGATAGCGGTAATAGCAGCATGGCGTATAACAGTTTTACAATATGCGTCATGGGTTCTCTGAACAGCCATTTGATATTCCGTTTCCGTCATGGAAAATCCCCCTTTCTGTGATGATAAAGAGGGGCGGCAGCACCCTTTGCTGTCGCCCCTTGTCTGCTCACCAGCAAAGACAGACGGGGCTGTCAACGGCGGCTCGTATGCGCCGTTCATCTTGACCGTTGGCTGGCGCTGCTATTTTTTACCTGATGAACCAATTTGAACTGATATTTGAATAATCCGTGCTTTACACAGTATAGATACAAATTCCCATCACTTCGCACAATCGGCATACGGAAAGCTGGGCTTTGTTCTGGATAGAGTCGCTGGAACCAGATGTAACTATCATGCACATAGGCGGCAAAAGAAAGATAGTGGGTCTTGCTCATCTCATGCCGGATACTTACATAATAATCTGTGTCCATTTCCTCTATGGAGATTTCATGTTCACCATCACATGATACAGGTGTCAGAGGTGAAAGATGACGCCCACAGCAGGAGATATTTGCTTTTCCCGTGCTGGTTAAAATATTTCCACAGACAGGGCAGACATAGAAGCGTATCTTATCGATTTTTCCAACATCAGGTCGGTTAGGATGCAATTCTCCCTGCAAGAGTTTAAGAATATCAGCCCCCAATACAGCCGAGAGTTCTTCCCATAGGGACACATCTGGGGCGCCATGCCCACATTCCCATTTCGAGATCGCTTTGTTACTGATATTCAATCGATCTGCAAGCTGCTGTTGTGTCAGCCCTTTTTCTTTTCGGAGCTGCAAAATCAGCTGTCCGACTTTTCTATGATCCATTCAATCACTTCCTTTCAGCCTGCCGATTTACAAATATCTTGCAATAATCTGAACCAATCGAACAGGAAGTTGCCGAAGGTCTGTTATATCCAAAAATCGTTCCTGTCCGTAAATATCACAAATGGTTTCCTTATCCTGTCCAATGGCAGCAGCCAAAAACAGAACATCTTTTCGGCTATACTCCTGTATGACCTGTTTCATATCATTGTTTGCCAGTTCGCCGGTATAATCCGGCATTGCTTTGGGCTGTCCATCGCTGATACTGATTAGCAGTTTTGTGTTCTGCGGCGCATTCGCCAGTTTTTCTGCTAATATCCGTAAGGCCATTCCATCCCGGTTGTTACTGATGCTTTCAATACCCATCAATGCAGCTTCTTCGTTCAGTTTTGGTTTTTCCCAGTCAATGTAGGAATACAATGACATTTTTTCTCTTGGAGAACGGTCAGCGGTATCCCCATAGATTAAAACGGGGATTTCGCAATATTTGCAGAATTCATAGACCGCTACCGCCGCCTGCTTTGCTGCCTCCAATCGCCCAAAGGCGTTCATGGACGCCGACTGGTCAATTCGCAATGCCACCGCCAAAGAAGGATTTTCTTCCGGCGGATTTTTTCTGGAGAAATACCGAAAGTCCGGTGAAGCTGTTTTCTCTGCATGAAAAACCGTGCCATATACCCGGCTTCCAGAAAATGTCGCGGATACTTCATGCTCCAAAAGGGGCTGCGTTTTTCTGGAGAGTTCCAAGATCACAGGGCGAAGTTTTTGTGCGGTTTCTCTGTATGCCTCTCTCTGTGCTTCTGTGGCTTCCGGGCGGTGAACGATCATACCCACTTTTTCATGGATCGAACCTTTGACCGCTTCCCTGGCTTCGCTATTCAAATGCTTTCGGAAAAAGCGCTTTTCCTCTTGAAGCTGTTTTGCTTCTTCTGGACTTAATTCGTGATAAATAGGTGTTCCATCCTCGCCGGTTTGCACTTGCTCTGTCTGCGCCGTCGTTTCCGATGGCAAATCGGAATGCCCCTCGCTATCGGCTCGTCGCTTCAATGCCGCAGAAGGCGGCAGATCCTCCTTTGGTTCAAACGGTTCCGCCTTGGAACTGCCATCTGCACGCAGCTCCAGTTCTTCTCCGTTTGTATTGGATTTCGGAAGAACACGCAATTCTTCTAATGCTGAAATTTGATTTTGCTGCTTCAGCGCCTGTTCCAACAAGGCAATTTCTTCCTCATCCGTCGTCATCTTATAAATGACTTTATGATAGAGGGCATCTACCGGCGCTGTTCCCTGCAAAACGGCGTCCACCCAATAAAAATAGGAACGCATACCAGCCACGCCCTTGATGGCGTTCGCCTTTGCGGTTTTGTCCAGCAGTATGATAATACGGGCAAAGGTTTGAAGCAATTCTGTATCCGAACACCCTGTTTTACAGGCGGCGCGCTCCACCATGACTTTCAGAGACGGCAGATCCATTTTTTCTGCATGCTGGACACGATCACGGAGCGCCTCATTCAATGGCCGACAGCCGTTATAGCCCCGATTGGTTGTTATCACCGCAATAAAATCCGGGTGCCGGTGGACGATACGGGTGGGAAGGTTGATGCTTCCATCCGGCTCTAACGCCGAGTTTAACGCCATTAGAACAGCCGCATCCCGGATTACTGTAGGCTCTTGTATTTCCAGCAGCCAACCATTTTCATAGGCCCGGACAATTTCAGAGGGGTAATACTGATATTGTACCGCTTCGTTTTCACGACCTGCCACGGGAAGAATCGACCCCAGAATGTCCGATTTATCCATATCTGCAAAGCAGGTGATTTTTGTGTATGGTAAGCCGAAGTCGGCAGAAAGAGCTTTGGCAAGCTGTGTCTTTCCGGAACCCGCGTCACCTTCCAGCAGAATGTTTGTAATTTTCATCTCGCCCCGGTTCCAGTTCCGTTTGACGGCATCGCAGATCCTGCGCTCTGCATCACTCTCTACATGAGAAGCGGGTTTCTGCCAAACCAATGCCTGCTCTTCTTCTGTCAATCGTCTGTTCGGGGACAAATACCAATGTCCCATTTCTAATACAACTCCAATTCCTCGATAATATGGGTCAGTGTCCGCAACCGCTCCCCAGTCAATTCTCCCAAATCATTTAACGACTGAGAAAAGGTTTGAATATCCTCGTTGATGTTTGGGTTATCTACGCAGATTTCCACCGGAAGAACGCCACCCTGTACGCCAATCCGCTCCACAGTGGGATTGTCTGGATTGTAGAGCAGGGGGAAACGGTAAGCCTCCTTGAAGTACAGCAAGGTACGGCTTAAAAAGATCATCAAATCAAAGATCTGATGGATCGGAAGCTCCATGCTGATTTCCAACTCACCGTCCTTGTTTTCTTTCCAGAGCTGCGCCGCAATCTGCATCTTTTTATTTTCCTCATTAACGGGAGCGCCTAATGTCAGTTTTTTAACCGCAGACTGATAGGCGTTTCTCCCGTCCACACGGTCATAGCCCTTTGCGGTCAATACGATCTTTTCGTTCATTTTGAAAGCCTCCGTGCCTGCGGCGTCTGTGCCAGGTATTCTTCCAGAAGCAATGTCAATTTCTCAGTTTGGTCATCGTCCTTGTTCTCATATTTGAGAATCTTTACAACAGCATAGTCGAATCCATTTTCACCGTATTGCTGCCATAATTGCTGAAGCCTTTTATTCGGATGAAGATTTGCTGACAGCTTAAATCGATGACTGTTAAAAGCAAACTGCGTATCTGTGGAAATATCTACAAACATTTCGCCGGTTGATTTGCAGGTAATCGCAATCAGGCCCATTTCCGGGCGGCGGTTTTTCCACTCATTCAAGAGTTCCATTTTTCGCTTCATATCCATTGTTCTCACCTCGTATTCAGTCTAATATAAAAAGTCTACGGTGACAATCCACGCACCGTAGACATCTTAAGAAAGCCTGTTTGTCTCCATGTCGACGCCAATTCGTAATACTTACTATTCTTTGGCGTTTATGATTTTTGAAACCGTATAGACTTTGTAGCAATAGCATTTCTAAAAGCAAGATCATGTTCTACAAAGATCATAGTAGGAGAAAATTCTCTAATCAGATTTTCAATTTGCATTCGAGAATAAATGTCAACATAGTTGAGAGGTTCGTCCCATACATACAGATGCGGTTGCTCGCAAAGGCTTTTTGCTATCAATACTTTTTTTCTTTTGTCCCGCCGAAAAATCTTCCACTTTCTTTTTAAATGTCTCTGTCCGAGATAAGTATTGGTGCGTATAGCTGACCTTATTATTCATCTTCTATGAATGCCTATTGGAAAAAGAAAAGGAGCAAGGTGTATTTCAATCTTGCTCCTTTCGGGGAATATATGCTATACAGTTCAAAAAATGCACAATTTAGTTGATTGGCGGGGTAGAGGGATTACTTACCTTATAATAGTTGCTATCAATGATAATGTATGCTTCACTACCTCTATCTTCATAGGTAAAAGCATCTTTTCCGGCGACCTTAAATGTATAACTTTCTGCTCCCTCTACTGCCTCCGGTTCATCACAAGCAGTCAATTCCAAGTCATAAAACCAACTTATAAAATCATTTGGACCGTAGTTCTCCGAGCCAATCTCAAATGTAGTTTCTTTTCCTTGGGAATAGAAAGAACCAGTAATTAAAATTGTGGGTTCAGGAAATAAATACACTTCGGAAGCACTAATTGTCTTTTAACACGAAGCACTTGTCTTTTGACATCCCGCTAAACTCAACACACAAATCAATGCTAAAACTAATGCGATTAACTTCTTCATACAATCACGCTCCTTTGTTAATTTCAAGTTTGTCTAACTGTTTTATCATTTATATCGACGAAAAACCCAGCAAAAAGTTCCGAACTATGGATACATCATAGTATACTTCAGTCTGTTTGTTTCACGCCAGAAATGAAAATTCACACTTTTATCTTCCTGATACACCTTTCAAGTCAAAGGAAATAGGCTTATCCTTTGAATTTGGCAAGCGGTATCTTGTTAGACTGATTAAATGTGTTAGCCAACTGTCCACAAGCCGCTTTAATCTCTCTACCATGAGAAACTCTCATGGTAACTTCAAGTCCTACTTGTTCTAATTGATGTTTGAATGCAACCATTTCCCGTTTTTGTGGAGTTCTAATTTTTGAATTGCTTGTTGGGTTGTATTGCAACACGTTAATCATAACATTTTTGCCCCGAAACCATTTTGCAAGTTGTCTTACATCTGAGGAACGATCATTTATACCTGGTAAAAGCAAATACGCAAATACAACTTTTCGATTATGTCTTTCAGAATAGGATAAGGCTTGCTTAACAACATCTTCAATAGCATATATGTGCATGTGAGGTATAATGCGATTTCTTGCTACTTGTGTTGCTGCGTGTAAAGATATTGTCAACTGAATTTTGAGATGTTCCTCGCGCAATTTTTTTAATTGATCAACCGGACCAACTGTTGATATGGTTATGCCATCGGTGGGAAAGTTAAGCCCATTTCTATCTCGGAGAATATGGATTGCTTTTATCAAGTTGTCATAATTGAATAAGGGTTCTCCCATACCCATAAAAACGATACGGTTTACTTTTCGACGCAATAATATTATCTGTTGCACTATTTCTGACGGCGTCAGATTACGAACAAAGCCATTGCGCCCGGATTCACAAAAAATACAGCCAACAGGACAACCGACTTGTGTACTCACGCAAACAGTTCCACCATCTCGTCGCTTGATAAAAACCGTTTCAATATATTTGTTGTCTTTCAGTTCATAAACATGCTTTTCAGTATCACTACTTTTATAGATGTCTTTTACCCGCATTGATAGATTTTTTTTGCGTGGGGCTTGCTTATATAATTCTGCATATAAGGCTTTTGCTTCATTTTCTCCAATAACTTCCGACATTTCTTTGTAAGTAAATCCGTACGGGTCATTCCGCACTTCCGTAGGCGTATATTTAGGTAAATATTTCATTTCTTTATCCTTTCTCTTAAAAATTAAAAATTTGTTTTTCGGTATTTTTGATTACAATCTCTAACTTTTCAACATCAATGATATGTGTCAATTTGCATTTAGGGCAGAAAAGAGGAAAATCTTTTAATACCGTATTATGGAATACTTAAACTCTTGCCTTTCCATTACAAATTGGACATTTTTACACAAAAAAACAGGTCAATCCTCAACATGAGCATTGACCTGCTTTATAATGCACATAGGGGTATAACAAAGCTAAGGCATAGTTTTACTATGTCTATACTATGTCTATACGTCGTTAGTTTTTTGTATAGCATCCGCAAAATAAGCATGACAAAAAAGCCCATATTGAAAAATGGGAAAATCTCTTTTATTTCAATGCTTATCTAATTCAAGAGTTCCATTTTTCGCTTCATATCCATTGTTCTCACCTCGTATTCAGTCTAATATAAAATGTCTACGGTGACAATCCACGCACCGTACTGTAAGACACAGTATCACTGTATATTCCAATTTATTTGCAAGAAAAGTTAATCATCTTTCCACCTCACTCATTTTTCCTAAAGAGTATCATAAATGAGTGAAAAAATCAAGTGAAAACAGATTTATACAGAATAGTAGCGGCTGTCATTGGAATTTATTGTTCTGTTACTTTATGGTACATGAGCATTGGCACCAGGGTTGTCGTTGCCGTAGCCTTCCAGCAGGTTGATCGCTCCCCAGATGCCGAGGCCGGCACCCAGTGCGATAACGAGGGTCTGAAGAACGGTTACTGCGCTGTTGAAAAATGCCATAAATGTGTACCTCCTTGTACGTTGCGCCCTTATGGGCGGATGAATAGTGATTTTCCATCTGCATGTGCACCTGCAAATGGGCAAACATATAGCCAGGTCTCCAATTTCAATCAGAAACCTGGCTATGTAAAGAGGCGGCAGCTCGCCGCCTCTTCTTATTCTGTTGCCAACAACGCACCATGACATCTTCGCCGTTAGAGCAACCTTACTTGGCATGATCTGCGTCAACCACTTCGTACTTATCACCGGGCTTGAGCTTCAGCCGATGATCGAGAAACGCCTCGATGCTGAACGTGTTTTTCTTATCAGCACCGGCAGTGAGCTTGTAGTTTGGATGCTGGGTCAGATCGTATTTATCTGACTTGAACGGCCTGACACCGCGCAGCTGCAAAATGCACTTTCCGCCATCCAGCACAGCCAGTTCATCCACCGAAGCCAGGTCATGCCCAACCTTCTGATAATTAGTGCCGTAAGATGGGCTGTTGCCTCTGGTATCAGAAGTGTTGTACAGATCAATCGTTTCTTTCCCCAGTGCCTGATTCAGCTCTTTCAGCGTAGTCGGCTCCGAACCGCCAAGAAAAATACGGGAATCCATATTGCCGATGATGGTATCGGCATTGTCCTTGTAGATTGCCTTCAACTGGCTCTGTGCCTGAAGTACCAGACATGCCGAGATTTCTCTTGATCGGATGGTGGCTACCAGCTTTTCCAGATTCGGAATCTGACCAATGTTCGCACACTCATCAATCAGGCAGCGCACATGCACCGGCAATCTGCCGCCGTAGACATCATCCGCTTTCTCGCACAGCAGGTTAAACAGCTGTGTATAGATCATCGAAATCAGGAAATTAAAAGTCGGGTCTGTATCGCTCATAATGAGGAACAGAGCCGTTTTCTTATCTCCCACCGTATCCAGCGACAGCTCATCGTACATGGTGATATCGCGGACTTCCTCAATATCGAAGGGAGCCAGACGTGCACCGCAGCTCACAAGAATCGACTTTAAGGTCTTGCCCGCCGCCAGCTTGAACTTGGCATATTGACGGACAGCAAAGTGGTTCGGCTTCTTCTTTTTCAGTGCTTCAAACATCTGATCCACTGGATTCTGAAAGATTTCATCATCCTCGCGCACTTCCATCGCATTCAGGAATTCAATCAGCGTTGCAAAGTTCTGCTCTTCCAGCGGTGCCTCATAGTGGATATAACCAATCAAAGCACAATACAGCAAGGTCTCTGCCTTCGTCCAGAATTCGTCACCGGCCTTGCCGTCTCCCTTGGTGTTGGCAATGAGCGTTGTGGTCAGCTTCAAAATATCCTTTTCGCTGTGAATATACGCGAAGGGATTATAATGCATCGACTTTCTGAAATTGATGGTGTTAAAGATCCGGATGCTGTATCCATTCTTCAAAAGGGCTTGGCCGCAGTCGATTACGATATCGCCTTTCGGGTCAGTGACCACATAGGAACTGTGACATTGTAAAAGGTTGGGTTTGAGCCAAAATCGGGTCTTACCGCTGCCGGAACCACCGACCACAAGCACATTTTTGTTTCTGGCATTTGCCGGATTTTTTGGGCGATTGCCCATCATCAGCCGCTCCGTCCGGGTCAGAATCACGTTATTTGCAAACACCGGATCTTCAAACGGTTCGATGTCTTTCTGCGTTCCCCACCGGGCAGAGCCATACTCCATGCCATGACGATATTTCTTGGCATTTTTACCTTTCAGGTACACAGCAAGCCGCAGACCCGCTCCGCAGCACACACCAATCAGCAAATCCAGCGGATGCAGACTTGGCATCGGGTTGGAAAATGCTGCACCCAGGGCAGAAAGAAAGCCGAGGAGCTTTTCAGACATGTCTGCGCCCTCGGCAATTCTCCACGCTTCTCCCAGATTGGTACATACAAGACCGGCAATGAAGTACGGCAGGTTCAGGATCAGCAGCTTTTTGGTCTTATTACTCATAGATCACGCTCCTGACTTTTGTGGCGAACCTTATCCGGCAGAATTGTAGCAACCAGCTCTTTGAGCTTGTTAAGCTGCTCCAGAATACTCGGTTTTTCCTTTGCTTTCAGCTTGCGGTTGGTGAATTCCTCAAAAGCGGAAGTCAGTGCATCCGCATCCTTCGCCTTAAAGAACACCGTGTACTTGGGTGGAATCACATTTTGGTCTTTCGTAATTGCATAATCCACACCGTATTTCCGCGCCACCTGCTCAAAGCCTTTCAAATCCGTTTTCTCAATGGGGATACTGCTGACTCCCTGATTCTGACCGATCAGTTCTTTGATGCTCTGCTTTCCAACCGGCAACTGCGACGTTTTCTGAGCCACCTTCGCCTGATGGTGCCGTTTCCAGGCATTATAGCCATTCACGATGGTGCGAAAGGTCAGTTTCGTGGTGCTGATTGCCAGATTGACTGTACGATTTTCAACTTCTTCCTGCATGAATATCCGCCTCCTTCCTTACAAACTATCCCGGTCCGGTGCCGGTTTGCTCTTTTCCTGGGGCTTAGCAGCCTTTTCCTCTATCTTCTTCACCATGTCATCCGGAACCGGAATCGCCATGATGCTGCGCCCCATACGAACGAACATCTGGGGCTGATGGAACTGCTCCTCAAATTTCTGCATCTGCTCCGAAGTCAGAGAACCAAAGTCATCCTCTGTCAGCCCTACCACCAAAAAATCACCGGCATAAATGTCCTGCATATCCCCGTCTTCGGTGTAAATCGCACGATTCAGCGGCAGACCATTGATTTTGCCGGATTCATTCAGAATAATGGCCACTTCATCCTCAAATGGATAGGTTACTTCAATATCGCCGCCGACCATGGCCTGCAAATCTTCCAGCTCCGTGCCAACACTGATTTTCTTCGGATAGGCATTGGGCTGTACCAGCAGCACATCCATTGTCCTGGTCTCTGCCAATTCATGTTCTCCAACGGTCTTGAAATCCACACCGGTGAAATCGCCGGAATCCAGAACATAGTCCTGATTGTTCCACGCCTGCGTCACCATGCGTTCCGCATCTTCCTGTGAGGCAGCTTCCACGGAAACCTTTCTCTGGAGAGTCTCTGTAATCTCCACATCAAATTTCTTCATAGGCACCTCCTTAGATCAGGCGCAGTGCCGGAACCAACTCGCCGCCAATGGAAACCACCGTCAGGTTCTCGTTCACATAGTCGATGGTGCGTTCCAGCGTAAACAGATTGATGCTGCATTCGTTGCCGTTCTGGTCGATTTCCGAAACCTCCGCAGCTCCCAACAGATAGCGGGTTCTGTCAGTCTCGATCACATCGCTCTTATCATAATGGAGAAGCAGTTCCCCATCTGCCACCAGATCAGCCTCCATCTCATCGTAAACATCCTCAAAGATGTCTCGACTGCCAGCCTCGGTCAGAAGTTCGCCGCCAGCCCCCGGCAGGATCACCATCACAATGCGTTCCTTCGGGTGATCTTCACGGATTGCCTCCAGCATCACCCAGTTATGAAGCATCGCAATGGACTTCTCAAACATGGAATCATCCATCGGATTCGGCTGCGATGCACCATTCGGGCAGTTCTTGCAATCCATGCTGCACACTGCGTTGTTCTGATTCTTCTTAAAGTTCATCATCATAAAAATCTCCTTCTCATCGTTCCATATCTCGTTGTTTACTTCGCTGCCACTTTTCCAGCAGCCGGATAATCGTGTCCTGCATCTGCTTCGGCGTATAGGATTTCGGGAAATACTTCCGAAGAACCTCGTTTTTAATCGTCACATGGTCAAGCTCATCCTTTTTGATTTCATTCATCACTTCACACATGGCATCCAAGGTACAGCCGCCCTCCTGCGAGAGCTTTTTCAGCCGCTGTGCCTGCGACAGGGATGGAGATGCCTGTGCATAGTCCATTGCCTCCAGAAATTCCTTCTGTTCAGATGGTTTCAGATAAGACAGCTCTACCGCCGGATTGAAGGCGATTTTCTTCTCATCCACCATGTCCAGAATTTCAGGAATCAGATTGGTAAGGCGGATAAACCGCTGAACCTGTCGTCCGCTTTCACCTGTTTGCTCTCCGATGGTATCCGCAGCTTCTAACTTCCCGACAACTTGTCGGGAAGTTGTTTCAAGGTCGTTTCTTGTTCCCTGATGTTTCATCGCCTCCAACTTCATCTTGTAGGAAAACGCTCTCTCGCTGGGAAGAATATTCTCCCGCTGCAAGTTGCTGTCCACCATAAAGATGATTGCTGCATCATCGTCCATTTCCTTGACGATGACCGGCACAGTCTCCAAACCTGCCAGCTGCGCCGCATGAAGTCTGCGGTGTCCTGAAAGAATTTCAAATCCGCCTTCCGGGTCAGGTCGGACAATCAGTGGTGATACCACACCGATCTGCTTGATGCTCTCCACAGTCTGTTCCATCAGCTCATCGTCCAGCACCTTAAAGGGATGTCCTTCAAAGGGATGCAGGTCAGAAAGCGGCATCTCCGTCCGCTGCTCCTTAGCCGCAGCGTCGGCAGCTGAGCCACTGCGGTTTTCTGTTGTAATACTGGTTTTTGCTTTTGCCATTCAGATTCTTAACCTCCTTCCAGCGGTGATAGATGTCATTCTTACCTGCGAAAAACGCCTTTTTTGCCTTGCACTTCATAGATCAAGTACCTCCTTAACGACCTGCTGTTTTTCTTTTCCAATGCTCTTTCTGCGGTCCTCTCCGCTGATTCGCACCGGCGTACACATTTCCAGAATCCTGCTGTAAATCCGGGCGTATGCCACATCCTGCGGATTGCGGATTTCTGCAATTTTCAGATTGGTTGTGATAATGACCGGAAGCTCGGACTTATACCGCTCGTCAATGACAGCGTAGACCTGCTCCAGCGCATATTCGGTGCTGCGCTCAATTCCCAGATCATCCAGAATCAGCAAAGAATAGTTGGAAAACGAAGCGATATACCGGTATCGTTCTTCCGAATACATGGCACCCATCTGGTTCAGGATTTTGGAGAAGTTCGTCATCAAAACCGGAATGCCCTGATCCAGCAGCGCATTTGCTATACATGCCGCCACAAAGGACTTTCCGGTTCCGACATCTCCCCATAACAAAAGGCCAAGGTTTTCAGCCTTGACCTTTTTCCACTGCTCCACATAACGTTTTGCCATCTGGATGTCCTTGTTGTCTTCTGCAACGCCAAAATTCCATTCCAGAAGATGCTTTTCCTGAATCCCAGTTGCTTTCAGCTGCCTGATTTTACGCTGCCGCTCCACCAGTTCATCCTGGCGTTTCTTTTCCGCCATCGCTTCCTGCTGGCATCTGCAAAGGCAGGGAACAATCTTGTCTCTGCCCCAGAGCTTTACCCTGCACTGCACCGGAGTATGACAGTTCCGACAATACAGCAGTCCGTCCACGCCCTGGTATTCCTGCTCTCCGGGTTCTTTCGGCGTAAAGAGCGAATCCAACGCCGCATTCAATACTTCAGGCACCATGTCGCTCATAGGCTGTCTCCTTCCTCAAATGTGTAGTCTGCCGGGTTATACTTCGGCTTTTCTCTCTTTGCCCAGCTCCGGATTGTGGCAAGGTGATTTTTGTAGCTCCTGCCGGTGGAAGCCATATACTCAGAGAGCCGTTCCACCCGCATCTGATAATCTCCTGGGAACTCCTGCCGGAGCTTGCCGTATTCCGTGTCAGAGAGAAGGACATTTTCGTATGAGCCATACCGGTGCTGGATTTCCTTCTTCTCTCTTTTATTGATTGTTTCAGTACTTGTTCTATTAGTACTTAATTGCGCGGGATTTTCCGTAACCGGTGTGTCCGTATCCGGATTTACCGTATACGGATTTTCCGTACACGGTGATTCCGAACACGGCTTTTTCCTCGGCATCTCATAAATCACATACTCGGCTCTACCCATCCGACCGTTGCTCTCACGCTGCTGGTTCCTTTCCAGATACCCAAGACGCTCCAGCTCTTTCAGAGCAGTAAGCACTCCATCTACGCCATCCGGCGTAATCGAAGATAGTCCCCGTACCGAATAGTTCCATGTGTCCGGCAAACTGAGCAGCATAGAGAGAAGTCCTTTTCCTTTCAGGCTGAGACCCTGATCCCGCAAGTGGTAATTGCACATCGTTGTGTAATTGCTGTTTTTCTCAACCCTGAATACCGGCATGGTGCTCACCATCCTTTTTCGCAGGCTCCGCTTTTTTCTTCGGACATTTGCGCGGACGATCTTCGCTGTCCTCCCGGCGATGGTATTTACCGGTATCCTGCATCATGCGTTCAAACGCCTGAAGGCGTCCCTCTGTAAAAAGCGTCATTCGATCACACCCCATTTCTTAAACAACTTGAAGAGATGATTCTTTCCCTTGCAGGTCACTCTCGTCTGCTGCACCAGTTTTCCGCCTCTGCCGTAGCAATCCCGGACAATAAAATAGCCCCTTGCAGATTTGTCTGCAAAAGGCATCAGCCAGCCACTCGGACTGCGGTACAGATAACGATGATCCAGTAAGAGAGCCACTGCCGTCTTCTCCGGGATTCCGATTTCCTTACAGAAATTCCGGATGCAGGTACAATCCTCCGAGTTTACAAAGGTGTCGAAGTAGTCTGCCTTGGGCTGTGCCGCATCCAGCTGTTTGCGGATACCCTCAAGCTGCTCCCTCTCGGCTACAAGCTCCTGTGCCAGGGTGTAGATGACCTCCGGATGCTGAATCACCTGATCCAAAATGGAATCGCTCATATACACTCCATGCTTGCGGATAGAAGGGAGAACTTCATCAAACACCCAGTGTTCAAATCGTTCTGCCGATGGCAGCTTGCTGTGAACGATCAGCCGGTAAACATCGCCTTCTGTGATAAAGGCGATTTCAACGACCTGCTCTCCAGCATCCCCATACTGATTCACCTTCTGAACGACCCCCTCGCGTTTCGTTAGGGGGCCTCTGCAATGGCGTTTCACTGCGGCGTAGGGATTCACATACCCCAACGCTTTCGCCACATCGCTTGCACAGAAGAAAGTCTTGCCTGCCTCCTGTAACAACCGGATTGAACCAAACTCCTGGTTCTCGAACACCTCCATCATCTGCCTCGACTGTCCGCCATGACTGCCCACATCGGTGTCATGGGTCTTCTGATTGAAATCCGTCATACCTGTTACCTCCTACTCAAATTTGTCTCGCCGGATTTCGGGCGAAAAAAATAGAGCCTCGACCCATTCTCGTTTTCAAAGAATGAGCCAAGGCTCTATGTAACAGGATACCTGATATTATTTTTTTGCAGAATTCGTCAGAACTCGCCAAACGATCCTGACACTGTTTTTCATTCCATTTCAGCCGGATTTTTATCAAAAATCTGTCAAGGATATGGGGCTAATTTCCCCTCCAAAATGGCCTTCTGTAAACCCATTTTCCCACCCATTAGACTCAAAAATAGGCCGTAAACCCATGGTAAACCCATCAAAATGGGCTAATTTGAAGTCAAATTTCCTCAAATTTCACCATCGGAATCAGGTGATTTTAGGCATAGAAAAAGCCCGGAAAATGGCGTATTTCCGGGCTTTTTTAGCATTATTAAGCTGTAGATTATCTCTTGCTGAACTGAGGCGCGCGACGAGCTGCCTTGAGACCGTACTTCTTTCTCTCTTTCATTCTTGGGTCTCTTGTTAAGAAACCAGCTTTCTTCAGGGCTGGTCTGTAATCAGCGTCTACCTGAAGGAGAGCTCTGGAGA
>ERZ773118.1005-NODE-1005-length-20725-cov-22.256_pt1 | contig 20725 bp, 23 predicted proteins | sample MGYA00580562_ERZ773118 | MGnify/ENA primary metagenome ERZ773118 (study PRJEB29015, sample SAMEA2737878) | human gut metagenome | biome: human gut; feature: human-associated habitat; material: faeces | place: China | collected 2012 ... | reverse complement strand
AGAATTATTATGCACCGACTACAATAAAAAAGCAACGTCTATTCATTATTATTTTGGCAATGCTGTAATAGGCATCGTTAATAGCCCTTCTTATCTCCAAAATACGCTCAGGCATCATATTCCGGAGTTTTGAATTATCCTCAAAACGTGATGGTCCATTATTATAAAAAGAAATATCAATAGGAAGATACTCAGATTCACCTATTGCGTCCAATCCTTTTTTTAAATTAAACAAATACCCCGCCTGCCCCCCTTTAGGAAACAGTTTCTCTTCAGGGAAATATATCAACAATTTTTTCATACTACATTCTCCTCATTTTACAGTTCGACATAAATCAGCTTCACTTGCCAAAATTATGTTCCTTCCTTATCCAGAAATCCAAATTTCTCATAACCTCAACAGGCTTAAATTGTTCACTAATCATTAAACACTTTGTTTTCATCTTGTTGATATCTTCTCGATGATTAATGGCGTAATCAATGCATCTCGCAATCCCGTCGACATCATGAACAGGAATCAGAAAGCTTGTTTCTTTATTCTCTACAAGTTCATTATTGAAACGCCAGTCTGATGCTATAACAGGCAAACCTGCCATAAAGCTCTCGCAAATTGCTGTAGGGAACCCTTCGCCCGGATAATAAGTCGGAAATAGCATCATGTAGTATTCTGAAAGTTTTTCGAGGCCTTCATCACTGGTTATTAAACCCTTATATGTAGCAAACTCCTTATTCTTTTCAAAAATCTTTTTGTAATGATCAGAGTACTTTTCTTCTATAGGTCCCCAAACATCTAATTTGCATAGAAGACCGTCTACGCTTTGATTGACATTTGCAATTGCCTCTATTGCATCGTCAATACCTTTTGTTAGAGTCACTCTGGAGAATGTACAGAACTTGAACGGTATCTGCGCATCAAAATCTAGACTTTCTAATTTCAACGGTTTCCTTGTTGAGAAAATAGACATAACATCTATGGGCGCATCTGTAAACTTCTTAAGCTCTTCCATCAACTGCTTAGTTTCCGGCAAGAGATAATCAACTCTTTTAAAGGCCCAAGCCAGATATCTATGCTTTTTCAGCAATCCCGTCAGCCAACCTCCAACAATTGGATACGCCATTTTATATCGTTTGATGCCCTTTAAAAGTGCAAAGAAAGGCAAAACAAACTTAATACCATTCTTAATCGGCATAACAATTACAACATCACACTGGTTGGCGACTTCAAAACACTGCAAAATCAGTGAAAACACCTCCTTTTTCCAATTAGAAGTGTCTACACTCATGATCTGGCCTGGATACTCCTGCTCAAGTTGCTTGATGATGCCTCTCGTTTTGCTCATCTGACCCCCGATAATTGGAGTTGACGTTGCATAACCCAGATATCCGATCAGGCCAATTTTTTTCTTCTTGTTTCTCATTAATTCACCTTAGCAATCTCTGAAAACACATCTAATGAACGCCGAATAACATTATCCATGTCATAGTACTTGTACTCTGCCAATCTCCCTAGGAAAATCACATTCTCTTCCTGCGTTGCTAAATCCCTATACTGCTGCGCAAGAGCTTTCCATTCTGCTGTAGGAAAGGTATAGAACGGTTCTTCCCCATCGCAAGGGATTTCCTTGAGGATAGTAGTCTTATCGTTCTTTTGGCCAGTGAGCTTTTTGAACTCCGTAATCCGGGTATAATCATAGTCCATCGGCCAACGGGTGCTGGCGACAGGCTGATAGGACTCACAATCATGTGTTTCAAAAATGAACTTGATACTTTCTAATTCAGCAGGAGATACACCCCATTGTTTGATTGTGAAGTACTTAAAGAACTTCTCATAAATATCCTGCCCTCCCTGACTCAACACCACATCTTCGCTGGTTTTAATCTCATCAATCTTAATCTTCCGACTTTCAATGAATGCGTCCATCCCATCTTCAGAAAGGTTCATATTGTAGAGCTGATTGATGGTTTCCAAAGAAATCGGCATCGGTACGAAATTACCATTAACATATGACATAACGCGGTGCTGATATTCATGCCAGTCACAATATTGGCACACATAGTCAAACACTTCTTTGTCGTTTGTGTGAAATGTGTGTGGCCCATATTTTTGAATGAGGATACCTGCGTCGTTATATTCATCATAAACATTGCCACCTATCTGCGGTCTTTTTTCAATAATTAACACTTTTTCATGGAGCTGCGTGGCAATCCTCTCAGCTATCGTAATTCCCGCAAGACCAGCTCCTACTACAACGTATTTAAACTTCATAATTCTGCTCTCCTTATGTAATCAATTATGAACTTACTCCATATTTCTTGTGGAGAAATTTTGCCGAAAGAAAAACCTTTACTTTAAAAGCCCAATTAACATCTTCCATATATGGAAGTTCCTTCACCTCTGATTTGCTGATTTCTCCAGTCTGTAATTTGTATTCCAGCCAAACATCAAACAAAATTTCGCTTATCCTTCCACAGAAACGGCTATTAAAAGCTGACAAATTGGACTTATCTATACGTTCAACTACCTGAAAAAGAATATTGAAAAGCCATGAACAATAATCATCCATCATATTTCTCTCCAGGATCATCATATTGAACATATATCCCCATTTTCTTTTCATCACCTTTTTAAAGGCATCTAGGTATTCAGGACAATCACTGCTAATAATTTTCTCAACTATTTGAAAATGTGTTTCATCATGGGTATGTGCATAGTGGGAATACAGGGATTCTATATAGTATCGCCTCTTCTTAGGGACGAAAACTTTATATTTATCAAGCATCGGCTCGATTTCATCCCTTGTAATCACGGAACCCAGCATATCGCCCTTTTTATAGTTTCTACCTACAAAATACCTCCGGTAATGTACAAGGCCCTTGTAATCAGCATCAAGGTTTTTCCATACCCAATATAATCCGGTCTGTGTCCCAAAGTTACAATTCCGATCAGAAATATTATCTCCTATATCGTCTCTTACATAACCAAAATCTAATGGACTCCCATCCTTATTCTTCTTTCCAGCAGCACCTACATGGAGCGGTAGATACATTGGATCTTTCGGCATATTACATTTCTTATGGGCACAAACAATAATTTTTATTCTCTCAGACATATTACTTCCTCCATCCGCCAATTAAGATAGGGATTCCTAATCACGCCGGAAAATGTCGCGCGTATACACTTTCTCTTTCACGTCATCCAAGCACTTATCATACCGATTAGCGATAATCGCCTGACTCATTCCCTTGAACTTCTCCAGATCATTAACTACGACTGACCCAAAGAACCTCTCTCCATCCTTCAGTGTCGGCTCGTAAATCACTACAGTAGCGCCCTTTGCCTTTATTCGCTTCATAACGCCCTGGATGCTGCTCTGCCGGAAATTATCTGAATTACTCTTCATAGTCAGGCGATATACGCCAACTACAATCTCATTTTCCTTATTTTCATCCCAGCCATCGTTTGTGCTGTATCCACCAGCGATCTCCAGTACCCGGTCAGCGATGAAATCTTTTCTCGTCCGATTGCTTTCCACAATTGCTTCTATGAGATTTTCCGGCACGTCAGCATAGTTTGCCAGCAGCTGCTTGGTATCTTTCGGCAGACAGTATCCGCCGTAACCAAAGGATGGGTTATTGTAATGAGTACCAATACGAGGATCAAGGCAAACGCCGTTGATAATCTGCTGTGTGTGTTCAGACCTTTCATCTCTGCGTAGGTGTCCAGCTCATTGAAATAACTTACTCTTAATGCCAGATATGTATTGGCAAACAGCTTCACAGCCTCTGCCTCAGTAAATCCCATAAACAGTGTATCAATATTCTCTTTAATTGCACCTTCCTGCAGGAGCTCAGCGAAAGTGTGTGCCGCTTTCGCCAGACGAGCATTCTCCACATCCGTACCTACGATTATCCGTGATGGCCACAAATTTGCCTTCCCTCAATTTCGTGTAATAATAGGCTAATCAACACATAAAAAGCTCATAACCTACTTGGATATAGCGGTATGTAGCTACATTCTGGTAGGTCATGAGCTGACTATGAGCATATTGCGGTCTGGATATGATTTTCTGAGCGCAAAAAGAAAAGACCGCCGATGTAAAAATCAGCGGTCGTAATGGGAACATATCCTAAAATGTTCATTCGCAACGGGCGCGAATGATATTATCATTATTTTCGTGTAAAAATGCGAATGATATTATCATTCGGGAAATGGTGGGGTCGGATGTAGAAATAGAAATATGAAATGTTCATTCGGGGGAATTTCGTTATAAAAATGCGGATGATGTTCCCATTATTTTCGTTGTAAAAATGTGAATGATAATATCATCCGTATTTAAAAAGACTGTGGTAGAAACAGGCAAAAAAGAAGCCCCGATGGTCACTCTCCTGCTTCACAAGTCGTAGTGAAATTGGAAAATAACCACCGGGGCCAACTTTACCGTTTATTCTATTTTTCCATACAAATCATCCATAGCAGTAATGAAATTGCCCCAGTCAGGGTTCTGCTTTTTCTCTCGGCTGGTTAAATAATACTGATACTTATACAACATTCTAAGCCCTTTGTTATCATACCTTCCTGTCTTGTAAAGATAATATAGTATCTCATAAGACTGAAGCAGACTCATGTTATCCAAACCAGTTTCCAGCTCTTCGGCTTTACAAATCAATTGCATTGGCAGGTTATCGTTAGCTGCAAAATATAAGTACCTTTTGACAGCCATATACGCAAGGGAATGAATTTCTCCTCTATCTTTTGCATTATCCCGCTCTGGAATATATCCAGAAAAAGGTGCCATTTTGTGAATCTGCATTTCAAAAAGAATTTTTCTCACAACCAGTTAGCTCCGAGTCTTTAAAAACTCTTAACTTTGTAGGAACTTCTTCTTTCTTTTCATCAGCAAAAGCTTTTACTGCTCCTTCGACTAATTCCGCATAAACTGATTCATGTACTGCCAGATTCGGAAAAGCATCAAAAAGTGGTTCAAGCCAATACTCCTGATATTTTTGAAATGCAATCGGCCTCGCACCAATTTTACTCCTATCCGGAACTATAAATAAATTTGCATCAAGGAACACCACCTGCTCACAATCCTTAAAAAGACTGGCTAATGCAGGATTGATATCTTTTGTATTAACATTCATCCTGCTCACCGCCTTCAAACAGATCATTTAAATCGTCCAGATCATCCGGCGATACTGTCAATTCATATCCTAAATCTTCAGGTGACTTTCCAAACAACATAAGAAGTTCAACAAATTCATCATCTGGAACTTCCCCATCCTCATAGTTCAACAGAATTGTTTCAAGCGCAGCATTTGACACTCCTTTTCGAAGAGTCCTGCTATTTAACAAAGCATATTTCTCCGGATCAAGTGTTTTAAATATCCGACAATAGACACTTTTGTCATCCCGATCATTCATCGCGTATAAATTCTCATAAAAAGACTTATTGATGTATTTCTCTTCGTATAGACGATTGACTATCGCATGATATGGCAACCACCATTCACACTGTAATCTTGCAATAAATCTTAATGTCCGCAAATAAAGCGCCTCATTAATCATTTCCGATTTAAACTCAGAAACTACACGTGAATGTAAAGTCCCACTTGGCAACAATAACTCTGCTGCAAATCTGTCAGCCTGTTTTTCCAGCAATGGATCTTCATTTTCTTCTTCTGTATATGATTTGCCTGTTTTCGTCTTAAAATGATATAGCTCATGTGCAAGGGCAAATATCTGTTGGTCATAATACAGGGATGTGTTTAATCCAATAAACATAATGGGTTCATCTCTTGTTTCAAAGCGGGTAAGGGTAGCGTCGGTATGCGAACCTTCAGATGCCTCAAAGGGATATTCACAAAGAATAATATTATTCTTTTCCAAAAGCATAAAAATATCATTAGCGATGGGAACATCGCCAAAAATACCAAAAAGCTTTCTGGTTTCATCCGCTTTTTTTCGAACATTCTCAATCTGCAGCGCAGTAAGCTCAATCTCTTTACTCATGATGCAACGCCCTTCTTAACACGATCTGCTTCTTAACTGCCAGCATCATTTCAAATAAATGATTCACCCCATCTTGTTCTTGTTCTGTCAGGTGAGAACCGCGAAATGCTGTATAAACAGTCGGCTTCATTTCATCAACGAATAAACCGTCGATATCAAAATCCAATGTCGTAGCCAGACTTTCCAACTGAGGGATAGATGGAATGTATTCCTTTCTCTCAATTCGGCCAATCATAGCTCTATTAATTCCCGTTTTTTCGCTCACCTGTTCCTGTGTCAAACTTTTGCTATTGCGTTGTCTTTTTACAACTTCAGCAAGCAATTCTTGAGATAAATGTTTCATTGATAAGCCTCCTCTCGAAACATAGTATGCCTCTCTGTCCGTTAATGATACTTCAAGTATCAGAAAAAGTCAATAGAAAAATCGTTTTCCCAAAATAAGATACTGAAATTAACTTTTTATTCACATTATCTCATTGGTTCCTCAGTGCCCTATAGCAGTCCGTCAAGAATATCAGCAGCTCCGGCGATATATTTTCCACAGTCAGCTTCCCGCTGATACTACCAACCGCCCGAATGGCCATAGCCCGCGCTTCCTTCGCTTCTTCCGTATTTGCAGAGAACATATGCTCCTCCAAGCATCTGTGTATGCTTGCCACCGCTGTATCGATCAGTGCCGCCAGCTGTTTGCCTTCAACGAGCCGGGATTCTTCTGTATCCTGCTGTCCCTCATCCTCTGCCTCTTCTGCCGCCAGATGAATCACAGACCCCTTCATCACACCTCGCATGATCTCCAAAGCATTTTCTTCGGGCAAGCCACTCAGATAAGTTTTCACCAGCTGGGCTGTAATCATCTCATCTGTTTCCAGCTCATAACTCAAAACATCGATATTCCTTAATCTCTCCTGTGCGCTCATGTGCATCTCCTCCTGCTATTTTTTTCAGAACCATCAAACTCTTTAAATTCAACTTGTCAGGTTCTTTAGCACCACAAGATATACGAAAAAACCGCACATAGCAACCGGAATCAATGCCACTCCAGATTATTCTACGGAACCACTAAAAACAGGCAGCGCCCCTTTGTGGAAATCCCATAAAGACAGCAAAAAGCTATCAGAAGACACAAAAAGCGCCCCACCATGCAGGCTCATCAGATTGTCATTTCTACATTCCAATGCACCGGCCCAGTGGGGCACACTGTTCTTCTATTTTACGCTTCCCTCCCTGACCTGCCGAATAAGCTCCTGCGCCTTCTTCCGTTTCTCGTCAGGTTCCATGCTCACCTTACTCACACTCTTCTCCTTCACCCCAGTCTTGATTTCCTTCCTCGTATAGCACACGCCCCTGCCGCTGACCTTCCAGTTCTCGTCCAGGAATTCCACAGTGCCGTCCGGGTTCGCCCTTCGGAAGCCCAGGAAACTTCCCAGCGTCCGGCTGTTGCCGCTGCTTACCAGCTTCACACCAAAGTTTGTTGTGTATTCCACCTCGTCGCCTTTGACCACAGCATTTTTGATAAAAGCGATGTAGATGCCCGAATCTGGCAATAATAGCCGGCTGCCCATGCCTGATACCCTCTGGTGCTGGGATGGATGCTGTTGGTCAGCGTCTGGCTGGTTTCCTCATACCGGTCTGTCACAGCTTTATCTGTATAAGGGAATGCCAGCCTGCGGTCCGTCCGCAGCCCATGCGCAAAGCAGGTCGCATTCTCTTTGTATGCGCCTTCGTCAAACGCCTTAATGAGCGCAAGGTTCAGTGTGCTCATGCTCTTGCGGAAGATGCCCATGCTGCTGTTCACAAGATACGAATAATCCGCACCGGGGCCGCATAAACCGATGCCGTCATACCCATTGGTGGCGCAGTATTTCTGGAAATCCAACCGCCCCTTCTCCACATCCCAGAAGGCGTTGCTCTTCCCCGCATAATCCTCGCCCTGCAGGTAATCCTTCCATCTCCAGCTGCCGCGCCCCTCATGCCTGCCGTCTGCCGAACCCCTGGTACCGAGCTGGTTGACCTCACAGTCTCCGTCCTCTGCCAGCAGCCGGTAAACCTCCGTCGCCACCTTGTTGCAGTCCACCAGGGAATCGCCGCAGATGCAGATATTTTTCACCAGCTTCTTCGGCAGCGGATGATGCACACGTACTGTGACAGGTTTGCTCTCTGCGGCTGCCATCGTTTCCCCATCCAGCCGGATCACATTGACTTTGAAATCCGTATCGTCAGCAGCCGGTGTGTAATTCAGGCAGTATTCATTCCTCGTCAGGCCCTTGCTGTTCGTCACACGGTACAAGTTCTCCCTACCTTCATATCTGGATAGGCAATCGAAAAACATGGAGAACTGACGTCCCTCCATACAGTCCCAATGGGACGGCGAAACGATATCGCCCAAGGCATCTCCATCTGGGCTGGCGGTAAGCTGCTCCGCCACATAGTCCTTATACCGTTGCTCCACAAACGTGCTTTTTTCTGTATCGAAAAGCTCGCCCGCTTTATACAGTTTTCCATTCACGGTCACTTCCAGCTCCGGACTCATGTGCGCGTTATAGAACTTCCCGTTATACCAGCTCGCCACATAGTAGCCGTCCGCACCGAGCGCACGGAATGCGGCGCCATTATAAAGGTTCAGGGAGGAATCCCTCCTGTCCATGGCGAGGATACGCATGGGGTAATTGGAGCCGCCGGGAGCCAACGGCGTATTGTCTGCCATCGCCACAGGCGCTTCCTGTGCTTCTAGCCAGAAATAATGAAAATTCTCCGGTGCGCCCAGCGTCCTTTTTGTGATCTGCAACTTACCAGCTTCCTGGTCAATCGTGAAAGCGCCGCTGGCAAGGTACACAGTATTAGTGACTAAACGGCTGAATTTATTGTCCAGCTCCGTAAACTTCGCCTGGTAGCGTTTTTCGATATAAGTGTTTTTCTGCTCCGACGCGAACAGCTGGCCCGCCTTATACTCAGTGCCGTCCACAACAAATGACAGGCTGGGGTTCATATGCGGATACCACAGCTGGTTCTGGTACCATGCGGCGATATAGGAGCCGTTCACCCCCAGCGCCTGGAACGCCTTTGTATTATAGAGATTGAGCGTATCTGCACCACGGTCATAGCCCAGGATCAGCATATGGCCGGCTTCCAGTTCCGGCGACTCCAGGAGTGGCGCTGGCTCCTCATTGGCCTCCAGCCAGAAGTACTGGTGCGTGTTGGAGGTTGCCAGGATCTTCTGCGTGACCTGGATGGTCTTTGCTGCCGTGTCCAGGGTGATCTGTCCGTATTCCAGGAACAGGTTCTGGCCTAGGTATCTGCCATAGCCCTCCGCACGGTTTGCCACCACCGCCACGTTCCCGTAATCCACGCCGTTGATCTTCATGCCGCCATTGGCCGGTGCCGCATAGACAGCCAGTGCATCGTAGAATACCGCCAGCGCAAAACGGTCTTTTGTAAAGAGCCGCTGCCACTCCGTACACTTTTCCACATGGATGCGGCTATTTTCCTCCGTATCTCCCGTGGCCTCTGCCGCTTCTTCAAAATAAACCGCCCACCATCCTTTCGCAGGGAACACCACTTCCACTCCCTCATCTGCGGTTACTTTCGTCTGTGCGTACTCGCCCCCATTTGCCCTCCGGCAGAGATGGCAGCCTTTCAAAAAATCCACAGAGACAATCCCTGATGCGGACGTGATCTCAACCGCGCCGTTCACCCACTGCCAGGTGGATGCATAGTTGTTTAAAAACTCCGCAGGGCGCAGGTCGGGCGGCAGGTACAGGCCGAAGCTGTCTTTTGCGCCCGTACCGGTACTCATGGAGATAAAGCAGGTTCCTTCCAGAAGCGGCACTTCCAGATAGTCATAATACGGGTTTGTGTTTGGGGAGCGGAAACAGCCGCCGAGGTAATTCTTGCTCTTGTCATAGCAGACAATGTTGTGGTAGGTGTCCTTGCCGGACATGTAGTAGAGTTTACCTTTGATGATTACCCTGTCACCTGCGACAGGCACCATATAGAGTGCGCTCCAGCTTCCGCTTGTGGAAAGTACCCCTGGTCATTGACAAATCTGCCATCCTCCCATTCCCATAGCTTTGCGATATCCTGCAAAGACCGCGCCTTCCCCAGCGCCCGGACATTTGCGCCTGCGGAAGCAAACGTGTAATCTGTATCATCCACACGGGCGTCCGCCAGTTCCGCCGCGTAATCCGCGTTTTTATCTGTGGAAGCGGAGACGTTGGCATCCTGCCTCGCCTCAATGTTCGCCATACGCTCCTCCAGCGCTGCTTTATTACTGTTAGTCAGCGTTTCCGCCGCACTGGTACGCTCCTCCATGTGCGCGACCTGCCCCGCCGTCTCTTTCCGCAACAGGGCCACCTGCTCGGAAAACCTGGCGCAGAGTGCCCAGTATTCCTTCTGGTTCTGTCCCGTACCAGCCGGCACATCTTTGCGGCTGATATAGCTGTCCCCGGTGCCTTCCTCATAGACGATCACCAGGGGTTCATAAACCTTTGTGCTGTCCCACACGCCGTCATGCTTTGGGACGACACGGTTCCCGATATACTCTGACATAATTTCTCCCTTCTGCCGGGAAACCCGGCCCCTAATTCTCTTCATGGAACTTCACCACAAGCCTGCCTTCTGTATCCGTGCCGAACGCCAATCCCAGACCGTCATCGGTATCGAAAGCGATATAGCCGTCGTCCGTGATGGAACTGTTCACAATGGTGTCGTGCAGCTTATCGATGGTACTGGACACAGAACCCGGCATATATCCAAGCCCGTCATTGGAGCAGAAGCCAAAATACCCATCCTCGGTAGTAAAGCACTCGAAAATGCCGTCAGCCACAGCTTCCACCGCTTTGGCGTAGGTGATTGCGGCAATCTTACCATTGCCCACAGCGGAACGCTCCACCCGGAGTGTCAGGCTGAAAGTCCCCAACACATCGCCGTCATTATCCAAAAGAATGACATCCACCGGGTAGCGCCCGAACACAGCTGTCATGAAATCCGTGATAGTAAACATGACCGCATTATCCTCAATGGACACCAACTCTGGTGCGGTCTCAGAACTGTATTGGAACAGGTGCCCATCCGGCCTTGTCCCGGCACAGCTGACAATCGCGCCTTCCGGGATCGTATATTCCACGGAGCTGGTGTACAGCAGGCAGCGTACCTTCCTCGCCTTATGGTCAAACTGCTTCACATGGATGACTGTGGGGATCAGGTTCTCCGTCAGCGACAGCTCCACTTCCTGGTAAATTTTCATATCCGCCATTACCCGCTCCCTCCTTCTGCGTTATCATCTGGGTCTGTTGCATCTTCGTTATCTGGTTCTTCCGGCTCTGTCGGTTCCGTATTCTCAGGCTCATACCCGACAACCTTCCATTCACTCCCATTCCACAGCTTCAGCCTCATGGGGTCCATCGATTTATCAATCCACAGGCTGTCCACAGCAGGGCTTACCGGGGCAGTCTCGGATTTCACGATGCTCTCGCCCTGTATAATGGTCGTACTGCTCCCAGAACTGCTGCTGGAAACTCCGCCAAAATTCACAGCTGCCTCCCAGTTCGTACCGCCGTCTGTGCTCACCGCAATGCCATAGTTCCCCTCCACATACTGCCCGATTTTCATCAGACGCTTTTTATCGGATGGGTCTGATATCGTGATGGCGTCACCTTCCCAGAAGAAATGCTCCGTACCGAGGATTTTCACCAGCGAAGTTTTCAGTATCCCTTTGAGCAGCGCGTCTGCGGAAAGCCCTACCGCCTCTGCCGCCAGCTTTACCACCGTCTCCTCATCATCCCAGCCATACGTCCAGGTCTTACCACCGTCTGTGGAAATAAAGAAACCGTTATTCCCGCTCATCCAGGCGTACTTGGAATCCGACAGTTTCTCGGCGGTATGCGCGTACCGGATGGTGCTGCCGTCCTCCGCCATGCCGGAAGAATAATGGACGCCCATCAGCCCCGCCGCCAGAAGGTTAAAATATTCCTGCTGGACGGACAGGGTACGCACATCGGTCACCTGCGTCTCCACCCGGTTGATCGCCTCCGTCGCCAGGTTTGCTTCGTCACGGATGGAACCCAGCGCACCGGAAAGCGAGGAATTCCTGCTGTACACACTGGCGTTTGAAAGCGTAATGCTCGTATACCGCTCCAGCAGCACATCGTACTCCGTCTCCGTCACCTTGCAGCTGACTTCGATTCCCAGCTTTGAGATATACACATGGACCGTATCGCACAGGCTGACCCGCTCCGACGCTGCGATATCCTCATACCCCGGTGTCTGCCAAAGCTGAAGGAAATCGATTTTGATATCAATATCCGGCTCAGTTAGAGAGGTATTCTTCAGATACTCGTTGGTATAGCTTCTCAGCTGTTCCTCGGTCGGTTTCTCCTCAAACTCGCTGGTACAGTCCAAAGGCGTGATCTTCTCATAGGGCAGGCTGTGTTCCCCGATAGTGACCACCTTCTCCGGCAGTTCCATCAGCGTCCCATCCTCCGAATGCTTCCAGTAGGGATGCACCCCGGTAATGACATTTTCGATGGATCGCTCCATCTGAAAATCGATCAGGTTCTTGCCGTACACAATACGCACACCGTAATCCACGCCCCGGTGACCGTGGAGCATAGCGGTATACATATCCCACTCAAACTCCCCGCCGTAGGTGTCCAGCATGGAGCCGTCCATCCCGCCAAGGCAGCTTCTCACTGTGGAAGGAGAGGTAAAGGTAAACACAGCCTGGGAATCGATGTCCGTCCAGAAAGAAAACGGGCAGTCCGTGGTGGCGCTCTCCTTTAACTGCTCCATGGCCGCCTGGCTGCCGATTGCCGTAAACGGGCTGACCGTGATGAAATTTTCCTGGTACTGGATGTGCCTCGCGGAGATTTCCAGGATACCGGTCAGCGGTGTGGCGATCTTATAAATACGGAACGGCTACGCGGAAGCTTTCTCCGATGGCTTTGCCAGGATAACAGCGGCTTCCTGCACATCTTCCGCATGGATGCCATCCGCCGGATAGGTCAGCTTCAGTTCATAGCTGCCATTACGCTTCTCCGCCACACTGCAGGAGATAGAAGTGCAGATATCCCTGCCCCAGCCGGCCGCCTGTGAGACAAGCGATTTCAGGGAACTGAAGCTGTTCTTAATCCCGGTCACTCCAGAAGAGACTGTGGATTTCAGACCGCTCATGGCAGACGATGTGGCGGATTTGACTCCATTCCACACTGTGGTGATGCCGCTCTTGATCCCGTTCCACACTGTCGTGGTCACGGATTTGATACCGTTCCACGTGCTGGTCACCACGTTCTTAATGGCAGGCAGTACGGTACTGGTCACCGTCTTGATGGCGTTCCACGCAGTCTGGATCTCGGATTTGATGCTGTTCCAGTGCGTTACCGTATAGGACAGGACACTGCCCCAGCCACCGGACACAGACGACGCCAGACCCACAAGGGCGCTGGAGCTGCCTGATTTGATTGCCGACCATGCCGTGGACACAGTGCTTTTGATGCTCTCCAAGCCGGAAGAGGTATACGAACCCATCTCCGTTATCGAGGATTTCAGCACCTTCGCCATGCCGGAGGCAAGCTCTGTAACCGCACTGATCACATCGCTGCTGTTGCTACGGATGCCGCTTGCCAGAAGCTCCATGAAATCCGGCATATAGGAATCCGCGTTGGACAAAGGCCCTGTCTCCGGCACAGAGAAACCGATGATGTCATCGATCTCGCTGGCAAGCTCCCGCGCCTCAGCCAGCACCGCACTCTTATTCGCCTCGATGCCCGCCGCCATCTCCTTCAGATATCCGCGCCCCATGTATAAGCGGAGCTTACCAGGCTGGAAAACGTACTGCTGAAGCTTTCGCTGATGGCTTTCAGGCCGGAACTGACGGTCGTTTTCAGGCTATTCATCCCGTTAGAAACCGCCGTTTTAATCTCAGACATTGCCGTGGTAACTGTATTTTTAATGCTTGCCCAGCTGGTGGTCGTATTGCTCCTGACCGCCGTCCAGGTGTTTGCGATGGTGTTCTTGATGACGCCCATCGCCGTGGCATTGCTGTTCTTCATGGCAGTCAAAGATGCGGTAATCGTGTTGCTGATACTGCTCCACTGGCTGGCGGTACTGGATTTTACAGCCGTCCAGGAGGAATCCACTGCGGATTTCACCGCATTCGCCGCTTTGGAGACGTTGGACTGGATGGCTCCCCAGTCCGTATCCAGGTTCCCAGTCACTGCCGCCCACGCCTGTTTAGCAGAAGATTTCACGCCGCTCCAGACAGAATCTAAGGAACTCTTGACCCCGGATGCCGCCGTATTCACAGCCGAGCTAATCCCCTGCCAGGAAGAAGCGATGTCAGACTGTATACCTGTCCATGCGGCCGTTACTGACTGCCGCACTATATTCCAGACTTCAGAAAGGCTGGTGTTCAGGCTGCTGGAAGAAGCTGTAACCTGCTGGGCGATACCCTGCATCTTCTCCGCCACCGTCTGCCGGATACCCTCCCATGCAGCTGCGGTACTGGTTTTCAGGTTCCCCCACGCCTGGTTCAGAGCGGTGTTCACACTGGCAGATGCGGCCGCCACAGTATTCGTAATGCCGCTCCAGCTCTGGGTAAACGCTGTCTGTACGCCCTGCATGGAGTTTGTGATAGCGTTTGACAAAGTGCTGGACAGGTTGTTGGCTACGTTTGTTACCACAGACACGTTGCTGTTGATGCCCTCCGCCAGGCCATTCATGAAGTCCGGCATCCAGCTTTCAAAATCGGTCAGAGGCCCTTCGTCCGGCACGGAAAAGTGAAGGAACGAGCGGATCTTATCCGCCACACTTGACACAGCGGATGCCACGTTGCCGATGCAGGACTTGATGCCGTTTACGATGCCGTTGATGATATCTGTACCCCAGCTGAACGCCTGTCCCGCCAAGCCTTTTACATAGGACACAGCGGAATTGAAACCGGTCTGAATCGTGGTCTTAATATTCCCAATGATGGTGGAAATTCCGGACTTCACATTGTTCCACACAGTCGTGATGTTCGTTTTAATCGAATTCATCACAGTCGAGATGGCGGTCTTGATGCTGTTCCAGGCCGTGGAAACCACAGATTTTATGGTGTTTAACACAGTTGAAATTGCGGTAGAGATAGCTCCCCACGCAGTCGCTAACGCCGTCTGGATGGACGTCATCACAGTCGAAATCGCTGTACTAATGGCGTTCCACACCGTGGAAACTGTATTCTGGATTACCCCAAGCACCGTTGAGATTGCCGTGCTGATAGCCCCCCATGCGGCCGCAAGCGCCGTCTGGATTGCGCTCATCACAGTGGAAATGACGTTGCTGATGGCGTTCCACGCAGTTGATACCGCCGTCTGGATTGCTGTGAGTACCGTCGAAATCGCCGTGCTGATTGCCGTCCAGATGGTCTGCACCGTGGTCTGGATGGCCGTCAGCGCATTGCCAATCAGAATCTGAATGGCCTGCCAGATCGTCTCGAACAGATACTGGAAGGCCGTTAAAAGGGGCTCAATCGTAGTGTAGATGGCGTTCCAGACCGTGGTAATTGTAGTCTGGATCGTAGTCATCACCGTAGAAATCGCCGTGCTGATAGCGTTCCAGACCGTCGTCACTGCCGTCTGGATGGTATTTAATACGGTAGAGACTGCGGTGGAAATCGCTGTCCATACTGTGGAAATGGTTGTCTGGATTGCCGCCATAACCGTGGACACTGCCCCGCTGATGGCGTTCCAGATAGTCGTAAAGGTGGTCTGGATGCCGGTCAAAACGGTTGTAAAAAAGCCGGAAACCGCTGTCCACACCATCGTCGCCACACTCTGGATGCAGGAAAGCACGCCGGAGAAGAAGCTGGCTATGCCGTTCCACACACCCTCGAAGAAAGTTTTGATGCCGCCCCAGATCGTGTGCCAATCTGTGCCGAACCAGCCGAGGAATACATTCACCACGCCCTGGAGTGTCCCCAGCACAGTTGAGAGCGTGTTCTTGATAAACTCCCACGCCCCGGAGAAAATCTGCTTCACGCCATCCCAGGCCCCCTGCCAGTCCCCGGTAAAGACGCCGATGAACACAGAGAGCAGGCCGGACAGGGTATTCAGCACCACCGACAGGGTATTAGAGATCAGCTGGAATGCGCCGGTAAACACCGGGGCCAGCGCCTCACAGAACCCGTTCCAGACAGCTTTAATCACATCGGTAATGGACTGGAAATCAAATCCCAGGCTGTTCAGCTTTGCTGTAATCTCCTGCGCAAAGGCAGAGAATGTCGCTTTGATGCCGTTCCAGATTTCCGTGATTGCCGTGCGGAATTCCTCATTCGTGTTCCAAAGGTTCATAAATGCCGCCACCAGCGTCCCGATGACCGCCACAGCCGCCACCACTGGGGCAGAGATGCCGCCTAAAGCCGCACCCAGCTTTCCGAACAATCCTGACGCGCTCCCCACCTTCGACGCCAGTGCCGATACGCCTTTTGCTAACGATGAAAAACCTTTCAGCGCCGCTCCTGTCTTTGAAATCACAGTTCCTAAGATTACCAGCAGCGGGCCGATAGCGGTTACCACCGCCCCAATCTTCACAATCGTTTCCTTTGTCTCTGTATCCAGGTTGGAGAAGGCAGTCGCCCACTCCTGGATTTTCGCCACAATCGCCCGGACCGTGGGCATGAGGATGTCACTGATCTGGATGGCAATACCCTCAATCGTGGATTTCAGGATGGTGATCTGGCCGGACAGGTTATCCAGCTTGATGTCTGCTGCTTCCTTTGCAGCCCCGTCCGCATCGTAGATTGCTTCCGTCAGACTGTTAAAATCATCCTCAGAGGCGTTGACGATGGCAGACCAGCCGGACATGGCATTCTTACCGAAGATGGCGGAAATAGCCGCCGCCTGTTCCGTCTTGTCCAGGTCGCCCAATGCGGTACGGATGTTCTGCATGGTCGCATACAGATCCACGTTCCCTTCGGAATTGGTCTGGATTGCCACACCGTATTTATCCATAGCCGCCGCCATCTGATCGGTCGGCTTCACAAGGTTGGTCAGACCAGTACGAAGGGCGGCACCTGCGTTGCTGGCTTTAATACCGGCGTTACCCATGAGGCCGGTAGCGATTGCCGCGTCCTCAATGGAGATACCCAGGGAACCACACACAGCACCTGCATACTTGAACGTCTCACCCATCATGGAAACGGTCGTGTTGGCGCTGTTACCCGTTTTTACCAGCACGTCTGCAAAATGGGCGCTGTCCTTTGCCGATAACCCAAAAGCGGTCAGGCCGTCCGTAATGATATCCGATGTGGTGGCGAGGTTCTCCCCGGAGGCTGCCGCCGCATCCATGATACCGGAGATACCATCTACCATCTCAGATGTATTCCATCCGGCAAGCGCCATATACTCCATGGCCTGCCCCGCCTCCGTTGCTGAGAAGCTGGTCTTGCTTCCCATCTCCAGAGCCTTATCCCGCAGGGCATCAAACTCTTCACCGGTAGCGCCGTAGATGGATTTTACCGTGGACATCTGGCTGTCAAAATCAGCTGTGGTCTTTACTGCCGCCGTCCCAATGGCGGTAACTGCTGCGGAAAGCGGCATGAGTTTTTTGCCTACACCGGAAATGGAATCGCCCACGGTCTGCATCTTGCCGCCGATTTCTTCGATTTTGGCAAGGGTGGAGTTCGTGGTCGCCGCCTGGGTTTCCAGGGATTTTAGCTTCTGCTCCGTCTCCTGGATTTCCCGCTGGAGGGCATCGTACTGCTCCTGAGTGATTTCACCCTTCTGGAGCTGCTCATTAGCCTGCTCTGCTGCAGTTTTCAGGGTGGTGAGCTTTTCCTTGGTCGCACCGATCTCCTGCGCCAGGAGTTTCTGTTTCTGCGCTACCAGCTCCGTGTTGCTGGGATCAAGCTTTAAAAGCTTTTCCACATCTTTTAACTGGGTCTGGGTGCCCTTGATTTCTTTATTGATGCCGGATAGGGCAGACGATAGTTTTGTGGTATCGCCGCCGATCTCTACGGTAATTCCCTGGATTCGTGAAGCCATCTTTCGGGCACCTCCTTTGCGCTGGCATAGAAAAAGCCCATCCGGTTAGGGACAGGCGCATTAAAATTGTTCTTAAATTCTAGGTTGCTTTTATCCTAAAGTTTGGGTATACTATAGGTGAAAGGAGGTCGATTTCATGAACATCGACACAAACACCATTGTCCCGATTTCCCTTGCGAACCAGAACTTTTCTAAGGTTGCCCGGCTGGTTGACCAGTACGGTTCCGCAGTCATCATGAAGAACAATGCACCGCGGTATATCATCTATGAGTTCAACCAGGCGGATACCATGCAAGTCGCATCCGATGAGGATGTCCTTGCTTCTTCCAGGAAACTGATGCAGAGAAACCAGCATGTTTATGAGGAACTTGCAAAATGAGGACACTTAACAAACGACAGATCCTTATGCTTCATTCTGCCCTGATTGAAGAGTCCGGCGGTTCAGACGGCATCCGTGATGAAGGGCTTTTGGATTCTGCAATCAACACACCGTTCCAGACATTTGGCGGGCAGGATTTATATCCGACCGTCCTAGAAAAAGCATCCCGTCTCGGTTTCGGACTGATACGGAACCATCCATTTGTTGACGGAACTCAACTACCACCGGCTAAAGCCGGTGGGTTGATGCGGCCTAAAGGCCGCCGTTAAGCGACTGAAAGTCGCAGTGGGGGCTAAAGCCCCTGCTTTTGCGACTGAACTCACAGCAGGGCTGAAGCCCTTTCTTCTTAGACTGTAGTCTACTAAAGCCCTACTGAAGTAGTCATTCTTCTCCTATCGAAAAATTATCGTAGCCTTCTTCTTTTCCCTGCTTCTCTATATATTCTTCTATCATTTTTTGATCTACTTCCCCTACCGTTCCGCAAAAATATCCTCTTCCCCATATATGCTGTCACCAATATTTCTTTTTCAACTTCGGGAATTCTTCCTGCAGCAGCTTTGACGATTTTCCTTTCAGGTTCTGCATAATCTCACTGGGGGCCAAGTTCGCTGGACATGACAATAGATATGTACATGATCCGGCTGTATACTTCCTTGTAATATTTTTATTCCCTGACTGTCACAGCCTTGTCTCAGCAAATCTCGTAGCCTAAAGGCTACATCTCCTTTTAATTCTTCATATCTATATTTCGTTATCCACACAAAATGGTACTTTATATCATATACCGTATGACTCCCATTTCTGTAATTTGCCATTTCTACGTACCTCCCGATACGCCAATTATATCACTGCCTCCTGGAAAAGGAAATGCCGCTGAAGCTCTACCGCCTAAAGGCGGTGGTTTTTACCTTAGGCTTGGAAAATAAAACCGTCCTCTCAGACGGTCAGTTCATACAAAACCTCGTACATCTTCTCTTCCTCGATCCATACTTCGGATTTATGGTAGAAAAGTTCATAATCGGATAACACCGCCTCCACTTTCTGTTCCAGTTCCGGGGCTTTGAGGTCGGTATACACCTCAATATCCAGATGGTTGAAAGCATGGTAGACGGTATTGTCCGCGCCGAACTCCGCCTCATCCGGGTACAAAAAGCAGAGGAACGGCGGGTCCGGGGATTCCCCCTCGGCAAAATGGTGGTAGGCGTAGGGGCAGCCAGTAGCGGCCTTAATTGCCTCCATCAGTGCCAGCACATCATCGTGCGTCATCTCCTCACCTCAATTCCTTTTCGATCAGGCTGGTCAGCAGCTCGATACCGGCTGCCTCCGCCGGGGCGATATGGGGCTTACCAGCCACACGGCCGCCGCTCCGCTTGGCGTGGCCTTTTTCCAGCAGGTGCGCCAGCATATATCTTGTCGGGGAACACACCGTCTGCACTAACTTCTGGCTGTTCTCCTCCGTGGTCTTCGCCACCCAGCTTTTGGCATACCGTCCGGACTTCACCGGCGCATTGGCGGAAATCTGTTCCTTCACCGTTTTTGCGGATTTACGGACCGCTTTCTTTACGCCGGTTGCCGTCAGTGTGGCGTACTCCTGTAAGCCCTCGTTGATCACATCGGCAAGCTCGTCAATACTGCAGCTTTTTGCCATCATCACCCCTCCTCCAGTTTGCAGATAATGCGGATGGTGCGTTTCTGGTAGTTCATCATGTCTACGGACTGGATATCGTAAACGCTCCCATGGAAAACCACACGGTAGTGTGTCGAATCCAGATTCTTCAGTTCACTGCAATAGCGCACTTCAAACTTGATGCTCTGCTCCTGCGTGGTTACGGCGCTCTCCCGTTCAGCGTCATACTGGTAAGTCCCAGCATAACAGTAGCAGGAATAATAATCCTCCCAGCGGTTCACATGGTTCCCCACCTTATCGACAGACACGCTGTTTTTCTGAATAGCCAGCCGTTCGTTGAAACGGGCAATCTCCCTCTCCATATCAGAAGTTCACCCCTTCCCGCACGGCAAAAAGGAGGCTGCGAAGCGTCAGAAGAAGCGCGTGGTGGTCCGCTTCCTCCCGGTGCTCATACAGATAACCAAATGCGTACAGGATTGCCACACGCATGATGCTCCTGACCTGCGACAGTTCCTCCTCCGTATACAGGTCTGTGTCCGTGGGGAGGATGCTGCCCTCCCCATCACTGGCCAGAGCGTCGATAACTTTCCACTGTTCGTTACTCAGCCTCGCCACATCCACGCACAGCTGCTCCGCAGACAATCATGACCACCCGTCAAACGGGTGGTTTGCTCGCCCCTATAAGGGGCAGTTAC
>ERZ773118.983-NODE-983-length-21259-cov-3.68982_pt1 | contig 21259 bp, 19 predicted proteins | sample MGYA00580562_ERZ773118 | MGnify/ENA primary metagenome ERZ773118 (study PRJEB29015, sample SAMEA2737878) | human gut metagenome | biome: human gut; feature: human-associated habitat; material: faeces | place: China | collected 2012 ... | reverse complement strand
ATCGGCATATAGTCATACTTGACTCCTCCCGTGACCGCTCTTGCCACGGCGGCGCAAAGAGATTTACGCATGACCGCCCTTGTATACGGGCTGTCCTCTGCTCCCAGATAGTCCGGCAGTAGCATGTCTACCCGCCGTGTGCCGTCCCATTTCAGGCTTTTCAAGTACTCCTTTACGTCATTGATCCGGTTCTGGCTGCTGACAATCAGCAGCGCGTTGTCCAGTTTCTCCCGCCCGGTAATCCCATAGAATAGTTCCATATAGTTGTAGAAGCTGGCATCATCCGCGTCCTTCCACCTGCGCTTTTCATCTTCATGACTCCATGGCAGTTTTCCCAATACTATGCCGCAGCTGGCAAATTCATCCGTCACGATCTTCCCCTTCAGAAGAGGGTCGTTCTCCAGCACGATTACCGCATTATTGATGGTCTTCTCGATCTTTCCGTTTCCATCCACGGTCAGGCGCTTGATCCATTCCAGGCCAGGCCCATCCTCGTCTGGCGTATCGTCGCCAAAAGCCTGCTGGGCGCGCTCCAATCTCTCTTTCGCCAGCAGTTCCGACACTGCGGCGTCCTCCCTTGCCATGCGGCTCATGGCCACAAAGGACGGCAGCTTGTTAGCCGGCGTTCCCTCCTTCGTCTCTCTGTCCCGCTCCCCATACATGTGCAGGCGTATTAGGTCGAATGCGTTGACCAGGAGCCCCGAGCATGGATCCGTCGCATGGTGCGAATAGAGGAACAGGTCCCCGTCGTAGACCACCGCGCCTCCAACCGTGGAGCCTCCGGTGTAGGTATACCTCCCCGGCGCGGCCGTCTCCTCGTACATCCCCGGGATGAATTTCTCCATAGCCTGGGTGATGGTGTATGTCCGGCAGAACGCCCCTATGACCCCTCTTTTTGCCGTCGGGTCCTCCTGCCTGGCCAGGCGCCGGCGTTCCACCGCCTCCGCTCCCGGAACCTGCGGCCACTGCGAGATGTCCGTCCAGTCGCCGTACATGCCTAGAAGGCCGTCCAGGCTGCAGAAGGGGCGGTCGTATGCCTCGCAGACGTACTCGCTGTCCCTGCAGCAGCTCGGCCAGTACATCAGCCTCGCCACGTCGAACGTGGTCGGGTCGCAGAACTCGATCCCGATCAGGCCTGCCAGCTTCCTTGCCGCCGGCTCGTACTCGTCCGCCGTGGCCGTCCTATCCAGGGGGACGATGACGCGGAGCCTGGGCGCGTATCCCGCATGCTTCCGCGTGCTGTAGACGGCCGCGGCGCACCCCAGGCCGCACACCCGCTTCAGAACGTCCTCAGTCCCTCCGGCCGGAATGTTGTCCAGATCCAGGGTCAGCAGGTCCCTTCCTTCCACGTAGGCGGCTTTCCGGATGTCGTTCGCGAACGTGCCCCCTACGAATCCGCCTACGTCCTTTAGGTCATCCTGCCTCTGCTTCGCATATGCCAGGTACTCCTCCAGGGTTTCCGTGCTCCTGGCCGGCGTCCTGAGCCGTTCCGTAAATTCGGACCATAGCATCTCGGACCTTGGCCAATGTTTAGTTTTTCTTGTCCCTGCCGCGCTGATCAGCAGCATCCTGTTGTTCTCCATGCTGGCCTCCTAATCCTTCATATAATACTCGCTCTCAAATCCTGCGCCTTTTAATACAAGTCCTGGCGCCCAGGGTATCGGCTCTGCCATGAGCGCGCAGATCTCGTCCACTGTCACGTCCGGGGGCGCGTCTATGATCACCTCGTCATGGACGTGGAAGACTACCTGCAGCCCCCTGGCGTCGATCCTGCGCAGGGTTTCCGCAAGGCAGTCCCTGGCGATCGCCTGGACAATGTTCTCTGTAAGTTTTCCCCCATAGGTGGAAGCCACCTCCCATTTCCGCGTCTGCTGTCCCACCGTATAATAGTGGATGGCCAGACGCCCGAACTGGTTCTCCTTAAGGAAGGGTTTGGGGTAATAAAGTTTCCTTCCAGCCGGGAGCTGTATGGTAAGGAAATTCTGTCCATAGACCAGGTCCCCCTCCAGCGCGAAGATCAGCCCGTGGATGGCCTGCGGCTGGGCCGTCTGCATTGCTTCAAGGGCGGCCTGCTCCACCGCGTACCATAAGTCCCGGATCCTGGGATTGGCTCCCCGCCATCTCTGCACGATGTCCGGCAGTTCCTCTTCCGCCAGCCCCATGCCCAGGGCTCCCATGGCTATGAGGGCATTGGTCCCGCCCTGGTATCCCAGAGCGAGGGTTGCCACCTTCCCTTTCTGCCGGAGCGCATACTCCGGGTTCCCTTTTACGATTCTTTCTATGGGGACATGGAACATCTGGGATGCTGTCGCCTCGTAGATCTTCCCGTGGGTGGCGAATACCTCGTTCACCCACTGCTCCCCGGCAAGCCAGGCGATCACCCGGGCTTCAATGGCCGAGAAATCCGCAACTACAAATTTATTCCCCTCAGACGGGATGAACGCCGTCCGGATCAATTGGGAGAGGGTATCCGGCACGTTCCCGTAGATCATCCGCACCCCTGCATAGTTCCCCTGCTTTACCAGGTTTCTGGCAGAGTCCAGGGTCTTTAGGTAATTCCTCGGCAGGTTCTGCATCTGAACCAGCCTTCCTGCCCATCTTCCAGTACGATTGGCCCCGTAGAACTGCGTCAGTCCCCGGACTCTGCCATCCATTCCCATTGCGGCCTCCATGGCCACATATTTTTTAATGGAAGTCTTCCCTAATTGCTGCCGAATCTCCAGGACTCTCCTGACTTTCTCCGGGAGGCCTTCCCGCCCCAATGCTTCTGCTACGGTGGCCTTCTGCAGATTCTCCAGTTCCAGGCCATTTGCTCTCAGCCACGGGAGCAGCTGCGCGGCGCTATTGGGATTGCCTAGCCCTGTCAGGCTGCGGGCCTCCTCCTCTAGCCGCCCAGCACTCTCCGAATCAATTTCCAGCGCGCCTTGGATGAGTTCCCCATCCACCCGTACCCCGAATGCATTCATGCGAATGTCCATCTGCCACAGCCTTTCCTCCTCTTCTGGCATCGGGAACAGGCTAAGCCTTTTCAGTATCTCGCTTTCCGTGACAACGTCCTGTTTACAGTAGTCCTTGAACAGGGACCACTTTTCTGGCGCGTGCCTCGGGAGGTTCCAGGTCCGGTTCCCATTGGACTTGGCGGGCTTGCAGGGCACGCAGAAATACCTGATCAGCGCTTTCCCCGCCGTCAGCTTCTGCTTGTCCTGCGGAAGGCCGATCGCCCTTCCCGTTGCATCCAGTCCCGCGGTGTACCCGCAGTACAGCCCGTGGGCCATGGTGCACCGCCACTGCTCCAGGGGCGTCTCGAAGCCGGCCTGGTTTAAGCAGTACCATTCAAAAGCCGCGTTATAGGCATGCTTGATTATCCGGGGGCTTCTCAGGGCCTCGCACAATTCCGCGCACTCTCCGTTAAACTCTTTCTGCCTCCCATTCAAAAGCGCCCCCTGTTTTCCCCTAAGCTTCTCGTCCGTCAGGTCCAGTATTTTTACCGGCCTCTCATCAAATTTATAAGCAATCAGCAGGATTTCAAAGTCTGGGGATTGGGCGTACCTGTACAGGCCTGCCTTCCCGATATCCACGCTGCTTTTTGTTTCTATGTCTATGCTTAGGTGTCTCATAGCGATCTCCTCCTGTCAGAAAGAGGGACTTGCGTCCCTCCATGCTACATCGGCAATCCCGTAATCGGGTTGATGCCTGGCTGGCCGTAGGCGGCCGCCTGCGCTGTCTGCTGCACCGGCTGCGGAGATCCGAAGGCCTGGGCGGCTGATACATGCCCGCCGCTTAATGTTTCGCCATCCCTTAGTTTCTGCACCGGGCCAAGCCCGCATCCGATCCCTTTCTTGCCGCCAAATGCATATGGGTAGAAGTTCACGTTTACACGCCCATACATGCCGCTGTACACCTCCGACTGGTTGATGATAGGGTTCCCCATTCTGTCCACGACCTCCGGCGGATAATCCACCTTTGCGCTCGCGGTAAATACCCAGTGCCCCTTGCACTCGTCTCCAAAGGGCATGCCGTCGCTGGGGCGCACGCCGTCCCCATCATAGACGGGCGTGGGAACAATCGGCGGGCACTGACCGTTCCACTTCTCGGAAATCCCCTTCTGCTTGGCGGCCTCGATCGCCGCATTGATCCTGCCCATCGTGTCTGCATCCGTCTTCGGGACCAGTATGGTCACGCTGAACTTCTCCTCCTGCCCCTGCATCGCTGCATAAGGCTTGAAGAGGTGTACATAAGATAATCTTGCTTCTCCTGTTGTTACGTTTGTCGCATCTCCAATTGCCATGTTATTTTTCCTCCTTGAATACCTCTTCGGCAGTTATTTTGTTTGTGATTGCTTCTCTGCTATCCGCTTCCTGGACGAGTGCGGGCTTTCCGCGCCGGACGGCTACGTACGAGCCTACCGTGTCCTGGAAGTCCTTCTTCCCTATCATCTTCTCCACCTGGGCCAGGGTCAGCGGCTTCCTCTCCCAGAGCATCTCCTCTGGCGCGACCCCGCTCTTCTCCAGAATCGCGAAGGCCGCGTCCATATCCGTCCACTCCCGAGCGCTCCTGCCCTCGACGGCCTTCCAGCCGGGTACCTCGTTGCCGGCCAGGCATTCCGCCAGCGCGCAGTCCTTGAGCTCTGCCAGCCATTTAGCCACCCCCGCCCCAAGCCTCAGGTACTCTCCCATCTGCCCGTTGCTGATCAGCGGCGGCTTCTTCCCCAGATCCGGCGAGAATGCCAGTTTCACGTTATGCTCGGCCCGCGCGGCGCACCGGCTTCTCGCCCTGCAGAACCTGCAGGTATCCTCGCCCGGGGAGTACCCCGCGTTCCCGGATACCGCCAGCGCCGCCTGCTCCCTGACATGCTCCCCGAACTCCTGCAGCTCGTCTATGCTGCAGGACCATTCGGAGATCCCGTCTGGAAGCCTGGGCTGCACGATCGCAAGGCGTGCCTCCTTGATTGGGTATAGCATCTTGAGGGCCTCGTATGCCCCAAGCGCGTAGAGCATCATCTGCGGATTCCTCTCCGCGGACACCCGTCCTGCCGGGCTCTTTCCATACTTGAAGTCTATTACGAACAGCCTGGATCCCTGGACCATGGTGCAGTCCGCGGTACCGTATCCCTCGCCCTCATATCCAGGCGGCATGTAGCGGCCAAAGTCCCATCTGCGCTCGGCATCCATGTGCGGCTGACTGGGAAGGCCTAGGGACGTGTCCCTTATGTAGTCGATATAGGCGTCCGTATGCCCCAGCATCTCGTCGTCCCACAGCTCGTTCTCCTTCATCTTCTTGATTGCCGCATTCAGCTTCCGCTTCGAGATCTCCTTCGGATAGAAATAGTTTACCACCTTCATCTCCGCGAGTTCGTGCGCCAGCGTCCCTTCCGCCGCGCTTTCGGATGCCGTGTCTGGCATTCCCTTCTCCAGCAGGACGCTGCCCGGGCACTCGAGCCATCGGTGCGCGCTGGACGGTCCGAAAAGCGCATGCGCTCTTTCCTTATGCCCCATCAGATCTGCGCCCCCATTCCGCGTAATGCCGTCGCAAAACTCCCGTACTGCTCCTGCGGCAGCATCGGAAGGGCCTCCACGCCGTATCCCGCCAGGAGTTCCTGGAGCTGTGCCTGCATCCCCTTATCCATCAGCGTCATCGCCGCCCCTGCCAGTTCGTCCAGGGTATAGCCGCGCTCCGCGGTCGGCACTGCCGGCGTCGCTGCCTGGGCTGGCTGCGCGATAGGTGCTGCCGGCGAGGCCTGTCCCATCATGGCCTGCGCCGGGATCTGCGTCGCCTGGGCGATCTGCGCGCTGTATGGCTTCTGCGCCGGCGATGCCTCTTCCCCATGCAGCCCGGCCAGCATTCCTGCCGCCTTGATCAAGTCGTCGATCCTGTCAATCCTGATTGTTACGTTTACATCCATCTTTACAATTCTCCTTTTCTTCGCTATAATTTAATTGGTTAAATTTCTTGAGCGCCCGAGGCTTGCCGGCCTATGAAGGCGCTCTAATTTTTTGTATAGAACACTTTTCTGTCTATCGACAGTTCCGTTATCCCGTTTGGCCTGATGTCAATGGTATACTGTCTTCCGTCATCGTCATCGATGTAGGTTGCCCATATACGTCCGCCATCCGTGGCCGCAATGCTTACCACGTCCATTCCGGCCTGCGAGACGATCCTTGCGATCTCTTTCAGGTGCGGCTCTATCTGCAGCCCGAGGTCCATCCATCTTTCCTTCGTCAATTTCCTCGCCTCCCTTCTACACTTCTCCATCTTCCACGCGGATCCGGATGGGATGCCGATTCGTCTCAATAAGGTTCCCTCGATCCAGATCGACCAGCACGCGCATGATGCTATCCATGTCGATCTTAAGGTTAAATGCGATCGACGCGTCCTCGACCGCGCCGTATGCCTCGCTGATCGTGCTGCAGAGATGCTCGAATTCATGCCTCTCCGCCTGTATGCATATCCTATAATGCTTCATCCTAATTTCCTCCTTCCTAGAATATCGGCCCTGCCATCCGGCAGTAGACCAGCACTACTATGATGATCCCCGCGCCCGTTGCCAGGCCGACAATAAATCCTGTAATTAGATCCCTTACGAATTGTTTCAAGGCTCGTCCTCCTTTCTACCGCCTAAGCGGTTTTATCCTCTCGCTTTGGGACATACTGCTCGACGAGTTTAAAAAACGCTTCTGTTTTATCATTTCTAGGTATACGTATGTCCTTCGGATTCGTGTAAATCTTTCCATCATTGGTTTTGATTGTCACCAAACGCACCACCTCTCTAATATGTATGACCTACGGATTGTCCAGCTTTACCCCAAAGGAACTTATTAATAAAATATTGCTATTTCTCCCACCCACACCATCTCCTTTTCAAAGTCCCTTTTATGGTACATGCGCTGTGTTATCCTTGAATTACTCCAAAAAGTATTCGATAGGAACACTGAAGTAGTCTGCTAGGATTTTGAGGTTATTAACATTAGGTTTACTTCTTCCTGACTTCCAATTTGAAAAAACATTTTGCCCTATACCCGTTTCTTTTGAAACCTGATATGTGGTTTTGTTAAATTTGGCTAACAGTTCAGTAAATTTTTCGTACAATTTTGCGTCTCCTTTCTTTATTAGTACTGTTGAATTTACTTTCATTATGTGATATACTTTCAATTATAGAACTACCACATTTTTAAATCGAAAGTACATCACATTTCAAAAGTTTGTTTTTACGCTGCTTTCGTTTGCGTAACTATATGTTACACCACCCAACGAAACTAGTCAAGCGTTTTTACTTACTTTTACGAAAGTATGTTATTTTTGTGAAAGGAGTACAAAAAATGTATGAAATATTTGAGCAACTTTTACAGAAACATAATATAAGCGCATACAGAGTTGCAAAAGAAGCTGGCGTTACTCAAACATCATTAAGTAACTGGAAGAGTGGGAGAAACACCCCATCCACATCTACGCTCCAAAAAATAGCAGATTATTTCGGCGTAACAATTGATTATTTGATGACAGGAGAGGAAAAAGAAGGTGGCGAGCAATATTATTTAAATGACGAAACGGCCGAAATGGCACAGAAACTATTTGAAAACAAAGACCTTCGGGTGCTATTTGATGCCGCCGCTGATGCAACCCCAGAGGACTTAAAAACTACATATGATATGCTTATGGCATTAAAAAAGAAGGAACGTGGTACTATTGACGATTGATTATCAAATTATACTATTAGATGGTATGAATGTTAATGAGACTATAACTGAAAATGAAGATGGTTCTTTCACTATATTTGTTAGCGAAAATTTATGTGAATCAAAAAGAATGGATGCCATCAAACATGCATTATTTCACATCACAAATAGGGATTTTGAAAAAGTAAATGTGCAAGAAATAGAGAAAGTCGCACACGAATGTGAACTTTCGGAATAACTCCGTACTATACGATGTTACGCTTCGGGGTTAACATAAATCTATCAATGTAAGGTTGAAAAGTACAAAAGAAAAGAGGTAAGAATATGGGATTCACTGATATTTTCAAAGGCAATCAGTATAAATCTGAATTAGAGGATCTGCAACAAAAATATAATGACTTGCAATCTCTTATGACGCCGGAAATGCAAAACGCCTTCTCTCTTCAAAATAAGATAAGGGAATTGGAAAGTTCTATTCAAGAAAGTCAGAAAACTATTACCGTGCTAACTCAGACGATATCTGAAAAAGGCGCTACCATAGCAAAGTTAAATGCTGAAATTGATAATAAAAAATCGCAAATAATATACCTTGATGACGAAATTATGGTGCAAGAATTTGGTTTATACAAACCTCAATTCTCATTTGCAAACGCTCTTGATTATAAAGAAAAATTGGCTGAAATACGGGCAACTCAAAAATTCTTAATTAAGGATAAGCGCGCCGTCTTGGGAAACACTAACTGGCAGGTCAACGGCAGTTATTCTAAAGGAACAAAAATGGTTTCAGACACTCAAAAATTATTATTACGCGCTTTCAATACAGAATGCGACGAACTTGTTGCAAAAGTGAAATATACTAATTTTGACTCCTCACTAAACAGAATTTACAAATCAGCAGAAGCGGTTTCAAAACTTGGTACAATTATGAATATCTCTATTAGTTCAGTCTACCTTGACTTAAAAGTAAAAGAACTAAGGCTTGCTTTTGAGTATCAGCAAAAGAAGCAAGAGGAAAAAGAAGCGCAGAAGGCTGCTCGTGCAGAAATGAGGGAGGCTGCTCGTCTTCAAAAAGAAATAGAAGCACAACGTAAAAAAATTGAAAAGGAGCAGACCCATTATCAAACTGCATACGACAAATTGTTAAGACAATTGGAGCAAACACCAGATGATGCCGACCTAATTCTTAAAAAAACTGAATTAGAAGGTCATTTGTCAGATATTGATAAGGCCATAAAAGACATTGATTATCGCGAGGCTAACCAACGTGCTGGATACGTATATGTCATTTCAAACATAGGTGCCTTTGGTGAAAACGTTTACAAAATCGGCATGACGCGACGACTCGACCCACAAGATCGTGTTGATGAATTGGGAGATGCTTCAGTGCCATTCAATTTTGATGTTCATGCCATGATTTTTTCCGATGATGCCCCTGCTCTAGAAGCAGCATTGCATAAAGCCTTCGAAGATCGTAAATTAAACATGGTTAACACTCGAAGAGAATTTTTCAATGTAACGCTTGATGAAATAAAAGAAGTGGTAAAGAAAAATTTCGACAAAACCGTTGAATTTATAGATGTGCCAGATGCGGAACAGTATCGCATTAGCCAAAAGATGAAGCAAGCACATCAATAACAAAACCGCCCCTGCGCCAACAGGAACGGTTTTAGATGCACTCCGAAGAGATACACCCGAATTCAATAATATTGTATCATCTTCGGAGCAGCCTTGCAAGCGAAACACCCGTTCCTCGCTGGCTGTTATTTTTATACCCATTTTTACATATAGAATTAATAAGGAGATGGTACAATGAACAAAGTTATCCGCTGTGCCTGCTACGTCCGGGTTTCCACAGACAACCAGCTAGAAAATTACAGCATTAAAGAACAGACGGAACGTCTTACAGCATTTTGCAAAGCCAAGGATTACCTGATTGTTAAATTCTACACTGACGGTGCTTTCTCTGGTGGAAGTATAAACAGACCTGCCCTGCAGCAAATGCTTGGCGATATTGAAAAAGGACTGATTGATGCCGTAATTGTCTATAAGCTTGATCGTTTGTCAAGAGAACAGAAGGACACGCTCATGCTAATAGAAGATAAGTTCCTTGCCAACCACGTAGATTTTATTTCATTGTGCGAGAATTTTGATACATCTACTCCTTTTGGTCTGGCAATGATAGGAATCCTCTCTGCATTTTCACAGCTTGAAAAGAATCAGATTACCGAGCGGTTCACGATGGGTCGAATCGGACGGGCGAAAAACGGATTATTCCACGGCGGCTCTGTGGCTCCTACCGGCTATGATTATATAGATGGACATCTGGTAATTAATGAATATGAAGCTTTGCAGGTCCGAGATCTATATACCCGCTTTTCAAAAGGATACTCCCTTCATAATTGCTGGCAGTATATGCAGAAACATTATTACACAAAATATGGGGGTTGGAAAAGCGAAACACTTGTAAGAAATGTATTGAAAAATGATGTCTACATAGGAAAGGTGAAGTTTAACGGCCAGTCTTATCCAGGGATACATGAGCCTATTATACCCGAAGAACTGTTCCAGACTGTACAGGACATCTTTGAACATTCTCGGAGAGATATGCCCTCTTTTAAGCGTTCCCCCTTTAAAGCAAATACCTTGTTAAGCGGACTTATATATTGCGGCAAATGTGGGGCAAGGTGCCACGGAGAACATGGTAATTACACCTGTTACAGCCGTTCAAAGGGTGATAAGCGCCAGATAAAAGACCCTGATTGTAAAAATAAAAAGTGGAAAATCGAAGAATTGGATGTCCTTGTAATAAAATATGTATCCGAACTGGATTTTGAGGAGACTGAGTCTGTCGAAGTACCCGTACAGACAAAAGTAGATTACGGGAAGAGGATCAGTGAAATAGAAAAGCAGTTATCAAAACTTATTGACCTGTATCAGATTAGTGATATTTCTTTTGAAACCATTTCAGAGAAAATTGAAAAACTTAGCAAAGAGAAAAATGCACTTATAGAAGAATCGGAAAAAGAACTACCGGAACAGATTTCGAATGCAGATCGGCTTAAATTCCAGGAACGCTTTCTTGCGCTTCTTGACAATGGTCCTCTGCCCGAGAAAAGGGCCTGTTTAACACAATTGATTGAAAGGATTACCATCACAGATGAAGATATCGAAATTACTTTAAAATAAATTGCAGATTTACAAATCCCATGCACATAGTCAGCGCCTGCTTGCCGCAGGCATGGCATCTCTGGAAGCAATGGTCCAGATTAAATGCCACCCTCGGAAGGTAGCCCAGATCCTCCAAAAGCGTAAATAACGGAAAGAATATGGCCATTGGAGGCAGCATGACGGAAATCACCCAGGCGGCAACCCGGTATACGCCATAGATCAGCGGCTCATATATCATCTTCGGGACGCCGGCCGCCTGCACCGCCAATACCAGTTTATCCTCCACCCAGAACAGCCCATCGGAGAGCAGCTGGGACGGGTAGTTCGCTCCGCAGATGGTAATCCAGAACACCAGAAGAAGCATGAGGAACATGATCGGGAATCCGGTCCTCTTGCTGGTAAAGATCCAGTCCAGCCTCCTGTCTCTGCGGTCATAATCCTTCTTCCCGTACTGTACCGTCTTCCTGCTGATCTGTTCTGCCCTGCGGATATAGGACGCGGCGATGGCGTCGCTGATCTTCTCCTTGGAATATCCGGCTTGGGCCAGGTATTCAACCGCCTCCTTCAGCGCGCCTGCAACCTCCGTATCCTCCACCAGGGAATATCCCAGATATTCCTCCATGGAATAAAGAAGATTGCTGTTCGCATCCAGCAGGCGGGCACAGAACCATCTGGTGTTCTCTTCTCCTTTTGTCGCCCACTCCACCGCTGGCTCCAGCATGCCGATCGCCCTTTCCACGGGTCCTTCATACACAAAGGCCAGGGGCTTATGATCCTTCTGCTTTTCCATCTGCTGCAGCGTTAAAAAAATGCGTTCCAGGCCGATTTCTTCTCTTGCGGTGATTCCGATCACAGGCACGCCCAACTCTTTTGAAAGTCCCTTGATATCTATATGAATCTGCTTTTTTGCCGCCTCATCCATCAGATTTACGCATACGATCACCTGCTCAGCTGCTTCGATAATCTGAAGCACCAGATTCAGGTTCCGCTCCAGGCAGGTGGCATCACAGACGGCAATGACTGCATCCGGATGTGCAAAGCATATGTAATCCCGCGCAATCTCCTCTTCCTCGGAATGTGCCATAAGCGAATAGCATCCCGGAAGATCTACCAGTTCATACTGCCTCCCATTATAGTCGCATGTGCCTCGGGCATTGCTCACCGTCTTCCCCGGCCAGTTTCCCGTATGCTGCTTCAGCCCGGTCAGCGCGTTAAACACCGTGCTCTTTCCCACATTAGGATTCCCCGCCAGTGCAAGAACCTTACCCATTCTGACACCACCGCCTCTCTTCCATATGCAGGTAATGAATCATATGATCACCGCCTTATTTCACAAAAAGCCCCAGCAGTCCTGCTTGGGCCATAGCCTTATAATAGTATATGAAAGTTACGTCTGTCCTGTGCGATCCAATTAAATATTCATAATATGCTGCGCCCCTCCCTCATGCGACCAGCCTGATCCTCACCTGGCTGGCATCCTCTTTGCGAAGCGCGATTACCGTCCTGCGAATCAAATATGCGCATGGATCTCCGAGAGGGCTGATGCCCACGCATTCTACCAAAGTACCTTCTATCAGCCCCATGTCCTGCAGACGTCTGCGCATATCCGTATTCATGCAGATGTCTGTTACAATAGCCCTTTCCCCCGGGCTTAAATCCGCCATATGCCTGCAATGCTTCATCCCGTCACTTCCTATATCTGTAAAAGGCTCTGCGATAATGCGAGCCTTTAGCCTTATTCTACTATATGCGAAAAAGAGAATTGGGGTTCGAAATAATAGTTATATATTCGCAATCACCTTCATACGTTTATCTGAATCGACTTTTCGGGAGAATTGCCATGCTCATCTATACCGTTAAGCCAGGAGATACCGTGGACAGCATCGCTGCTGCCTATGGCATTCCTGTTTCTACAATCGTCTATCAGAATCAGATTCCCTATCCATACCGGCTTGCCATAGGCGAAGCCCTGCTGCTTCCAACGCCTGCGGGTATCTTTTCTCCCCGCTCTACAATCTATGCAGGCGGATATGCCTACCCCTTTATCAGCCCGTGGGTTCTTCGGGAGACGCTCCCTTATCTCTCCTATCTCTATATATTTTCCTATGGATTTACAATGGAAGGAGAGCTGATCGAGCCTTTGCTGGATGACGCCTGGATGATCGAGGCCGCCAGAGCCTTTGGCACAGCGCCAATTCTTACCTTAACGCCTTTTGGGCCGGACGGGCGTTTTAATAATTCCTTGATTTCCCAGGTTGTAAATGACCTGGATGCCAGAAGACGTCTTAAAGATGCGATTGTGGAGCAGATCACGGCCCGGGGATTCCAAGGGCTGGACATCGACTTCGAATACATCCTCGCTGAAGACAGGGATGCCTTTGTAGACTTCGTCGCCTATATGCAAGAAGCCGTAAGCGCCCTCGGGTATCCGACCAGCGTCGCCCTGGCACCGAAGACCTCAGATACCCAGACCGGACTTCTCTATGAGGGCAAAGACTACCGGAGACTGGGCGAGACTGCGGATTATGTCCTTTTAATGACTTACGAGTGGGGCTACACCTATGGGCCTCCCATGGCGGTAGCCCCGCTTAACAAGGTCCGGGAGGTGGTGGAATATGCAGTCACCGTGATCCCCCCTTCCAAGATCCATCTGGGGATTCCCAACTATGGATATGACTGGACGCTGCCCTTCGTCCGAGGCACCTCCCGCGCCCGTACCATCGGCAATGTGGAGGCCGTGCAACTGGCCATCTCCCAAGGCGCTGCCATCCAATTTGACGATATCGCCCAGTCTCCTTTCTTCCGCTACTGGTCCAACGGCACGGAGCACGAAGTGTGGTTCGAAGATGTCCGCAGCCTGAATGGAAAATTCGACCTTGTCGAAGAGTTCGGCCTTAGGGGCGTATCCTACTGGCAGATCATGCAGCTCTTTCGGGCCAACTGGCTCCTACTGGCTGACCGATTCAATTTGACACACCAGTTGTGACGATTTTACGCACCAGTTGAGGCAAGTTGACACGTAACAAAATGAAGATGTGCACGTAACACTTTTGAAAAGTGTTACGTGCACATCTTCATTTTGTTACGTGTTCAATATACGCTTGGCGTTCTCCACGCGTTCTGTTGTGGGGGGCTCGACCCCTTCCAGAGGATACTCAAGCCCCAATTCTTTCCATTTATATACGCCCAGCGTATGATAGGGAAGGACTTCTACTTTTTCTACATTCTTCAGGGTCGCGATAAAGTCATGAAGTCTTATGAGATATGCATCTTCATCACTTCTTCCTGGCACCAGGACGTGACGGATCCAAACCGGCTTTCCTATATCCGAGAGATATTCTGCCAGTTCCAGGATGTTCTGGTTGGATTGTCCGGTCAGAATCTTATGCTGCCCGTCATCGATGTGCTTGATATCCAGCAGTACTAGATCGGTGTACTCCATCAGTTTTTGGAACTTTCCAAAGAACGACTCTTTTTTCGTAAATGGATTTCCGCTGGTATCAAGGGTCGTGTGAATGCCTTTCTGCCTGGCTCTTTTAAATAGTTCCAATAAGAAGTCGATCTGCAGAAGGGGCTCGCCTCCGCTGACTGTGATCCCGCCTTTGCTTCCCCAGTAAGCACGGTACTTTAGCGCCTTGTCTATCAGTTCATCCGCAGTATAAGGGGTTCCCGCCTTCATATTCCAGGTATCCGGGTTGTGACAGAACTGGCAGCGCATGGCGCAGCCGGAGGTAAATATCACGTAGCGGATGCCTGGTCCATCTACAGAGCCAAAACTTTCCAAAGAATGAATGTATCCTTTTGTCATACTCTTGCTCCTTCTTACATTCTATCGTGACAGGTTCTGGCGATAACGTCCATCTGCTGTTCCCTGGTCAGATCAATGAACTTAACCGCGTATCCGGACACGCGGATCGTGAAATTGGCGTATTCCGGCTTTTCTGGATGCTCCATAGCATCAATTAGTTTCTCGGTGCCAAACACGTTTACATTCAGATGATGCGCTCCTTGGCTGAAATATCCGTCCAGCACGCCTACCAGATTGTCCGTGCGCTCCTCATCGCTGTGCCCAAGCGCGCCCGGGCTGATAGTCTGCGTATTGGAGATCCCGTCCAGGGCAAGTTCGTAAGGAAGCTTCGCCACAGAGTTCAGGGACGCCAGCAGCCCGTTCTTCTCCGCGCCATATGATGGGTTCGCCCCAGGCGCCAGTGGCTCTCCGGCTTTTCTTCCATCCGGCAGCGATCCGGTAGCCTTGCCATATACCACATTGGACGTAATGGTAAGGATTGAGGTTGTGGGTTCGGAATTCCGGTAGGTATGGCATTTCTTAAGCTTATGCATGAAGGTCTTGAGAAGCCAGATCGCGATCTCATCCGCTCGGTCGTCATCGTTTCCGTATCTTGGGAAGTCGCCCTGCGTCTCAAAGTCCACCGCCAGGCCATCCGCGTCCCGAATCACCTTGACCTTGGCATACTTGATCGCGCTCAAGGAATCGACCACATGTGAGAATCCGGCAATCCCGGTGGCGAATGTACGTCTAACATCCGTGTCGATAAGTGCCATCTCCGCTGCCTCATAGTTGTACTTGTCATGCATATAGTGAATCATATTCAGAGTATCCACATACAGTTTTGACAGCCATTCCATCATAGCGTCATATCGTTCCATAACTTCATCGTAATCCAGATACTCTGAGGTGATCGGCCTGTACGCTGGCGCTACCTGCTCTCTCGATTTTACATCGATGCCGCCATTGATGGCATACAGCAGGCATTTCGCCAGATTGGCACGGGCGCCGAAAAACTGCATCTCCTTGCCTGTCTGGGTAGCTGACACGCAGCAGCAGATGGAATAGTCGTCCCCCCATACCGGGCGCATGACATCATCATTTTCATACTGGATGGAACTTGTGGTTACGGATATCATGGCCGCATACTTCTTAAAGTTCTCCGGCAGGCGCGGGGAATAGAGCACCGTCAGGTTCGGCTCTGGCGATGGGCCCATGTTTTCCAGAGTATGAAGGAATCGGTAATCGTTCTTCGTCACCATAGAGCGTCCATCTTGTCCGAGTCCTCCCACCTCCAGGGTCGCCCAGACCGGATCTCCGGAGAAGAGTTCATTATATGACGGGATTCTTGCAAACTTCACCATCCGAAACTTCATAACCATGTGGTCGATCAATTCCTGGGCCTGCGTCTCGGTAAGCGTTCCCTTTTCCAGGTCTCTCTGCATATAGATATCCAGGAATGTGGAAATGCGTCCCACGCTCATAGCCGCCCCGTTCTGGGTCTTGATGGCCGCAAGATAGCCGAAATAAAGCCACTGCACTGCTTCTTTCGCGTCCTTGGCCGGCTGCGAGATATCATAGCCATAGACCGACGCCATCTCTTTCATTTCCTTTAATGCCTTGATCTGGTCCGCGATCTCTTCCCGCAGACGGAAGTCCGTGCCCTTCATGCCGTGCCTCTCGCCGCGGATAAAATCCTGCTGCTTGCGCTCGATCAAGTAGTCGATGCCATAGAGCGCCACACGCCGGTAATCCCCTACAATGCGTCCCCTGCCATACGTATCCGGCAGGCCCGTAATAATCTTATTGTGGCGCGCCCTTTTCATCTCCGGCGTATAGATATCGAATACGCCCTGATTGTGCGTCTTATGGTATTTGGTAAATATCTCATGAAGTCTCTCGCTTGGCCGGTATCCATAGGTGGTGCAGGCCTGCTCCGCCATATGGATACCGCCGTAGGGCATAAAAGCGCGCTTCAGCGGCTTGTCCGTCTGAAGGCCCACCACTTGCTCCAGATCCTTCATATCTTCCTCAATATATCCAGGGCCATAAGCCGTAAGCCCGGACACGATCTCTGTCTCCATATCCAGTACTCCGCCTTTTGCACGCTCTTCTTTCTGAAGTTCCTGCAATCTGCCCCATAGTCTGTCGGTTGCTTCAGTCGCGTCCGCCAAAAATGACGCGTCGCCTTCATACGGAACATAGTTGTTCTGGATAAAGTCTCTTACATCAACGTCATCTTTCCATAGCCTTCCCTTAAACCCTTCCCACTGTTCATACTGTGCCATTCTATTTATCCCCTTTCGTGTATCAGGTTTTCATTTTCCCGCACAGTATATCATCCGGAAATAAAAATATCAAGCCTTATTCTGATAATTATTCTCATTACTAATCATGTATGCAATTTTGTGCAATATGCTTTAGACTTATAGCATTTATTGATAGTCCAAATACTGTTTGCCCCAATTACACATTTCGACCAGTATCGGCGAGAGGGTATTGCCAAAATCCGTAAGCGAATACTCTGTTTTTGGCGGTACGACAGGATATACCTTTCGATTTATCAGTCCATCCTTTTCTAATTCACGGAGCTGCTGGGCCAGCATCTTATCAGTCGCCTTAGGCATTAACTTGTGAATCTCGCTATAACGCAATGTCTTCCCCATTAAATGCCACAGAATGACCGATTTATACTTGCCGCCGATCAGCTGGATCGTAGCTTCGACAGGACAAGTAAATTCACCGCATTTCCTATTCATCCAATCACCATACTTTCTTTTTAGGTAGTATATAACTTAATAGTGCGTTCTTGTCGTATACTCTATTGCAGGTATAATTATAGTATAGGTTAACCTGATACACAACGACAAATCAAGGAGGATTTTTTATGAATTTTTTGGATATTGCAAAAACACGCTATTCCGTAAGGAAATATACAGATAAGAAAGTAGAGGCAGAAAAACTTGATCAAATTTTAAATGCAGCACATGTAGCGCCTACCGCCGCCAATCTGCAGCCCGTGCGCTTGCTGGTCGTACAAGAAGAAGAGGGGTTAAAAAAGATTTCCAAGGCCGCCAATCTACATGGGGCGCCTTTAGCGATCCTTGTCTGCGCCGACCATTCGAAGGCATGGAAACGTCCTTTTGACGGCAAAAAAACTACGGATATCGATGCTTCTATTTTGACAGACCACATGATGCTGGAAGCTACGGAACTTGGCCTGGGTTCTGTATGGATATGTTTCTTCAAGCCAGACATTATAAAAGAAGAATTTCAACTGCCGGATTCTCTTGAGCCAATCAATATCCTGGCTGTCGGCTATGCCAATGAAACGCCGGCAGACCCAGAACGCCATCTGGCAGCGCGTATCCCTTTGAGCCAATTGGTATCCTATGAAAAATTTGATTAAACCATTATAAAAGCACAGGGGCAGCGTGATTCAAGACGAATCACGCTGCCCACATTCTTGCTATTTCAAATTATTTCAGATGCCAGATATCTTTATTGTATTCTGCTATCGTCCGGTCGGAGGAGAAGTACCCTGCCATCGCGATGTTGGTCAGCATCTTCTTGCTCCATGCCTTGCGGTCCGCATAATCTTCGTATGCGCGGTTCTTGGTGGCAATATAGTCCTTCAGGTCCAGAAGCGTCATGAACCAGTCCTTCTGGATCAGTTCCGCATGAATCTGAAGCAGATGGTAAGGATCGCCGATCTTCATCATCTCCGGGCTGATAATGAAGTTGATCAGGGAGCGAATCTGCTCGTCATGAATATAGTAATCCACTGCCCGGTAGTCCCGGTTCGCATAATGGTCAATGACCTGCTGGCTGGACTCGCCGAAGATATAGATGTTGTCATCGCCCACCAGTTCGTGGATCTCCACATTGGCCCCATCTTCCGTTCCAAGCGTTACCGCCCCGTTCAGCATGAACTTCATATTGCCTGTTCCGGATGCTTCCTTGGAAGCCAGGGATATCTGCTCGGAGATATCACAGGCAGGTATCAGATGCTCTGCCATGGTTACATTATAATTTTCCACCATGACTACCTTGAGGTATGGCGCCACATCCGGATCATGATCTACCAGTTCCTGCAGGCACAGGATCAGATGGATAATATCCTTTGCGATGGTATATGCCGGCGCTGCCTTTGCCCCAAAGATCATGGTAATCGGTATCTGCGGCTTCTTTCCGGCCTTTATTTCCATATATTTATAGATCACATACAGGGCATTCATCTGCTGCCGCTTATACTCATGCAGGCGCTTGATCTGGATATCGAAGATAGAATCCGGGTTCAGTTCCAGCCTCTGCGTCTCTTTTAAATATTCTGCCAGCTGCACTTTCTTCTGGTGCTTCACATCCAGGAGCTTCTCTAATGCGATCTCGCTGTCGATATGGCGCAGCAGTTTCTCCAGCTTGTTGGCATCTTTTCGGAAGTCTTCCTCCACATACCCGCTGATCCAGCGCACCAGTTCCTTATTGCAGTGCAGAAGCCACCTTCGGAAGGTAATGCCGTTCGTCTTGTTGTTAAACTTCTGCGGATAGATATCATAGAAATGCTTCAATTCGGAATTCTTCAGTATCTCTGTATGAAGAGCCGCAACTCCGTTGACGCTGTGCCCGAAGTGGATGTCCATATGTGCCATGTGGACGCGGTTCTGCTCATCTATAATGGCAACCCTTGGGTCCTGGTATCTTCCCTTGACGCGCATATCCAGATCCTTGATAATCGGCACGATCTGCGGCGCTACCTGCTCCAGGTAATCCAGCGGCCATTTCTCCAGCGCTTCTGCCAGGATCGTATGGTTCGTATACGCGCAGGTCTTCTGCACGATCTCGATGGCTTCATTAAAGTCGATCTGATTCTGCACCAGCAGGCGGATCAGTTCCGGGATCACCATAGACGGGTGGGTGTCATTAATCTGGATTGCCACATGCTCATGCAGCCGGCGAAGGTCATATCCCTTATCCTTGCATTCCTTTAAGATCAGCTGGGCTGCATTGGATACCATAAAGTACTGCTGGTAGATCCGAAGAAGGTTGCCTGCCTTGTCGCTGTCATCCGGGAACAGAAAGAGCGTCAGGTTCTTGCCGATATTATGCTTGTCAAAGTTGATGCCATCCCCGATGATGCTCTCATCCACGCCTTCCACATCAAAAAGGTGCAGCTTGTTCTTCCCATTCTCATAGCCGGCAACATCAATGTCATACAGTCTGGATGTCAGGGTAAAATCACGGAATGGCACTTCGAAACTAATTCCCGTATCCGTAAGCCAGCTCTCAGGCTCTATCCAGGGATTTGGCACTTCCTTCTGCTTATGGCCCTGAAACACCTGGCGGAACAGGCCCATATGGTAGTTCAGGCCGATTCCGTCGCCGGCAAGGCCCAAAGTAGCGATGGAATCCAGGAAACAGGCAGCAAGTCTTCCTAGTCCGCCGTTTCCAAGGGACGGTTCCGGCTCCACTTCCTCAATCCGGGATAGTTCCCTGCCATTTTTCTTCAGGACTTCCGCCACCTCTTCATAGATGCCAAGATTAATCAGGTTATTAGACAGAAGCTTCCCAATCAGGAATTCCGCGGAAATATAGTATAATTTCTTATCGCCCTCAATCACCGGCGTCTCTTTCAGTCTTTCTTTCGTATAGGCAAGCAGGACATAATATAGTTCCCTATCGCTTGCATCTTTCATCTCTTTATTTAATTTTGTCTGCACTAGGGCTGTCAATTCATTTTCTAACATAATCTTCCTCCTTTTGCCATTTCCTCTACACTCTACCACAAATCCAGGTTTTTTTCCACTATCCCTTTACCGCCCCCGCGGCAACACCCTTAATGATATGCTTCTGGCTGAGCAGATAGAAGATGATGATTGGAAGAATGGCCAGGACCAGCATTGCCATCATGGCGCCCATATCAACGGAGCCATACCCGCCCCTCAGATATTGGACCGCGATGGGGATCGTCTTATAGTCGCTGCCAATGACCAGATAAGGAAGCAGGTAGTCGTTCCAGATCCACATGGCATTTAGGATGGCGATGGTGATCACCGTCGGCTTCAATATCGGAAGCACGATCCTGAAAAATGTCTGAAGAGGCGCGCAGCCGTCAATCATCGCCGCCTCTTCTATCTCCAGCGGGATGGATTTGATAAATCCGCAGAACATGAATACCGAAAGGCCGCAGCCAAACCCCAGGTACAGGAATATGATTCCCACCGGATTATCCAGATACAGCATGTTGGCAATCTTCGTCATCGTAAACATCACCATCTGGAAGGGCACGATCATCGCGAAGACGAACAGATAATAGAGCGCCGTGGTAAAGCGATTCTTAACCCTCACGATATACCAGGCGGTCATCGAAGTACACAGGATGATGAGGGCTACCGAAAACACCGTGATGAATAAGGAATACCCGAATGCGGACAAAAATCCGGTCTTTTCTATCCCTCCCGCGTAATTCTCAAGCCCTGCAAACAGATCGCCAATCGGCAGGGCAAAGGGGTCATTACTGATATACAGCTTGCTTTTAAATGAATTCTGCAGCACCACCAGAATGGGCAGCAGGAAAATCACCGCCAGAATTCCGATACCCACGGTCAGCGTCACGCCTGCTCTCCGGGACAGT
>ERZ773118.975-NODE-975-length-21641-cov-3.84972_pt1 | contig 21641 bp, 22 predicted proteins | sample MGYA00580562_ERZ773118 | MGnify/ENA primary metagenome ERZ773118 (study PRJEB29015, sample SAMEA2737878) | human gut metagenome | biome: human gut; feature: human-associated habitat; material: faeces | place: China | collected 2012 ... | reverse complement strand
TAAAATGTACGAGGGTCACACCATCAAAATTGAGTTCTCCAGTGATCTTCTTACTTTTGTGGATGTCGTGGTCGATGGTAGGTGGGATACCAACTGAGGTATCTACTCAAAACTCACCCGGGTTATCCCAAATACAGAGATAAGTAGTAAGTAGAAACGATCGGGTAGGCGGCAAAATAAAGTAAAAATTAGGCAAATTGAAAGAGGGATCATCCGATGTTTGGCAGGCTATTCAAAAGGAATCTGGCTATGCTCTTGGTAACGACAATTGCAGGAATCGTATTGTCGTTTGCGGCAGTCATCTCGATTTCATTAACTACTTCTATATATTATCCAATAGAGATGTGGTTGCACGCTCAGGATCTATTTACACTATTGTATCCATTGCTATGTACGATTCCGTTTTGTTGGGAGATTTGTTCAGAACGAAAAAATGGTTTCTTAAAATATGTGCCCAACCGTGCCCCACTTGGCCGATATCTGTTGTATCGGTATTTGGGAGCATTGATTGCAATTTCTGCTATGATTTTTTTGTCCTCTTTCCTAAGTGCGGTTTTTGCAGAAAAAATCATTTCTCCGGCATATCCAACCCTGTATGGATCAATAATTGGCTCAAAACTTTGGGGAGATATTTTAGTACAAGCGCCACTGGTCTATGCGTTTTTCTTGTCTTTGTGGAGAATGGTTCTTGCAGGTCTATATTTTAGCTTCGGGTTTCTCTTAGCTTTATGGAGCAAAAATTCTTTCCTCGCATTAACAGGACCATTTATTTATTCACTTTTAGAAAACTATATTATGTCTATTCTGGGAATGCCGTCTTATAGTATAGCTACGTCGTTTTTTATTGCGAGAATGGCCCCAGGTGCAACAAAACCCTCAGATCTGTTGGTTGGACCGGCCGTGTTGGCAATAATATGTATAATAACACTGGTGTACAATGTTCTTAAATCGAATAAAGGAAACAAAAAATGTTTAGATATTGTTTGAGTGATACAAGCAGGAACCTATCGGTATGGTGGCTCCTCTTCGCTGGGATGATTTATATAGTCAGCAATTGGCCCAATCTAGTTGCGGCTAAGCTGTATAACCTCAATATAGCAGAGTTCTTTCTTGTGAGCTTTTCTAACCAATACTATTTCTTGCTGATTCTATTTCCCCTGCTTTTTATTTTCTTACTACGGCTTGACTGGGCTCCTTTAATATCAATATTATCAAGAGAACAAAAATTTTCTTCTTACCTCAAAGCTAGAATTTTGACATTGTCGCTTTCTCTTGTAATGATATTGTTCTTTCACATCCTCCTTACATTCTTGATGGGTGTTGGGCTAATGGGAACTACTGGAACATACCTTACCGGCTATGCGTATTTTGACGAGATACTTCAATTATTTAGTAGTAGGTTCAGTTCACCTTATGTTGCTGTCTGCTTGGTTTTATTAAATTATCTGTTGGGCCTTGTCTGTGTTTCGTCCATAGTTGGAGTAATCCTAATCTACTTTCCTAGAAAGATTAGAGTAGCATCTCTTGTAGTTTTGTACCTTATCATTTTCTTTGGAGTGCAACGTTCTGCCATGTGGAACCTTGAGCCCTTTTTTATTAGTAATTATGTGTTATTGTCTAATGCGATTACAACAGATCTCTTCCCAGGATCAATAGTAGTCATGCTTGTCATAACCATACTTGTCCTTTCCTTTGTGTGCAAAAGGTGGTGGAAAGCAAAATCATGGTAAATAAATACGCTGTCGTGAAGTGGAGCTTTTTTTCATCTGTCACACAAAAACAGGCGATTGCATGTTTTTGTGTTTTTTCGATAGCGTGTATTTTCTCGTCGATAACGATGCCGTCTATATCATACTTAGAGGTGCTCCTTTCCCTATTTGATGGTTATAGGTTAGATGGGCTCAATATTCCAGAGTTTTTAAGATATGTAATATTGAGATTGGCTCCAATATATCTTATTTCCTTTTCATTCTCAGCATCTATCGAACGTGATTCATATTTTAGAGTGCGCCTATATAAGTGTTCAGAATGGAAAAAGACCATAGAGTATGCAGCTCTGCTTGTAGAAGCTCTGTTTGTAGTTTTGCAAATAGTAACCTCTTTGGCATATTTTTTTTCCTCTCCTCTGCAAGGACAAGGCATGACCATCTATGGAGATAATCTTATTGTTTGCGTTCTTCCTTTAATTACATTTTTAGAAATTTACATGAGTATATTACTATTTTTCAATGTGTATTTTCTTTCTAAAAATTCCGTTTTTTCATTCCTACTGCTCTTTTTCCTTTATCTTATCTCTGCAATATGGAATATTCCGTTTTATCCGTTTGGTTTATCAGCGTGGGTGAGGATACAATATCTTACTCCTGATCTGGCAGCTTCATTTATCAGTGCAGCCTTGGTGCTTTTTGTAGCTATTCTCATTCTGCATCAATTACTAAACGTGAGTGTGAAAAAATTTCTGCTGAGGTGAATTTGTTATGCCGCAGATTGTCATTGACAACGTTTCTAAAAGATTCGGAAATAATGTGTTGTTTTCTAATGCCAGTTTGTCAATTGAGAAAGGTAGTGTTGTCGGCATTGTTGGTGCAAATGGAATAGGAAAGTCTGTACTGTTCAAGATGATCTCGGGTATTTACCATGTTGATGAAGGGCATATACTTATCCGTGGCAAAGAGATTGGAAAAGACTTTGATTTTCCTCCTGATATGGGAATTTTTATTGATTCTCCCGGCTTTGTGAAACTCTTCTCTGGATTTAAAAATCTGAAGATGCTCTCAGATATAAGAGGCATTATTTCTGAGGATGATATAAAAGATGCTATGAAACTGGTTGGACTCGATCCAACGAATAGTACACCTGTGAAAAACTATTCTCTTGGAATGAAGCAAAAGCTGGGAATTGCACAGGCCATAATGGAGGATCAGGATATTCTATTATTTGACGAACCGTTTAATGCTTTGGATTCAGAGTCTCATCAACAAATGCGCAAACTAGTTAGAGAACTGAAACAAAAGGAAAAAACAATCTTACTAACAAGTCATAATAATAGTGATATCTTGGAATTGTGTGATGATATTTATAAAATAGAGGATCAGCGTATTGAACCATGTAGCCGTTCACTCCTATCATAGTCGTTCTTGCCATTGGCAAAGGGGATGATGGGAGGATGTTGATGGGTATACATATGTCTCTTTTAGCCAAGCTACAGCGGAACACCCGACGCCGAACCTCATAAATTCCCGCAAGGCGCGGGCAACCAACAGGTTGCCCGCGCCTCATTTTTCCCCAACAGATTATCCCGAGATTCAGCAGAACGGCCAAGGACCGCAATAATCATGAAATCAGGAGTTGAGTGACTATGGCAGTTTTTCGCGTGGAGCGTACCCAGAACTATACTGTGATGAGCAACTACCACCTGCGGGACCGGAGGCTCTCCCTCAAGGCAAAGGGGCTCCTCTCCCTCATGCTCTCACTGCCGGAGGATTGGGACTACACCCTCTCCGGCCTGGCCCGCATCAGCCTGGAGGGAAAGGACGCCATCCGGGCAGCCGTGGTGGAGCTGGAACGGGCCGGATATGTCCAGCGCCGCCAGACCACGGACCGTGACGGGAAGTTCAGCTCCAATGAGTACATCATCCGGGAGCGGCCCACTCCACAGGAGCTGCCGCCGAAGGGGCCGTCTGCGGCTGATCCGTCGTCGGAAAACCCGACGGCGGGAAAACCGTCCACGGCCTTCACGTCGCCGGAGAAGCCAACGCAAATAAAGAAAGACTCAGAAAAGACGAATATAGAAAATACTGAATTACCAAGTATAGAATCCTTTCCCTTCTGTTCCACGCCTCCCGCGTTGGAAGCGAAAGGACGGGATGCGATTCCCAAGAGAGGGCGGAGCATGGATGAGCGTGAGATGGCGGCCTACCGAAGCATGATCCAGGAGAACATCCGCTATGATGACTTTGTGCGGGAGCACCCCTGGGATGTAGGCCGTCTGGATGAGATGGTGGAGCTGATGATGGAGACGGTCTGTTCCACCAGGAGAAGCATTCGGATTGCAGGGAACGACATCCCCCAGGCGGTAGTCAAATCCAGGCTGCTGAAGCTGGACGGTGAGCATATCCGCTTTGTATTTGACTGCCTCCAGAGGAATACCACGGAGATCAGGAACGTAAAGCAATACCTCCTGGCGGTGCTCTACAATGCCCCCGTCACCATGGAGAACCACTATGCCTCCCAGGTCAACCACGACCTTTATGGGAAAGCAGCGTAATCCAATATAAATTTCTCATTCATTTCCATGCAGGGTAGGCTTCCGTACCAGAACATGGCTGCTGCACAATTTTTGTGCGTGTTTATACATCTGCATCAGATTCTTTTGGGGAAACAGCATTTGAAATCTTTCTTTTCCGTCCAGAACGACTCTTTTTAGAGGCCAAAACGATTTTGAAATACACCATTTTGCTCTCTACAAACTATATCTTAAACCCACACACTAAATATTAGCGATTCTGTATCACTGAATCGTTTCACCCTATACTAATCATGAACAATGTAGGAAATGGTATAGGAGAGTGAGGCAAGCAGGATGATTGATAAGCGTGTTGGAAAGCGGATCAAACAGCGCAGAGAACAACTCGGTTTGACACAGGAACAGTTTGCGGAAAAACTTGGTGTGGCGACTAACTATATCTCGACGATTGAGCGCGGAGCCTCGTTTCCACGCTATGAAAAGCTGGTGGCTATCATCAATGCGCTTGAAACCTCCGCTGACGCAATTTTCTGCGATGTGGTCACGCACTCTCTAGAGTACAAAAGCTATATGCTGTTGGATAAAATGAGAGATTTGCCACCAGAAGAGCAAAACCGGATTTTGGAAACACTTGATTTTCTGGTTCAGCAGTCCATAAAAATGAGAAAGACTGTGCCTTAAACCGCACAGTCTTTCTTTTTTCGACAAATTTCTCCACATTCCGCCTTTCCCTCATGATACTATGTATTAGCGATATATACTAATTCAAAAACACATAGGAGGAGATATCGGTGGAATCGAAAGACCGGATACCCCAGAACTTCGATGTTTTGGACCTATCCAGGGCCATGAACAGCTTCAAACGGGAGCAGATTCGCAAAATATTAGAACTACCCGATCATCAGTCTTTCTCCATCGTCCGGTGGTATTCCCCGGCGGAAGTAAAGCCGATAGAAGCGACATATGTCATGGCGAAACTTTATGAGCCGGGGATCGGCTTTATCTGTATCGGCGCGGCCTATGAACACGGGCGATTTTGGGAGCTCGATCCATTGAAGGACAAGCCGCTGGAAATCGTTCGTGTGTTGGCCTGGTCTTATCCTCCCCTGGATGACCGTGTTGATGAGCTTGGACAGCTGCAATATTTGAGCAGCTAGTCTGCCAGCGGTAAAAATAATGATGTAGTAATACACCGTATTCTGTGATACAATGCAGAAAAAGAAGACAGGCACTTGAAACTGCTGTACCTGTCTTCAATCGTCCAAGATATCCTCAAAAGAAAAATCGTTCAAATCCTTAAAGTTCAAAAACTCACTTACGGTCATGCCAAATGCAAGAGCGATTCGATGGAGGGTACATATTCTGGGGTTGAATGTCTTGCCATTTACCAAATTGTCAAGAGTGGATTGGCTAACTCCGCTCATTTCTGATAACTTATTGACAGAGATGCCTCTGCTTTTGCATAGCGCCAAAATCCTATTAACAAGAATCTGTGCATACTGCTCTCTCGCTGCTATCTGAAGACCCCCCCATCGCAGTTTAGTGTCTTCATGATAGCAATAATCATACCTCAGATTACCCGTATACGGGTAATCTGGAAAAATTCTCTGTCGTATACAGCCACTGCTGGATGAAAGTAAAATATGACCACGGGCGACACCTGAATGCGGTCTGTGGCAGATTTCAAGATATAAGGAGGAGCTGCAATGGAACACTCGGTCCCAATTTCCGATCTCCCATTTAATGTCCACGCTTTTGAGAGTAGATATGGGAAAATCCGCTCGGTGGAAAAGCTCTGTCCAGGCATTTTCAGAATCCTGACAGTTCCCATTCCTCTCGATCAATTTATATGCTCCGACTTATTTGTGGTAATGGCAGATTCTCCCGCCATCCCACTCACTGCAAAAGCCTATGGGATACCGCTGGAATCATCCCCAGAAGTCCTTGTGGTGTACTGCAATGCAGATTATTTTGACAAGTCCCGGTGGGTCATGACCTATGAAATTGATAAGTATCTTGTAGATCATAATTTCCCTCTGCCCGACGGAGAATCATTACTAGAAGTCCGGGTACGGGGGATGGAGGTCTGCCCGGAGTATTTTGGAGAGTTCCCGATCCCGACCGAAACTCCGTGGGGAGCTCCACTCCAGCATGACCGTCTGGCAAATGGGGTTTTCTGGCTGAGAACAGAGAAAGCTGGGTGGGTCCTGGCGCTTGCATACCCTATTTGTGACAGCCTTCTTCCGGAAACTGTAAAGATAGCTGTGCTCAATCCATATGACCGGGAGAACGGGATTGACAAGACATGCGGATTCCGCTTTTTCAAGTATGAGCAGAGCTGCCTCCCGCTTTTTCAGCTTTTGAATTGTGCCCAGCAGCCCTGGAGCGACCGGATCAATACGGCTGCCCTACAAAATGCGGTTCTGTATGCTCGGGAGTACAATAAAAACTGTATAGAGGCGAATCAGATAGCGGAGCTTCGGCACACCCCGAGCGCCGGAACCTGCTATTATCTGTTCCCGGCGGAGGATGCATGATGGCCGTATGTTCATTTCTGGGACACCGCCATATCTACGGCCATGATGTACAGCTTAGGCTGCAGGCCGCAGTCAACCATTTGGTTGAAGAAAATGATTCTGTGGAGTTTCTGCTCTATTTATGGAAATCCACAGAGCCATTTTATGCTTTGTGTCTGCTGGCCGCTCTGAGGGCCAAACAGTGTGCGCCCCAAAAAGTGACCCTGACCTTGGTTGCGGACCGTTTAGAGCTGGAACAGCGTTTGGCAGACAAATGGACCCACCCGCTCTTTTTCATCGCGGACAGGCTGCTTCCGCTTTCCGTATCCAAAGACAGAAATCCACTCAAAGTCCTAAAAAGAACTGTCCAATGGATGGTCAAGCAGTCTACTCACGTCATCAATGGCTTTTATGAAGACCTTTTTGATCGGGATGATTTCGTCCTTAATTCCGCAAGGAATGCTGGAGTTCAGATCATCAATGTCACAGCACCAGAGCTGGAGCAGGTTATCCTTGCCAGTTCTGAGCAATTACCCGAGCGGCAACGTCTTGTTTTTCAAATGCGAAAGTCAGGATACACACAGAAAGAGATTGCAATGCACCTCAATTTGACTGTGTCCCGTGTGCAACAGATTGAAGCTGCTGTTACCAAAAATCTTCAGAAGCAACTGGATTCCATAAGCTCCTGTATTCCCAAAATCCCTCAAAAGTTATCGGTATGTAGTATTTTTGCGTTGGGCGATGCCAACTATAAAAACCTATGTGTTTTTTCAAACTGTATCCGCTTTTTAATGACGCGGTATCAAATTGACCAATTTTGTCTGGAGGCCGAGACCGTCCACTCCGGATTTATGTTCGCACTGCAGCAATCCATACCACTCTATCATAAAATTCCAACAAGAGCTGTGGCCTGGGATGCTGGTTCTAGTGAACTATATGACTTGAAGGCCGAATTCTGTCCGCCATGTGATGCCGCCGAAAGCATTGGGGGTATCCCTGCTGTCGATTGCCGCATCAGCACGATTCTGGAGCTGATGGACCGCTCTATGTTCTGCATCTGCGACCTGTCTGCCTCGGCCTACGCCCAGCAGATCCTGGCCCATATTCCGCAGACAAGGCAGGCTGTTTTGCTGGATATCGGTAAAAATACGGCTCTCCCCAAGTCTGAGGTACTGGGCGAGTGGTCTAATTCTTTACAATTATCATCTATATTCCCTGAAGGATATATACTAAATAATAGCAAAGAAAAATCGGGGGCTTTCTGAACGGCTCCAGTCATGGAGAGAAATTCAATGAAAAGTATCTATCAGCTCACGGCATTGATCGGCAATAAATCGGACGGGATCAATGACGAAAAATTTATGACCGCAGCGTGGATTCTCTATGCCTGGATGCGCCGGGAGGTCATCGACTGCATTCCGCTCCCGGAGCTTCCGGCGACCGTAAGTAAATCAGCAAAAACAGGGCGGTCTGTTGCGGCCATCTACCAGCCGGAAGAGCACTTCTTTACCCTCCGCTCCTCCGTGTTTGAGAACGGCATCCGGGACACCGTCGAGGCCGAGATCATGCCATACCGCCAAAGTCTGCTTCTTGCGGTCCGGGAGACCGCTTTTCTCCGGGAGCCCGGTGCCAAAGCGAAGCCCGCGTCCGGACCGCTGGCATTTGTGGGCCAACTGATAGATGAGGTGGGCCTGAATGATGGCCGCCAGCTTTCGACAGGCCTTCAGCGTATTACCACACAACAGGTTGGCGAGCTGGCCGACTTTTTGTGTGCCCCAGACCGATGGTTGCCAGTTGTTGTGGTCTCCTAGGCCAAAAACCCCGCGCTTGGGCAAAATGGATATTTGGTTGACGGTCGCGAGCTGGCCTCAGATCTGGCTGGCAGCGCCCATGTAATGGTCATCGACTGGGACGTGACCTATGAGTTCAGCCGGATCGTTGGGGATGAATGGTCCTGCTTCGGCGGCGCTGTCCGTATCTACTGGCCCGGGCTGTTTGACTTTGAAACGGATGACCCCTATGTCCATCCACTTTACACAGCACAGACCATCCGGCGCAATTTTTACCCCAGCTAGTTTGAGAAAGAACTGAAAAAGATAATTCGGGCCCGAAATGCCGAGCAAGTCATTGCCTGGAATCGGTTTGGCATCCGGTTTTATGTGGAAGCAGAGCAGATGCGTATGCTCTCCGTCAGTGGAGAAGAGAGCACAGAGGAACTGTTGAAACAGTGCCGGGAGCAATGCTCATGTGTGGTAAAGTAGCACGAAAAACTTTGATAGACAGTAGCCCTTACTATTCCTAAAATTCAGAGAAAATGAATAGCTTTCTTAAAGTCTGTATGGTAAAATATGATTATAAACAAATCGACAAATCGGAATTTGGTGCAACGAAACAGTGTATTATATAGGGATAAAATCTTATCAAAACAAAAGGACAGTGGTCTATTCAGTTACTTTGAGTTTTGCCAAATAGTACGAAAGTTTTTTAAGCTAAAAAGGAAAAATAGAGATGGGAAGAAAAAATCAAAATAACAGAAATGAACAGAATAACAGCGTGCCGCCAAGTATTTTTTTCTCGAGTAAAATTAGTAGAGGAATTTCTGGGGTATTGATATGTTTAATAAATTTAGTTGCATTATATTACGGAATAATGAATTGGAATAGTTTTACTCGTGAGGTGCTAACTGACACGATAAATATTGGCTTTACTGTTGTATTAGCAATCGTCGCGTTAGCGATTACCGTATTTCAGACGGACAAAGAATTGCTAGAAAAAAGGAACTCAGACGAGAATGTAAAAAAAGTTTATCTTTCGTATGTTTTTAGCATATTTCCAACTATTTCAGTATTGATATTAGGGTATTTAGTGGCTTATGCATTTGAGAATTATCCACATATAATTTGTTTATATTTTATTGCGACAATTTTGATTTTGACAGAATGTATTACAGGAACGATGGCATCATTTGTAGCTTTTTTAAATATAAGAGATTAAATGATACAAAGTTGAATTGATAAAAATGTATAGACGTGATATATGGTATCTTTATTGGTTCTATGTTAAATATATTACATACAAAATACCATCCTCACAGATAAATTCCCATTTATCGGGGGGGGGGGGGAGCGAAGCAGAAAATCGAAATTTGACGGAAGAGAAAATGAATATAAAATTAAATATTGAAATACTTATAGAAGAATTGAGAACAACTATTCTTTGGGGTAATGTTTGCTTCATTTTTTGTATTTGCAGGAACTTCATATTCAAAACAAACGATATAGCCTGCATTATACGAAACGCTCCTCTGCAACTCCTTCCAGACCAGGGCCGCCGCATCTTCCGACGTATGTCTCTCATACAACTATTCATAGTCTTTGTCCTTGATATCCAGCGGAAGATCACCGCCGTACAGGACAGTGTCCCAGGTTCGTTACTCCATCCGTAAAGCCATCCGGTTTACACTTACGCTAGACCTGCTTTGGCTGAATAGTTACTATACACTACAGCAAAAGTAAGTGACTGATATTTTGAATCGGTCACTTGCTTTTTTACTGCGTTACTTGTTCTCGCGATAAGCAGAATTTTTCATGGGCAGATAAGGATAGATTTCTGGGACGATCGTGTATAACAGTTCACTAGTAGAGCAGGGGGCTCCGTCCCTGTGTCCTTCACCGGTCAATGTTAATAATTTTGGATACTGCTATAATATCAGGCCAACGCCAAATTTGCCTGTTCCCAATCCGACGGGGGCTCAGGCAAAGCTGCCACAGTTTTAGCCAAATGTTCTTCAATAATCAGCTGGATTGGAGGTTTGACCTCGTCCTTCTTCAGAATCAGTTCGGCGATGGTAAACACAAACGCGAGCAGCATGATTCCCAAGCCAACGCCTGGAATCACGGACGCAATCTGTGCAGAAGCTGTGATAATTCCAAAGCGAATCCCCATATCCGCCAACTCCAGCACAAAAGATACAGCCAGCAATATGGTATTGATAACCGAAACCGCACGCAAAGCTTCGGAGTAATCGTACTTAAACAACTCTGCCAGAGACAGGGTTGACATAATAAACGCATACCCCAACAGCAACACATTCATCACCCGAAACGAAATCTCAAGACAAACGAAAACCTTGGAACAGAAGGAGAGCTTTACCTTCACACCCGACGGATCATGGATCTCCAGGGAATACTGCTTTGACGCGGAATTCAGCCGTTGGGACAGATCATAGGGGTTGGCAGGGTCTTGGGGGATCACGTTCTTGATGGCCTCAAGGTCTGTGCCTCCGTATTTCAGACGGTAGGCGGCCTGGGTACGTACGTCAGGGGGTGTGCTGGGGTCAACCAGTTGGGAGACCGATCTCCAGGTGACCGCCTCCCGCGCCACACCTACAATGCAAAAGATACAGGAAAGAATGCCTTCAGCTTTCTCAGCATCCGTCAGGCTGTCCCACTGTGTAAAGACTGAACTGAAAGAGGCGCCAATCATCGCGTACATGGCACAGAATGTAATCTTGCCGAACACATTTGTTGCCACACCGTATTTGACAATAGAGCTTACCAGGTCCGCTGTGAGCATGGAGAAGTTCAGATACTCCTCCAACTGGCAAAGCTGATCGACAATAAAGATATCCCGGTCAATCTCAAGGATCTTTTGCAGCTCTTTGAACACATCTTCCGGGATATCGGAGGGCTGGCCGCCAGTGATTTTGTCATACAGGCCACCGAACACGATCTCCATAATTTTAAAAAAATTTGCCTCGCTATCCGGCCCCTGAAAGCTGTTGCCCACCTCAGACAGCGACATATTGAACAGTTGGGCATAAAGAGCCGCGCCATAAGGCATTTCTACATCTTTGCCATCGTCGTCCTTAACCGGATCACCGTGCTGTGACTGCCTTAAAACATGCTTCCGGCTGTCCAGGATCGACAGCATTTTTGCAAGGTGAGTGCCGCGGTTGCTGCCGCCGATGGTTTGTAGCTGAAGCATGACCAGTCGGTCCAGCGCGGCGTAATAGAGATCTTCCGCCCATTGCTCGGACTGTTCCCCATAATAATCCTTGAGACGAGGAACCAGGCTCATATAGACATAGCGGTCGATAATACTCATGGCCACCTGATAGCCCTTTTCATGCTGCATCGCGCCCGGATGATTATTGGCCATATAGTATTGACAGCGTTCTACCGGCTTAGTCACCTTCGCAAACCCTTTTTGGATATATTTGTTGCTGGAACTGGCGTAGGAACTGGACAAGATAATATCTGAAAACATCTTGAGGAATTCTACTACATATTTCCTGCCCTTCTCATCTACTTCTGCTTCAATCTCCGTAATAATGGCAGGACTGACCTGGATGATCTGAGTTTTGGCATAGTCTTTGGTATATCCGTAGAGGTCAGCGTAGGTCAGCTGTTTGTCGCTGCTCTCCACACCGGCAGTATAGTAGGCGGCTAGGCAGCTTAACAGTTCGGTGGACTTTTGATGCACGTGCTGCTGACCATCCACTGTCAGATATTGGCCTGGGTTGTCTGGATCCTCAATCTGCATCTGTGGAGGGGCAGACAGGGTAAATAAATCGTCCACGGAAAGAGGGGCCGTATCAAACCCGTTCGCAAGACAGTTTTCCTTCAGGCGGGCAACAGCCAGCTTGTCCACACAAAAACGCCGGTCCCGATTTTGTAGTGCTTGGGGGAGCCTGATATGGCCTGTGGCGGAGTAGTTGACGATCTGTGACACTTTTTCATATACAAAGGCAGGGCGCAGAGAATCCTCCCATACAGTTAGAGAATCGGCGTAGCAGCCGCTTTCAAAAGAGGAAAGGCCTTTCGCGGAGAGCTTCCATTTCCCCGCAAGTATTCCGCAGGAAAAGATATCCTGAGCCAGTTTTTCCTCGTCGGTAGAGGGGATGGCAACAATCTGGGTCTGCCCATAATCTACACTGCCGTAGTAGTGATCACCGCCATTCTTCTTCAGGCTGTCAACCGTAATAGTAATGGTGCGCTCCCCCAAGTCGAACTTGCTGTTGTATTTCATCCGCAGTTTGCCCTTCAGGGTAGGAGAAACCTGCTGCATCTCCCACAGGTCCAAGTTGGCCTGGCACTGTTCCACCTTGATCTCGCCCTCTGTGACCGTGGTATCGCAGGTGTTATAGGTGGCGTCAAACACCATGTCCAACTGGGAAATTGGGAACCCGGCTGTCATATCCTTGTAGCCGCTGGAGTCAATCACAATATGGAGCAGGCCTTGCTTGGTGACATCCACCGACATAATGCGCTGGTTGATCTTCTCACTGTCCGTTTTGGGTACGGAAATGATTTCCTTACCATTATAAATTACTCCACAGTAGTAATGGGACCTTTGGCTGGTATCGAAACAAATGCCAAAGCAGACCTCCACCACAGCATCGGCGGACTTTCCCTGCTGACGGTAGCTGATGGTGTAATGCTGCTCGGTGGAGGCGTTATGTATTTCCCGTACTCCGTCTTTTTGGAGAACTACTTGGGCCATCAGCCCATGATGGTACAGATAGAGAGCTCCACGCTCCTTTTCTGCCTCCCAATAGAACATATTTTTGGAAAAATAGCTCTGTACCGGAGTGCCGTCCAGATAGAGCAGCCCTCCGTAGAGGGAAAATTCCCGGTTGGCCGTGTGAATTTTAAAGCAGTTCATCGAAATCGTCTTTAAACTTCTCATATGCACACTCCTCAAAATAAGCTGTTAATCCGTTTGGAAGCAACTCGTCAAAAAGGTCCCGTTCTGTTTGAAACAGCGTGAGAAAGCGGCGGCGGCGCCCGGCCTCCATCCCCTCAAGGGCCCGCATCAGCCGCGCCAGTGTAATGTCAGGATAATTCAGCAGCACCAACAGTCCGTTGGCGTAGTAGGATTTCTCTCCACTGATAAAATGCAGGTCATATCCCGTAAAATTTTCCTCTGGTTTCGCTTGTGCCACTGTAATTTTCTCTACCCGCACAGTCCCCTCCAGGGTAAATACCTGGTCGCCCCGACGCAGCAGAGTTACATTATAATAGGAGTTGATCTGGTTGGATTGTTCGGGGGCAAGACTTTTCCAGCCCTCAGTAGTCATCACCGCATGCTCCGGCGACATAAATGGCTCTAACTCGTTGATCCCGTACAGGGTTTTCAGCCGACGGTTTACAATAAACTCATCCGAAAGCACAGAAATACCACCTGCGCTGCGTACTTTCATACCCGAGCGCAGACTGATGATGGGCTTCGTCATGCCATCGGACATCGTAATCAGAGTTTGGGCAGTTACACAGCCTGTTCCGGTATTTTCCCTTTGGCTCTCACAGTTATGGATGTGGTTATTCAAGGTATATTCACTGCGCAGATTGTACTGACACACAATATTACTGTTCAGCCACTTCAGCACAGCTTCGCCCACATCGTATTCGTGATGTGTTTCAGTAATGGCAGGTACGGTGTAGGCCTCTCCGGCGCAAAAATAGCCATGGGACTCCTGTCGGATAGTATAGTCTCGAATGTTAGTTTGCCGTTTGATCGCAGTGGACACATCGTCCTTAATATCAAGATAAAGCCTGTCATCGCTGGCGTAGCTATTAAAATAGGGAGTTTGAGCGAGTGCCTCGATCAGGTTTTGTTTTTCGGAAGGAAATGCAGAATAGAATTCCTTATATCTTGACGGCATGTAGGTTTTTACAAATCTAAACAACAGGACTGCCTTTTCCCGGCTACCTGATTCGATTTCAAGGATAGTCCCTAACACATAGTGACTTGTTGTAATGATGGTAAAAATTTCAGCTTTAAAGTCGTCTGTCAAATCACTGGGGCTTATCATTTTGTCGATAAAGCGTGTCAGTACCCATTTACCCAGCGCATCGTTTCCGCAAAGCAGCGTTCCGATTACAGTGGGATAGGATATCACGTTGATGCATTTGTTAAAGCCATAGTCTGTAATCTTTGTGATGGTATAGCAGACAAGCTTGACCGCAAGTTCACTGCAGCTATCAGGACAGGGGAGCGTTTCATTTTTTGGGAAAAATGTGCTTTTCAATGCTTCGTCGCATCCCTTGACCGCTTTTATCAGTTCGTCGTGTTCAAAGATGTTGTAGCTCTTGCTTTTTTCCGCAAATGCGGCTATAAACTCTGCCGCGGTCATACTTTCACCTCCGGAATTACTCGCTTTTTGTTGTTTCCATGGTAACATGTCCCTTTTATGATTTCAATTATTTTTCTGAAACGATGGTACTCTGAAACACGAATATACCTGTGAAAGGCGGTGAGGCGATGGAGCGGGAACAAACATGGATCAGGGCTATCCAGCGGCGAAACTCCCGGGAGGCAAAGGTCATCTATCCGGGCAACCGAGAAATGCATAGCTAAATTAAAACACAAGGGCGGAACAATACCCGCCCTTGTGTTTTTTCCTTTATTTTACACTTAGCTCAGGACAATGCCTAGGGCCGGATAGAGAAGTATTTAGTTACTATGCACAGAATGTTGCTGCTTATAAGCATGGGGCATTGTAGTCACACTATTTACAATAGTTTAGTGTTCTATTGGGGAGTGGCTTTGCCATCAACAAATACCCATAGCTAGTGGAGTTCTTTACCGAATCCAGCTCTCGCTGACCTCGGGTTTTATGTCCCTGGCCTGCGGCTGCAGGCCAGGGACAAGCAATCGGGCAGAGTAACAGTTGACGTAAAAAGTCACTATTTATACAACCTATGCTCTTTAGTGGCTTGTATCTTCAACTAACATAAGGATATTTTTAAATTCTTGAAAACAAGATTGGCATAGCCAATATTGCCGATTTTCTGAAACATAACCCTCATGTTCGTCTGTGCCATATGGACTCAATGTTGTCCAACAGAGTTCGCAGTGTTTATGAAATCCTAAATCTTGAGGCTGTGGGAGCATTCTTTCTTTGTGAAATACAACACCGGACAAATAATCTTCCTGCCCACGAGATAATCTCCAGTCTTCCATTTCTATCAAACTCCTTCTATTATCCAGGCAAGATAGAGCCATCTGGGAATACTCTCCATGATGGTTGTCCTTTGCCGGGGGTATAATCCCAATGCGGACCAATAGGCGGTTGATGATTCAAATCAGGATGCCAAGACTTACCTGTTTTAGGATCGTACCATGATCCTTTATCGCCGCCAACTGGCTTTTGGCCACGCCACTCCATTCCTTCTTCTGGCGGAGTAGTTGGATCATCGCCAGGATATTCAACTGTAAGCGAGGGGCGGCCCACTTTGTTGGGCCACCCCTGTTTTCTAAAGAGGTTCCTTGATATACAGTGGAAGATCTCCGCCGTACAACGAAGTGTCCCATGTACCCATTTTCCGCCTTCTTCGGTAAACCTATCCGGCCCTCAGAACAATACCCGAGGGCCGGATAGGGGTGCTTAGTTGCTATCCGTAGAATGTTGTTGCTTATATACCCTGGCCATGTCTAGAACTACATACTTTTAGTGTCTTCCTGCTGTAAACCCATTAATTCTTTAGCTTTAGCACCGATTAATTCTTCCGAGGAGCAAATACTCAGGTGAGAACAATGCTTTCCGTCTGGACTAAAGGAATTATCCGAATTTCGGACATTGTAAATCATTTCGTATTCGTGATGTGTTTTCCAGACGCAAATCAAACCCACCGCTTGTGCAAACTTTCTCCACGAACTCATTCCTTTCAATTCCTTGAAGAAATTTGCATTCTCATCTTTTGAAGTAAAACTATCAACTCTCGAAAAATGATCGACAATTAGTTTACCAAGAATCTCATTTGATGTAGTGTATGGAACAATTGTTGGGAATCCACATGTCTTGTAAGGCCCATCCCAAGTTCGACTTCCAATTATTAGAATATCTCTATCTTTTCTAAAATACAGTTGCACCAAATCTTTGTCATTGTACAAAATCACTTCACAACCTTAATAATTAGTTTAATCCCATTATCTGCGGCATAGGTAAATGCATCAAGCAAATCTAGTCTTTGGCTCCATGTCAGTGCCTTGTTGGGTAGAGCTATAATTAGTCCTTTCGAGGTAGAAGCCGAAACTGCTACGGTGGTACCACGGTAAGAAATGTCTTTTGTAACGTCAATTAAAGTATTTATATCACACTTTAGTTGTTTATACCAAGACCTAGCTTTTTGGTAACTAGTTGCCGTATCATAGCTTTTAATACTATATATAGCATCATCTGCCTTATTCCATATGTCGATACGAGGAAATGTCCTCCCTAGGTTATTTCCGAGTGCATCATCTACGATTTGTCCTCTTGTAAAAACGTCTTTCCCCCAAGGATTTTTGTTTGTATTGACATAACTTGCATCAGCAATCATCTCCATAGTTGCGAAGTCCATGCCCACACTAATACCTGCATTAAATGCATTAAATAGTCCATTCCAAAATTCTTTATCGGGATGGACAGGTACCTGGTACTCTTCATACAGCGGCTCAAGTGTGGTATGAATTATATGAGATGTCGAAATAGCAGGCCCGCTAGCTATATATATCGTATAAAATTCATCTTGTAGCTCTTGCGCATTTTTATAAATTACTGTATCTGTTAGTAAAACACGCAGTGCGTCATCTTCAATTTTACCTATGCCTTTTTCGTTTAGCTCTTTAGCAATTTTTTCACTCAAAATATTTTCCCAATTAGCCCATCTAACCCCTTCTTTTGCTAATTCATCTACAGTTTTCTATCCTTCCCCACTTAGCCATACACGAAATTCCTCAATAACTTCACCGGTAGGATCAATATAAATCAAGGAGTTATTTTTGACATAAAGGTATTGAACCATGGAGATGGGATCAGTCTGCGTCCCCTTTACCGGGTCCATGGAGATAAACCGCCGGTTCCCGGCATCATAGAAACGGGCTTTGGCATAGTACATCCCCAGCACCGCGTCGTACTCGTGGCCGGTGTAATTCTTCACCAGATTCAGTTCCCGCTGGCCGCACTTGAGGACGGCGTTGTGGGTGACCTCGCCCCACTCATTGTAGTGGGTCCAGCTCTCCACCTTGCCGCTCACCGGGCTGGTCAGGTAGTCTACAGGAGCTGATGTATCGTATGTTCTGCATAACCAGGCATGGCCTAGGAACCCTTGTCCCCGCTGCCGCTTTTTTCTTCGCCCTTGCCAATATCACTTTGGGTTCCTAAGATTGCTCTGTGCCTGTCTCTGGACTGCCGAGATCGAATATCGGAGGACTTGTGTTGTCATACACGAAATACATTTCAATTCACCTCTACAGCGGCTGGGCAAAAGGTGACCACTCATCCCAATATCATAACGCCTTTATAAAAGTGCGAGAGAGGAAAAAGTGCTCCATTTGAGCCCCATATGATTCCATGCCTGGATGACAAATGACAGGACATCAGACCGGACGCCTGGCCGAGGATCAGACTCGCCTGTTTCAAGCACAACAAACCTTTCTATCTCCGGCATTGTGAGAAGGTGGTAATACGGATCGTCCGGAGGTGTGAGTGGAGCCCATCCCATACTATAGTGACGGGCCCTCTTCACAAACAGCATGCCATAAAAAGCCGCCATATCGATCATGGTTTCATAGTTTGCATGAAACACATCACGCAACTCATGCAAATTCTCCGGACGAATCGAACGCAGGACAGAGTCGAGCTGGAGCAGCGTAGATTGTTCAGGTATAAGTGGGATATGATATTGAGAAGAAAACCGTGCTGCACGTTGTTCCGGATGGTCCGCAAGCGCTTGATAATCTTCCTTCCTCGGCTCCTGAACGGCATACTTTATCATATTCTGTATATAGGGCAGAACGGTATTTACTGTAGCATCAAGTGCATGGCGCAACCTACTGTCCAATTCTTCCTGTGTTTCATAAGACAAAGGAGATTCTCCCGGAAAGTCTGTCAGTCTGAACCACACTCTCTCCAGGTCACGGACGTTGAAATCGACCTCTATCTCTTTTTCAAAACGATGCGCCACGCGCGCCACATGATAAGTGATACAAATTCCCGCTTCATCATTCCTATAACAATACGAGCCTTGGCCGCCGACCACCCTTCTGTACCCAAGCGAAAGCAGCAGCGGTTCCAACTCTTTTTCAATAGTTCGCTTCATTTTCATTTTGAAATCACATCCATTTTATATTTTTTGTGCTGGCCGTCCGTAGACGGCCAGCACAAAAATTTAGAATGCAGGTACAGGCGAGCCACTTCCGCCAGGCACCAGAGGGATTGACGTAATCATGTCAAAGAAATTGAACGCATCTTCCTGCGATGTGGCCCAAAGATCCCCGTTCATTCCAATGCCATGTTCCCTGATCTGGAGCAACTCTTGAGAGGTCAGTTTTGGAGTAGTTGTTAAAAACTCAAGCCCCAGCCCCTCATAACGATAATATTTACTCCTATCCGCATATACTATTTAATTTAAAGAGTTTAGGAGAATGCCTTAATTTACAACACATAGCCATGCATGTGTATGTCCATAAACTGTCTCTATATCCTGCCGGCTGGATTCTTTTTTTTCAGCCAATGATACATCACGTTTGCGCAGATCACTCCGCCGAAGTATAGCCAAGCACACATGATACCTGCGGAGATCTCAAGAGGGGTATTGGGAAAGAAAAATGCAAACACAAAGTTGAGCACTCCTATTGGAATAAATACAGCACATAGAAAAGTCCCCATGAAACGGCCGATTATTCCGAGTAGCAGTTCAATCCTAAAAGGCTTTTCTGTAAACGCCTTTATGACAGCGATCAGGGACAGGACAGCAAATGCAATAAGCGATAACCATATGCAGGCGTGCATTCTCCCTTTTTTCATGACACTCCTCCGTTGCCATTTATTCTGGCATCCATTTTGACAGTTCTTCATGTTTGTCTCTAGGAACAAAGGTGTATGTGGTCGCGCCCCTGTATGCATAGTACTGGATATCAATAAAGATAGCAAAGAGAATGAGAAAAGGAATCAGGATACCATCCTGCTCTGCAAAATCAATGCGAGTCCTCCCTTCATCTTCCATCGTAAAGAGCGCAATTTGCTTTCCATCTTTTGTAAGGGAATGTTTTCTTTTTGAGTGTCCCCGCAGGACATAGATGTTTTGAGCAATATGAAATACATACTTTGGTACAAAGAGTGACTGCTTAGAGTATCCAATTTCACCTTCTTTGTATTCATACATATAATATGGTGCACAGTTTAACCCCAGAAATCTGAGCGGAAAGTATTTGATTATATCCGATAGATTTTTTTGAGACATACTTAAATTTTCTTGTTCATTGTGGTACAAAACGATGCTTGATCTACCCCAAAGGGCTCTTTTAGCAAAGCCAGTATATGAGGGATATTCCAAACAAACATATGTGCATTCTGACGGCAACTTATACTTTCTTATCAATGTGATATGCATTATTTTTCATCCTTGTCCTTAATTCCAACTGAAATAGAGCCGCCAATCCCAAGTGTTAAGCCCATTTTCCATTTTCCATTAACAAATCCAAACGAAGCACCTGCTCCTATAAGGTCTCCAGTAGCTTCTATTTCGAGATACTTCGTGTCATTTAACCATATTTTCCATGAACCACTTCCCTGAATAAGCCTTGCACCAGCATCTAAACCTGGCCCAGTAATTCCAATTGCAACATTTGCATCTGCTGTGACAGCTTGAAGCTCCCAACCACCATTTTGGTAATCTCCGCCAACAACAGCTACACCAGCACCAACTTCAATTAAATCTATAGCCAGAACAGCATTATGTTTTGCTGACATATTTGGTGACCTAACATCTACATTACTGTTCACGCTACCCTCCAACGAAGGCTCAAGCACATTAGCTCCTGCATATATCCCATACCCATAATTTCCGGCGTTATCTTTTTGGGGACCCGCCGGAGAAGCAAAGTGCTCATATGGTGCAAAATCAGGTTCACAGTTCAATTGATCTATATAATCTTTCTGTGACATAGATGTGGTTGATACCACTCGCATATTCACCAATGTACGTGTCTGTTTCAGCTCATTATTCAACTGCCGCTGATCGCTGTACCGCCCTTGTGTGTCCTTTCCCTGAACATATTGACCGCCCAAGATTACTGTCCAGGTTTGAGGACCGACGCTACCATCTACCTGCAAACCATTTGCGCGCTGGAATTCCTGAACAGCTGCATACGTTTTGGGGCCAAACGAGCCATCCAAATCTGTATAGTGATAATAGCCGGCATCAATCAATATCTTCTGCAAATTGTAGACGTCATTACCTGTTTTCCCGAGTGTAAGTACCGGCTTCTGCGCTGCCGCAGACTTTATCGAATTTGTCTGCGGCAAAGAGGGTACCTTGCCAAGTACAATATCGTCATACATCAGTCCCATCGGGTCGATATAAACAAGTGGACTATTTTTTACATATAAATATTGTACAAAGAAGGCAGGTGTGGTTGCATACTGGCTTACGTCATACCGGCTACTGTCCATAATAGGATCAAGAGAGATAAATTTCCGGTTCTCAGCATCATAGAAGCGAGCCTTTGCGTAGTACATCCCCAGCACCGAGTCGTACTCGTGGCCGGTGTAGTTCTTCACCAGGTCGAGCTGCCGCTGGCCGCACTTGAGCACGGCGTTGTGGGTAATCTCGCCCCACTCGTTGTAGTGGGTCCAGCTCTCGATCTTCTGGCTCACCGGGCTGGTCAGGTAGTCCACCGTACCGCGCAGATCCTGGTGGTAGTAGAGCCGTACCTGGTTGCCGTTCTCCATAATGCTCCCCGTGCCGTTCTCGATTCCGGTGATGTTGACACTTAGGCGCTCATTGCCATAGACATACCGGTACTCCAGGCCGCCCACCTCGTTCTCCACCAGCGAGTCCAGGGTCTCCCGGGTGTAATCCGGGAAGAACTGTTTGACCACGGTGATCATC
>ERZ773118.968-NODE-968-length-21805-cov-3.25214_pt1 | contig 21805 bp, 24 predicted proteins | sample MGYA00580562_ERZ773118 | MGnify/ENA primary metagenome ERZ773118 (study PRJEB29015, sample SAMEA2737878) | human gut metagenome | biome: human gut; feature: human-associated habitat; material: faeces | place: China | collected 2012 ... | reverse complement strand
GAAATCCGCACTCCCCCGCCTACATAAAAAAGCCTCTACAAATGTAAAGGCTTTAGTTGAAATTTATTATTTAATCTAAAATTTTACCGTCAGTGGAAATTGTAACAACCTGCCACGGTATAAACTTTCCGCTGTTTTGCAACGCTCTTTTTACGGCGTACTCAAGACCTCCGCAGCACGGTACTTCCATACGAACTACGGTTACGCTCCAAATATTGTTATTTGCAATTATACTTTCAAGTTTTTCGCTGTAATCAATATCGTCAAGTTTAGGGCAGCCTATGAGTGTAATTTTCCCACGCATAAAATCATTGTGCATCTGCGCATAAGCATATGCTGTGCAGTCGGCGGCAATAAGCAGCTTTCCGCCGTCAAAGTACGGTGCGTTTACAGGCACAAGTTTTATCTGACACGGCCACTGACCAAGGTGTGACGGCATTTTTACATCTTCCGCAAAAGCAGTATTTTTAGAGCTTTCTCTGTTAAATGTCTGCAGTCTGTGTCCGGGGCAGCCGCCGAATGTTTCTGACTTTTTCTTCATATTGGCTTTTACCGCCTCTTCATCATATGCGAGAGCCTCACGCTCAACAAAAGAAATCGCACCCATAGGGCAGGTTGGCAGACAGTCACCGAGTCCGTCGCAATAATCATCACGCAAAAGTTTAGCCTTACCGTTTACCATTGTAATCGCACCCTCGTGACAGGCATTTGCACAAGCACCGCAACCGTTACACTTTTCTTCATCTATATTTATAATTCTTCTTATCATCTTAAATACCTCCGTATTGATTTTGCAAATAAATTATAATATAATCAGAAAAGAAATTATGTTGTTATAGCAACGAAATGAGGCTTTTATGAAATTTTGTGATATACTTTTATTTAAAAATATGTCCGAACAGGAAATTACTCAAATGAACAAGAGTAAATTTATGAAAAAACGCATTTATGCAAAAAACACACATATTTATCATATGGGAGATGTTATAGACAGCGTAGGAATTGTGCTCTCGGGAAATGTCATTATAGAGAACATTGATATATGGGGCAATAAAAGTATAATCAGTTATGCAAACGAAGGAGAAATTTTTGCGGAAACCTATGCTCTTTCGCAAACTCCGATGATGGTCGATGTTGTATGCGCCGAATGTTGCGAAATTTTATTTATAAATTTAAAAAACGCTCTTAAACCGGAAAACAGTAATCAGCCGTGGTACCCGAAATTTATGAACAGTCTGCTTATGCTTTCGGCTCAAAAAAATCTTGCTCTTTCACGAAGAATTTTTTGCACTTCATCAAAAGCAGTGCGTACAAGAGTTCTTGCCTATCTGTCGGAAGAATCGGTAAAAGCCGATTCTACAGACTTTGAAATACCGTTTGACCGTCAGCAGATGGCAGATTACTTAAATCTCGACCGCAGTGCTCTTTCTAAAGAACTTAGCAAAATGAAATCAGACGGTATTTTAGACTACAGAAAAAATCATTTTGTTTTGCTTGATACAGAAACTGATTTGTAAGAGGTTATTTGGGATTTATAGTATTGGGAAATTTTTTAATTGCATAACGAAACACTACGCTATCCCCTAATTATCATACTATCATAAAAATTCATTATAACCTATCTCACAATTAAATATAAAAGCAAAAAGGTGACTGAATTTTCAGCCACCTTTTACTCGTCTTTTAAATTTCGCAATCATCAAGAATACTGCGCAAAGTATCGGCAGATTTCTTAAGATTGATTTCTTCGTCCTCGCTAAGAGAAATCGGAACTTTAGTTTCAATACCGTTTGCACCCACAATCGACGGCATACTAAGCACTACATCGTCAATACCAAACTCACCGTGCATTATTGAAGAAATAGGAAGTATGGATTTTTCATCACGGATAATTGCCTCGCAAATTCTCTTTACCGCCATAGCAACACCGTAATATGTAGCACGCTTTTTCGCAATTATTTCATAGGCACTGTTTTTAACCTTTTCTGCGATATTTTCCTGCGATTTATCGTGATTATAGTGACCTCTCATCTCGCAGAAATCATCAAGCGGAATACCCGAAACATTCGCACTGCTCCATACGGCAATTTCGCTGTCACCGTGCTCACCTATAATATATGCGTGCACACTCTGACTGTCAACCGACAAATGCTCACCGAGCTGACATTTAAGTCTTGCGGTATCAAGCACTGTACCCGAACCGATAACCCTGTTCTCCTCAAAACCCGAAAGTTTAAGAGCCGTATATGTAAGAATATCAACAGGATTAGCAACCACAAGCAATATGCCGCGGCAGTTTCTTTTTGCAATTTCAGGAATAATACTCTTAAAAATTCCGACATTCTTATGTACAAGGTCAAGTCTTGTTTCACCCGGCTTTTGTCCCGCACCGGCAGTAATTACAATAATTGAAGCGTCAACTATATCGTCATAGCTACCTGCATAGATTTTCATATTTCCGACAAAAGGAATACCGTGGCTTATATCCATAGCCTCGCCCTCTGCCTTATCTTTGTCTGCGTCAATCAACACGATTTCCGAAAACATTTTGCTCTGCATTAACGCAAAAGCCGATGCCGAACCTACAAATCCGCAACCTATTATTGCGATTTTTCTTAAATTAACTTTATCCATTGTTTAACCCCCTAAAATAAAGTTTCTATTACACTAAATCAGATAACTTAGTAATCACTACTTATTTTACTTTATTATATCACATATTTTTGGAAAATCAAGTAAAATAATAATAATTCTTATTTTATATACTTTATTTTTAAATTGCTTGACAATGTATATTAATATTTTATATAATTATAATGTATTTTGCCTTTTAGGAGATTATTTATGGAAAGAGAAAATTTTAAATCCAAACTCGGATTTATACTTGTCAGCGCAGGCTGTGCAATCGGTATCGGCAATGTATGGCGATTTCCTTATGTTACAGGTCAGAACGGCGGCGGAATATTTGTACTCCTTTACCTGCTGTTCCTCGTAATTATGGGCATACCCGTGCTGACTATGGAACTTGCAATCGGCAGAGCAAGCAAAAAAAGTGCCGTACTCGCATACAAAAAACTTGAAAAACCAAAAAGCAAGTGGCACATTCACGGTTGGTTCTGCATACTCGGCTGCTATCTGCTTATGATGTACTACACACCTGTATCGGGTTGGATGCTAAGCTACTTTTTCAAATTTGCAACGGGTACATTTGAAAGCGGAATGACAGCGGAACAGGTCGGCAATGTATTTTCAAATCTGATGTCTAATCCTGTTGAGATGATAATATGGATGGCTGTTATGGCTATTGCAGGATTTTTTGTGTGCAGCAAAGGCATACAAAACGGAATTGAAAAAGTCAGCAAGGTTATGATGATTTTATTGCTTGCGCTGATTATTATTCTTGCGATAAACAGTCTTACTTTATCGGGCGCAGCCGAGGGCATAAAGTTTTACCTTGTTCCTGATTTAGAAAAAGTGCAGTCAATCGGAATCGGACATATAATTACATCAGCAATGAGTCAGGCATTCTTTACACTAAGCCTTGGCATTGCTTCTATGGAAATTTTAGGCAGTTATATGACAAGAGAAAAAACTTTGCCGAGCGAATCAATTAAAATTTGCATACTTGATACTTTTGTAGCTATCACCGCAGGACTTATCATCTTCCCTGCCTGTTTTTCATACGGAGTTGAACCGAATCAAGGTCCTGCTCTTATATTTGTTACACTGCCGAATGTATTTGTAAATATGGCGGGCGGCAGAATTTGGGGCACGCTGTTCTTTATGTTTATGACCTTTGCGTGTTTCTCAACCGTAATTGCGGTGTTTGAAAATCTGATTTCGTTCTGTATTGATATGTTCAATATGAGCCGCACAAAATCCGTAATTATAAATGCAATAATTATGCTTATAGGCTGTCTGCCTTGCATTTTCGGATTTAATCTTTTAAGCGGATTCAATATTTTAGGCAAAGGCGTGCTTGATATTGAGGACTTTGCGGTAAGCAATATTCTTCTTCCTGTAGGCGCATTCTTGTATTCGCTCTTCTGTTCAACAAAATTCGGTTGGGGATTTGACGGCTATTTGAATGAGTGTAATCAGGGCGAGGGTATCAAATTTCCAAGATTTTTTAAACCGTATATAAAATATGTATTACCTGTTCTTGTATTGATTGTATTTATTTCGGGATTCATTCCGCAGGGATAAATTTAAAGCTCATCGGTTTTAGATTATTTGCAAAACCAATGAGCTTTTCGTTTTATTTTTTTAATTAAAAAAATATTAATAATTTATGGTTTAGCGTATTTGAGGCTAAATAATTAAAACAAACACTCCGCCTTGGCAATCCAAAGCGGAGTGTTTCACTGCTTTTTCAGCAGAATTTATCTTCTATTGTTTCTTCTCTCATTAAAAGGTCTGCGTGGGCGTGGCTTTCTCTCTGTATCTACATCGTTTTCAGGAGTAAGACCGTCAACATCTATGAGAACCTGTCGACGGGAAAGGTTAAGTCTGCCCTTATCGTCGATTTCCATTACCTTAACACGGATAACATCGCCTACATTTACTACATCAGTAACCTTGTCTACACGCTTTACATCAAGCTGTGAAATGTGTACAAGACCCTCTCTGCCCGGAGCAATCTCTACAAATGCACCGAAGTCCATAAGTCTTGTTACCTTACCGAGGTACATAGCACCTGGCTCCGGATCAATAGCGATAGTCTTGATAATCTCAATAGCTCTGTTGCATTTGTCAGCATCAATACCCGATACGAATACCTTACCGTAATCGCCGTCTTCTTCAATGTCAACTTTAACTTCACATTCAGCCTGAATTTCTTTGATAACCTTACCGCTCTTACCGATAACCTCGCTGATTTTCTCGGCAGGAATTGTAGTTGTGTACATCTTAGGAGCATACGGAGAAAGTTCTTTTCTCGGCTCTGGGATAGCCTTGAGCATAACCTCATCGAGAATATAGTTACGAGCCTTATGTGTCTTTGCAAGTGCCTCTTTAATCATTTCAGGTGTAAGACCGCTGATTTTAAGGTCCATCTGAATAGCTGTAATGCCGTCTTTTGTACCTGCTACCTTAAAGTCCATATCGCCAAAGAAGTCCTCAAGACCCTGAATGTCTACCATTGTCATCCAACGCTCGCCCTCTGTAATAAGACCGCAAGAAATACCTGCAACAGGAGCTTTAATCGGAACACCGGCATCCATAAGTGCAAGTGTAGAACCGCAGATTGAACCCTGTGAGGTTGAGCCGTTTGAAGAAAGAACCTCTGATACAAGTCTTAATGCATATGGAAACTCCTCAACAGGCGGAATTACAGGAACGAGAGCACGCTCTGCAAGTGCGCCGTGACCGATTTCTCTTCTGCCCGGACCTCTGCTTGGCTTTGTTTCGCCTACTGAATAGCTCGGGAAGTTATAGTGGTGAATGTAACGCTTCTCTGTTTCTCCGTCAATACCGTCAAGCAACTGCTTGTCAGATACAGGGCCGAGAGTAGCGATTGTAAGAACCTGTGTCTGTCCTCTTGTAAACAAACCCGAACCGTGAACTCTCGGAAGTACAGAAACTTCTGCTGCGAGCGGACGAATATCATCCATACCTCTGCCGTCAACACGCTTCTGCTCGTCAAGCAGCCAACGACGAACGATGAACTTCTGTGTCTTGTAAAGGCACTCGTCAATAAGCGCTTCACTGTCAGGATAAATCTCATCAAATTTTGCGTGAACAGCCTCGTAAATAGGCTTTAATCTCTCGTCACGAACTGTCTTGTCATCGGTGTCAAGAGCAACCTTTACATCTTCCTCTGCAAATGCCTTGATAGCCTCAAACATATCGTGGTCAGGCTCAAGACTTGCAAACTCAAACTTAGGCTTGCCGATTTCAGCCTTGATGCCCTCAATAAACTTAATAATCTTCTGGTTAGCCTCGTGACCTGCCATAATGGCATTGTACATCTCATCATCTGTAACGCAGTCTGCACCTGCCTCAATCATAGCAATTCTTGTGCTTGTTGACGCAACGGTAGTAGCCATTTTAGAAACAGCTCTCTGTGCCTCTGTCGGGTTGATGATGTACTCGCCGTCAATCATACCTACAGAACAGCCTGAAATAGGGCCGTTCCACGGAACATCAGAAATTGAAATAGCGATTGATGCACCTATCATAGCTGTAATTTCAGGTGAGCAGTCCAAGTCAACGCTCATTACGGTACAAACGATAGAAACATCGTTTCTCATGCTCTTGTCAAAAAGCGGACGGATCGGACGGTCAATTACACGGCTTGTAAGGATAGCCTTTTCAGACGGTCTGCCCTCCCTCTTGAGATAGGCACCCGGAATCTTACCTACGGCATACATCTTCTCTTCATAGTCAACTGAAAGCGGGAAAAAGTCAACGCCCTCTCTCGGCTTTGGAGATGCGGTAACAGCAACATGAACTGTTGTATCACCGTAATGTACAAGACAAGCACCGTTGGCAAGCTGTGTCATTTTACCTGTTTCAACCTTTAAAGGTCTGCCGGCAAATTCTGTTTCAAACACTCTGTATTTGTCGAATGTCATTAATCTGTTCATTGTAAAAATCCTTTCTGAAATCATACGATTTCTGTAATAAACATCTTGCGGATTTTCACGCTGTTTTAGCAATAAAACCGATAAAAACAATAAAATTTTACAGATTTTTTACCCGTTTTACCGCTAAAATACAGCTGAGAAAATTTACGCAAAAACGGAATTTAGGGCAAGCTTGCGCTTGCCCTGATTTGCAAAATTACTTACGGATACCAAGTCTTGCAATGATAGAACGGTATCTCTCAATGTCTACCTTAATGAGGTAGTTGAGAAGGCTTCTTCTCTGACCAACCATCTTAAGAAGACCTCTTCTGCTGTGATGGTCTTTCTTATGAACCTTGAGGTGCTCTGTAAGGTCATTAATTCTCTTTGTAAGGAGAGCAATCTGTACCTCAGGAGAACCTGTGTCGCCTTCGTGAGTAGCGTACTCGGCCATGATAGCCTGCTTTTCTTCTTTTAACATTTGCGTTTCCACCTTTGTAAAAATTTTAGCCAACCGTCCCAGAGTAAGGCTGTGAAAATCCGAATTATCGGCTTAACCCTTGTTCCGAGGCAGCGGTCAACAAGTTGATTATAACACAAAGGATAATAAATGTAAAGGATTTTTACAAATTTTTACGTTCATTTTATGCGTGATTTTTTACATTTATTAATCCAAAATTAACCCCATGCTATCCGAAATCACTTATTAGCAATTTCCAATTTTTCTTTTATCTTATTAAGTGTATCCGCTTTATTTTCGTCGGACATTGCTCTGTAAGCAATCAAAAGCTTTTTTTCGTCATTTGAAAGATTATACAGTTTCAAAGTATCGTCAGGATCCTGAACTATCGGTAAGAAAGAACTTCCGTTACCAAGCAAAGTGTTATAATCCGTGCCGAAAATAGAAACAATTTTTCTTAAAACTTCATGGCTCGGCTCGGACACACCTGTTTCGTACTTTGTATAGGTTGTTCTGTTAATATTCAAAATATCGGCAACCTGCTGCTGTGTAAGTCTGCAAAGTTCACGATGTTGTTTTAGTCTTAATGCAAAAGAACTGTTTTTTCCTTCGTATTTAGCCAATTCTACACACCCTTTGTATATAAATGCTTGATATATATTTTAACTATTACAACAATTATAATACAAAGTTTATAATAATTCCACAAAAGTGAATATAAATCACTGTAAATTATTACCATATTGTTCCCAAAATAAGTCTTGAAATTTTCAAATATTCGTTGTATAATAGATATTGTCAGTCACGATTTGCTGGTGTGGCGCAGTTGGTAGCGCAACTGATTCGTAATCAGTAGGTCGACAGTTCAAGTCTGTTCACCAGCTCCACAAATAAACCGCATAACCAAGCCATTTTTAAGGCTTGTATGCGGTTTTTCTTTTTGCTTCTTTCCCGTAAAACATTGCTTTTAACTGTATTATATTGTGAAAAGAATATGCAAAGACTATGCAGGATATACTCAATTGTAAAACGATTTTGCTTATCTTATACTTTATACTTTCTAAGTGTAATTTTATGCAAATACAGCAAAGCCCCTCGAGTACCAAAATCGGTATCCGAGGGGCTAAACTTATATATGCTATTCTTTTGTGTCTGTATCGGTTTTATTTTCGACTGTATTTTTCAATCGGCGGACGATATTTACAAGGAATTTCGGAATTGGTGTACCTAACTCCGAGAGATTTTCGAGAATTGAGATTAATTCGTTGATGATGAGCCAAATCGTTACAATTAAACCGCAACAATATGTGACACCTATATCTACATTTGCCGCCGCTAAGCCTGTGCAGATTAAATAATCGACAACACCCGAAACAACCACAAGAGCGAGATAGCTTGCTTTTTTCAAAATTCCGATTAAACCTGTTTTACTTTTTAATTCGCCGTTTCTGTACGCCGATGTCAATCCTGTAATATAATCAATAAGCATTACAGCGATGAGCACGAGAATTGGGATAAGTAAGATATTAAAATATGATATCAGAGCACCGATAGCTACTGAAACAGTAGCCTGAATAATATTATCTTTCATTTTTCATTCCTCCAATTTCCTACATTTATTTTCAAACTTTTTATAAGCGTCAAAATAAAGCTCGTTTTTATCACCGTTATAGGTAATTTCGTAGTACATACCATCCGGTAGAGAAGTACTTATCAAAGCTTTATAGTTTTGTAATGTTTTACAAGACCACACGACAAACACTTCAAAATCAGGAATTTCTTCCGATTTATCAAGATGAGCTAAAACATATTCTGAAACTTCAATTCTTGCCAAATCCAAAAAATTATTCATAGCTAACCCTCCATTATGTCAATGTAATCTGCACACCGTCAATTTTTGTGCCGAGAAGTCCTGCGTAGCCGTCCTGTGAGCTGTCTTTTTCGGTGTTGTGCTGATATGGCATAAATTTGTTTTTGCCTTGCTTGCGTGCTCTGTATGTAGCTTTATAGTCACCCACACCCGAGAACTCGACCTGTACGGCATCAATGACTTTGCCAAGGATACCTGCGTAACCGTTATTGCTTTCGTTGATGTCATAGCCGTCTACCCAGTCAAGCCAATCACCATTGAGCAAGTGCACTCTATACTTTATATCGCCTTTGCTGACCTTAATTGCAACGGCTGAAATAGCTTGTTTCTTTCGTCCTGCAATATTTGACAAGCCTTTAACCTCGCTGTACCACTTGCCGTCTGCAAAGACTCTATATGTCAGCGTCGGCTTTTTAACCTTTGTTTCAGATTTGCCGAAGATGTTATCGTTGTAAATTACATTTGTGTCAATGTTACCGCCGTAACCGCTGACCTTGCCCATTGAGCTGTTCTGCCAAATGTCACAAGCAAGCTCAGCTTTATCGTTATACTGAGCAAGCCAAATGCTATACTTTGATTTTAACTTCTTGTAGTCGAGGTAGTTATTGAACCAGTTAAGGTTCGCATATACGCCGACCTTATAACCGTTAGCCTTAACCGTATCGCAGAAACGCTCTGCAATAGCAGTCAGAGTTGATTTGCTGAGATGTGTCTGGAAGTTATCCTCCATATCATAATAAACAGGCATATCAAGAGCCTTACCGCCTATACACGCAAGACAGGCGTTTGCTTCCTTTTCAGCATCGTCCACGCTGTCGGCATAGCTGTACCAGTATGCACCGACTTTCAAGCCTGCTGATTTTGCATTTCTATAGTGACTTTCAAACATACTGTCCTTCTGACTTGTTTCTCTGCCGTAGCCGGCTCTGATAATGACCGCTTTTATACCGTCATTTTTCATTTTGTTGAAGTCGATATTCTGCTGAAATTCCGAAATATCAACACAAGTAATTTTTGACATATATTAAGCCTCCCATACTGCCATAACGGCGTTATAATATTCTTCTGAAAGCTGTTCTTTTAAGATTGACTTATCCTCATCACAGTTTGTGTAAGCGTTGCGAACATTGCCGCCGACCTGCATTTCTGTGCCGCCGATTTCAATAAACTTCTGTCTTAATACGCTTACACTGTCTTTTGTGAGCATATCGAGTGTGATTTTTTCTTTAAGTTCCATAGAATTACCTCCTACTGTCTGATATATGTAATTGTAAAATTGATTTTCTCATCATCTGTAAATTTATCGGTTGGCGAGCTGATGTAAAGCCACGAGCCGTCAAGGCGGATGTTTCTCAGCTTATTTGTAGTTGAGTACACAGCTAAGGCCGACAACTTACTTTCAATTTTTGCTGGGAAAGGCAAGCCTGACATCTGGATATATGCTTTATCTGCAATAAGTTTTGTAATATTTACCGACACGGTAACCACTTTACCGTTTTTCACATAATCAAATCTTCCCGCACAGCCCTCATAATTTGGTGTCGCCGGAGATAATTCTCCTGTACCTCTCTCAATATTTGAGCTGTCATATTTTGCCGCAATAGCACTTTCCGCAGCGGTTTTATTTTTTGCAATAGTCTGATTAAGAGTATTAACGCTGCTGTACAATGTGCCGCTTGTGATATAGTTCGGACTGTTTTGTGACGGTGTTGTATCAAACGGCATTTTGATAAGTTTATTACTTAATGCCTTATTCATATATGTTTTATCGTAGGCATCTGTAATTCCGTAGCCGGCAAGCGTGTTTGCCTTATCAGCTTTAAGATTAATCTTCTTTGTCACTGTTTCGTCAATGTCTGTTATTTCATCTTCAAGCTCGGTTTTATCTGCCTTTGTAGACAATGCTGTGTTAATCGCAGTTACCCTCTCGCTTAGCGTGTGAATGTTATTATCCGCAAGCGCTATGTCTATGCTGTTCTCGTATATGCCGTTTTCGATTTTGTTGAGGTTTTCTGCGCAAAGTGGTGTAGCTGTGCTCGGTGCGTCTTCCCAATTTGTTTTTGTGTATGCCATATTTATTCCCCCTTTGCCTCTATGCTGTCTGTCAGAGCTTTAATTCCGCTCAAGGTACGGCTCAGCACATAAGCTTTTACTTTTTCTTTTTTAGGTTGTCCTGCGTTATTATAGACAAAATCACCGTTTGAATCAGTAACATAGCTTTCAATTTCTATTCCGTCACCAATCTGCACCCAAGGTCTGCCGTCGAGAGTAGTTGTAAGCGGTGTATAGGAGCAATTATAAAATCGTTCGCCTGTTTTGCCGTTAAGAAGATTTTGTACATTGTGTATTGCCGAACCGCCTGTGCCGTCATCCTCCTGTCGGCAGCCTGTATTTTTTGTTAAGTCATAACTGTTCGACTCATCGCCCCACAAAGTTTCAAACTCGATTGTTTTTTTCTCCCTTGACGAATAACCGTTGATAAACACAAAATCGTTGTAGCCGCTGCAATCGTATTCTTCTGCGTATAAGTTTTCGTAAAAATCATATTTTTCTGTACTCTTGCCGAGTTCGATGTATCTAAAAATGCCATAGCTTGCATTAGGAATAATTGTTCCAAATACTCCGAGCAATTCACAGCAATTCTTGAGCAGCTCGCCGTATGTAATTGTATTTGAGTCCCCAAGCCATGCTCTGTTATAGGTTGGGAAATTTCGTACAGTTAAGCCTGTTGATTGGTTTATCACCTCGTCAAGAATATCTTTGTTATCCTCGACCTGAATCATATGCTTTCCGTTGTAGTTAAGGCATTGCACGACTAATTCGCCAATTTTATATCCGTTTGGATAAGTTTTCCATAAATTAAATAGCTTGTTTGTTGCGTCAATGTCATATAACATAGAGAGTGCGTCATAAGCGACGATGTGCCGCTGATTGCGGTTATTCTTGTCGAGCTTTGCGCTGTCAATAATACCGCTAAACAAATAATATTCCTTTGTAGCTACGGTTTCTCCCGGCAAAAGTGATGCACCTAAAAACAACTTCGCAAATGGCAGCAGCTTTTCTCCACTCGGGAAACGCTGCGTTAATTTTACGCTTATCCATTTGCCTACAAGGTCATTTGTAAAGGTTCTGTCACTTGAATTTACAATGTCAATGTTAAATTCAGCAGCAATACAGCCACCGAATTTCAGCCTGCTTTCATCACAAACTGACTGTTTAAGTCTCATACTTTCGCTTGCTATGTTTTCCTCGGTAATGTCCTCGTATTCACCGTTTGGAAATGAAACTGTAAGCGTGTTTTCTATCAGATTTTCGATAGCCTGCTTTTTGTGCAGGCTTGAAACCTCAAGCAAATTAACCACCTCTTAATATTCTTAATATTCAATAAATGTAAATGTTACAGCTGCGTATTTAATGCTGTCTGCGGTAATAAGCTTTGGTGTGTATGTTATATCGGGTATATATGCGGTCATAGTGCGATATGCAAGAAGTTCATCGTCCCAGTATTCAACATCGAGCTTGCGTTGCTGAGAATTTGACATAGCACCGTTTAAAACACTGCGAATAGTTCTCATTTCAGCAAGAGTAAGACCGTCCTTGGTGTTGAAAGTAATCTTAGTTTTGTTGTTTGGCGAAGTTACTCGCCGCAAAAGGTTGTTGCTGTCACGATAGGCCTTAATCTCCGTACGCTGCAAAGGTGTGGCTTGATAGCTCTCTTTAGCTATGAGCTTATGTGGAAACTGCAAGCCGTTTTTCGGAAATTTAATTAAATAGCCTTTAAATTCACCCAATCTTATCCCTCCTTACGCAAAAGCAGACCTGCCTGTGCGTTTCTTGATTTTGCTGTTCTCATCAGCAACAGCCTCAAAAAGCACTCTGCCGTCAGGCATAGTCAAGGTAATGTGAATATCACCGCCGTTGCCCATTCCACCGTATTCCGCAAGCACTTCCGACATAGCCTGTTTCATTGCCGATATCGGCGAAACAACTTCCGCTTCACGCTTATTATCGCCGAGAACTGCAAGAAATTCACCGTAATTTGCAGGTACATATGTGCCTGTAGCAAGTTTGGGAATTTGCGGATACGAAATAGTCGGAACCCACGAAAACGGTGTTAAATTTGCGACCTTGAAATCTCTTAGTTTTGTAATAATATTATTGAGCGATACAATCGGATTCGAAATAACACTGTTAATACCCGAAATAAGATTATTAAGGCTGTTTTTGAACACACTTTCAACTGATTTTTTAATATTTTCGACACCGGAATGGTCTGAAAAGATATTTTTAACTTTTGTCCAAGCATCTCCGAATGTACTCTTAAAGAAATCACTTACACTCGAAAAAACGCCCTTAATTTTGGTCCATATATCCTCAAAATGTCTTATCGTTTTCGTTTCATCAAATGCGCCGATAAATGCTTTTTGACCGTTTGAACCTTTTTCTGTAAGTGTAGTGTTAAGTGATGTATCGTTTTCGATTGTTGTGTTTGCTGTTCCGATGAGCTCTCCTGTTGTAGTTTCAACTTTCAAGCCCATTTTTTGATTTTTTTCACAACAAGTTACGAAACCGTCTGACATACCATTTGCAAGACTTTCACCGATTTGCTCACCTGCTGCGGTAGCTTTTCCATTCATGTCATTGCCTTTACGCTCGATGTTCTCTCGATTTCTGACTACTTTTTCATTATCGTATAATGTTCCGTATACATTCTCTTCGTAATCTTTACCGCCAACATCAATCAAATGCATTTTGTACAGATTTTCTACTGTATCGCCTAAATCTACTCTTATACCAAACAGAAGAGAAATATACGAAAGCACAGGTTTGATTTTTGAAATAAGCCAAGCCAATGCTTTATGAAACGCCGTTAAGACAACATAACTAACCTTTGAAAATATACCGTCCCAATCAATGTTGTTGCCCAACACCTCAAGTGCTTTATCAATTTTACCCACATCAAGTTTTCCGATAAATCCAACGAGCATATCAAGAATACCGTTGACAATTACATCAAGCATTTTTCCTGTTTCTGCCCACCAACCTTCATCGTCAAGCCAATCGTTGACGCCGTCTGCAATATCTGCACCGATCTGCAAGAAATTGTTACTTTCAGAAACCTTTTTAAATGCGTGGTAAATCATTGTTATTATTGCAAAAACAGCGTCTTTGACTAATTCTATAGCGTCCGTAATTGAGAAAGTATCAAGAAATCTGACAAGGCCCTCACCTAACACATCACCGATATACGACCATACATTTTCGCCTGTGTCGGGGTCAGTGTAAGTAAATAATTCTATACCCGCTTGTACTATACCGTTGATTACTTCCGCTATAGTATCGGGAATTTTAGAGCCTTCACCCTCGTCCGTGAGATTTAATCCGCTAAAATAAGCAAGCAAAGATTCCGCAATTGATGAACCGAGTTGTTTCCAATCGAATGTAGAGGCAAACCCGTGAAGTGCGTCAAATATCGCATTAATTTTTTCCGCTGCTAATTCTCCGTAGACTACCGGGTCAAAATCTTCAAGAAAACCGTTGAACATTTCCGCTATCGCTTCGCCTAAATCTTCCCAATTAATGTTAGACAGCAGGGTAAGCAAAAATTTAAATGCCGTATTAAGTCCTTGAGCAATAGTTTCGCCGACAGTTTCCCATACAGTTTTGTTTTCAAGCGCACCGTTAATAAAATCGGCAATGCCATTTGCAATTTTTACCGCAGCTTCCTGTATGTCTTCCCACTTGATTTTTTGCAAAGTTTTCTTCAGCTTATTTGCGAGTACAAGCCCGACAAGTCGCCAATTGCCTGACTTTATACTTTGAACAAGTATTTTATCGAACTTGAAATCTTTTACAGGCTCTACGGTATCGGCAACAATATCTTTTAAAATACCTGCTGTGATAAGCGCCTGATTTACTTGCCCCTCAAAATCTGCATTGTCCTGCGTGGTATCACTCATAACATTAAGTTCATCAAAAGCGCTGATATTGTTCTGCAACTTTTCAACCGCACTTGATGTGTTATTAATGTTATCTGTAGCCGAATTCGCCGAATCGGAAAGGTCATTCATTCCGTCCGACAATGCGCCCGAACTCGCCGAAGAGTTGCCGAATACGGCTGTTACTACGCTTTCAAACCACTGTGCAATTGACTGCAACCTGTCTAAAACTTCATTAAGCACAAGTAAAATAGGCGTAAAAATATTAATCAGCGCTTTGCCTATGGTTGAGAGTAATGTTTGCCAACGCAATTGTAATATTCGTGTTTGGTTTGCCCAACTGTTTTGCGTTCGGGCAAAGTCACCTGTTGCGTTATTGAGTTGGTCAAGCACAAAGTTATATCTAAGCGTTACCTTTTCTGCCTCAGTCATAGCAGATGTGGTCTTGCCCCATCCGTTTGCCATTGCGTAATTGTCAAGTGCGTTCTGCGTCATCACAATGCCAAGGTCTTTGAGCGTTTCTGTTTCACCGCTGAAAACAGATTTTAGTTTTGTGTATGCCTCATCTTGTGTGATGTTATAAAATGACGCCACATCGCCCGTAAGAGCAGTTAATGATGTGGACATATCAAATGCCTGCTGTTCTGTAAAGCCGAAAGCCTCCGCCATAGAGCCAAAAGTGCCGACATATTTTTTAGCCATAGTTTCAGACAAGCCGTAGGCTTTTTGTGCCGACTTTGCCCAATCGTCCACACTTGCAGACATATGACTAAAAGTAACATCAACTACATTCTGCACTTCTGCAAGGTCAGAACCTAACTCCACACCTTCTTGGCCCCAATCAAACAGTTTGTACAAGCTAAAATACGAACCCAAGGTAATCAACAGATTTGATAATCCGCTGCTTTGCTTTTCAAAGTCGCCGATGAACTGCTTAAGCGTGAACTTGCCGATTGTACTAAGTGCCGTACCTAATGCTTGCGATACCGTTTTGGCAGTATATGTAACGACTTTAACAATCGTTTTTACAACTGCGATAATCGCTTTCTTGATTTGCTCTGCAATCTTTTTAGCAGCTTGTACAAGTTTTTCTAATGCTTTTATGCCTATTTTAATGCCCGCTTCTATCAATGACCCGGAACTTGCCACATCTTGTGCCATACTCTCTACGCTTGAGCCGACATTTTCCGCAGTGTCTGACAGGCTTTCGGATACTGAATCAACAGACTCTTTGACAGATTCCGTAGACTGTGCAGTTGCTTGCTGTACATCTTGTGCGGATTTATTCGCATTTTCTTCAACCTTGCTTTCAGCCTCTTTCGCAGTTTGCTCAACAACTTTAGTCGTTTCTTTTGCCGAATTTTGCGTTTGTGCAGCACTGCGTTTTGCCGCCGAGGTTTCACGCTTTTTGCCTTGCTCGGTTACACTTGCCGCCTGTTTGGCTTGTGCCTTAGCCGTCTTACCTGTTCGCTTTGTGCTTGACTGTGCTTTCTTTTGAGCCGCCTCAATAGCTTTATTGATTCTTGCAATATCGCTGTTAAGACCGCTTGTGTCGATTTTGGTATTAAAAATCAAGCTACCGTCAACCGCCATGTAATCACACTCCTTTCTGTAAAAGTAAAAGGGGCGCGCAAAATGCAGCCCCTTTGTGGTATAAAAACAGCGCACACCCGAAGATGTACGCTGTATAATTTGATAAAATTTTAGCCACCCCGTTTTGGAGTGGCTTTTGTTGCGTTCTGCTTTGCTATTTATATCCGTATCTAAACTGCATACATTCACCGATTATTTTTGAGTATTTGGCTCTTATCGGCTTTATTATTTCTAATTCAGCAAGTTCATCATTAGTATAATATATTATTTTACCTTTATCTTCTGCTAATTTAGAAATCTTTTGAAATTCAACAGAATTAATTTCTTTCATATCAAAAAAAGCATATTTTGATTTAGGTGCGTATTCCGGCAAGTTTTTACAAATCCAATCGTATTGTAATTCAGCTTCTTTCTTTAGTTCGTCTAACCTCTTACCATACGGTTCGTACCATTCGTTAGCCTCACATTCTTTAACAAACATCTCATATATTTTCTTTTCACTGTCTGTTCTATCATCAATAAATGGACGATTGCTGTATTGTATAATATCAACAGGCTTATTTATAAATGTACTTACATTAAAGAAATCATCTTCTAAATCTAAATCAGAAATAGGAGTAAAACCAATACCTTGGCAAGTACAACCATATTCTCGTTCAAATTTAGGAAATCGTTTATCTTCACCTGATAAACTAAACACTCTGCCTCTTCGTTTAGCACATTCGGAACAACAACCTAAAAAATACCCCGCCTCAACTAAATCGGTTTCAAGTAACTTAGCATCTTCTAAATTCTTTTCTAATACTCTTTTATCAAGTTCTGCTCTTGTAATTAATTCGTCATCAACTTGCACTGGTTGCATTCTAAACCAAGATATAAAAGACATAAGATAATCACTCCTTTGTTACATAATATAACAAAGTTTGTATATTGTCAACAATAATTTTATAAAGTGCCTATACAAGATTGTTTATAAAATCCTCTTCGGCATCAAGTTCTGCTTGCTGTTCGGGAGAGAGCTTTTCCTTAATGTCAACAAGTTCTTTATGCTCGTTGTAAAAATCACGCTCCCATTTTTCAAGCTTTTTGCCCTTAGCATGCTTGCCTCTTATGTTCATTACCTGCGAGAGCAAGCCATCGCCTACCTCGCTGAAATAGCCGAGAAAAGTCCACCAATGCAAATAATCCTTTGACCTCGTTTCAAAGCCTGCCACCTTGTTGAGCGCGGGGAAAATAATGCTTTCGTCATAGTCCCAATCAAGTATTTTTATCGGTGCTTTTCGAGATTTAGGCACATCTCCGCCGTCAAGAAACCATACGGCTTTTTTCATAGCCTCTTCGGTATCCTGCGGTATTTCTTTATACAGGCAGTTTAAACACACAACAAGTTTTTCATAGTCGCTTAGTTCCTTATCTGCGTAAGCCTCGAAAATCAAGAGAGCAATACGAAAATCGGAATTAATCTCGTACTGCTCTCCGTCTATTTCAAGGCTTGTCGGAAGTAAACCTATCACCTTGTAAGCCTCTTTGCCTGATTTGTGTATTTCTCAATATGCTTTGAACGATTTGCGACAGCGGTCTGAACATCGTCAAGAATAACGGGAACAACACAATTAAGGAAGTTCTCAAAAATCATACTGCCGTCGTCACAGATAGACAAGCAATTCACATCGCCGAAAGCGCTTTGACTTACACCCTCGCCGAGAACATAGTCAATCTCTTTGCGAATATCCTTGTCAAAGTCGATAAATACATCAATATTAAGTTTGTCTTCGGACATAGCTTTGTATTTATCGGCGATTTTGCCTGTGCGTTCCACAAGATTTTTCAGTCTGTCAATAAGTCCGAAATCTGTTGTGTTAATCTTGATTACCGCATTTTCGTCACCATTGATTGCGTATGTTTTTAATGTGGTTTTAAAGTTTAAACTCTGCATAGAATCACTCCTTATACAGTTTCGGTAAATGTCGGAACTTTGTCTGAAATAGTCGCTGTACCCTGCTTTCTGTTGCCGTCAAATGTTACATTAAATGGGATATTAACACCGCCCTGCGCACCGCCGTATGACTGCGGCTTAACAATGCAGTCCTCAATCCAAGCATCATAAGGGCCTGTTTTCTTGTCAATGAGCACTTCAAGAATTTTCGTTTTGCAGTCGTCACCGGTAAGGCGGTTCATTGCAATGTCCTTAATTTTTGTATAAATACTGTCCCCTGTGTTTGCGTAATATGTACCTGCGTCAAGGGTAGGCTCGTAGCCATTGTCATTTACAGAGGTTTCATCAAGAATGTTCTTTACTGTGCTTGTGTCCGGACTAAGCTCGACCGACATATCGTCAATGTCCTTGCCGATAAGATACCACTTTGGACTTTCGCCTGTGCCAAAGCTTGCGTCAATAAAATGTAAAAGGTAACTTCTCTTAAGTTTACCGATATCGGGTGTTGATGCTGCCATAATAATTCCTCACTTTCAATTTTTAATCAATTTTCAATAGTGTATTGGGCGGTGATTTGCAATTGGTACTGCACACCGCCGTTGTTGTTTTCGTCAGGTATGCTATAAAGCATTCCATTTGAGCAAGTAAGTTTTTTAAGCTCACCGTATAAAACGTTGTCGCCGACTTCAACTTCTATGTCACCCTCTGCGTGCCGTTCAAGCCACATTTGCAGTTCAAGCAACATTCCGCTGTTTACAAGTCGGTCATAGTCGTTGAGCGACTGACAGGTAGCGTACAGGATAAAGGTGTGATTGCGTGTTTGATTTCCTAAAATGTCTTCCTTTACAAGCGTGTCGCCTGTCGGAGAAAGTCCAAAATCCTGTACTTTGTTTGTTGAATAATCAATGTGCACAAGCTCGCCGATTTTCGGAAACTCCTGCACAACGGACCTTACAAGTTCGATTATATTCATTTTGCATTACTCCCAAGTCTTCTTGCCGCCGCTTGCAGAATATCCCTTTTGCGGTCGGCTTTCATTCGCTCAAACCACATTTTGCCCGCAAGCGGGTGCTTGTCCTTGCTGTAGTGAATATCTCTGCCTATCGGGTGTTTTTTCTTGCCTTTAGGACTTCGCCAACCGATTATAATGCCGTCACCGCTATAGTGCCCGAATACGATATGCTCCGTACCGTCTTTTTCTCGCACGATCGGATAGTTGGGACCATACACCTTGCCATAGTAAAGATACCTTGCATAAGGTGTAACCTGCATGATTTGACCGCTGCCTATTACCGTATGAATGGTTGCTGAGTTTTCGAGCACACCCATTTTAAACGGTGTGTAAGGTTTCATCAGCTTAATGCAATCCTTGTCAACCTCTTTTTGAGCAAGTAACAGGTTATTATTCAGATTGCCTGCAAAGTTCTTGCTCCACTTGAGAGAAAGAGTGCCGCTAACATCAGACGGCTGATTCACATTAAAAAGCATTTAATCACCTCGCAGATACTTTGATGTGCTGTAAATCCGCAGGGCCGTAAAGCAAACGGTCAATACTCATTACTGTGTGAATTTCGTATTTGTCACGCAAGGATTTTAGGCTCTCTGATACGCTTCTGTCGCTTGAATTATCAAAGATGAAATTACACTCACCTTTTACAATAATGTCTTGAGAGGGGGACAGAGGGGATATATCAGCGTTTAAAAACAGACCGTTGCTCGGAAATAAAAAATTATTCGGGGCAAGAACAAGCGCATTTGACGGAATGTATATAACTATTCCGTCAGCGTTCTGCATTCCGCTTTTAAGCACATTAGCGGCTTTGCACTCCTGCCAATGGCATTGCGGAATAATAAGCCTGTCAAACCCTTTGCCGTTAAATCTGTAAAGGGTCATCATAGTATCCGTAAACATAATCAAACACCTCTGTACAAAAGGTCTGTGTCTGCAAGATACTTATATACTGCGGATTTAACACATCGTGCAAGTTGCTTTTTGCGAACCTCACAGCTTTCATACGAGCGTGACACATCTCCGACTTTTTCTGATGTTATGCCCTCACTGCCGCTCATATTATCGGCTTTATACATCAGCTCTGCGACCTCACAGCAACAAAGTTTCACAGGCTCGATTATATCCTTTGTATCGTCAATATTTGAGCCTGTGTAAGCATTAATAATAAGCGTTGCCTCTCTTGCATAGTAGGCAAAAGCGGAGGTAATGACCGCTTTTCTGCCACATAGATATTCGGATTTATAATAATTTTCGTCAGCGTAAACGGTCATACTTCACACTCCTTTAAGACTTAACCGCTGTGTGACAGTAAATACCGGCGGTCTTGTTTTCGTACACATCTGCAATGCCTACCATTCTGTAACCGAACTTGTAACCGTCCGAGTCCTGATTTACCGACGGTTCAATTACCTTAGTGTCAAGGTGCTTAGTAAACTGGATAAGGGCAGGCTTATGAATAATCATAAAGTTGATGTTTGAGGCGGCAGTGGCTTTCTGATAACCGCCTTGAGTTTTGCCCGAAGAAGTACCGTCAAGCTGTTCAATAGCTGTATAAAAGCGTGTCTGCGGCACTTTTACAATCTTAGAAAAACCGCTTAATACCTCTTTTGACTTTGTTGTGTCAAGGTCCTGAATAAGCCCGTGAAGAGTTGAAGTAATGAAAAGATAACGATTTTCGTACGGTACTTCGTCTTCGTCCATCTGTGTTGAACCTTTACGGAGCGCCTCAATAACAGCCGCTCCCGTTGTAAGATTTGCGGGAGTAGCGGAAGTAATGCCTGCGTGGCTTGCATACTGTGCAAAGCGGAAAGCGTCAAGCTCCGGCACAACCTTTGTACGAATGAACTCGCCCGAAAGTCTGCCGAAAGCAATGCCTGCGGTTTCTACATTGTCCATTGTATCAACAGTAAACATTCTGCCACGGTCAAAGTTACATTTAACCGTTTCGTTAGTAAGGGTAACATCGCCACCAACATATCCGCTGTTACGGGAATAATTTGCAAGTCCGTCCATTGAAATCATTGGAATAATAAGTTCATTTGAGTTTGCGCCCGCTGTCGCAAGGTCGGACGCACCGTCAAGTTCGCTTGTAAGTGAACTCTGCTTGTAAACCTCGTCAAGCAAAGTAGTGTAAGTTTTAAAAAGTGCAATAGAATTTGCCATAAAATTTCACCTCATTAATTATTTTTCGTCTGTACTAAGTCCCATTGCCGCCCTCATACTTGCGAGCGGATTAGACTTAATGCCTGCATTTCCTGTATTCTTTACAGGATTTTGGAACGGCTCATCAGAACCGAACATATAGCTGTTTTCGCTCTTAACGCTTTCAAGAGCCTTAGTAATATCGTCTGCCTGATTTTTTGATGTTTTAAGGCTGTCAAGGTCAAGCAAAGCCTTAACCGCCGTTGCGTTTCTCGCACCGCTCTTTG
>ERZ773118.942-NODE-942-length-22436-cov-5.28622_pt1 | contig 22436 bp, 17 predicted proteins | sample MGYA00580562_ERZ773118 | MGnify/ENA primary metagenome ERZ773118 (study PRJEB29015, sample SAMEA2737878) | human gut metagenome | biome: human gut; feature: human-associated habitat; material: faeces | place: China | collected 2012 ... | reverse complement strand
ATTCTCGGGTTTTCTGTGAACTTTGTTCACAAAAAACACCTCGCGGAACGTTACCAGTGAACAGTAACCACAAATGCCATTATACAAATGATCGTATATCCCGGCTGTTTTAACTTTTCATTAAGCCTGATATACCTTAATTCCAAAGGACTCATGAATGGTAGTACGAGCCTCTTCGATTGATTTAAACTCTTCTGCTTTTAACATCTGAGCGGTAATATTACCGATTGCAGTTGCCTCTCCAGGACCTGCATGGACCTCTTTTCCTGTTGCTCTCGCAGTCAGCTCATTAAGATAGCCTGCGTTGGAACCGCCGCCAACTACATGGATACGGCTGAAGGTTCTTCCTGTCATCTCTTCCAGTTCCTTTGCTGTCTTTGCATAGCACTCAGCAAGACTGGTATAAATAACAGTAGCAATTTCTCCTAAAGTTTCCGGAACCTTCTGTCCGGTTCTTCTGCAGTAATCTTTAACCTCTTCGATCATGCTTTCCGGAGAAAGGAAGCACTCATCATTTGCATCTACTCTGGATGGGAAATCTTTCGCTTCCTCTGCCATCTGACAGATTTCTGCAAATCCATATTTATCATCATATTCATGACGAACAGACTGGATCATCCAAAGTCCCATGATATTCTTCAGATAACGGAATCTTCCTGCATAGCCGCCCTCATTCGTAAAGTTCATCTCGCAACTCTTCTTGGAGCAGTCAGCTTTTTCTCTTTCAATTCCCATCAATGACCATGTTCCGGAGCTGATATAAATAAAATCGTCGTCGTTTGCAGGAACTGCAAGAACTGCGGATCCGGTATCATGTGTAGCCGGTGCTACAACTTCCACATCAAACCCAACTTCTGCTTTTACCTCTTCTGTAAAGTGTCCAACACTGGTACCAGGCATGATCAATTTCTGGAACATTTTTCTTGGATATCCAAGTTTATCAATCAGTTCGTAATCCCAGTCCTTTGTCTCTGCATTTACCAGCTGGCCTGTTGTTGCCTCTGTATACTCACAAGTTTTCTTGCCTGTAAGAAGATAATGGAAATAATCCGGCACATGAAGCATAGTTTCAGCCTGTTCCAGATATTCCGGATGTTTTGTCTTCACAGCCATCAGCTGATATACAGTGTTAAAAATTGCTTTCTGAATACCGGTACGTGCATAAAGATCCTCAAGAGAAATTGTCTTATATACTTCCTCATCCATACCTTCATTTCTGTGATCACGATATCCAACTGTATTTCCAAGGACCTTATCGTCCTTATCCATCAGTACAAAGTCAACGCCCCAGGTATCAACACCCATGCTTACCGGAATCTTGCCGATCTCTTTACATTTCTTAAGACCATTCTTAATTTCCTGGAAAAGTCTGTCAAACTCCCAGCAAAGCTCGCCGTCTTTCTTTACCATTCCATTCTCAAAACGATGAACTTCCTCAAGCTCCATTTTTCCATTCTCAAGATGTCCAAGGATCAGACGTCCGCTGGAAGCACCGATATCTACTGCTAAATAATACTTTGTCATTTTATGAAACCTCCTCAATTGTAAAATTACGCTGTATGTATCAAGGTTCCTGTCTTATTGTCACACACAAATGTCGCATCGAACATTTTCCATAAACAATAACGTACAAATCCTGATGTTCCTCATACAGCTGCCTTTCTAATTGATGATATCATAGTACTATAATATCCATCAATAAATAAGAACCTTGTTTGTCTAAAAAAGTGTCCTTATTTGCAACCAGAATGTTCTATCCACTATATTCACCAAAAACCTCTCACATAAAGTATTCGGAAGATAGTGACAATATTTTCCGTGCTGCAATAATTCCTCTTTCACCCAGAAAACCCCCGGGGCAATGCCCCAGGGGTCTGTTTCATTCACAGTTTATAAACCTGCAAACATTGGACGTTGTGTCGTCTCTTTACTTTTTAATTAGTCGTAAAGGTTTGGAGCGATGTTTTCATCGTCGATGTTTGTAGAATCATACCAGTAACCAGCTGTAGGAACATCCTCAAGCTCAGCTCCGTTAGCAGCTGCTGTCAGAGCGTAGATTGCATAATATCCCATCATCAGAGGAGACTGTGTAACTGCACCAAGGAATGTGCCATCTGTTACAGCTGCTTTAATGATAGAACCAGCGTCGAAACCAACACCGATAACATCACCGTTAGCTGCGTCAGAACCAAGAACGTTCAGGTTAGCGTTAGCTGCAAGAACACCCTCTGCTGCAACCTGGTTGGAACCAAAGATTGCGATACAGTTTTCTTTGGAAAGGATAGCCTGAGCCTCTGTGGAGCAAAGCTCTACAGTTGTCTGTGCCGGAACTGCAACCTGGATAACAACGTCTGCGTCAGCTTCTTCAGCGTCAGCACCTTCTGCTGCGTTTACATAGAACTCATTACCTTTAACTGCTACTGTTTTTCCATCAGCTTTAATCAGCTCGATCATCTTATTGATGAATCCTGTACCACGCTGCTGGATGTTAAGACCTGTAGCATCCTGATTAACCTCACCGATGATAACCTGTCCGTCAGCATTAGCGATAACGTCTTTGATTGCCGGATACATGTTCTCAGCTGCTACAGAACCAGCCTGATTGTTGTCTGTGCAGACTTCGCAAACTACAGATCCTTCCGGAGCATCAGCGATACCTGTATCAAATGTAACAACCGGGATTCCTTTGTCAACACATGTCTGAAGAGCTTCCTGAACAGAAGATGTATCGCAAGCTGCAAGTCCTAATCCAACAGGATTAGCTGCGATAGCTGTATTGATCATGTTAACCTGGTCAGCGATATCGGACTCACTGTTTGGTCCCTGTGCTGTATAGGTAACACCTAATTCTTCAGCTGCTTTGTCCATACCTTTCATAGCTGCTTCCCAGTATGTAGCCTGGAAAGATTTAACCATCATAGGGAATTCATAAGCTTCGTTAGCTGTAAGTCCTTCAAACTGATCTTCCGGAGCTGCCATAACAGTTGTTGCTGCTAAACCAGATACCATTGCTGCACAGAGTACTAATGCCATAACTTTCTTTGCTTTCATTTACTACTTCCTCCTTGAAATAAAAATTATATAGTTTTTTATGATGATACGTCGCTACACTCTCCGACGCTTCACATCCGTTATGAAATTGTTGCTGTTTACCAGCTGTTCTGCTTATAAACAGAATTCTGCTTTTCTTCAGGCTGACTGTCTGTAAGCCAGCCTGTATGTTTCAGTTATTAGTGTGCACTTTTTTTCTCTTTCAGGATATCGATCAATACTGCAACGATCAATACAACACCTGTGATGATCTGCTGCCAGTTTGCCTGCAGACCGACATATGGAAGACCGGTCTTTAACAGCATGATTACGAAAATACCTACCAGAGTTCCTACTACAGATCCATAACCACCGGAAGCTGCAACACCACCAACGAATACACCGCCGATTGCGTCCATCTCAAGTCCAGCACCAGTACCAGGCTGTACAGTAGGAGTTACTGCTGCGTATGCGATAGCTGCAAGTCCGGTAAACAGACCGCAAACTACGTATACCATTACATGGTAAAACTTAACATTGATTCCGGAAAGAGCTGCTGCTTCTTTGTTGGAACCGATTGCGATGGTGTAACGTCCGAATTTTGTATGATTCAGAACGAACTCCATCAGGATTACCAGAAGGATCATCCAAAGGAAACCGAGCGGGTAACGGGAAGCGCTTCTTCCCTGTCCGATTGTCAGTTTAAAGATGGAATGGAACCATCCGCCTGGCTGATTCAGTGTTGGCCATGGTGTAGCACTGCAAAGAGAACCAGCACCACGGGTAATCATACAGGTACAAAGAGTAGCAAGGAATGGCGGCAGGTTCATGATACCAATGAGAACACCGTTCAATGCGCCGATTGCAATTCCAAGCACTACACAGAGCAGCATTGCTACTACTACTGGAACATTGTTGCTTCTTACAAGTGTTCCGCCGATCAATGCGTAACATACCATACCAGTTCCGATTGACAGGTCTACACCGCCTGTGATAAGCGGGAATGTAACACCGATTGCCATCAGAAGGTCATAATATGAGAAATCCAGCATACTCAGGATTGTGGTGTACTGTCTGAACTCCTTACTCATAAAGGAGAAAACAGCAGACAGTGCAATGATAACCAGCAAAACAATAAATCTCTGATCACTTAAAATACTTTTTTTCTTCTTAGTCATGACGTCCTCCTTAATCGATATTCCGTGTCGCCTTATTCATGATGTGTTCCTGTGTAGCTTCAGAAATATCAATATTTCCTGTTACCTTACCTTCACACATAACGATGATTCGGTCACTCATTCGGAGAATCTCAGTCATTTCAGAGGAAATCATAATAATAGATTTTCCTTCTGCTGCAAGCTTGCTCATTAACTTGTAGATCTCGTTCTTCGCACCAACGTCGATACCTCTTGTAGGCTCATCGAAGATCAGGATCTCACTGTCACGGGTAAGCCATTTTGCAATAACTACCTTCTGCTGGTTACCACCGGAAAGATTCACTACCAGCTGGTCTGTAGAAGGAGTCTTGGTTGCAAGCTCTTTCACATATCTCTCTGTAACTTTTTTCTCTTTGGCTTTGTTGATGAATAAACCGTTGCAATATTCTTCCATGGTAGCCAGGGTTGTGTTCTCTGTTACAGATTTCTGAACAACAACTCCATATCTTCTTCTGTCCTCAGACAGATAACCGATACCATATTTAACAGCATCCTGTGGGCTGTTGATGGTTACTTCATGGAGCTGTCCATCTTTACCCATAATGGAAATCTTACCGCTCTGTTTCGGATCTGCCCCAAACAGTGCTCTGGCTGTCTCAGTACGTCCTGCTCCCATCAGTCCTGAGAAGCCAAGGATTTCACCTTTACGAAGCTCGAAGCTTACATCCTGAACCATCTTGCCTGCATTCAGATGCTCTACCTTCAAAACAACCGGGGCATCTGGGGCAACCATGCTATGATCCTTCGGATCTTCGTAAATAACACGACCAACCATCATGTTGATAATATCTTCTTTTGTACTGTCTGCTGTGATCAGGGTTCCAACATAGCCACCATCTCGCATGACAGTTACACGGTCTGTGATGACCTTGATCTCATCCATACGGTGTGAGATGTATACAATACCCAGATTCTTCTTACGAAGGTCTTTGATGATTTCAAATAAATCCGCAATCTCCTTCTCAGTAAGAGCAGCTGACGGCTCATCAAAAATGATCACCTCAGCTTTGTGGGAAATAGCCTTTGCAATCTCACACATCTGCTGCTTACCAACAGTAAGATTACTCATTTTTTCTCTCGGATCGATCTCAATATTCAGATCCTGAAATAATTTTCTGGAATCTTCGATCATCTTCTTGTCGTCTACACGGATTCCCTTCTTCGGTTCACGTCCGATAAAGATGTTCTGTGCAACAGTCAGATCTCCGATCATATTTAATTCCTGATGTACGATTACCACTCCGGCATCCTGAGCTTCACGGGTATTGTGAAATTCTGTCTCTTTGCCTTTATATGTAATTGTTCCGGAATCCTTCTGGTAAATACCGGTAAGCACCTTCATCAGTGTGGACTTTCCGGCTCCGTTCTCTCCCATAAGTGCATGTACTTCACCGCGTTTCACTTCGAAATTAACATGATCCAGGGCATGAACTCCAGGAAAGGACTTATCAATATCCTTCATAGTTAAAATAACTTCACCCATTATCGAATCCTCCCTTATGATCAGTTCTTTCTGCGTCTTGCAGAAACGTCAGCGTAAACTGCTACAATAACAATGATACCTGTAATAATCATCTGCTGTCCTTTGCCAAGACCAAATGCCATGATTCCCTGCTGAAGAAGAGAGATGATAAATACACCGATTACAGTACCGCCGATGGAAGCAAGTCCGCCAACCATGGATGTACCACCCATTACACAGCCTGCAATTGCCTCGTTGTTATACTGATCGCCATATCCTGGCTGAACGGTTGTATAAGTAGCTACAAAGAACAGTGCTCCGATTCCTACCAGGAATCCACAGATCACATATGCAAGCATTCTCCATTTTCTGGTATTGACACCAGAAAGACGAACTGCCTCGCTGTTAGATCCAAGACAAAGGATATAACGTCCTGGCTTTGTATTGTAAAGAACAATACCGCAAACCACTGCCATTCCAAGGAAGATCACAAGACCAACCGGGAATCCATTATAAGATGCGATATTACGGAACCATCCGTTTACCGGATCAGAACTCTGCGGCCAGCTGACTGACTGTGTCTTGGTAAATACAGAAGCAATACCTTTTGCAATGTTCATGGAAGCCATGGATACGATAAATGGCGGAACTGACATATAAGAAACCAGCCATCCATTAAATATACCAAATGCAAGACCAATGAGCACACACAGAACCATGGCAGCTGCACAAGGAACTCCATAAGAAGTCATGCAGTAACCGGAAACCAGTGCACAGCAGAACATAACCGGTCCGATGGAGAAATCAATTCCTCCTGTAGCAATTACAAATGTTACTCCAAGTGATAAAAAGCCCAGGAAGTATACATAGTTCAAAGTAGATTTGATACTGTCGCCAACAGGGAATTTACTTCCGAGTACTACCTTGAAAACTACGAACATAAGAACAAGAATACAGACAAGCATGATTCTGTTCAGGCCGAGCTTTTTCACAATTGGATTTTGTTTTAACTTTTCCAACTTTTCACCCTCCTTGATTTTTTGTTATTGTCCAGGTTTACCTCACTCTTCCTGAGCAATAACTTTTTGCACTCTCTGCGTTTTCTATATAATACCTTGAATTCTGCACAATTGTAATAGAATATTTTCCAGAAAAAGGTTAAATATTTACGGTATGGTCATAAATTTTTAACCTTTTATGTGAAATATGCACTAACACTTTACCATGTAAAATCAAAAAACCTCAAATTCAATCCTTTTCATACGTAAGAAACGCAAAAGGATCGAACCTGAGGTCTCATTTTATCTGACAGAGTATATTAAAAAGATCTGGTACAGCATAAATCAGGTAACTCTTCCGCAAAACGTGCAGCTGTGAAGATACAGAACAGCTACAAAGTCTATTTTATGGTATTAAATGGGAAGATCAGCTTTTCGATTTCGCTGGAATACATATTCTCCGGAGTTACAAGCTGACAGCCGGAATTTACATTCTCATCGTAAGGTTTGCCCTGCAGCATACGCACAGTCTCCGTTACACCCAGATAGCCCATCTTAAACGCTTTCTGCACAACAATTCCCTTGAAGACACCCTTTTCCATAAGCTGGACTGCTTCCTGGGAGCTGTCTACCCCCACTACCTGGATTCGGTCTTCCATATCATGTTTCTGTACCGCCCGTGCTGCGCCTACAGAGGAATATTCATTCATTCCTGCAATCATTTCAAGATTCGGATATTTCTCCATCAGTTCTTCTGTAAGCTGGGAAGCCTTATCAAACTGGGAATTACAATATACTACGTCTACAACATTCTTATTATAATCCCCCAGACCTTCCCGAAAGCCCTGTTCTCTTTCGATTGCAGTGGAAACACCTTTTACATGGCTTACAATTGCAATCTGAGAATCCTTATTTAAAAAAGTTCTGGCATATTCCCCCAGCTGCTTTCCTGCTTCCAGGTTATCTGTGGCAACTGTCATATCCTGAATATTGCTTTCTGTATAGGAATCTATAAATGTGATCTTGATTCCCTTATCTTTTGCCTTCTGCAATAATTCATCGGAAGCATCAAAGCTGGAAGGGGAAAATAATATTGCATCCGGATTTTTCTCAATGGCCTCTTCCAGAAGTTTATTCTGTACCTCCACATCCTGTTCTCTCTCCGGTGCCAGCACTTCCAGTTCTGCACCGCATTCCTGCGCCGCCATTCTTGTCCCTGAAATCAGGGAGGTCCAGAAGTCATTGGTTCCATCCTCTGTTTTCGGTATGTAAATTAATGACCACTTTTTGTTATTATTTTTTTGACGAATATAAAGCATTCCTCCGGAAACCAGACACACCGCCAGCGCTATGCATACAAGCATAAGCCATTGTTTACGCTTTTTCATGATGTTCCTCCTGCTCGATCGGAATTACCACTGTAACAGTCGTACCTTTTCCTTTTTCACTTTTATAGCTCAGACCATATTCCTTTCCATAGTACATACTGAGACGTCTTTGAACGTTGTATACACCGACACCATTAGAACGATAATTGACTTTATGCTTCTCAAAAATCCGGTTCAGGGTCTCCTCATCCATTCCCACACCGTCATCTGCTATTTCGATAACTGCATTTCCATCTTTCTGGTATCCGTTAACAGTAAGCATCCCTTTTGATTCCTTATATTTAAGACCATGATAAATTGCATTTTCCACAATTGGCTGAAGTACAAGTTTCACTATATGCACACTGTTAATAGATGGATCCACATTGATCTCAAATTCCAGTTTATCCTTATAGCGCATTTTCTGAATGGTGAGATAACTCTTTACATACTGGATTTCCTGGCCGATGAGGACCGTTTCATCTTCGTTGCTGATACTTTGCCGCAAAAGCCGTGCCAGAGAAGCGGTCATCAGTACTACATCTTCATATTTCTTTCCTTCTGCCATCCAGATAATGGAATCCAGCGTATTATAAAGAAAATGGGGATTGATCTGGGACTGAAGAGCTTTCAGTTCGCTCTTTCGCTTCAGTTCCTGTTCGTGGACATTCTGTGCCATCAGATCTTCAATCTTATGGGTCATCACATTGAATGATGTGGTAAGACTTCCAATTTCATTCTGGGAAGGTATAACCAGATCATCTGCTGCCTTGAAATCTCCTTCCTGAACCCTTTCCATAGAATCACGAAGCTTCTGAATCGGAAGAGTTATGCTTCTGGCAATAAAGCTGGAAATAAGCATGGCGATCACAACCAGTACAATGGCCGTCATTACATATATGTTATTGGCCTCTTTGCTGCTCTTTAAAAGCTCTGCCATATTCATGCAGCCAACAATCGTCCAGCCAGTTATCTCAGAGCGGGCAAGTGTATAGATTTTTTCGTCATCTCCCTCTCCTGTTACTACCGTATCTGTGTCGGCATTCATAACAATATCAATGTTCTCCGTCTGAAGCTCATTATACAGCTGCTGCTGGCTTGGATGATAAACGATGTTCCCATCCTGATCCAGAATAAATACATATCCCTTATCCCCAATGCTGTTCTGGTCGCAGAGCTCACTGATGGCGCTATAATTCAAGTCAATAAATACAACACCGTCACTGTTTCCCGTGCCATAGAAATTATGGACTTCGCGGCTTAATGTAATCACCCACGGACGCTGGTCCTTAATCACATGCTGGACATGGGAAGAACTGAGACAATACTGATTGTAATTATCTACTGCATTGGTGTACCACTCCTGAGTGGAAAGATCCAGATCCGGATTGGTGGCCTGATATCCGCTGTTTATAAGCATAACTCCATCTTTTTGCACGATTCCAATGTTGCAGATGTCATCACGGCCTTTCAGTATCGTACTAAATTGTTCCAGGAGACGTTTCCTGTGTCCTTCTTTTACAGCCTCATCCTCACCGATGCGCTGGTACAATAGCTGATACGCATCCTGGCTTTTTGCAATAACTGAGGCAATATTATCCATATATGTAATATACGAATCAACATTCTGATTCAGCTGATGTATAATTGTCTGGGTATAAATGGCAGAGTTCTCATAAACTGTAGAATTCGTATATCTTACTGATACTGCAGTCGCTGCAAGCACCGCACAGAGAACCAGAGCAGAAACAGCCACAAATATAGTGCTTTGAATACTTTTAAAGCCTTTAAGAAATTTTCGCTCTCTTTTGTTTTCATTCATAGGCTGCTCTCCCTTGCATTTTTCTCATTCATTTCAACTTTTTATTTTTCATACCTTTCATTACTGATTTCTGCAGAAATAATTCACCTGCTGTCAACAACTCTTTTATAGCTGCAATTATTCACTTCCGGATTCAATCATTTCCAGATCACATTCTGTCTGAAAATTTTCCTTAAGATTCTCTGAAATATGAATCTTCCCATCATCTGTTACCAGGATCACATTGAATTCTTCCCTGTGCTGCCGCCAGAATTGACAAGCTTTCTCATAACCCATGATATAAAGAGCCGTGGACATTCCATCTGCAAGTGTACCATCCCTTGATACGATTGTCACAGACAGCAGATCTCCATCTGCCGGATATCCTGTCCTGGGATTGATGATATGAATATAGGTCTTCCCATCTTCTTCAAAATACCGCTCATAACCGCCAGAAGTAACTACGGCCTGATTTTCCACAAATAAAACACCAATATAATCCTGCTGTCCGCCTTTTGGATCACGTATTCCCACTTTCCAGCTGCTGCCGTCTGGCTTCGTCCCTATCGCCTGAATGTTTCCTCCAAGAGAAACCAATGCGGAAGAAACGCCATATTCCTGAAAAAGCTCTGCCAGCTTCTGACCTGTATATCCTTTTGCAATTCCTCCAAAATCAATCTGCTGATCTGCTCCAAGCGTTACAAACTTTGTTTTTTCTTTGCTGTCCCTGCCCTTTTCATCAGAGTCCCGGGTCTGTATTTCTACTTTATTTCCATCCACCAGTGCCAGTTTTTTTTGTACTTCTGCAACTGTAGGCACATGATAATTACCTGTGGGAAATCCCCATAGCTTCATCACCGGATAAATCGTATCGTCAAAAAGTCCATCTGTCTCCTGATAAATCTCTTTTCCCCGGAGGATCAGTTCTGCCAGATCATCTGTTGCCTGCAGATTTCCCTGTTCGTTTAAGGCATATACTTCACTTTTACTGTTTTCTGCTGATAACATCGCATCCAGTTTCTGTACTTCTTCTATAGCTGCATCTACAGCTTTTTCGCTATTTTTACCATATGCGGTAAACTCCATATAGGTGTCCATCGCAAACAGCTGCTTCTGGCATTTCTGATTCTGAACAAAATACCTGCTGCCTTCTGTAAGAATCAAAATTCCAATACATATGCCGGCTGCCGTCAGTACTTTTCTTTTCATATGGATCTTTTTTCCCTTGCATACTCGGTAGGAGTCTTACCTGTCATTTTCTTAAAAGAAATTCCAAAATAATGGGGATCTGAAAAGCCCACCTTCTCCGCAATCTCATAGTTCTTAAGTGCAGTCTGTTCCAGGAGTTCCTTTGCCTTTTCCATACGGGTCTTACTGAGGAATTCCAGGAAAGTGCCTCCTGTGGCTTCCTTAAAAATAGTACTGAAATAGCTTGTACCAATATTCAGATAGGAGCAGATATCATTCAATCCTAATTCCGGCTCATTGTAATGCTGGCGAATATATTCCATAGCAAGTACCGCCTGCTTCTGACCGCTGGAGCTGTTCAGGGAAGAGCACCTTTCGAATACCTCGTGAACATAGTCCTCTGCCATTTTAAAAGCTTCCTTAAAAGTTTTCTGTTCGGTTACCCGTCCCATGAGAATTTCTCTTTTGTGGAACAGATCTTCATTCTCAGAAGAAAGAGCTTCCCAGCAGCTTCCTGCATGGCGCAGAATCATCTGAAGGCAGACACAGGCCTGACTTTTATCCACTCTGGCCTTTTTGATCTCAGATTTCATAACAGAAAGAGCCTGATTCATCTCAGCTTCATTGCCTTTCTTGATTCCATCTACCATATCGCTTAATGGCTGCTGCAAAGAAATACTTCTCTCCGGATTCAGTGTTTCTGTATCAATGAGCAGATTTCCGCCCAGTAAATAGCGCAGTTCAATAGCCTTCTCAGCCTGGTTATGAGACTGGATCGTATCTCCGGGATTCCTTACCCAGCCCCCAATTCCTGCTGAAGCTTCAATGCCGATCACTTCTTTTACTTTTTTCTGGATTTCCTGACAGATTTCCTGTATTTCTCTGGAAAACTCCCTGCTGCGGTTTCCCATAAAGAGGATACACACCCGGTTATTTCCTTCCTGATAGGCAATTCCTGCATTACGATCTGTCACGATCTCATCTGCAACATTAAATAAAACAAAAGCCATTAATGCGCTCTCCTGGCGTTTTTCCATATCAATCTGATGAATATCGGAAAACAGATCCATGTCAAATAACGCAACCCGATAAGATGCTGCCTCCAGATTAATTCCCATTCCAGACAATTCCTCCAGGCTCTCCTGCACATCCCGCGTACAGCTTACCAGAGATTCAATCGCTTTCGAACGAATCACCAGAGCATTTTTGTGATAATCCTGAGATGTCTTTGTGAGGGATTCTATTTTCTTCTTTTCTTTTCTCTGCAGATCTACTTTTTCTTTCATTTTGCCAATAACTTCTCTGAGCTCCATAGCAGTTACCGGCTTCAGCATGTATTCGCTTACATTATACTGAATTGCTTTCTTTGCATATTCAAATTCCCCGAAGCCACTGAAGATCACAATTACGATCTCCGGGTAATTATCATGCAGAAAATGGCTCAGTTCCATTCCATCCATATACGGCATCAAAATATCTGTGAGAACAATATCTACCGGATGGCTCTTCACAAAATCTGCTGCCTGCTTTCCGTTTTCGCAGTCTCCTACAAGCTGGCAATCCATGGACTTCCAGTCAATATTCTCCTTTATGGCGTCACGTACCAGGATCTCATCATCTACAAGTAAAATTCGATACATAGTTTTCGCTTTCCCTTTCTATACACAGCATGTACCTCATCGGCTCCCCCCCGGTGCCTGTTTGCACATGGTATTCTATTAATTTCAGCTAAATATTATATTATCACATACCATAAAATCATGCAAACTAAACAAACAATTCCAGAGTGTGTTTGGTGTGTTACTGTTCACTCCGTTCACAGTAACGCGCTTCGCGATGCACAGAAATCATGCAAAGCATGATTTCGCGCCGCAATTCTCGGGTTTTCTGTGAACTTTGTTCACAAAAAACGCCTCGCGGAACGTTACCAGTGAACAGTAACTGTTTGGTTACTGTTACTGTTTACTGGTAACAAAAAAGCTGCAAAGTTATAAGAATTATAAACCCTGCAGCTTTTCTGCTGTGTAAGATATTCAAAGAATCTTTGAAATTATAACCATTATTTTACAATCACTCCATCCTCATCCCAGAGATCGTGCCAGTCCTTTGCACCTTCCCACAGGAATACATGGCCTTTGATCAGACGGTTATTCTTATCAAGGGAACGGATGGTTTCCATCTCTTCTTCTGTCAGAGGATCTTCCGTGACACATTTCAGGTTCATGGTGTAATTCTTCTCTTTCAAAGAGAATGGAATTGGGGAAGCACCTCTCTGTACAGCCCATTTAATGCAGATAACTGCTGGATGTACACCATGTGCCGCTGCAATTGCTTTCAGCTCTGGCAGTTCAATATCCGCAATATCTTCTGGCATTTTATCACGTTCCGGACGTTCAGGAGAACCAATTGGGCAGAATCCTACCACTTCAATACCATGCGCTCTGCAATAATCAAACAGCTCCGGCTGCTGGAAGCATGGATGAAGCTCCATCTCGATCGCAGCTGGTTTAATTCTGCAAAGTGGAAGTACTGCCTCCAGTTTCGGGATTGTCATATTAGACATACCGATATGTTTCGTCAGACCCATATCTACCAGGCGCTCCATCTGGCGCCAGGTTTTCATAAAGCGCTCTACTGTAAACGGTTTGGAATCAGGATTTCTGGAATCCACATCACAATGTGGTGCATGATAGTTCGGGAATGGCCAGTGAACATAATACATATCCAGATAGTCAAGCTTCAGATCCTTTAAGGTCTTCGCACAGGCAATCAGTACATCTCCGTCACCATGCATATCGTTCCATACTTTGGAGGCAATAAAAAGTTCTTCTCTTTTTACAATACCTTCTGCAAATGCATCTGCGAAAATCTTTCCGATCATATCTTCATTTCCGTAACATGCAGCACAATCAAAAGAACGGTAACCTACGCGAAGTGCACCTGCAACAGAAGCAGAAACTGCGTCTGCATCTGCATGGTCACTTCCAAAAGTACCCATTCCAACAGCTGGCATCTTAGCGCCAGTATAAAGTGTTCTCTGCGGAACAATTGCCGGATCAATCATTGTCATTTTCTTATCCTCCTTAACATTTCTTTTGCACTATGGCTTTCAATTACAACGCAATTTACTTTCGCTTAATATCTTTTACTACATTTTCTTATAATTTAGTAACCTCAATCTGTGGAAGCAGTTTTTCCATATCTTCCATCACAAAAAATCCAGTCTCCTCGCGCATGGCTGCTGCCGCTGAAATAGCACTTGCCAGTTTCATTGTCTCAGGAAGTGAAAGTCTCCTGGATAAACCCAGTGCGAATCCTGCGATCATAGAATCTCCACACCCAACTGTGTTCACTGCATTTATTCTCGGAACCAGTGCACGGAAAATTCCTTCATTACCTACTGCAAGAGAACCGTCAGCTCCCAGGGAAACAGCTACGATTTCCACACCTTTTGCATGAATCTCTTTCGCCGCATCTATAATATCCTGAATATTATCACATTTCTTGCCTGTGAGCATGCGGATTTCATCAATATTGGGTTTGATCATAGTAGGTGCTGCTTCAATTCCCATTTCAAGAAGTTTACCACTGGTATCCAGAATAACCGGAATTCCTGCCTCTTTTACAATCTTTATAAGTCGCTGATAAGCAGTTCCATCAAGTCCTTTCGGAACACTTCCTGACATTGCAACTACTTTCGCTTCTTTTACAAGATTACAGAATTTTTCCTCAAATCCGGCAAAATCCTCTTCTGTAAGGGTAAACCCAGGTTCCAGAAATTCTGTCTGAACTTTATTAACTTCATCCCAGATATTAATACAGGATCTGCTCTCTGCAGCTACATGATAAAAAGCACTTTTAATACCAAACGGTTTCAATGCATTCTCAATATAAGCTCCTGCATAACCACCTACAAAACCTGTGGCAGTCACCTCTGCTCCGTAAATTGAAGCCGGCTTGGATACATTCAGACCTTTTCCACCAGGAACATAAGTACATTCCTTTACACGATTCACTTCTCCAGTCTTAAAGTTATTTACCACATACCGCTTATCAATGGCTGCATTTAATGTTACTGTCAGTATCATATGCTCAATCCTCATTCATCAGAAGAATCTTCCCCTTTACAAGACCAGGTGTCTTATAGAGCTGGAATGCTTCCTGAGCCTGACTCATTGGCATTTTGCGATAAATAAATCCCGGATCAAATTTCAGCTGACCGGTTGCAAAATAATGAGCTGTAAGATCCCACTCTTTGCCTGGGAACGGGGAACTATAGGACATCCAGGAGCCTGTAAGTTTGAATTCTTTACGATTCATATTCTCCCACTGCTTTGGTGTAAATGTAAGATCTGCATGAGGTGTTCCAATGAAGCATACGTGTGCCTTATTCGCAGCAAGTTCAAATGCCATATGCATAGTGGGAACCTGTCCGGCTGTTTCAAACACATATTCATAGCCCTTACCACCGGTAATTGCCATAGCCTCTTCCATATAATTCTCTTTGGTTGTATTGATAACTGCATCTGCGCCCATTCTCATGGCAAGATCCAGGCGTTCCTCACTAATATCAAATACGACAACCTTCTTGGAACCAAAGATCTTTGCCCACTGCATTGTGAATATGCCAATTGTTCCACATCCTAAAATTGCTACGCAGCGACCGCCCTGATAATCATTCTGAAGGAGTCCATGAAGAGCAACTGTGGATGGCTCGAACATTGCACCCTGTTCATAGGAAATAGACGGATCAAAAGGAATCGCATTCTGCTCTGGAATTACTACATAATCCGCATTACTTCCCTGCTGCCTGGAACCGATAAAACTGTAATGCTTACATAAGGAGAAGTTTCCATTCTGACAATCATCACACTTCATGCACGGAAGAAGCGGAGCCCCGGAAACGCGGTCGCCAACTTTCACCTTGGTGACCCCTTCGCCAACTTCTACTACATCACCAGAAAACTCATGTCCAAGAACGATAGGATAAAAATGAACACCATGATTCAATACTCGCGGAACATCAGAGCCACAAATGCCGGAAGCTTTTACTTTAATCTTTACCCAGCCTGGTTTTGCCTGCGGTTCTTCGATTTCCTGGTACTGTACATCCTCGTTTGCAACTACAACTGCTGCTTTCATCTTGAAATACCTCCTTACTTCCGTACCATCATAGCTTTCAGAGATTCATATAAATCCCTATATGTACGGTATGTCTTATTATAAACTTCTTTATTCTCAGGATTGGGCTCATGGCGTCTTGTCTCTTTCACTGTCATGGAAACCGCTTCCTCGTAATCTTTATAAAATCCAACTCCTACGCCAGCCAGGATTGCAGCACCTAATGTGGTTGCTGTATCGGAAGCAGGGACCACCACTGCCTTGCCTGTCACATCAGCCTTAATCTGAGTCCAGAGAAGGGAATTGGCTGAACCTCCCATAGCACGAAGAACTTCTGCTTTAGCACCTGCCGCTTCAGCCACCTCCAGATTATGGCGCAGGGAAAATGCTACGCCCTCCATACAGGCTCTTACCATGTGTCCCTTGGTCTTAGCAAAATCAAGTCCATAGAAAACGCCTTTGGCGTATGGATTCCAGACAGGGGATCTCTCCCCGGACATATATGGAAGGAACACAACGCCTTCACTTCCGGCTGGTACTGCCTCGGCAATTTCATTCAGTTGTTCCAGAGAGGATTTCCCGGTATCCGCCTTGCGGCTCCTCTCATAAGCTGCAAATTCTCTCTCAAACCAGCGCATGACACCGCCGCCTCCGGTAGTTCCTCCCTGAAGAAGCCACTTGCCTGGCACTACGTGATAGCCTAAGATCAGACTTGGATCTGCTTTGTATGTATCTGTGCAGATGCTCATGCCACCAGCCTGTCCACCCTGCTCCTGGGTCTCCCCCGGATGGATCACACCTGCACCAAGTGTTCCACAGGCTGCATCCAGACCGCCGGCCACTACAGGAGTTCCGACAGTCAGTCCACTCTGGGCTGCCGCCTCTTCCGTCACAGTTCCCACTACCTTATCGCACGCAACAATCTCCGGAAGAAAATCCACAGGAATTCCCATTTTCTCACACATCACTTCATCCCAGGTACCAGTACGCATATCAAAGCAATGCAGGCCATATCCCTGTGAAAGATCCTGTGTGATGGCACCAGTCAGTCTGTAAGCAATAAAGCTGTTTGATTGAAGGATCTTGTAAATCTTATTATATACTTCAGGCATATTCTCCTTATACCAGAGAATCTTCGCTGTGGTATATGAAGGCTGAAGAGAATTACCTGCAACATTGAAAATATTCTCACTGCCGATTTCATTATTGAGTCTGTCGCAGATTTCCTGGGCTCTTGTATCCATCCAGATAGGTGTATCTGTCAGAACATTTCCCTCATGGTCAATGGCAATAGCCGACCAGCTCTGCCCATCAATTCCCACTCCGGCAATCTGCTCTCCTGAAATATTACCTGTCTCCAGGCATTCGCAAATAGCGCCGCAAACCGCATGCCACCATTCATCCGGCTTCTGCTGCGCCCATCCCTCATGAGGATAATAAACAGGGTAATCCCCATTGGCGGAAGCCATCACCTTTCCGTTCTTGTTAAATATGGCAACCTTGCACGCGCTGGTTCCAATATCAATTCCTAATAAATAGTCTTTGCTCATCCTTGTCTCCTTATGGATTTCCCCATAAAAATATCAGTCTGAAGTTTCCGTACAATATGGTCAGGAAGCTCATCTCTTCCTTCAAGCCGTTCCAGCATGATCTGTGCTGTTTCCCTTGCAATTTTCTCTGTGGGCTGTGAAACAATGGTAAGTGCAGGTCTGCATGCACGGGCAAAAGGCAGATTGTCAAATCCCACCAGGGAAATCTCCTCTGGCATGGATACCCCCATCTCGTTAAGCCCGATCACTGCCCCCATAGTCATCTCATAGTTCGTCACAAAAACAGCTGTCATATCCGGATTCTCTTTCACCAGCTCTTCTACTGCCTGAACCCCTCCCTGGATCGTGTAATCACCATGACAGATCAGCTTTTCATCAACCGCAATTCCATGAGCCTTAAGTGCTTTCATATATCCTAACATACGCTGTCTGGCAGTGAATACCTCATCCGGTCCACCGATCAGACCAATCTTCTGATGCTGTTCTTCTACCAGCATGCCAACAGCCTTCTCAGCTGCATTTACATTATCCACCAGCACACAGTCGCAGGATATTCCCTGGATCATACGGTCGATAAGCACAATGGGTTTACCTGTTTTCTGAAATTCATTCAGATGGGCTCCAGTCATATCTACCGGCATATTGATAATTCCATCCACACGTTTCCGGGTAAGGAAATCCACTGCTTCTTTTTCAAGCTTCTTATCTGTTCTGCAGTCACAGACAATCGCTGCATATCCATGGCTTCGGAGGATATCCTCCATTCCACTGATGATTTCTGCGCAGAAAACATTGTTCAGCTCTGGAATCACAACCCCCACTGTCTTGGTCGCATTGGTCTTCAGACCGCGGGCAACTTCATTTACTTCGTAATGTAATTCTTCGATGGCTTCTTCGATCTTGATACGGTTCTTCTCTCTTACATTCCCCCCATTGAAATAAGAGGAAATCGTTGCCAGACCAAGTCCTGTCCGTCTGGCAATATCTTTCATCGTCGCTGCCATAAATCAGCCTCTTACTCAGCCTTTCCGTCACAGCCGCAAACTTTCATACGGGCCATTACAAGCTCTTTCACAGCTGCAATTCCAGCCTTGCCATATGCCTTAGGATCAAATACCTTCTCATCCTCAAGTGTCTCTCTGACAGCCTTGGAGTATGCTGCACGAAGCTCGGTGGCAAAATTAACCTTACAGATTCCTCTCTTTACGCAATCCATAACATCCTCATCGCTAAGGCCGGAAGCGCCATGAAGAACCAGAGGAATATCTACAACTTCACGAATTTCACTTAAACGCTCCTTATCAAGAACAGGAGTTCCCACATAGAAGCCATGTGCTGTGCCGATTGCTACCGCAAGAGAAGTAACGCCGGTGCGCTCTACAAATTCTCTGGCTTCCTGTGGATCGGTATTGGTATCTGCAACTGCAACCAGGTCGTCTTCCTTACCACCTACCTTACCAAGTTCTGCCTCGCATGGGATTCCCATAGAAGCTGCTACGTCAGCCACCTTCTTGCTCACCTCAATGTTTCCTTCATAATCCAGCTTAGAACCGTCAATCATCACGGAAGTATATCCAGCCTTCAGAGCCTTCATGGCGAGATCAAAGCTACTGCCGTGGTCAAGGTGCAGGCAAACCGGAACGGAAGCCTTTGCAGCTTCTGCTGCAACGATTGCCTGATAGGTCTCAAGAGTGCCATATTTAATAGTAGATGGAGTAGTCTGGATCATAACAGGTGCTTTCAACTCCTCAGCTGCCTGAATGATCGCTTTCACCATCTCCATATTCTCTGCATTAAATGCACCCACTGCGTAACCGCCCTGCTGAGCTTTCAACAACATTTCCTTAGATGTAACAAGTGGCATATTCTCCTCCTTCTGCCTGCTGATACAGGCCGTGAATCTTCTGTTTTCAAGAAACCGAAACGTTTCTGTTTTAGTTCATATTAACTCTTTTCCAAATTTCTGTCAACAGTAAATATTTCATCTTTTTGCGTAAAATTTTACCTTGAAAAATCCAGCAAAGAAAGGTAACTTATAGAGTAGAATACTTTCGGAACCGGTATCAGTTTTTATAGATTACTGTGCCAGATTTCTGAGAAAGAACGAAGGGAGAATATATTATGTTAAAAGGAATTCCAGAAATACTTTCACCACAGCTTTTAAAAGTTTTATGCGAGATGGGACACAGCGACCGCATCGTTATCGCGGACGGCAACTTCCCAGTAGAATCAATGGGTAAAGATGCAATTGTTGTTCGCTGCGACGGACATGGAGTTCCAGAACTTCTGGACGCTATCCTTACTGTTATCCCTCTTGATTCTTATGTAGAGAAACCAGTTACCCTGATGGAAGTTATGCCTGGCGATCCGGTAAAAACTCCAATCTGGGATACATACAAAGAGATTGTTTCCAAACATGATGAACGTGGCGCCGAGGCAGTTGGAAATATCGAGCGTTTCGCATTTTATGAAGAGGCAAAGAAAGCATATTGTATTATCGCTACAGGTGAGAAAGCTGTTTACGCAAACGTTATGCTTCAGAAAGGTGTTGTTATCAACAAATAATTTTTTATTTCAGCTAAAAAGCTCCGTCGGATTCCCGGCGGAGCTTTTATTATTCATGTTTATTATGATTCACTATTTTTTCCTTTTTTCTTAAGGAGCCAGATTACCACTGCGATACCAATGATAATAACTACAACCAGAATCCAGATAGCAGAACTCATTCCTTTATCTGTGCTCTCCACATTTTCGCTGGACGCTTCCTGTTCTGCACTTTCTGAAGGAGCAACTGTTACTGCTGCCTCTTCTGTAGGCGCCATAGTCTCACTTGGCTCCGGGGTAGGCGTACTTGTCTCAGTCGGCTCCGGGGCAGGCGTGCTCGTCTCAGTCGGCTCCGGGGTAGGCGTACTTGTCTCAGTTGGCTCCGGGGCAGGCGTACTTGTCTCAGTCGGTTCTGAAGCTGCAGTTGCTTTCTTAGTAGGTTCTGGTACAGGAGTACTCGTCTCGGTTGGCTTCGGAGTAGGAGTACTTGTCTTCTCAGGCTTCGGGGTAGGAGTGCCTGTTAGCTCTGCCTCCGCATCACCGATATCTTTGCCTTCGGTACCTGCTTTTCCAACTTCAGAAGTATTCTCTCCAGCCTGAACAGATTGGGAACCGTCTTCCGCTTCTTTCTCAGTTTCAGGAACAAGTTCTACTGTACTCTCTTCCGTATTGGTGGCTTCTGCAATATTTACCCAGCCAGAAACATCACCAGCCTCTGTGTGTCCCCAGATACCATCTTTACCAGTATCTACTTCTGTATCAATATATAACTTCTCACCATTCGCTATATTACAGCCTCCGGAAACTGTGCCGTACTTTTTTCCAGGTCCTTTATACAGGCAAACGGAACCGTCTTCCTTAGCATTGACTGTAATACTGTAATTCGCATCCTTGCTTCCGTATAAAACAAGCTCTGATGCCACTGCCTCGGCAAGAGTAGCCGGCTTCAGATAATTCTCTTCCAGGAAACCAAACATGCCATGAAGCTGAGCATATACCCATACCTTTCCAGCTTCATCTGTGGTCTCTCCTTCTACATGGATCGCAGTTCCATTAGGAATCAGCTCATCATTCAGCTTCGGGCTGGAAGCATCTGCCTCTGAATACATGTCAACACCGCCATCAGGCGATTCTACAATCATATAGTAATCTGTTTTATAATCAACCTGCTGTGTCTTTCCTGCATCTGCAAAAACTCCCACAGTCATGCAAAAAGTAAGAAGCACAGCCAGCAACATTCCCAGCTTTTTCTTCATATATATCCTCTTTTCCCTCTTGTATACATTTTTCGTTACTGTTTACTGATAACATTCCGCGAGGTATTTTGTGAACGGAATGAGCAGTAACCATTTTTCTGCTTTTCATTGTAACACACCAGGAAAAACTTGCAACCATTTTTCTCATATTTTCCCATTATTTTACAGCAACAGTTACTATTCACCGGTAATGTTCCGCGAGGTGTTTTTATAAACAATTTCACAGAAAAATCGGGAATCCGGGCGTGAAATCATGCGGATGTATGTCCGATAAAGAGCCCCAGACAATAAAAGAGCGAGACAAAAGTCCCGCTCTCTCAGCTTTCCTTCATTGTCCTGGGGGAGTGAAAGAAAGCAGTTAAATTATAAAAAGCTAATTATTTATAAAGAGGTCCATAGTTCTTGCAAGCTCTGAAATCTGCACCTTCTTTATCCATTCCAAATGCATTCCAAGCTGCCGGACGATAGATATCTTTCTCCGGAACGTTATGCATGGATACCGGGATACGAAGCATAGAGCACATTGTGATCAGGTCAGCTCCGATATGTCCGTAGGAGATAGCACCGTGGTTAGCTCCCCAGTTGTTCATTACATCATAAGCTGTCTTGAATGCTCCCTCTTTACCATCACATCTTGGAGCAAACCATGTACATGGCCATGTGTAGTCTGTACGTTTCCAAAGCTTATCAGATACTTCTTCTGGAAGTTCAAGTGTCCATCCTTCTGCAATCTGAAGAACCGGTCCAAGTCCTTTTACAAGGTTAAGACGGATCATTGTAGCTGGCATCTGAGCGCGTGTCTCGTAACGGCTTGAGTATCCGCCTCCACGGAAGTATCCGTTGTCAGCCATGCACCACTCTGTAGCATCCATGATTGCTTTCTGGTCTTCTTCTGTAACGTT
>ERZ773118.929-NODE-929-length-22741-cov-4.5294_pt1 | contig 22741 bp, 18 predicted proteins | sample MGYA00580562_ERZ773118 | MGnify/ENA primary metagenome ERZ773118 (study PRJEB29015, sample SAMEA2737878) | human gut metagenome | biome: human gut; feature: human-associated habitat; material: faeces | place: China | collected 2012 ... | reverse complement strand
TTGGACTCTATCCTGCCAATAAGGCGGCACGAAAAAAACCAATTGAAGCACTTCGTTATTCCGGATGAAGCCTTTGAAAAAATAATTTGAATAAAAGGGAAATGCATACGGGGAATCCGGAACAGGTAATTTCTGCGAGGCGCTTTACGGAAAAATCATGATCAAAAATCCGAGAAAACTTATTCTGGCTTCCCTGTGCTTCATGCCGATAGTATTTCCGGAAACTGCAGCCATAATTTTAACAGCCGGAAAAATGGAATTCAGAATTTTCGAAAGTGTTGATTAGCTCTGCCAATGCATGAACATACCTGCTTCAGGAGATTCCTGAACAGTAACCATTAAATTGCCTGATTTGCTTAGAAAAAAGAAAAAACTTTACTTTTGAATAATAATGTGGTAATATATATATCGTGTTGAACCACTTATAATATGTTAGTGATGAAAAGACAATGATCTTTCCTCGTCATAATGGGATGTGTATTTAATATTCCCCATAGTTTCCCCATTATAGAATTATAATCGGTGATGGCAGTAAGGGGCTAATGGCGACTGATTAACACTTTAAATACACATAAGACAATATAGGGGTCGTTCTGAGTATATCTGGTAAATGCGTAAAAATAAGCATTTTTATAGAAAATACAGAGCGCAAAAAGGGTTCAGACAGTAAAAAGCACCTGTAGCTCAGTGGATAGAGCAGTGGTTTCCGGTACCATGTGCGGGGGTTCGATTCCCTTCAGGTGTGTTGCCTGGAACGATCGGGCGTTCCGGTGCGTTGTATTAAGGAGGACAAGAACTTGGATAATTTCAGAGAATGGTTATCAGATAACCTTCGCTATTTTATGCTTGGCGGAGCGATTCTGTTAATCGTGGTTGTCCTGTTTTTCGGTATCCGTGCATTTATGGGAAGCGGGAAGGGCGATTCCAGCAAGGATACAGCCGATGAGCAGGTAACAGCAGACAACGACCAGGGAAATGTTCCTTCTTCTCCGGCAAATGATGGGGAGACTGACGGGAAGAAAGACGCCAATCCCATGGAAAAAGCTAATGAAGAGATTACTTCATTGATCAAGAGCTATTACACAGCTCTGGGGGATAAAGATATTACCACATTGCGTACTTTGGTAGATAATCTTGCACCGGCAGACGAGTCTAAGATTACCAATGCCAAGTACATTGAAGGGTATGAAGCTGGTGATATCTACACGAAAAAGGGGCTTGATGACGATTCCTATGTAGTATATTCCTGTTTTTACTACATCTGTCAGGGGATTGATACAAAGGTACCTGCGCTTGCTGAGTTCTATGTGGTAAAGGATACAGACGGGAACTGGAAGATTGACGGCGCTGCTCACGATGACAGCGACGAGATAACGAAATATGAAGTTTCTTTGCGTCAGGATGACGACGTGAAGGAGCTGAAGGCCAAGGTACAGAAGCAGTATGAGGATGCACAGACTGCAGATCCTGCACTTGCTGCTTTCCTTGATGGTCTTGGTGAGGATGTCACAGGATCTGCAGAGACAGCCGATGGAACTACGCTGGTAGTGACAGAGGATTGTAATGTCCGTGCAGCAGCCAGCAGTGATGCAGAAGTGATTGGTGGATTGTCCGCTGGAACAGAAGTGGTCAAGAAAGGTGAGAGCGGAGACTGGATCCAGATTGACTATGAAGGCTCTGAGGCGTATGTTCACAGCAGCCTTCTGGAAGAGAAAGCTGAATAAGTATAAAAGAGGAATTGTCATGATGGCAGTTCCTTTTTTTGCGTGTTTGAAAAAAATATATAGAATAAAACCAGAGTATAGTTGATGATTTCCTGAAAACGATACTCTGGTTTTTATATAGTGCTATATTATGATACCAGTGTCAAAAGGTCAAAAAGCCGTTCGTGCTTGCACGATAAGGCGTTTGAACTTGGGACACGCCAAATCAAAACGATCCATAAGCGGTTCCGTTTTCCAATGTAATTCCCTTTGCAGCAGCCAGCTCGCTTACTGTTACCAGCTGATAGCCCTCCTGCAGCAGCTGCGGAATAAAAATTTCAGCAGCATCCACAGATTCTTTGAAAATATCATGCATTAAAATAATCTGTCCATCACTGGCGTTGTCCATTACATTCTGTACTGTGGAATCTGCATTCTGTGTTTCCCAGTCCAGAGTATCCACAGACCACAAAATCAGAGGCCTTGCTGCAGTCTCTGCTACGGTCATTGTAAGAACCATAAGGGGGGCGCACAACAGTGGCAATGTGCCCTGTGAGATCCTGGATCAGCTGATCTGTGCGGGAAAGCTGACTTGCAGCATCATCGGCGGAAAGCGTGGTGAGATCCGGGTGATCATAAGAGTGGTTTCCAATCTCGCATCCAAGCTCCTCCATACGCTTTACAGGTTCCTGAAAATATTCCACTTCCTGACCTGCCAGGAAAAAAGTAGCTTTTACATTGTTTGCTTCCAGACAATCCAAAAGACGGTCTGTAAAATCACTGGGTCCATCATCAAAGGTGAGGGCAATCATCCCCTTTGGCTCCGGAGAAACAGTCGGTTCCGAAGTAACGGAGGCTTCCGGTACAGGGGAGACTTCTGATGCTGCAGAAGAGGCTTCAGAAGTCTCATCGACTTCGGAAGAAGCTTTCCTGGAATCTTCATTTCGATCAGAAGAAATATCAGCTTCTGCAGCCGGTGTGGAAGCACCTGTCGCAGAAGCTGTGAGATTGTCAGCATTCGAAGAATCTGATGTAGTATTCATGTAGAATACAAGATCCTGATTGGAACTATCATCTGGCGTCGTCGGTTCACCCTGTTGTGCACCGTCAGCGCCAAAGTGATAAATTTCGCCGTCTATTGTCACGTCACCAGTCTGAAGAACTCCATCTGCATTGAGGTAGTAGCGCTTGCCATCAAGCTCAAGCCATCCGGTCTGCATAACGCCTTTGTCATTGAAGTAATAGCGGTGTCCGTCTGTATCTGTGAGCCAGCCTTTATAACCTTCTCCGTTTACCATGAAATACCAGTTACTGTCAACTGGCGTCCACACCCCCTGGGAAGCTTCCGGAGAGACTTCGAAAGAAGTGTCTGAACCTGAAAGGGTATCAGGTGCCGGGGTATCTGCGGCAGGCGCTTCGGTGGGAATGACATCCTCCGGTGTGTTCTCCTCTCCTGCATCAGTATTTTCAGCTGCCGCACCATCAGATTGAATCTGGGAATCATCTGTATTTCCAGCTACGAACATGTCTGGGGTCTGGGTATCTGTAATGGGTGAGTGCGAAGCGGAAGACTGGGTAAAAGAAACTCCGCATGCAAGACACATAAGAACAGCAGCTATAGCCAGCCCTTTATTCGTCCGTGGTTTATGGCCAGGCATATAATTCCTCCTTTATGTAACGATTTCATGATGCCAGTGTATTTCATTACTGTTCGCTGGCAGCATTTCATTTTTTGGATCATGTTACGGTTCACTTTGTGACCAGCAACACACTTTGCAATGTACAGAAATCATGGGTCTGCATGATTTTCAGCTGTACAGTAACCTAATAATACAATATATGACGAAAAAAAACAAGACCGGCTTACACGCAGGATATAATTGTGCAATTTAACGATATATTGGAAAATATTTTACAGAAAATCAGAAAATGTTTATTTGAAATTTGACAGAGATTCTGCTATATTAAGTTGTGATAACGATGATTTGAAAAGCAGATACAAAAGCTTTTTACAGTTTATTGTTTTTTATCTGTTACAATGGATAAGAACAGGAAAGAAGAGGAAGCGGTTGCGTAAAAAATCCCATATACTGGTAGCCAGATATCTGGCAGACCAGATGCCTGCCACTAAGAGTCTGCAGTCCCACAGAAAGGCGTTCTGCCTTGGAAGCATTCTTCCGGATATTAAGCCATCTTTTCTTACAAAGAAGCATGAATATTTCGGCACCTTCGAAGAAATCCAGGGTAAGATGAAAGCTCTTATTGACAATGATCCCAAAGAAAGCAAGGAGCGCGTTTACTGGCGCAGGTTTGGCGAAGTGATGCATTATATGGCAGATTATTTTACTTTTCCCCATAATAAGAACTTTACCGGGAATCTGTACGAGCATAATAAATACGAGAAGCATCTTAAGAACCATCTGAAGCGCTACATAGAGAGTGGGGCAGCAGATCGTATGGTCATTCTTCCAGTGAATTTCGGAAGCTTCAGGGAACTGGTGGAGTATATTGGAAATGCCCATGAAAGATATCTTCTTAAGGAGCGTAATATTGCAGAGGATGTTCAGTATATTCTCAGAATCTGTTCACAGGTTATTCATGGAATCCTGCAGCTGGCTGCGAAGCAGTTTGGCAGAGAGGATATTCTGATTCCGGCTGCATGCTGATAATGGGAAGAGCCAGTGCCGGGAGATCACAGCAGCTTGTCTGTGAGTACCGGGACTGGTATTTTTTTGTACAGCAGAAAAAATGAATTATTCGCTGCTGCGATAAAAACGGTATTTAGCAAGTGGGAAACGCTTTCACTTAAATCTGTACAGAAATTGTGAAGAAAAAATGAAAAATCACGAAAATACGTCTGTATATTTTGAGGATAGTTGATTTAGAAGGGTTAGTATGCTACAATAATGCATGTTAATACTTAATGCGAACTGTCTTTAAGGTAAGAATGCATACCTTTATATAGGGGAGTAAAGGGATGTTCATGAATAGAAGGGAGCATCTTTTGAATATGAAAAATAAATATCTGACAAAATGTTTATGTATTACTATGGCAGCTGCGATATCCTTTACAGGAACGGCCAGTGTTTTTGCCTCAGAAGAGACAGCCTTGTCAGAAACAGAAACAGCTGCCCGGGAAGCGGCAGCAGAGCCGATTTCATCAGAGCAGGCATCGGCAGAGACGCCTTCCGCACCTCCGGAGACAACGTCAGAGCCGGCACAGGTACCAGCAGAGTCTGTACAGACGCCATCAGAGCCCACAGAAACACCAGCTGAGCCTACACAGATCCCATCAGAGCCTACTACACCAGATCATATACCTACAGAGACACCGGCTCCAAGTGAAACACCAGATCATACACCTACAGTGACACCGGCTCCAAGTGTGACGCCAGATCATACACCTGAGTTGACACCAGAACCAAGTGCGACACCAGAACCAAGCGTGACACCAGAAGCTAGTGCAACGCCGGACGATACCCCCACAGTGACACCAGAGCCTAGTGCTGCACCTGAGGTGACACCCACTGTGACTCCTGGACTTTCAGCAGAGAGCCAGCAGAAGGTAAGTGCCCTGATCAAAGACATTGATAAAACCTTCAAGCAGGAATTAGATAAGAAAAAGAAGAAAAAAGTCAAAGCCCTGAGAAAGACCTATAACAGCTTTTCAGACCAGGAGAAGGCTGCTGTTACTAATTACAAGCTTCTTATCGATATGGAGAAGACGATCAGCCAGCTGTCCGGGGCAGCAGACGATAAAGATGCAGATAAGATTGACAGCACCACAACGCAGGCACTTAATGGAACCCCAGTCTACTATGCATCTAATCTTCATGCAGGCAAGGAATTTTATCTGAACAGCCTGCAGGAGAACTATCAGCTGTCATTTTCTGATGATTTTGCAGATGTTATGGAGCAGATTGAGACAGAGTATAAAGCTGCCAATCAACTGACAGATGTATCTGATTCCGAAGGTGGTGTTACCACATCCGCAGATACCCTTCTTGTACGCAACTGGCAGGATATACTTGCCATATATGTCTATGAGAAGAGCCTTGATGGTGCCACTTCTTTTACGCTGGATTCTTCCTGTAAGGATGATCTGGCAGCTATTTTTGCCAGGATGAATCCTGTTGTGAAGGACGAAAGTAATTCTAACAGAGTTACATATGGAAATTACCATATTAACCATTACATTAAAGAGAATAAGATCCCCAAGGATGAGAGGGGGATTTTGAAGAAATATCTTGAAACAGACTGCAAGCTTCTTTGTGCAACCGTTACAGCAGCCAAGGGCTTTGTAAGACAGAGTGTTGGCGATGACGTTTCAGAAGAGCGTGTAAACGTAATTGCAGCTGCTTATTCACTGGTTGGTAAGGTAGGGTATTTCTGGGGCGGCAAGTCTACTGTGATCGGAATGGATCCAAGCTGGGGCGCAGTACAGCAGGTAAGCGCAGAGGGAAGTCAGAGTACCGGTACTTTACGTGCTTATGGCCTTGACTGCAGCGGTTTTGTTACCTGGGCAGTGATCAATGGCTATGAGAATCAGGCTATGATCGCAGCTGTAGGAAGCGGTACCTCAGACCAGTGGGGCAGAGCGAACGTGGTAAGTGAGGCGGATGCCCAGCCAGGTGACCTGGTTTTTCAGAGAGGACCAGAAGCAGGAAGTGCCAACCATGTTGGTATTATCTGTGGAAAAACTGACGCAGGAGACTGGATCGTCGTACATTGTTCTTCCAGCAAGAATGGTGTTACAGTAGGAGAGGCTTATAGTGCAAGCTTTCGTTACATCCGTCAGCCATCCTTCTATCCGAACGCACAGCAGGTAGAGGAAATGAGACAGAGTGGTAAAACTATAGCCAATACCCAGTATATCACAGGAATTGACGTATCCAATAACCTTCAGGATCTGATCAAGGCGAACCTTGTTACAACAGGAGATATGGATACGGTTACCATAGATGCTTCCGGAGACGGAACTGTTTCACCGGGAAGCCTCTATGTCGCAAACAGCCTTCAGGAACTGTTTGATGCAGGACAGCATGTAAGTGTATTTAGTCAGGTGACATACGGAGATGCCGCAGAGATGGAAGCTGGCAGTAATGAGGCAGCAGGTACTGCGGGAGTTAATAAAGCCCAGACAGTAGATTTTTCCAGAATTATGGTTACCAATTCTCTTCAGGAGCTGTTGGCGGCGACAATTGGAATTCAGTGACGCAAAAGTGCTTCCACACCCGGATTCGGGCAGGAAGCACTTTTCATTTGTATAGACTGAGTGAACAGATTACAGAATTGATTTTCAGACAGGCTCCGGGAGGCTGTGACTGGCATATGCTGCTGCAAGAAAATGGAATTACTGTTCACTCTGTTCACAAAAAACACCTTGCGGAATGTCACCAGTGAACAATAATAAAATGGAGTCACAGAGTATGCCCTGACATTTAGCGGTTAATACCGGACAATACGTCTTCAATCCATTTATCTGTATTATAGTTATCATCAAAGAATTTTACGATTACCCCATAAGGCTCTTTTTCATTGGAAAAAGCATTGGCCTCATCGGTATCTACGTGCATGGCAAGGCGGTAACTCCAGTCTACACGTACTACCACATCTGCATAAATAAGAGCGCGGCCGAAGCTTTTGGTCAGGACAAAAACTTCGTCATTATCTTTGACCTTCAAAGTAACAGCATCTGCCGGAGTCATGTGAATGTGACGTTTGGCAACAATGACACCGTGAGCAAGGATAAGTTCGCCCTTGGGTCCGATGAGAGTGCAGCCAGGGGAGCCGACAGTATCACCAGACTGGCGGATAAGACCGGGAAGACCGATCTTGCGGGTATCTGTAAGGGAAAGCTCAATCTGGGTTTCTTTACGAAAAGGACCTAGAATGGCCATATTCTGATACTCACCTTTAGGCCCCTTTACGGTAAGACGTTCCTGGCAGAGATACTGTCCAGGCTGGCTTAATTCCTTTATGTAATGAAGCTGGGCATCCTCTCCAAACAGGAGTTGGAAATCCTCCTGGGAAACATGAATATGCCGTGCTGAGGTTTCAATCGGTATTTTAATGCTCATGGAAATTCCTCCGATATTATATAGAGTGTGAACATCAGTACTGTTTTAACACTGCAATAGATTAAGTTTAATATTAATGAGAAAAAATAGCAAGCCTTTTTTTACAGGCACATATACAGGAGTGTATGAAATGAAAAAACATACAGACAGCGGTTTTACCTTTGATATTAAGGAAGATCATGCTGCAGTAATGGAAATTGATGGGGATCCCCAGATTGTGGAAATTCCGGAACAGATCGACGGAGTACCGGTCACAGAACTGGCTGAATATCTTTTTTCCGGGAAAAGCTGTCAGGTCATACGGATTCCCTTGGGAGTTCAGAAAATAGGCCGTTACGGTTTTTATAACTGTCGGAATCTGGAAGAGCTATGGTTTTCCAGTGATTTTACTGATCTTGGAAGTGGAGCTTTTACAGGGTGCCACAGGATCCGAAGAATGGAAGTTTTGATGAATGATGAACAATCCGGGCTGAAAGAGATCCTTTCAGAAGTTGGGGAGGAGCTGCGGGTACATTTATATGGAAAAGTGGAAGCCATGCTTTGGTTTCCGGAATATTATGAGGAAGGTGTGGAAAATACTCCTGCCAGGATATTGATGACTGAGGTGCATGGAAGCGGTCTGTATTACAGAAACTGCTTTCAGGGAAAAGTATTTCATTTTCTGGAGTATGACAAGCGTTTTGAGATGGCGAGAGCCCAGGAATCATCAGATTTCCTGAGAGAAATGGTATATGGCAGACTGAACTGGCCGACAGGGCTGACTGAACAGGCGAAAATACAGTACGAGCAGTACCTGAAGGAGCATATAGAACAGATTGCTTCTGATTTTATCCGTCAGAAAAGAGGAGAAGAGCTGGAATGGCTTCTTCACACGTATCCCCTGGAACCTGGGCAGAAAGAACTGTTTACAGGTCTGGTAAATCTGGCAGACAAAGTGAAATCTCCGGAGATTTTAAGTATGCTTATGGAGTACCAGAGACTGCATTTTCCATCGAAAAGGAGAAGTTTTGAACTATGAGTGGTTCAGAAGAGAAAAAATTGAATTCATTACATGGGGAAGATTCGTTATATAAAGCGCAGGGGGGAAAAGCTGCTTACCAGATAAGTCCGACATATGGGCAAAATACTTTGTACAAGGTAAATCCGGTACATGACGCCTGGGATCGTGCGTTGGCGGCAGAAAGCATCTGCCAGGATATTTTGTCCAGTGCCAGAAACCAGTTGTACCTGAATATGCGCTTTATGGACTGCGCATTGTCAGCACTTTTCTTTCAGGGAGATATGGGCGTTCATCCTGTTGGAACGGATGGAACTGTCCTGTACTATCAGCCGGAAGAACTGATGGAACAGTTCAGGAGAAGCCAGGAAAAGGTGAATCGAATCTATCTTCACAGCCTTTTACACTGCATTTTTCTCCACTGTTTTCCAGAGAAGGATGAAGAAGGAAATCCTGCTGTGGATGTCCAGTACTGGAATCTTGCATGTGACATTACAGTGGAAAATATCATTGACGGGCTTTATCTGAAATGTGTGCATCAGCCGGCATCTATGGTGAAGAGGCAGGCGTTGAAGCTGATACTGGAAGAGGGAAAGGTAATGACGGCTCAGAGAATTTACCGAAGGCTTCAGACTCTTCATTTGCCGGAAAATAAAATGCAGGAGCTGCGCCGTGAGTTTACTCAGGATGACCATGGTAAGTGGTATGAAAACCATCCAAACAGTCCTCAGATGTCCCAGCGGAAAAAGAACTGGGACGACATCCGCAACCGCATGCAGACAGAGATGGAAACTTTTTCAAAAGAAGCGGGAGAAGGCGGAGAAACTCTGGTAGACCAGCTGCGTGCCCAGAATCAAAATCGCTATGATTATAAAGAATTTCTGCGGAAATTTTCTGTTTTGAAAGAAGAAATGAAAGTTGATATGGACACTTTCGATTATATATTTTACAATTATGGAATGAATCTGTATGGCAATATGCCGCTGATCGAGCCCTTAGAAACGAAAGAAGAGCGGAAGGTGGAAGATTTTGTGATCGTTATTGACACTTCCATGTCCTGTAAAGGAGAGCTTGTCCGGAAGTTTCTGGAGGAAACCTACAGTGTGCTCAGTGAATCTGAGAGCTTTTTCAGGCGGATTCACGTACACATTCTTCAGTGTGACGAGAAAATCCAGTCTGATGTGGTGATTGAAAATGCCATGCAGTTGAAGGAATATATGTCCCATTTCACAGTGAAAGGAGGGGGCGGCACAGATTTTCGCCCTGCTTTTGCCTATGTGGAACAGCTTATGAGAGCGAAGAAGTTTACAAAACTTCGGGGACTGATTTATTTTACAGATGGTTATGGAATTTATCCGGCAAAAATGCCTCCTTATGAGACTGCTTTTGTATTTATGAAGGAGGATTACCAGGACATTGATGTGCCGCCATGGGCGATCAGGCTGATCCTTGATGAAGAGGACCTGGAGTCTGTTTAAAAAGTCTTTCTGTGTCAGATCTCATGTAAAGCAGGATATGTAGATTAGCGCCTGTTTGAAAAATCATTCCCGCAATCTGCACGCCCCACTTTGCGGTATATTTTGCCCGAATTCGGTTGCCGTAGCCCGCTACGGCGCCCTCATCCGGACAAAATCTCCCACAAATTGTGACGCACATCTTGCAGAAAGCCTTTTTCAAACATGCTCTAGAATAGTACAGCCAATCTGTAAAGACGAGGAGAATATAATATTATGAACATCAAGCGAGCGAAGGAAGAAATACGCAATACAATAGAAGCTTACCTTTTGAAAAATGAATACGGGGAGTATGAGATCCCGGTTATGGCCCAGCGCCCTGTTTTTCTTATTGGCGCCCCTGGAATCGGCAAGACACAGATCATGGAGCAGATTTCCCGGGAATGTAAGGTGGGACTGGTTTCTTACACCATTACCCACCATACCAGACAGAGTGCAATCGGACTTCCTTTTATTTCCAGAAAGAATTTTGACGGAAAAGAGATGGCAGTTACAGAATATACCATGAGCGAGATCGTAGCATCTATCTATGAGAAAATCCAGGAATCCGGCCTTCGAGAGGGGATTTTGTTTATTGATGAGATCAATTGTGTTTCCGAGACACTGGCACCTGCCATGCTGCAGTTTCTTCAGTGTAAAACCTTTGGAAGCCACAAGATTCCGGAAGGCTGGCTGATCGTAGCTGCCGGGAATCCGCCGGAGTACAATAAATCGGTCCGTGAATTTGATGTGGTGACTATGGACCGTGTGAAGAAAATCCAGGTGGAGCCGGATTTTGACGCATGGAGAGAGTATGCTTACGCAAAAGGCGTTCATCCTGCAGTGATTTCCTATCTGAATACAAGACCGGCTAATTTTTACAAGATGGAGAGCACTGTGGATGGCAGAAATTTTGCTACACCAAGAGGATGGGAAGATTTGTCCAAATTGATACAGGTATATGAAAAACTGGAGAAAACCGTGGATAAGGACGTGGTAGTCCAGTATATCCAGCATCCGCAGATTGCAAGAGATTTCGCCAGCTATCTGGAACTTTTCTACAAGTACCGTACGGATTATCAGATCGATGAGGTTTTAAGCGGCCATATTGATGATATTCTGGTAAAAAAGGCGGCACATGCTTCCTTTGATGAAAAGCTGAGTGTCACCGGACTTCTTCTTTCCAGACTGAACAAAGTCTTTGGAAAGGTGCAGGAAGAAGAAGAGAAGCTTGCCAGCATTTTTGATATTTTAAAAGAGGCGAAAGAGCCTCTTATGGGAGCGCAGAAGGAGCAGCCGTTGGTTTATCTGGAGGATGTAAAGAACCGCTTCCAGTCAGACTCATTGGCAAAGAAGAAAGCAGGGCTTTTGTCCAGGGAGGACCTCCATCATGACCAGCAGGTTCTGGACACCCTGGAAAAATATGTGATGGATCTGAAGAAAGAAAATGTACAGGATGGCGAGTCTGCTTTTTCCCTTCTCAGAGTCTGGTTTAATGCGGAAAAAGAAGAATATGACAATGGTTTTGACAAGGCGGCGAAGCAGCTTGAATATGCTTTTGATTTTATGGAGAGTGCTTTTGCGGGCGGACAGGAACTGGTGGTGTTTATTACAGAACTGAATACCAGCAGTCCTGCAGTGGCTTTTCTTCAGGAATATTCCTGTGAAAGATATTACCGCTACAATAAGGAACTTTTATTCCGGGAAAACACCAGAGATATTCTGGAACGGATCCGGCAGCTTGGATAAGGAGGCTGAATGAGAAAAAGAAAACCATGGAAATTTATTTTTATTCTTCTGTTTGCAGTGGCAATTTCCCTGGGAATCTATGTTTATCAGCAGCAGTATGAGCCAGCCGATTTGTTTGTGAAGGTGGGAGAGGGAATTCTGGATAACGCTCCGGAGATTTTTTCCGGAGAGCCGAAAGAAGTCCGGGAACTGCGGACGCAGGAGGTGGCAGACACCGACACACAGCGACTGCGCCAAGAATACTATTTTGGTCAGCTGAATGAAGAAGAACAGCGGGGATATCGGGAAATGATAGAAGGAATCCGGTCAAGAGAGAAAGAATTTTATCTTACGATCTATGATGATGACACCGTAAATAAAGTTTACCATGCGGTGCTTATGGATCATCCTGAGCTGTTCTGGGTGCATAACCGGAAGCAGGTATATAAAACAACCTTCTCAAATGCCAATTATTGTATGTTTTCTCCCGGCTACAGTTATACGGATGAGGAAATCCGGGAGATACAGGCAGCTGCTGATAATGCCTGTCAGGAGGTAAGTGCATTGGTCTCAGAGGGGGCGGATGATTATGAAAAGGCGAAAGCAGTTTATACTTATCTGATCGATACTGCCGAATATCAGGAATCTGAGGACGACCAGAGCATGGCAGGAATCTTTTGGAGGAAGCAGGCAGTGTGTGCCGGATATGCAGGGGCTGCCCAGTATCTGCTGGAATATCTTGGAGTGCCCTGTATTTACGTGGAAGGCAGTACTGCCGGAAGTACAGAGGGACATGCCTGGAACATTATTACTTTAAATGGAAATGATTACTATTTTGATGCGACCAACGGTGACCAGCCGGAATTTCTGGAGGGCGATGCAGTCCAGCTTGCAGAACATAAGACAATCCTATATGATTATTTGTGTCCATTCCCGGAGGAGTATGAGATGACATATACACCCTCTGCTGAATTTACGGTTCCGGCGTGTTCTGCAACAGATATGAATTTTTATGTGCTGAACCAGGGCTGCTTTGACAGTTATGACTATCAGGAAATTCTGGCATACTGTCAGATGAGGCTGAATAACGGGGCTGCAGTAGTGAGGTTTAAATTCTCATCACAGGAAGCTTTTGAACAGGCCAGAGCAGACTGGATCAATGGAGATGCCATTCAGGAGGCTGCAAGATATTATATGACTATATATGGAATGAGTCAGGTAGAGTATCATTATGGAATTCTGGAAAACATGAAAACTATCTATTATATGTTTTAAAAGGAAGAGGTATAAACAGATATGGTTGATATTTTAAAAAATATTATGAATATTGCATACAGAGTTCGGGATATGCAGATCGCGGGTACTTTGTCCATGGCGTTATTTGGAGTAGTGCTTGTGTTCGGAATTATGAACTGTGTACTCGGATACCGTCTTTTAAGATTCTGGATGATGATCTTTGGATTTCTCATTGGAGCAGGAATCGGATTATTTGCCATTCATCAGATCGGATTCGGGGAAAAGATGTATTATGCAGTGGGAATGATCGGGGTAGGACTGGTACTTGCCATTCTTTCTTTTGCAGTGTTTAAGGCCGGTATTTTTATTATGGGAGCAGGAATTGGGCTGACGATTACTGTATATATTATCCATCCGACTACTTCTTTCAGCTTTTTCATCTGTCTTCTGGCGGGAGTAGGTCTCGGAATGCTGGCGCTTCGCTATGAGAGAGAAGTGATCATTGTGGGAACCAGTATACTGGGTGGTATCTTAAGTGGCTTTTCTGCTGCCAAGCTGGCAAAAATGGAGGAAATTCCTTTTGGAATCATTTTTTCCATTGGGTTCGCCCTTGTGGGAATGTTGATCCAGTTTGCCATTAATAAGCCGAAATATGACGATGATTACGATGAAGATGAGGATCTGGGTAAAGTACCAGAAAGACGACAGAAACGGGAAGAAGCTGACTGGGAGGAGGTTGAAAACGAGACAAAGCGCAGAGGGAAAAAAGAGCGTGATGATAAAAAGAATCCTTCCAGGGAGCAGTACAGAAAGTATCAGGAAGAGTATGAAGATGATGATTTAGATGATGATCTGTCTGATGCAGATGACAAGGAAATTGATGAGATTCTGGATGAGTATGGCGTGGACGAGGAAGATGTGATTGAGGAATACCTGGAAGATTATTATGGCGAGAACAAGAGAAAGCCGCAGAAAAGACGGAAAAGTAAGAACAAGCGGAAAAACAGCGCCAGCCCTTATCAGAAGAACAGATAGATGAAATCCATTTTCAAACACGCTCTAGAGAGAAAGGCAGAAGAAAGTAAATAAAAACTATGAAATTCTGGAGTCAATAATGCTTCAGGATTTTGACTTATAAAGAAAACGCAGTCAATTGATTTTGAAATTGACTGCGCTTTGCTTTGTGAATTAGAATTCGATTTCCTTTAAATATCTTGCCAGAGCATCCTGCCAGGTTGGAAGAGGGGTGAATCCATTTTCTACCAGCTTCTTTTTGTTCAGACGGCTGTTAAATGGGCGTGCTGCCTTGGAAACTCCGTATTCAGCGGTGGTAACAGGAAGAACTGTTACTTTATCCTCAGCATACTCGGTATGTCCAAGCTCAACAGCCTGACGGAAGATTTCCTTAGTGAAATCATACCAGCTGATATAACCACCCTCATTGGTTGCGTGATAGTAACCGTATTTGTCAGTGAGAATCATGTCGATCATCAGGCGGGCAAGGTCATAGGTGTAGGTTGGAGTACCGATCTGGTCGTTGACAACCTTTAAGGTATCATGCGTTTTGGCAACGTTTAACATGGTTTTGATAAAGTTCTTGCCATTTTTACCAAATACCCATGCAATACGGATAATAAAAAATTTGTCAACATTGTTATAAACTGCAAGCTCTCCGTCAAGTTTCGTCTGACCGTAAACATTCAGAGGCTTGTAGGCTTTACAGTCTGGCTCCCATGGAGTGGTGCCCTGACCGTCGAATACATAGTCTGTGGAAAGATACATCATTTTGATGCCCAGCTTTTTGCAGACTTTTGCAATATTTTCAGTACCAAGAACATTTACTTTGCGGACGATTTCCTGTTTGTCCTCATCTTCAGCTGCATCTACAGCTGTCCAGGCTGCACAGTGTACCACGCCGTCCACGCCTGCTTCTGTAATGGCTTTTTCCACAGCGGAAGCATCTGTAATGTCTACAGAAATATAAGGCATTGTGGTGACAGCAGTACTATCCTGAATTCCGCTATACTCCGGGGCAAGGTCAGAGCCTACCCCTTCGTATCCGCGTTTGTTAAGTTCGTTCATTACATCATGACCAAGTTGACCGGCCACACCTGTTACAAACAGTTTCATAAAAACAGCCCTCCTTAGCGGTTGCCGTACATTTTTTCGTAGTAATTCTGATACTCTCCGGAAATAATGGTCTCCCACCATTCCTTGTTGTCAAGATACCACTGGATGGTCTTCTTGATACCGTCTGCAAATTTGGTTTCTGGCAGCCAGCCCAGTTCGTTGTGGATCTTGGTTGGGTCGATCGCATAACGCATGTCATGACCCTTACGGTCTGTTACGTATGTGATCAGGCTCTCTGGTTTTCCAAGCTCTTTGCAGATGATCTTAACGATGTCGATATTTTTCATTTCGTTGTGTCCGCCTACATTGTAAACCTCACCAACACGTCCTTTGTGGATGATCAGGTCGATGGCGCGGCAGTGATCCTCAACATACAGCCAGTCACGAACATTATCACCTTTTCCATAAACAGGAAGCGGTTTGTCATTTAATGCGTTGGCGATCATAAGCGGAATCAGTTTTTCCGGGAAATGATATGGGCCGTAGTTGTTGGAGCAGCGGCTGATGGATACAGGAAGTCCATAGGTTCTGTGGTAAGCAAGTACCAGAAGGTCAGCAGAAGCCTTGGAAGAGCTGTATGGGCTGCTTGTGTGGATCGGAGTCTCCTCTGTGAAGAACAGGTCCGGTCTGTCAAGTGGCAGATCACCGTAAACCTCGTCAGTGGAAACCTGATGGTAACGTTTGATTCCGTATTTGCGGCAGGCATCCATAAGAACAGCAGTACCAATGATGTTTGTGTTCAGGAAAACTTCAGGGTTTTCGATGGAACGGTCAACGTGGCTCTCAGCCGCGAAGTTTACAACCATGTCCGGATGTTCTTCCTCAAAAAGCTTGTAAACTGCTTCACGGTCTGTGATGCTCTCTTTTACAAAACGGAAATTCGGGTTATCCATAACCGGTGCCAGAGTAGAAAGATTACCTGCATAGGTAAGGCAGTCCAGACAGATGATGCGGTAGTCCGGGTACTTTTTTAACATGTGGAAAATAAAGTTGCTTCCGATAAATCCGGCACCGCCGGTAACGATAATATTCATGATATAATTCTCCTTTGATTTTTATAATTAGTGAAGTACGTCCATATATTTGCCATCCAGTACGTCCTTCAGATACTGACCATACTGATTCTTCTTCAGCACGTTGTAAACTTCCATAACTTCTTCTCTGGAAATCCAGCCGTTTAAGTAAGCAATTTCCTCAAGGCATGCAATCTTACGGTGCTGATGGGTTTCCACTGTTTTTACAAAATTAGTTGCGTCTACAAGACTCTCATGTGTACCTGTGTCAAGCCATGTGAAGCCCTGACCAAGAAGCTCTACATTTAACTGACCCTTTTCTAGGTAAATACGGTTCAGGTCTGTGATCTCCAGCTCACCGCGGGCGCTTGGTTTCAGGTTCTTTGCATATTCAACAACTTTGTTATCATAGAAGTAAAGACCTGTTACACAATAGTTGCTCTTCGGATGCTCCGGCTTTTCTTCGATGGAAATGGCCTTGCCTTCCTGGTCGAATTCAACGATACCGAATCGTTCTGGGTCGTCTACATAGTAGCCGAATACAGTAGCACCTTTTCCTGAGCTTGCATTCTCAACAGCGGCTTTCAGACGCTTCTTAAGACCGTGTCCTGCGAAAATGTTGTCTCCAAGAACCATGGCAACCGTGTCATTTCCAATGAACTCTTCGCCGATGATAAATGCCTGTGCAAGTCCATCCGGGCTTGGCTGTACAGCGTAAGTAAGAGATACGCCGAACTGATGACCGTCACCAAGAAGCTCCTTGAAACGTGGGGTATCCTGTGGAGTGGAAATGATCAGGATATCACGGATCCCTGCGTTCATAAGAACGGACATTGGATAGTAGATCATTGGTTTATCATAAATTGGAAGCAGCTGCTTGGATGTGACCATAGTCAATGGGTAAAGTCTGGTACCGGATCCACCGGCTAAAATAATTCCCTTCATAATTTCGTTCTCCTTTGTTGGATTTGCTATATTGTTCCTATTGCGAACAATATCTGATTTATGCTGTCAGGTGCATAATTTCGTAGTCGTTCATGAATGCTGCCGGATTTTGGGCAGCATTTGTTTGCCCTAACCTGAGTCTGTAGCTACATTATAAAAGGTGACCTTACGTTACCTTCAAGACCTTTTTTACAATTATTTCAAGTTTGTTACTTTTTCACAAAGAAATACCCCTGCATCCTTGGTGATATGGAACCCATTTTCTGTTTTTTTCTTAACAAGGGCGCGAAAATCCTTGTAACGGTCTGGCAGATACTGGTTCTGATTGCCGTGGCAGGAGAGAATATAGGAAATTAAAGGTTCCGCATCGGTGACAATCAGTTCGTCCTCATAGGATTTCCAGGTAATCTGCTGAAAATAAGGGGAAAGGATATCCGTTCCATTTTCCCTGCCAAAGCGTTCGTACAGTTTATCTGCGGAGAGGGCAATCCTTTCATCGAAGGACTGGACTAGAAGGCTGACCTCCCGCATATGTCTGGAACCGTAGGTACTGCAAAGAAAACGTCCGCCTGGCTTCAGGATTTTTGTTACATTTTTGCACACCTTTCCAATGTCGTCACAGTAAAAAAGTACATGATTGGCAATGACCAGATCAAAGGTGCCAATCCTTGGAGGAATGTTGTGACAGTCAAAAGCTTTGAAAGAAAAACGGGGATCTTCTCCGCCAATGGCACGCCTGGCGTCACGGAGCATACCCTCGGAAATATCAGAAAGGGTAATGTGTATGTTCCCTGGAAGCTTTGATAAGTTCTGGGTCCAGAGAGCTCCGTCACCGCAGCCAAGCTCCAGAATATTCATTCCCTCATGAATCTGGCACTGCTGGCAGATCCAGGGAAACCAGCCTTCCTGGTTTACAGAATAAAGACTGTGCAGGTTGATCCTGGAAGAAATGTTGGAAGCATTCTGGTACTGATTTTTCAGGCTTTTTTCCATAACAGTCAGATGAATCAGGTCCAGCATACGGCTCCAGTCCACGGTATGCTCCTCAGAAATGGCCTGGGCAGTATCTTTCAGTGTTTTTTCCACAAGCTGCATCTGTTCAATCCGGTCCTGTACAAGCTTCAGCTGTACATTCAGGGCATTGAGCATAAAATGGCTGTCCGGGTCTTCGATAGTCATCTCCCGGATATCCTCCAGGGAAAATCCAAGATATTTTAGTAGCAGGATCTGCTGCAGCCTTGCAAAGTCCGTGTCAGTATAAAATCTTGCGCCGGACTCGGATACAAGAGAAGGTTTCAGAATATCGTGCTGGTCGTAATAGCGGATGGTCCGCAGTGTTACTCCAGCCATCCGGGCAAACTGACCGGAAGAGTAGTAGCCGTCTTTTTTCAAAAAAACACCTCCTGGATTGCCAAATGTTATATTATATTATAGGGAAAATTTATCTGGGGTGCAATGGAAAGTTTGAGGCAGGTTATGGTTTATTACACTTACAAAAGAACAGCTTGCGGAATATTACTGGCAGATCCTGTCGCAAAGAGGCGAACGCTTTTCCTTGTGCTTTTTTTATCTGTGTGCTACCCTTTAAGCAAGGCCAGCGGGGCCGAAGATGAATCTTAAAACTGGCAGTTCTGTCAGTCTTTTTCCACAATAAAATGTAAGGAAGAGAAGAAAAAAGGACAGGAGGTTAACATGAACCTATTCGATTTTACCTACTGCGGTAATTATAACCGGCAGATCCAGAACCTGGCCAGGATATCCCCTGAGAAGTGGAGTTTTGGGCAGTCCGGGGATAACGGGATCCTGAAAGGTTATCTGGAAAATACATTCCGCAGACTGTATGAGGAAGGAAAAGTACGGGAAGAGAAAGAATATGCCCTTTTTCATACAGGACTCTTTAATCAGTATTATCAGCCAATTTATGCTTATTTTGTTCCAAATGTAGTACCGGACAGACAGAAATGGTATCTGGAAGGATTTTATACAGACTACTCGCTTTTAAAAATAAAAATTACGGATCTGCCGCCCAGGGCTGCTTATGTGGAAAATCCTTCCGATCTGGTGTTTGATACCAAGCTGCCGGTGGTGCCTCAGTATGAGCATATTTTTGATGATGAGGAAAATGTGCAGCGGCTTCCTTCTGCAGTGAGGGAGAGCGGCATGCGGGTACAGCTTTTTGATGGAGCCTTACAGCAGACCAGACGGATACTGGAGTCAGACTACAAGGCTGCCATTCCTCAGTATTATAACCATTCCATTCAGCTTTTAATCCCAATCTGCCTTCAGAATCCGGGAATTCCGGATCTGGCACTGGCCTGTATGAAAACTCCGGATGGGACCAAATATCTGGGACGAACCTGTCTGACTCTCCGGATGGCCTATCACAATGCCAGACTGCTTGCAAGGCTGGACGGGAGCTGGCTGAGGGCGTGAAGAAGTTAGAGAAAATGAAATACCTTCAAAGAGGATATTGGAACAGCAATCGGAAAGCTGCAGTTTCCTGGCAATGTCCTGCTGTTATGGGGCAGATTGTGAACAGGGATAAAGAGTGTGAAAGAACTGTGACTTTCTTTCGGAAAACCTGTTCAAAATATATAAAACGTGTTACAATATAAAACTATCACAGAGAGAAAATCAGAGGTAAGGACTACATAAGACAGCAAGTCCTGGATTGATCAGAGAGGCAGGAATCAGACCTTGGATTTTCTTATGGAACACAGGAGAATGTATGAGAATCGAATTAAAAGACGAAAATCAGGAAGAACCGCAGAAAATTGATGAGAACGACATCCGTTACAAACACGAGACCGATCTGACGAAGAAAGAGAAGCGTGAACTTGAGAAAATGAAGCTTGCCAGTATGGGCTGGAAGGGAAAGCTTCAGTATATCTGGGCCTATTATAAGCCACAGATGGCAGCCATTGTGGCGGTGATCGCCATAGCCTTTTTTGTAAAAGATCTTTACGAAAATTCCAGGATCCATACAGCACTTACGGTTATGGTAATTGACTCCTACGGAACGAAGCAGGAGGAAGCCGAAGAAAAGGTACAGAAAGCGCTGGGAATCCAGGATGATCCATATGAAATCGTCACAGTAGACGAAAGCCTGCGCACCGGTGAAGACGGAGTTGCATTGGAATCCTACAGCCAGATGGCCTTTACCACCAAAGTATCTGCTAGGGCAGTGGATGTGCTTATTGGTTCCGAAGATTATATGGACGGTTTTGAGTTCAAAGATGAGTATTTTATGGATCTGACAGAGCTTTTGCCAGAGGATGTTTACCAGGTATTTGGGGAGCAGAATGACAAATACAGCATTACCATTGATTCTGATGAACTGGCAGAGGAACTTGAGGTGACCTATGAGCCTGTTAGGATCGGAGTTCTCGCTAATTCAGAGAATGTGGAGAATGCAGTGAAATGGCTGACGAAACTGGCAGAAGAATTATCGTAAATAATGAAGGGAGACGTGTGAAAGCTGCCACGTCCCCCTTCCTTTTTCTGTAAAAATAGGCCGGATTTTCTGGGTGCATTTCACATCAAAGCTTTTTCAGATAGTGTTTTTCAATAAAAGAGAGAACTCCATATAGCCCCATGGCAATCAGACACAAAACCACAATGGACATCAGCACCCAGGTAAGCTTGAAGAAGTGTGTCTGCAATCTGAAAGAAAACTATATAAAATTCAGAAAAAATTTTGTAAAAATGTCAATAGGATATTTGACCGAAATAAGGTATCCTAAACAGACAGAAGAGATTCTAAAGGATAACAGGAGAGAAGAATATGAAGGTTTTGCTGGCCGGGAATACCGGCTATGTGACAGAAGAATTTGTAGAAGAAGCATTTCCAGAATGTCAGGTAATGGTACTTGGAAATAAAATGATAAAGACAGTCCGGAGAAGGGAACTTATTTCCAGACCATTTCCCAGGACGGAACTGGAACTTGGAGATATTTTCAGAACATACGAATTTGAAGCTGTGGTATACTTTTCTAATTATCTGACCTTACATGGAGAACTGGAAGGGGAAGCAGAGAATCTGCGCAAGATCCTGCAATACTGCAGGAAAGGGGTTCAAAGCCATTTCCTTTACGTGACAGGACCAGAGGGAATGTATGATGTACCAACAGGCAAGACTCTGCTGGTGCAAAATGCAGAGGATGTGTGCAGACGCTATGCGGGACTGTACGGTCTGAAGGTAAAAATACTGCGGGTACCCTATTTATATTCCGGAATCTATAAAAAAGATTTTTTTTACAGAATTTTCCAAGCTTCGAAAGAGAGCCAGAAGCTGTTTTTTCAGGAAGCTCCGGAGCAGAAAGCCTGTTTTTTATATTCTATGGATCTGGCAGAACTGATGTACAAGCTTTTTGATAACTGGAATGATGAGGAAGAGGTATTGAATGTTCCAGATGTATTTGCCATCTGTTTTCAGGATGTGACCGAAGAACTGAAAAAGGTTTTATCCCCGGTCTCCATTATCTATAAAAGCAGTGCCGTTGTAGAAAAAATAAAAGAAGACGACAGACAGATCCGAACAAACTATAACTGGTTTCCAAAGATTTCAGTATTAGATCATATTTCGGAAATGTATAAAGAATATAATGAATACACAAAAAACAATGGGGGAAAAGTAAGCTGGCTTACCAGACTTTTCAATCAGAACCAAAGATGGCTGCGGGCATGTGAGTTTGTGCTCTGCTTTCTGGCGTTCGAATTTTTGCAGCGTCTTCTGGGAAATCAGGCTCAGTTTAAGATGATTGATCTGCGTCTTGTGTTTATTGTCTTGTTTGGAAGTCTTTACGGTCTGGGATATGGAATTGCCGGAGCAGCAGCCCAGACAGTATCCTTGCTTCTGGCATATGAAAGCCAGGGAATAAAGTGGTATACCCTTTTTTACGAACCAGCTAACTGGATCCCATTTATCTTTTATTTTGCTGCAGGTGCCGTGTGTGGTTATGTGCGAATGAAAAACAGGGAAAATCTGGAATTTATATCAGAGGAGAATCAGCTGATCCGGGAAAAATTTCTCTTTATGCGTGATCTGTACCAGGCGACCCTTCAGGACAAAAAAAGATACAAAAAACAAATTCTGGGCAGTAAGGACAGCTTCGGAAAGATCTTTGACATTACCAGAAAGCTGGATATTGTACAGCCAGAGGAACTGTTTATTGAAACTATGCACATTATGGAAGAAGTTCTGGAGAATGAAACTTTTGCGTTTTATTCCATCAGTCAGAAAAATGGATACGGCAGATTGGAAGCGGCATCCCCTAAGTCTCAGGGAATGTACTCTGCTTCTATCAGATTAAGCGAGTATACGTTTGCCATGGAAACCCTGGAAAAAGGGCAGGTATGGGCAAATCGGGATTTCGTAAAAGGTGATCCCATGTATATGGCTGGGATGAGGAAAGAA
>ERZ773118.913-NODE-913-length-23384-cov-8.78272_pt1 | contig 23384 bp, 38 predicted proteins | sample MGYA00580562_ERZ773118 | MGnify/ENA primary metagenome ERZ773118 (study PRJEB29015, sample SAMEA2737878) | human gut metagenome | biome: human gut; feature: human-associated habitat; material: faeces | place: China | collected 2012 ... | reverse complement strand
CGAACGTCGTGCAAACGAATCAAATCAATCATATGTGAATTGTCAAGGTGCTCCGGCTACTGAAAAGTAGTCGGGGATTTTTTCTATCATACCTAAAAATTAAGCGTTTACCCTTTAGGTTTTATTTTTGTTCATTATTTTTATTTCTTTTTAATATTTCTACCGCTTTTGAACCTGCTGATATATTAAAAAATTGAAAAATATTAAATACAAAACTTTTCATTTCCCAGATTACTAATATTTGAATAGTAAAATAAAGACAAAATAATGCGATGGTGGATATTATTGCAACAGTCAAGTTACCATAATTCAATAATCCGATAGGGAAAACTTTTAATAATAGTAAAAGTCCTGTATTGAGTATTATACAAAAAATATCCAAAAGCATTACATTAAGAAAATATTCATTACTAATTTGAACAGTAGTTTTTTCCCCTTTTACAATAAGCATCCTTTCCAACATGTTATTATCAATTAACGCTTGAAACAAAGCATATCCAGTAAATACAATACCAAATAAAGCTAATATTATAGCATTAAGTGATTCTACAATATCTATAAAGGTAGTAAATGTCACATTACTATTTTTCAGACATATGCTTATTGTTAATGAAAAAAACATTACGAGCATATGATGTATTTCAATTTTTTTTCGAGGAAACAACTCCCGAAAGGCTGTTTTTAAAGCTTGATTTGATGACTTTGTTCTAAACAGCTTCAAAATAGCTTCAACTTCTGACTTATTTGCCATTGTTTCCTCTCCTTCCTTATTTCTTCAAATTGGCTTCTATTTGTTTCACATTTCTTTCATAAATTTGATTATTACTCGGACTAACAAGTTTTATGCTTTCCAAATCAACTATCTTTGGCACAACAATATCTCCATCATTTATTTCATCTTCTGTTAAAGCCCATGTTGTCTTTCCAGAAAAATTATTATTAGATATTTTCTCTGTAGATTTGTCTTCATATTGTACATCAATGGTTGCTTCAAAAACCCCTTGTGATGCGTCTATTAAATTTACCACTCCACTTTTTGAGTTAGGCGAATTCAATGAAATACTTCCTGTTTTACTATCTACTAATTCCCTTAAGTCATTTGCAATCCAATCCACAACTTCGTTTAAATCAAGATCTCCATTTAGCGGATACATTCTTAATCTTAATTTTGTCATTTTATGGACTTTTTTAAGAGCTTCTTCCAAATCCTCTCGCATAGGAATTCCAATTACATTGACTTGGCAAAAAGGTAATAACTTAACATCTTCTTTTTTAGATTCCTTAATCTGCTTATTGGTTTCTCTTATATACTGGTTTAAGATATACCTTGCAGTTACACCAAAAGATTTTATATCCGGACTCCCTTTTTGATTTTTTATCAGTACCATCCTATGATTTCTTAAGTAGATATAAAATACTGAATACGGAGCAGTTGGATATTTTTCATCCCTCTGAATTAATTTTTCGTCTTCAACTACAGATTTCACTTCCAAAATAGTTTCTTTTACTATCTTGCCAGAAAGAACATAATCTTCATAATATTTCAATAAAGTTACATCCAAAAAATAATATTTATCAGTACTCTCAGAACCTAATGATAGCTTATACTCTCTCTTTATGTTACTTGTAAAAGCTGGGTATATTATACTATTAAAATAATCAAGCATTGGTTCATCATTTTTTCCAAAAGTAACATTAAAATTCGCAACAGATACATTATTTTTCATATTGCTTCTCCCCCATCGACATTTTTTTACATTATATCACATCCTTACCGTATTTTCTATCTACTAAAACTTAGCTATATTATAGAACATATGTTCTTATTTGTAAAATTAACTTTTCTTCTAAATCCTATAAGAAAATATAACAAAAAAGACACCCTATCTCTAGGATGCCTTTCTGTGTATCTGGAAAAATGTCGTATGGGGTAAAACCAGATACTAATCGGGAGGGACGGACTTGCACCGTCCCATCTCGTATAATGGGGACCACCAGGCTTTCACACCTGGCCGCTACATAGAAGGAAATACATTCATCTGGCTTACTGTCCAGTTCCTGCATGATACCATCCTATCACTTTTTCTCTCGACATGAACCGACATTTTCAAAATATCTTTTACTTTTTACCCAACAATTTTCATCTGTATACTTAATTCTCCGGTTAGGGAACATTCGATTCATTCTGTCTGCTACCTGCACCCAGGTAAGCCCGTCTATGTAATAAAACCGGAACATGATCCTCAGCTCACTCTTATCAATCCCCTGTATGTACTCCTCCGCCCGAATCGTCAGTTCCAGAAGTTCCCCCTCCATCCTGGCCAGCTGAGCATCGTACCTCTGAAGAAGGCCACGGTTCCGATAATACTCTGGTACAGGATAGCCAGTTATTTTAATACAGCCTATTGTTCCATCTTTTCTGGTTCCTTTCACGGTATCTGACACCACAGTCAGTTGCTGAATCCTTTGTTCCAACCGCTTCCTTCTCCTGCGAATATCTTTAATTTCTTCCATCATCTCCCGATACTGGACCAGTATATTCTTGTCCAATGGCGTCACCTCTCCCTGTCTCTTAATCTTTATCTGGCATCCGCCTGTGGTATGCCCTTTGCCCCTCTACATATTGTTCCTGCTTTCTCTGCCTTCCCAGAAGCTGCCGAAGCTCATTCAAAAACTTCTTGCCAGCGCCATCTGCAAAACACTCAGCAATCTCTTTGTTTAGCAGCATGATGTCCTTATGCCGGCGCCGTGCTTTCCGGCTCTGCCACAGCTTCAGGGCCTCATTGTGCATATCGTATTTATTGTCCGTAAATTCGAGCGCATGGAGATAATCCTGAAGGCTCTTATCCTCATCCCCCACAGAAGAATAGGATAACTGGTAAGCTTCCTGGCACTGCTCCACGAAGTCAATAAATTGTTCCAGGCTGATTGATGGCAGTTCCTTTTTTCTCTCCGTCATGGCCATACCCTCCCCGTTTTTTTATCTCTTAACACAATCCGGCCAACCACCTCGCAGTCCAGGTTTCCTGCTGTGAATTTCATCAGCTCCACTGCTTTACTGACATGCTCTGGTTGTCGGTCCGCCTCCCGGATGGCTTTGGCGGCCACCGAATCCCGCACGCCGCTGGCATTGTGATATAAATCAGGTTTCATTCTGGCCTCCTTTGTACGGCTCCGGTATCGGTTGCCAGGCAATCACTGTGTCATATACAACTCCAGGGTCTCTTGCTTCGTTTGGTTCCCCATCGCAGCGTATCCATTCGTTTACTTCATCCTCATACCACCAGATTCCCTCTTCATATTTCCCCTTATATGTGCCACTACTTTCTGGATGATATCCCCATTCCTCTTTTGGGATAAAGTCAGAGCCATAATCTGAAATCCAACTCGAATGTTTTACTGTTACCCAAACGAGTATCTCTTCCTCTGGCAGTCGTTCCTCTACAGGAATCCAGTGGTGACTATCCTGCTGCCGGCGAAGCTCTTCCACATCTGCCGGACTCAGACCTGAGTCTTCGTAGTCTTTTAATTTGCAGAGCGCTCCATACAGCGCTTCGTATGTTTCCCAGGTGATTGGTGTACCTGTATACAGATTTTTCCACGGGATCTCTCTAAGTCCCCAGTTTCCGTATTTATCTGTTTCTGTTAAACGTTTCATATGATTCTCCCTTCCCTGCTACACCGCTCCTCTACAATTTCGCAGATGGATGTCCCATAAGTAATATTCTGACCGTTCCAGCTGCAGGAGTCACAATCTTTAAACTCCTTTATATGTTTCGCCATATCCCAGCAGTCATAAAAGTCCCGTTCCATCTCCTCTGTCACCTCTATCATCAGCCTGGCTCTGGGACACACTTGTATACACAACTCTTTCATAGGCGCCTCCTATTGTCTCAACTTCTCCCGAATCCCTTTTAACAACCGTGATACCTGCGGTTGAGAACGGTTCAGCCTCTCTGCGCACTCCTTTTGCGTCAGTTCCGGATTCTCAATCAACAGGTTCAGCAGTCTCCATTCGTTTCTTTTTAACTGATTCACACCTCTTTGCATATCAAAAAGCTGTTCCGGCCAAAGATAACGGTTTAACGGATCTGGTATCGTGTCTTTAAAGGTTCCCTCTTTCTGCTCTGTGTTCATCGGTGCATCCAGATAATATAAATTATCGTATTTTCGCTCCCTTCTCCAAAACATCTTTATCTCGTTTTCCATTACCCTGATGGCAAAAGTCGAAAAGGAAACAGCTCTTCCCTCATCAAACTTTTCCGCTGCTTTTATTAACCCCAAATATGCAGCTGAATAAATATCATCCATCTCCAGATGCATGGTGTGGAATTTTTTTGCTGTATATTTGGCAAGTCCTATATTGTTCTCAATTAGTTCCCTTTGCTTCTCTGTTATCATCCTCGTTTTTCGTCGGGTGGCCACCCATTTACCGCGGATTATCTACTTCCTCCTATTCCTGTTTTCTTCGTTCTTCTGTTATCCTTACTGCTCCTATTACCGCCTCCAGCGCCTCCACGTCCCTGCTCCAGATTGGATCTGCGTCCTTCCCGGCCGCCATGTCCCGGCAGTGGTTCAGCAAATCACCTAACTGCTTTACAGCGCTCCCTAACTCCCTGATATCTACCATCCGCATTCCGGCGATGCGATACGCTCTGCTGGCTCCTGCCGGATGATCCGTCTCCAGTATCCCTGTATTCAACATTTCTCTTAGACACGCATTGGCAGTTGATAAAGAGCAGCAAAATTCCTTTGCCAGCTCCCGGTTCGTCGGCGGGTAGCCGTGGGATTCTATGTATGCCTTTATTACTTCCAGAACCTCTTCCAGGCTAAACTTCTGCTTCACCTTTTGTCTCCTCCTATTAGAATTTCTCTTCATACATCACTCAAACAGATTTAACTGTACCACTGGATAGTCTTCCCACGGTACGCCTATATAGTCCAATACGCGTCCCCAGCCATATCGTTCTACCGTTTCTGGATCTACACAGCATCTGTACATCCAAAACTCCCATTCTTTTGGATTTCGCTCTCTCAATTGGTCAAATCTATGTGGTCTCTGTTCCATATGGATACCGAAGCCGCACATACTGCATCCAGTCCGTTGAGCTTTAGTCGTATATAGGGTTCCGTCTGGTTTTCTGGCAATCTCTCCATAAATCTCCGGAACCGGCGCGTTCAGTTCCAAGGCCAATTGCAGGAGATCCTGTCTTAAAAAGGGAGCAAACGGCGCTGACCGAATCACACCCTTGCCAAAGTAGTTACAGCCGTGCTCTGTCAATGCCTCTTCTCTCTGGCCTCCTTCTGATGCCATCAGGCCCAGGAATGGCTTGCTGTTATGTTCTTTTGCCCATTCATCACATGGCTTCTCTTTCATGTAAAGGCAGCACTTATTGGATACCAAAAACGGAGCAATCCGATAATTTGTTCCCTCATTTTTGTTTTCATATCCTCCAAACAGCTCCAGCCACTTCTGCGGCAGTTTCATTCTGCTGTTTTTGGCAAAATGCCCCTGTTCTCCGCACTCTCCCGTAATAATGGCATGACGTACAGTTGTATTTTTTTCTGTCGGATGCTGCAAGGTATCAATTCTCCCTGCGATTTTCTTACTGATTACTGGGAAACCAAATTCTTGAAGAATTTCTGTCTTAGGTTTACCTGGCATAATCGGTATTACCCCAAGCTTTTTATGGATTTTTTGAATACTCCTGTCTTCTAACGCAGATACAGAAATGGCAGGGACATCGATTCCGATTTTGCGGAGGAATAAAAGCAAAACTATGCTGTCAAGTCCTCCCACACTTACGTGTGCATTCATTCCCAGTTCATCCAGCTTGTTGATAAATTCGAATGCTCTAATTTCTGCTCTTTTTATCTTCACCTGATAAGGGAGCTCCTGCATCGCTTTCATCTGAGCTTTCTGTCTCTTTTTGTGTTCTTTCCAATCTTCATTGGACATCAGTCTTCACTTCCTTCCATTTCCTCCTCAATCCTCTCCCGGATCCATTTCTCCCCGTGCTCCCGGTCTGCAATCTCCTCTGCTGCCAGCGCCGGGCTGAAATAACATCCAATAGAAGCATAGCCCCGCTCCGTCTCCTGAAGAATCTGGAAGCGGCCGGCTGTCTCTTTTTCGACATAATATTTCCCGTAAATCTGTCTCATATTTCCTCCTACTTCGGCCATTCTCCCAGCGTATTGACGCCCGCCCTGCTGCACCGTATCACGTCCGCCCAGGAATACGCCTGCCCGTTGTCAAACAGGCAGATATGCGGGTATCTGGTATCCGTCACCTTCGTCCGCTTTCTCGCGCCGTCCTCGTCCCGGTAATGGTAAACGGCTCCCGGAGCAACACGCCTCCGAAACCGCGCTATAGTCTCCGGCCAGATAGCCTCGCCTGATTGGTTCTCCTCCAGCTGTTCCCGGTAGCTCTTCGTATCATCCCGGTGAATCGTGTACAGATAGCCATCCTTACACCGCCCCACGCAGTCAATGGCGTTTTTGACTCGCAAATTGCCAAACTGATTTCTGGTATCACTGTGTGTCATCCCCAGATCCTGGGCCACCTTTTTGATAGTCAGCGCCCCAGCCTCGCTCAGATGTCTGAGAATCCGCTCCTGTTTCTCTGCCGAGATACGGTTGATCTCCTCCCGGCTGCTCTTCGGTATTTTCCGCCTCATAAATTCCTCCCATTTGCTCCAGAATGTCCTCGTAGTCATACCCATGGCTCTCGCAGTTATGGAAACGGTTCTTTACCCGGCCATAATAGTCCCTGTGCTTACTCCAGGCAGCAGTTTCCGCGTCTTTTGCCGATGAGTAAGGGCTGCTTTGCGGCTTGTCCTTGTAATTGCCGTCCAGCACCTTGGCCATATTGGCATCCGCAATCAGCCAGTCAAATGTGGCCGTCCAGTTCCGGTTGTTTTGGCCTTTCAGGAAGCTGCTGGCTTCAGCCATCTCAAACAGTCTCCTAAAATCCTCCACGGTATAACCAGCGCGCAGTCTGGCACGGACTGCCTTCTTTCTGGCCTCTGACATCTTTACCAGGCGGGGATACGACCCGCAAACGGAGTTGTATAACTCTCGAATCGTGGTGATCTGGTCAGAAAAGGCGTCCGTCTTTTCTGGTAGTACGTCAGTACTACTCTTTTGTTGTTTTTGTTTATTTTTATTATTTATTATGTCTCCGCTTTGTACTACGGAATATACTTCGGGTTGTACTACGGAATATACTTCGGGTTGTACTTTCAAATTGTAAGTATATTCCGTAGTGTTTCTTCCGCATAATGAGATAAGGCGATATCGCCCTGGGATGCCTTTTTTCCCTTTCTGGTATTCTACCAGCCCTGCATTCACAAGCCGGTCCCTGCTCTCTGTCATGGATGCTTCTCTTGCTATCTGCAGGGACACCATCAAGCGACGGTTATCTACTTGCATCCATTCCGGCCATCCGGCTCTGCTGCTCAGGTACACAAGTTTGTACCACAAAAGCTGCGACAGAGTGGGGAGGGAATGGGTTTCGAGCCACCGCTCAAATCCGTTAATCTCTGCTATATAATTCAAGGCTCTACCGCCTTTCTTTCTTAATACCGGGGAGCGGTCATCTCCCCGGCGGATGTATCACCAATGGCATTTCGTGATATATTATTGCCATAGGAGGTCTATTACAAATAGGAGCGGCCGAATTCCTTAATAAACTCGTCCCGGCTCCCGTAATGGCTCTCATAGTATCTCTGAGCCATCTGCTTTAACATTTTGTCTATTCCTGCGTTCTCCGGTGTCCTCTGAAAAGAAGCACCGTTAGGATGCAGCTCCGGCCTCAGAGGGATAATAAAGCCTCTGGCTTCGGATTTCTCCTTATTGTATTTACCAAAAATATGATGCCGCTCCACATAAGGGCTGCCCGTGAAATAACAGTGATCCATATCCTTTGTAAATACACTCCAGAGTTTCTTCATTCTGCTTCTCCTCTCCGCTTCCGATTCGCTTCGTAGAGTTCCAGCATCCGGCTCAGTTCCTCCGGAGTAGCCGTCTCAATACCTACTTCCTTACATTCTGACACCAGGCCGTCAATCAGATGGGCCATTTCCTCCGTGTTGTAGGTGCTGGAGCCTCGAAGCATCACATAAGTGCGAAACCGCTCCCCGTTTCTTCCTGTTTTTATCTCTGACGTAGGTTTAATGTGGTACGTCTCCGCCTCATCGGCCTTTCTGGCGCCCTGATCCGTGTCTGGCAGCACCAGGTAAATCATCTTACCGTCAATCACTTCCGGCTGACCGTACCGCCGAAGCAGAATATTATGCAGATGCGGCTTTGACAGGTTCAGCTTGTCTCCCAGCTTCGTGATGAGCACCCAGTAATACGCATTGGCGTCCAGGCTCCGCTTCTTCCGAAACTTTTTAAATGTGATAGCCAGGGGAATGCCCTGCAGCTTCTCCGGCTGAGGAGCTGCAGCCTCTTCCGTTTCACAGGTAATCAGGGTACGTCCGCTAAAGTAATCACAGGAAATGCTTTTTAACTGTCCTTTCAGCTCCATCCTTCTCTCCTATTAATTCCAGGGAACCCCTTCCATCTGATCCGGCGGCTCTGTCTGCATAGTCGGATCCGGCTTGTCCGGATAACGCTTAAACTTTTCCATCGCATCCCGGAACTGGGAAATGGTCAGCTCCTTCATCTCTTTTACTCCGTAGGTCTCTGCAATCTGTCTCCAGTGCAGGCCGGTCCGTCCACATTCGTTGTACAGCGTCTGAATATGGGCCTTCCCTACCTTCGGTTCTTCTTTCGGCTGTTCCGGTTCCTGGCGCGAAGGAGCAGAAACTGTGGAAGATTTGTCTACCGCCTCCGGATAAGCCAGGTTAAACACGATTCTCCCCCTCTGGCTATCATTTAAAATCACCAGAGAGCAGATATTCCTGGACGCATCATAACCGATTTCTTTCACCGAGAACCGATCATAACAAGTCCACTTCTTCCCACTTCTGTCTCCCTTCTCCTGAATCCGGCAGTTTCCAGCCGGGATCCAGATAAATGGAGCCGTATACAGCTCTCTTCCAATCCCCCAGTTAAAGCAGGCACGTTTAAAGGAGTCGGAGGCAAGCCCCTTCTCCTTTTCTGTATAGCTTTCTGTTCCTGTGTCTTCTTTAGAAATCCACTGCTGCTTCTCGCCATCCCAGATGCTGACTGTGCAGTTGGCATTGTCTCTGCTATGGGCCCGCTGCCAGTTCATAGGGCCTACGGTTTCGTCTAATATGTTCTGATCCACTCTGGCGTCCTTATAAAGCAGCAGGGACACTCCCTTTTCTGTTACCGTGGCAATCCGGCAGTCAATCTCTCCTGCCTGAAGCGTGCGGAATTCAAGCGCTTTCTTCTCCATCGTCTTCCCCCTCTATCCAATTTCCAGAGTAAAACCATTCCACCAGCATCTCACGAAACTCTCTCTGGTCATCCTCTGTCCCTTTCAGGCATCGTTCCAGTGCATAATCATAAGCCAGGGCTTCCTCTACCACATGCCCTTCTTCCGGTGTGCCTGTCATTCCTTTATAATACATGTCTTAGGCTCCTTTTAATTTCATTCTTATCTGGCCGCTTTCTATCTCCTGGAAGATGCCCAGGCTCTGCTTCATCCGCAAAGCCCGGCTTTTCTTTAACTCCAGGCACTCCTCGCAAAGTCTTCCTTCGCCCGGATCCAGGTAGCAGCCGCATTCATCACAGCGATACCGATTCATGAACTGCCTCCTCCGCAGGCTCTAAGTCCACCCCCAGCATATCTGCAATGATTTCCCGATCTATGTACTGACTTTTTCTGATATAGGCTGCTGCAGCCTCCACTCTCCCCATTAGCACAAGAGCCTTTTCGCCTCTACTTTCTGGCGCAAACATTAAATTATGGTTTCTCACTTGCTTTTCCTCCCACTCTGGTTTATACTTTACTTGATAATATTTTTCTCATGGGCCTGTCCGGCGGCAACCGGCGGGCCTTTTCTTTTAAAATCCCTACACGGGTACATCCTGCTGTACTCCAGACACCGGTTCCTGTACCGGCAATCCCTGCAATCCACTACAGCCACCCAGCCGAAGCCATAACGGCCAGGAAGGCTCCGAAGAAACCGGCGGCCAAAATCTCTGTGAAGAACAGGGCCTCATGAAGAAACTTCACTTCGTCTTTCAGCGCCACATTTTCCCTCTGTGCTGCCCGGAGCGGGTGCTCCGGGACTGTATCTCTCTTTCTCATTCGTCACACACCTTTCTTCTGTATCCTGCCATCTCCATAAATCGGTCTGACAGCAGCATAGCTACCTGCTTTCGCTTTTCCTCTGACAGTTCCTCGATTCTGTACTCTTGTCCATGAATATCAATGCAATTTGTAATAGTTGCTTCTTTCATGCTGTCCTCCTCCTTCTATGCTAAATTTTATGCAAGACGGGTTGTACAAATTGAAATATTGTATTCTTTCTTACCTCCCTATCTCTGGAAATTTTTATATTTCTGTGTTACAATCTCCTCATAAAAGGAGATACAAAATGATATACCCTAGTAAAGTTATTCTTAAAAGGATTCGTCAACTTTCTAATAAACAGTCCGTCCGCATCCTTACTATCCAAGGAAGATTAATCAATCCTGAAACAGGAGAATATATTGACTGTTTTTATGACTATGGCGGGCAACTGTCAGCTCTAGTTGACGGTTTGATCCGTGATGGATATCTTGTTCGCCTAGATAAATTCAAAGTAGCCTTAACTGACAAAGGATTGCATCCCTATGCTCAAGCATGGGAATCCACTAAACATTTTCTTTTTTATTCCGTTTTTGTGCCTATTGTAGTTTCTGCAACCACATCTCTAGTTGTCCTGTGGCTGCAAGAGTAGTAAGTGCCGCTGTTATTACACTTAGACAAATGATCCAGACAATCTGCGAAACAGCTTTATTCTGCAGTTCTATCTTTTTGTCGAAGCTTTTTTTATCATATCTTGCTATCGTTCTCACCTCCCTTCAGCAGCTCCTCGGACGAGATGCCTATAAAATTTCGTCATTTGAAGTTTCTGCAAATAAATAATCAAATTTGCATCTAAATAACTTGCACAAAGCCTTAATTTCTAAGGTTGTGAATTTTCCGTTTTTTTTCTTGTTCTCATATGAGAATCTAGAAATTCCTAATTTATCTGCGACATTCTGGTTTGTAAGACCACATCTCGCCTGCTCAGCTTCTAAATTCCTGAACAATTTCTTCATCCTCCTTTCATTGTTTGCGTATTGCAAACTATGTTTATACTATAATTGCAATTAGCAAACTTGTCAATAGTTTTATTTACATTTTGCAAACTTTTTTATTGACATGTTTACATTTGCAATATATAATCAAGGTAATTGGAGGTGCTAATACATGGGTGACAATTTTAATGAAAATTTGAAGGCTTCAAGGGAAAAAAGAGGAATGACGCAAAAAGAAGTAGCCGATATAATAGGAGTAGCAAAATCCACCTATTCTTTATATGAAAGTGGAAACAGAGAACCTAGTGTCCAGACTATCAAAAAAATCGCTGACACTTTAAATGTCTCTGCTGATGATTTACTTGGTTTAAATAATGAACCGAATACTATTGCCGCCCATTTTGATGGTGATGAGTTTACAGAAGATGAATTAGATGATATTCGCGCCTATGCGGAATTTGTCAAAAACAGACGTAATAAATAATAGGAGCTGATGGTAGTGACTGATAAAGAGCAGCTTGAACAGGAAGCCTGCGATAACGGAATTACCGTTGATTATGTAAATTTTAAAAATGATCGCTTATGTGGACTTTATGTAGATGGCTCCATTGCGATAAAAGAAGGGATGGTTTCATCCAAAACCGCTGATACAATCGCTGAAGAGTTAGGCCATCACTATACCAGTGTTGGAAATATTTTAAAACAGGATACGATTAACGCCCGCAAACAAGAGCGGACAGCCCGCCTCTGGTCTTATAATAAGAGAATAGGATTAATTGGAGTTTTAAATGCTTTCCAAAACCACTGCACCAACCGTTATGAAATTGCTGAATATTTAGGGATATCAGAGGATACTTTAACGGATGCTCTGGAATGCTATAGACAGATTTATGGAACAGGTGTGATGGTGGACAACTATTTTATCCAGTTTGAACCGGTGCTTCAGGTGTACGAATATTTTTCTGTAAAGTAAAAAAACTTTTATTATGACGCCTTGCAAGGAGGTAAATTATTTATGATGTATCCATATATGACTTTAAACGATGACACTGAAATTACTCATTCTGAAATGAAGCCGGACGGACGTGTTAAAGTGTATTTTGAAACTCCGGATGATAACGGTGGTTTTCGGAATGCTACCTGCTATCTTCCTGATTATACCTGGGAAAATATATCAGGTTACTCAGCTCTGGAGATGGAATACTTCAAGCACCTGCTTCGGAACAATGCCCACCTGATCATAGAGTTTTCGCAGGAGGGAGGGTTTGAAAATGCCTCAAATCTTTAAGATCGGCTCCTATACCGTTTACTTCTGGTCCAACGAGGGAAAACCTCTCGAACCAATCCATGTCCATATTGCAGAAGGACGTGCAACTGCTGCTGGAACAAAAGTCTGGATTACCAGTACAGGAAAAACTCTCCTCGCAAAAAATTCCGCCAATCTTTCATTCAAAGTTTTACGAAGTATCATGAGAATGATTGAGGCCAACAGTGATGAGATTATTGAACAGTGGGTCGAGCATTTCGGTGAAATTACTTATTACTGCTAATGCAATGTTTCCTTCAGCTTTCCTGTCCCAGGGAACACACCTTAATAATATAGTATTCTCACCTGGACAACTGCCACGCCCTTGTAGACTTGAATTTAATTTGTATATTTAAAAGGAGGTTCCTATGTTACTCAAAAAAGAACTCTATACTTCCGATGATTACTGGAATCTTCCAGAAGGTGAACGGGCCGAACTGATTAACGGCCAGTTTTATGCAATGGCTCCGCCCAGCCGGATTCATCAGGAATTGGTAATGGAGTTATCTGCTACTCTCAGAGACTATATTAAGTCTCATGGCGGAAACTGTAAAGTCTACCCCTCTCCCTTCGCTGTCAATCTGGATGCAGAGGATAAGAACTGGGTGGAGCCGGATATTTCCGTTATCTGCGATAAGGCCAAGCTGACCGACCGTGGCTGCTCCGGAGCTCCGGATCTGATTGTGGAAATCGTATCTCCTTCCAGCCGGAAAATGGACTATGTGTGGAAAGCTGGACTTTACATGGACGCTGGTGTCCGGGAATACTGGATCGTAGATCCGGTCAAGGAATGTACGACAAAATACTATTTCGAGGAAGACAGCGCACCTGTCATTGTTCCTTTTTCAGCAGAGCTGAAAGCGGAAATTTATCAGAAGCAGCTCTCCATCTGTATAGCGGGGCTTTTAGAATAGCCTCTGCTCTACAGGGTCTATCACCTTGACAATATAATATACTTACCCAGGGAACCGAAGGGGCGATACCTCCAGCTTCCGGACTTTTTCAGAAAGGAGCTGGTGAATATGGTTACGTATATTTTCAATATCGTACTAGACAATTTTGTTTGTTTTATAAAAATATATTGATGTTTTTTTTCATTTGATATATAATACTTCTATCAAAAAATGTAAAGGAGTATGTTATATGGCCTTTGATAAAAAAATGTTTAATAGTAATTTTCCTTTTGCATTTAAGGTTGCTGTGGCAAACAATATCCGCATTGCTATAAAGGCATTCGAAGAGTTCTGGAAGAAAAATTCAGATTTTTTGAAAAATGCGGATGAATTGCACGGACGTATTTTAACATATGCAATCAAGCATCAGTTTCTAATGGAATCTACTAATACTGCATCTCATTACATTGTAGATTCACAGAGTACAAATGCGTTTAAATGCAATGCCTTATTCCTTAATACGACTGACTATATTGCTAATATATGTCGTACAGGTAGTCCACAACAGCTTCCTTGTAAAGCACGCTACAAACAACAATTAGCATTGGGAAATAGAGAAGATGAGATCCAATTAGAATTTCCGTTTATTTCTAATGCGGATTCAACTCAAGCAGTGCCTCCTAAAAAGTATGCTCTTTTAACATATTCCTATAAAAGAAGCGAGTTGCAACATCTATCTCTCATCGTTCCAGATTGGCAATTTAAAAATATATTATACTCAGATAATCTTTTCAATCAAATAAATGAATTTTATAATTACGTTCCACAAGAACTGTTCGAAGAAAAGGTTGCAAGTTTAAAAGCTAATCTTGTACAAAATAAAACAAAATTTCATATAGTTGGTGATTAAGATGATGTTACAAAAAGATATTGTACCCTACCGTATAAATCAAGCTAGGTTATCCAGAGGATTATCCCTTGCAGACTTGGCTAATTTGGTTGGTGTTTCAAAACAAGCTATTTCTCAATATGAAACTGGCAAAAACAAGCCTCTGGATAGTACTCTAAATCGTATTGCATCAGTTTTGCGATACTCTGCTGACTTTTTCAGGAAACCTGTTCCATCAAATACTTCTATGGCAAGCGGGGTGTTCTTTCGAAGTAAAAAAACAGCACGGCAAAAAGATTTAAATGCAGCTGAAATGAAAATTGAAATTTTGAGAGAAATTGATGATTACCTATCTCAATACATTGATTTCCCTGCTGTCAATTTTCCAAGGGTAGATTATGAATATAACGAAATAGAACCACTTGATAATGATACTATAGAATCATATGCAAAAATTCTCCGTGAACATTGGAAATTAGGTAACGGACCTATTGATAATCTTATGAATGTAGTGCAAAAAAATGGTATCGTTGTATCCTCTACTAAATTCAGATTAGAAAAAATGGACGGCTTATCTGAATGGTATAACAATAAACCATATATTTTTATGAGCCGTGATAAAGATACTAACTGTCGCATTCGTTTTGGAATTGCTCATGAACTGGGGCATCTTTTAATGCACGCTGGAAATATTCCTAAAGAAGATCTCTCCAAAGAAGTAATTCATCAAAAACTAGAAGATGAGGCAAATCGTTTTGCTGGTGCTTTCTTACTTCCAAAGGAAAATTTTTCGAGAGATATTTTGGGCTCCTCTGTGGATCATTTTATTCAACTAAAAGCAAAGTGGAAAGTATCTATTTCTGCAATGATTTATAGATGCAAAACTTTACACCTACTAAGTGAAAATCAGCTCAAATATCTTAATGATCAGATGACAAAAAGGCTTTATTGGCGTCATGAACCTTTAGATTCCGAAATGCCTATTGAAAGACCATTTGCACATAAACAGGCAATCAATTTACTTTTAGACAATAACATTATACAAACTTCTGATTTTGTAAATTCTATTGGATGCATGCCTGAAGAGCTAGAAGAATATTGTTGTCTTGAAAAGGGCGTGTTATCGCCAAAAACACAAGGACAAATTGTTCAGTTACGCAAAAAGCTCCCTCATTAAAAAATGCCCCTGCTCTACAGGGGCTATCACCTTGACAATATAATATACTTACCAGGGGATCGGTAGGGGCGTAATTGTTGGCCACCTCTCTTTTTGAAAGGAGGCCAGAATGCCTATGTACGTTACATATGATGATCTTTTCACCTTTGTAATTATGCTGTGTGCAGTAATCACGCTAGTTTTGACATACAAAAAATAGCGCCCTCACCCTGGAAAAGTAGAGGCGCTATTTTTTAAACGGTAACTCGAAAACCAGGTGGCCAGCCTTACCCTGGCTTACCGGTTCCTTGTTAAGTATATTATAAGTCAAGCAAATTTATTTGTCAAACATAAAAACCGCCCCTGGCTGCAACCAGGAACGGCTTTTCCATAGATTTTCTCTTACCGGACGCTCCGGAAGATACAATCAGCTTGAACACCTGAATTATATCATTTCCAGAGCGTCCTGACAAGGGGCGTTATTTTTGCACCCAAAATCACATAGATTGTCACTACATGAAGGAGATGATATAATGCTGATAGGAGCTGCTTATATCCGTGTCAGCACGGATGACCAGCTGGATCTGAGTCCTGACTCCCAGCTGGATGAAATCAAAAAATATGCCGCGGCAAACGACATTGTTCTGTCGCCTGATTACATTTTCATGGAACAGGACGGCCGAAGCGGCAAAAAAGCCGAGAACCGGCCAGAGTTCCAGCGGATGATTTCCACAGCGAAGGTAAAACCTAAACCCTTTGACTGTATTCTCGTCTGGAAATTTTCCCGGTTTGCCAGGAACCAGGACGAAAGCACCTTTTACAAGGGGATGCTCAGGAAAAAACTGGGAATCGATGTGGTCAGCGTGTCAGAGCCTATCATGGAAGGCATGTACGGCCGGCTGATTGAAATGATTATTGAATGGCAGGATGAGTTCTACTCCTACAATCTGGGCGTTGAAGTAAAGCGCGGCATGACGAAAAAGGCGGAACTAAAAGGATATCAGATTGTCCCCTGTCTTGGCTATGCTGCCGTAGGAAATGGAAAGCCTTTCGTTATCGTAGAAGACGAATATAAAATCGTAGAAGATATTTTCCGGATGTATGCCCTGGAAAATCTGGACAGGACTGCCATCGCCCGGCGCCTGAACGCTCAAGGGAAAAAAGCAAAGCGGGGAAACCCGTTCGAGCAGCGAACTATTACCAGGATTCTTACAAATCCTTTTTACAACGGTACAGTAAGCTGGAATGGCATCTCCTTCCAGGGAAGCCATGAGACACGCCGCTCCGTCACCGATTTGTACGATATCTGCCAGGAGCGGCTGAAACAGGAATTCCGCCCCGTAAAGCGCCGCAGCATATCCACATGCAGGCACTGGCTCTCCGGGATTTTAAAATGTTCTGTCTGTGGAGCGACCATGTCCTACAACGGCGGAGGCAAAAGCCGTCCGGACGCTGTCTTTGCCTGCTGGAAATATGCCAAGGGTCTCCATAAGGAATCCTGTTCTGTGACTGTAGCCAAGGCAGAGAGAATTGTCATTCGTTCCCTGGAAAAGATTCTGGAAACGGGAAACTTTGAGTATGACCGAATTCCCCGGCCCGCCTCTGAACAGGATTCCAGCCAAAAGGTAGCCATCGAAGTGAAGCTGGAACGCTTGGCGCTGAAAGAAGAACGTATCCGGTCCGCCTACGAAAACGGCATCGACTCATTAGAAGAGTATAGGACACGAAAGGAACAGCTCTTAAAGGAACGAGCGGAGCTGGAGGCAGAGCTTGCTTCCCTGGAACCAGCTGACTGCTCTCCTGCCCCATCTCACGAAGAGCTTATGGAACGTGTCAAAACGGTCCATGATCTCCTCTGCTCCCCTAATGTGGACTTTGAAACAAAGGGGACGGCCCTTCGCAGCATTTTAAAATTCATTGTATTTGACCGAAAAGCAGATCGGTTCGAATTTCACTATTACATATCGTAATTTCTTATAAAATCAAGGTTTTGAGCACTAATCTGTTACTGACATACGGCGGGCCTGACGGCGAAATCGGCGCTTCCATGCGCTATCTTTCCCAGCGTTACACCATGCCCTACGCAGAGGGAAAGGGACTTCTGACCGATATTGGCACAGAAGAGCTGGCCCATATGGAGATTGTGGCTGCTATTGTCTGTCAGCTTACAAAAAATCTGACTCCAGATCAGATCGAGGAGTCTGGCTTCGGCCCCTACTACATCGATCATACCACAGGAATCTGGCCGCAGGCAGCCGGAGGCATCCCCTTTAACGCCTGCGAATTCCAGGTAAAAGGCGACGCCATCACAGATTTAACGGAGGATCTTGCTGCGGAACAGAAAGCACGCTCTACCTATGACAACATCCTCCGTGTTGTAAAGGACCCTGACGTCTGCGATCCGATTCGATACTTACGGGAACGCGAAATCGTCCACTACCAAAGATTCGGTGAAGCCTTAAGAAATCTGCAGGATCATCTGGACAGGAAAAATTTTTATGCCTTTAATCCTGAATTTGATCGTGTGAAATAGCCGGATCGCTCCCGCCTTATAAAAATCCCTGAAATCTCTCGTTTGCAGCTATAACGAGTACGAAAAAGAAAGCTTTTCTGGCTGAATTCAGAAAAACTTTCTTTTTCTTCAGGGCTTCTCTCCCTCTTTCTTCACTCTTCTTTTATTTTTCCAGCAGCTCTTCTGCCGAATGATTCAGAATATCCGCCAGTTTTTCTACTGTCTCTCTGTCTGCTCCCTCCAGCACAATTTCCTTTCCCTCACGATACAGGTCCGCAAACATGCTGATCTGACGGACAGGCCCAATAAATCCTGACCTGGCTTCTTCTGCCGTATGGACACTGCAGCACTGGGTTCTGCACGACCAGGTTCCATTCTCCAATTGAACAATGGCATCTGTTTGAAACATAATTCCTCCTGTAAAATCTCCGCATTTTTCGGAACTTATTGTCCCGATGTACATACCATATATTATAAATAATAATTAATCAAGGAGATTTTTATATGTGTTGTTTTAGAAGATATAATAACTGTGGATGTCAGAGAAGATGCTGCCGGTGCTACACAACCTGTTATGACGATGCCAATGCCTCTGGTTCCTGCTGTGGAAATACTGCCTCTAACTCCTGCTGCTCCTCTGGAAACGCCAGCTATCGAAACGGTTACAACGACGGCTATGCCGCCGGCTGCCAGGCTGGCTATCAGAACGGCTATGAAGCCGGAATTGCAAACTGCATTATGCCTCTGAATGGAAACGGCTCCTCCACCGGATGCGGATGCAGCTCATAGCCCTTTGTCCAGGCGGCCGAGTCCTCCGGCATCCTTTCAGCTGCCAGGCAGAACCGCTGCAGGAATCTATCCTGCGGCGGCTTCCGCCGTCTCTGTGAGCCCAATCCTATTCATAAATTACTTACGTTCTGTTCAAATATTGTTTACAATTTCTCCAAATTCGGTACACAAACTCTGTCTATACTAATAACCATAGAAACCAAATACTTCTCGAGAGAGACAGTAATATTTTTTTCATAATAAGCCGGGCAGATATCTGTCCGGCTCCTCCTCTTTTACCGCTCTTTTTCTTGTTATGACCCTATTGTTTTCCGTCTTTTCTTTACTTTTTGTTAATCTTATCTCTTTTATTTTTATTCTATCTTAATTTTATCGTTATCTTATCTTTATTTTGTCCTGCCCTTTTGCTATAATAGCCATAAGATCCGCCTCAGGAGCGCTCTGTCTGGCAAATCAGTCATTTCAGGCGCCCTGTGGATATTAAAGTACAGAAGCTAAACTGTCGGAATGGAGTAACTGTTTTATGAAAATTATTATTATTGGCTGCGGAAAGGTTGGGCGCGCCCTGACAGAGCAGCTGGTTTCTGAAAACCATAACATCACTGTTATTGACACGAATCCCAAAAAGATTCAGACTATTACAGAGGATTTAGACGTAATGGGAATCAGCGGAAATGGAGCAGGCATCACAACTCTTTTGGAAGCTGGGATTGCGCAGGCTGACATTCTTATTTCTGTCACCGGTTCCGATGAACTGAATCTGCTCTGCTGTCTGATTGCCAGAAAGGCTGGACACTGCCAGACTGTCGCCAGAGTCAGAAATCCCATGTACAGCCAGGAGATTGATTTTATTAAAGCCCAAATGGGTGTTTCTATGATCATTAATCCGGAGCTGACTACTGCCCGGGAAATTGAAAAGCTGCTGCGCTTCCCTGCCGCCAGCAAAATCGACACATTTGCAAACGGCAGAATTTATCTCGTAAAGCTGAAGGTAGACAGCCAGGTTCCCCTTGACGGCGTTCCGGTTATGGAACTCCCCTCTCGATCCGGCAGCGACGTTCTCGTGTGCGCTGTGGAGCGGAATGATACGGTTTATATTCCCGATGGAAATTTCATCCTGCGCAAAGATGACGCTATTTCATTTGTAGCCTCAAAAGAGCAGGTACACCGCTTTTTTAAGCATTTTTCCCTTCCTGTCAAGCCAATACAATCTGTAATGATTGTCGGAGGCGGAACGATCGGCTATTACCTGGCTAAACAGCTTCTCAAAAACGGCGTCCGGGTAAGGATTGTGGAAAACAGCCTGGAGCGCTGCGAGGCCCTCAGCAGCCTGCTGCCAGGAGCGACCATTATCCATGGAGACGGCACGGACCGCCATCTTCTGATGGAAGAAGGGCTTGGACGGGCGGAGGCATTCGTCACCCTGACGAATCTGGATGAAGAAAATATTCTTCTGGCTCTCTTTGCCAAAAAAAATTCAAAAGCAAAGCTTATTTCCAAGGTCAATCGTCTGGCCTTTGACGATATCATTGAAGGTCTGGACATCGGCAGCGTCATCTATCCTAAATATTTGACAACAGACTACATTATCCAGCATGTCCGCAGTATGCGCCATTCTGCCGTCAATACGATTGAAACCCTGTATCGCCTGCTGGACAACCGGGTGGAAGCTCTGGAATTTTCTATTTTGGATACCTGCCCAGTGACTGATATCCCCCTTTCCGAGCTTAAAATACGGCCCGGCCACCTGATCTGCTGCATCCGCAGGGGGGAACAGGTGCTGATTCCAAGAGGCCACGATTCCATTCAGGTAGGCGATTCTGTCATTGTAGTCACGCTGGAGCGGGGACAGCAGAATATCCTGGATATTCTGGAACACTAGGGAGGTAGAGCTGTGAATTATGCAATGATCGCCTATGTAATCGGGTGGATTTTGAATTGTGAAGGCTTCCTGATGCTGCTTCCCTGCCTAACGGCTGTCATCTATCAGGAAACTGCCGGTTTTTCCTTTGCCGCAGCTATGGCGCTCTGCTTTCTGTTCGGCGTTCCCCTGACAGTGAGAAAGCCCAAAAACATGGTTTTTTACACAAAAGAGGGGTTTGTTTCTGTTTCTCTCAGCTGGATTGTGCTGAGCGTTATGGGTTCTCTCCCTTTCCTGTTCAGCGGATCCATCACAAATCCGGTGGAAGCTCTGTTTGAGACGGTTTCCGGGTTTACCACAACAGGAGCCAGCATTTTAAGCGATGTGGAAGCTCTGCCCCGCTGTATTTTATTTTGGAGAAGCTTTACGCACTGGATCGGAGGCATGGGCGTTCTTGTCTTTATTTTAAGCCTTCTGCCCCTGACAGGCGGCTACCATATGAATCTGATGAAGGCGGAAAGTCCAGGACCGTCTGTGGAAAAGCTGGTTCCGAAAATCCAGTCTACCGCTAAAATTTTATACTCCATTTATGTGGCTATGACAATCCTGGAGGTTTTACTCCTGCTGGCTGGAAATATGCCGCTCTTTGATGCGCTGACTATTACCTTTGGAACGGCGGGAACCGGCGGCTTTGGCATTAAAAATGACAGTATGGCCAGCTATTCGCCCTATCTGCAGAATGTAGTAACTGTATTTATGATTCTGTTTGGAATCAACTTTAATTTTTACTTTCTGCTTCTGATGCGGAAACCGAGAAAGGCCATGAAAAATGAGGAGGTGCGCTGCTACCTGGCTATTATTGCCATTACCATCTCTATCATTACCTTTAATATCCGGGGGCTGTATCCGTCTATCATGGAGGCGTTTCAGCAGGCGGCCTTCCAGGTAGGTTCTATCATTACTACTACCGGCTTCGCCACCACAGATTTTAACACCTGGCCCCAGGTTTCCCGGACGATTCTCGTCATGCTGATGTTTGTAGGCGCCTGCGCCGGAAGTACGGGAGGCGGAATTAAGGTATCCCGCTTCGTGATCCTTCTGAAAACGGTCAATAAAGAGCTCCACCTGTTTCTTCATCCCAAGGGAGTACGCAAGATATCTATGGATGGAAAGGTGGTTGAACATGAGGTGGTCCGATCCACCAATGTATTTATGACTGCCTATGTGCTTGTCTTCGCCTTTTCTATCCTGCTGGTAGGCTTTGACAACCATGATTTAATCACAAACTTTACTGCTGTGGCCGCTACGCTGAATAATATCGGCCCAGGCCTGGAATTAGTGGGACCGTCCCAAAACTTCGGCCTGTTTTCTGATCCTGCCAAATGTGTGCTGATTTTTGATATGCTGGCAGGAAGACTTGAACTGTTCCCGCTTCTTCTGCTCTTCGTAAAAGATACATGGAAGAGATTTTAGAAGCGCATAAAGCAAATAGAGGAGCAGCTTTCCCGGCTCCGCTTAAAGCCGCAGGAAAACTGCTCCTCTTCTCTTTATCAGGCCTTTGCCTCTTTTTCTTTTTTCTTAAGCTGGCTGCTCAGGTATTTTATAATATCCTTTCTCGTAACGATTCCGATAAAGTTTTTCTGATCGTCTAATACAGGAACAAAGTTCTGGTTCATGGCTTTATCCAGCAGATCCTCCATGTCGGAATCTGCAAACACCGGCTGATTGTCAAGTCTTCTGGGAACCTCTGTCACCTGGACCCGATCCAGCCCCTTAAATGTAAAGTCATACTTATTCTTAATGCCCCAAAGCAAATCTCCCTCTGTAATGGTTCCCACATACCGTCCCTGGCGGCTGATAATCGGCATGGCCGCATACTTATAGCTCTCCATCTTCTCGAGAGCCTCATCCAGAGTATCGTCCTCATAGATTAAAGCCACATCGCTTTTAGGCGTTAAGAAAAATAAAATATTCATTCTGTAATTCTCTCCTTCTTCCAGTTCTGCAGGACGCCTCCTGCATCAAAATATGCGCTAGTATCCCAGAGCCTCATTCACAAATACAATCTCCGCTTTCATGCCGCCGGTCGGGCGCTCTAAAATAACTGTGGCGCGGCAGATGCGGGCCTCGCTGCCGCAGTCAAAGCACCTGTCTCCTGTTTTGCTGCAGGGAGTATTGGTCTTGAGCCTTTTGGCGTTCAGCGGGGCGGCCACATTCCTGGCCCTGGACAGAGCGGAACTTAAGTCCTTTTCTATCTTATTCTTCCCCACCACAAAGTAAACCTTTTCAGGCCCGTACAGAGTCTGGGCGACACGGTTTCCCGTCCCGTCAATATTCACCAGTTCTCCTGTCTCCGACACGCCGTTGGCGCTTGTTATGTAGATCTGCGCCTCTCTGGCCTTTGCAAGCGTCTTTGCACCTGGCTCGTTCCAGTGCCAGATCACCTCATTTTCCTTTGAAAGAGCGTCGAAAAGGCCCATCTCCTGCAGGGTGACAGAACCGCCGAAGGCCACCTTCTGCCCTCTAATCTGAGCCTGCAGGTAAGTTGCCGCCTGTTCCCTGGTCTCGAAAAAGGAGGTCTCAAATTCGTGCCTTTCAAAATTTTTCTTAAGAACTTCCTGGTTCATCCTGTCGTTCACGTCCCTTCTTTTATCCTTCTATGATCTTAACTTTTTCCAGGTAAGATGTCAACTGTAAAACAAAAGAAGGAGAGAATTTTTCTGTAGGATTACAATACATGTGTTACAACTGAATATTTAAAAAGCAGAGACGCTGC
>ERZ773118.909-NODE-909-length-23498-cov-13.7161_pt1 | contig 23498 bp, 29 predicted proteins | sample MGYA00580562_ERZ773118 | MGnify/ENA primary metagenome ERZ773118 (study PRJEB29015, sample SAMEA2737878) | human gut metagenome | biome: human gut; feature: human-associated habitat; material: faeces | place: China | collected 2012 ... | reverse complement strand
ACGATTTTCAAGACTACAACAGGAACGAGAAACGAACTTATGAAGCCTTAGTTACTGGTGTATTCTGTGGCATATTTAACTTTTCTAAAAAAAGGCACAAGAAAATTTGCAAATTACAAACTGGAAAGCGAGAAGGGCAAGGTTTCCGCCGTGGACGACCAAGTGGCTCTTATGGAGAAGTCCTACGAGCTGGCGGCAAAGTACATGGGCGGTCAGAACGGTAGGAAGCCGGAACAAGCGGCAGAACCTGCCACTGTGCAGAAAGGAAAAAAGAACACGGCAATGCCTGTCAGAAAGGTGGAGCATCAAGTGGTTTCTTCGCTCTCACAGCCCATGAGCAACGCGGAGTTTGTCGCCGCCTTATCGCAGGAACGCAACAGAAGTTTCAACACGGCTGTCGGCACGGCGGAGATATCGGACCGGAACACCATCCCGGCGTGCGTGCATGGGGCGCAGAGTGTGACGGACGGGCAGACGGTAAGGCTGCGCCTGCTGGAGCCGATGGCTGTGGCGGGCAGGACAATCCCACGGGGTGCGGTGGTGGTCGGCACGGGCAAGATACAGGGTGAGCGGCTCGACATCGGGATCACCTCGCTGGAATACGACGGCACGATTATCCCCGTGGAGCTTGCGGTCTATGACACGGACGGACAGCCCGGCATCTTCATCCCGAACTCGATGGAGATGAACGCTGTCCGGGAAGTCGCCGCCAACATGGGCGGCTCACTCGGAAGCAGCATCAACATCTCCACCAATGCCGGGGCGCAGCTCGCCTCCGACTTGGGCAAGGGGCTGATACAAGGCACGAGCCAGTATATCGCCAAAAAGATGCGCACCGTCAAGGTGCATCTGAAAGCCGGGTATAGGGTCATGCTCTATCAGGAAAAGGACTGAAAATAACCATCAATCAAAAAAAATTACCACTAAAAATCCAAAAGTAATGAGAAAAGTAATCATCATGTTTGCCCTCGCTATGGGCATCGCAACTGCCAACGCGCAGGAGAATGTAACCGTTAAACAGAACAACGGAAGTAATGAACAGCCGACCTTGACGAAGGAGATCTGTCCGCAGAAGGAGGCGGACGGCGACCTGTATCACGGTCTGTCGCGTAAGCTGACCTTCGACCGCATGATACCGCCGCACGGTCTGGAAGTGACCTACGACAAGACCGTCCACGTCATTTTTCCGGCTGAGGTGCGTTACGTCGATTTAGGCTCGCCCGACCTGATTGCCGGGAAAGCCGACGGAGCGGAGAACGTCATCCGTGTGAAGGCTACCGTGAGGAATTTTCCCAACGAAACGAATATGTCCGTCATCACGGAAGACGGCAGTTTCTACACCTTCAACGTGAAGTACGCCGCCGAACCGCTGTTGCTCAACGTGGAGATGTGCGACTTCATCCATGACGGCAGCACGGTGAACCGCCCGAACAATGCGCAGGAAATCTATCTGAAAGAGCTGGGCAGCGAAAGCCCGATGCTGGTGCGACTTATCATGAAGTCAATCCACAAACAGAACAAGCGCGAGGTGAAGCATATCGGCTGTAAGCGTTTCGGCATCCAGTATCTTCTGAAAGGCATCTACACGCACAACGGATTGCTCTATTTCCACACGGAGATAAAAAACCAGAGCAACGTGCCTTTCGATGTGGACTACATCACTTGGAAAATCGTGGACAAGAAGGTGGCAAAGCGTACCGCCGTGCAGGAGCAGATTATTCTGCCGCTCCGTGCGCAGAACTATGCCACTCTCGTGCCGGGCAAAAAGAGCGAGCGCACAGTCTTCACGATGGCAAAGTTCACCATCCCCGATGACAAGTGCCTCGTGGTGGAGTTGAACGAGAAGAACGGTGGTCGTCACCAGTCCTTCGTGATTGAGAACGAGGATTTGGTACGAGCCAATACCATCAATGAACTTCAGGTGCGCTGACCATGAGAAAGTACATCGCAATAATCATCGCGTCGCTTGCCCTTTTTACGGGGCAGGCGCACGCCCAGCGATGTCTGCCGAAGATGCAGGGCATCGAGGTAAGGGCGGATATGGCGGACGGCTTCAATCCCAGCGGCAAGGACGGCGGGTACAGCTTCGGGGCGGCTCTCTCCACCTACACGAAGAGGGGGAACAAGTGGGTGTTCGGTGGCGAATACCTCCTGAAGAACAACCCCTACAAAGACACCAAGATACCCGTGGCGCAGTTCACGGCGGAGGGTGGCTATTACTTCAAGATACTGTCGGATGCACGAAAAATCGTGTTCGCCTATGCCGGGGCTTCGGCTCTTGCCGGATATGAATCGGTGAACTGGAGGAAGAAGGTGCTGCATGACGGTTCCACGCTGCACGACCGGGATGCCTTCATCTACGGCGGTGCGCTGACGCTCGATGTGGAGTGTTACGTGGCAGACCGTATCGCCCTGCTTGCCAACCTTCGTGAGCGTTGCCTGTGGGGTGGTGATACGCGGAAGTTCCACACGCAGTTCGGGGTCGGCATCAAGTTCATCATCAACTGACAAGGGCATGGAACGGACGGAGATAGACGCTATAAGACAGATACCGCTTGCGGATTTTCTCGCACGGTTGGGGCATGAGCCTGCCAGAAGGAGCGGTAACGAGCTGTGGTATATCGCCCCGTACAGGGGCGAGCGCACACCCTCTTTCCGTGTGAACGTGGCGAAACAGCTCTGGTATGACTTTGGCTTGGGCAAAGGCGGCGACATCTTCACGCTTGCCGGGGAGTTTCTGCAAAGCGATGACTTTAGGACGCAGGCGAAGTTCATAGCGGAAACCGCCAATATGACGGTGACCGGATGGGAAAAGCCCGTCTATTTCCCCAAGCCGATTGAACCCGTCTTTGAGGATGTGGAGGTCGCTCCGCTGTTTCGCTCACCGCTGACGGAGTATTTGGCGGAACGGTGCATACCTTACGCTGTCGCATCCCGCCACTGCTGCCGTCTGAACTACGGTGTGCGTGGGAAACGGTATTTTGCCGTCGGTTTCCCAAACTTGGTAGGTGGCTTTGAAATCCGGAGCCGCTATTTCAAGGGGTGCATACCGCCCAAAGATGTGTCTTTGGTGAAAGCAACGGACATCCCGGCTGGCGAGTGCTTCGTGTTCGAGGGCTTCATGGACTTCCTTTCTGCGGTGACGCTTGGCGTAACCGGTAACGCTGACTGCCTTGTGCTGAACTCCGTCGCCAACGTGGAGAAGGTGGCGGGATTGCTGGACGGCTACGGGCGCATCGGCTGTTTCCTCGACCGTGACGAAGCCGGACGGCGGACGCTTGCCGCACTTGAGGGGCGATACGGGGAGCGTGTCACCGACCGTTCCTCCCTCTATGACGGTTGCAAGGACTTGAACGAGTATTTGCAGCAGACAACGAAAAAATAGAAAAACAACTATCTAAAAATCGAAAAATAATGAACATACTGAACAACAGAAACAAGAGAACAAACATCTTCAAGGCGGTGGCGTTATGCCTGATAGCCGCCGTGTCATTCACCTTCGTGTCGTGCGACGACGACATGGACATTCAACAGTCCTATCCCTTCACGGTGGAGGTCATGCCCGTGCCGAACAAGGTGACGAAGGGGCAGACGGTGGAAATCCGCTGTGAACTGAAAAAGGAGGGCGACTTCGCTAACACGCTTTACACCATCCGCTATTTCCAGTTTGAGGGGGAAGGAAAGTTGAAAATGGATAACGGCATCACCTTCCTACCCAACGACCGCTACCTGCTGGAGAACGAAAAGTTCCGTCTGTACTATACGGCGGAGGGTGACGAGGCACATAATTTCATCGTGGTGGTGGAGGACAATTTCAAAAATTCCTATGAGGTGGAATTTGACTTCAACAATCGGAACATCAAGGATGAAGGCTTTACCGCCATTCCCATCGGAGGTTTCAAGCGTGTATGAAGATGATGCGTGTATTCATGACAATGCTCTGTTCGCTTCTGGCGGTCTGTTCCGTGTCAGCACGGACCAGCCGCCGAGAGGGAACGGACGGGCAGGCGGCAATCTACCGTCTGCCGCTTTTCGAGAGGGCGGTGCGCTGCACTAAATATTTTGAGGGCTGGCATTTGGAAAAGCACCACCCATACGTGGGTTGGGGGCACAAAATTTTGCCGGGCGAAAGGTATTCTGCACGCACCATGACGAAGCGACAGGCAGATGAACTTCTGCGGAAAGACCTGCGGAAGTTTTGCGCGATGTTCCGGCAGTTCGGGAAGGACAGTCTTTTGCTTGCCACGCTTGCCTACAATGTCGGACCATACCGGCTTTTGGGGAGCGGAAAGATACCCAAAAGCTCGCTGATCCGAAAGCTGGAAGCGGGCGACAGGAACATCTACCGGGAGTATATAGCCTTCTGCAATTACAAGGGGAAACGCCACGCCATGCTGCTCAAACGGAGAAAGGCGGAGTTTGCGTTGCTGTATATACTGTGACTGTAAACGAAAATCCGATGAAGCCGCCAACTTCATCGGATTTTCTGTTTTTCATACATTCGGGATTGTACCCGTGTCTATCACGTCACCATCCCTGCAAAGTTCGATGCTACTGGGTGTAAATCCCATGCTCCCGATTGCGATGTGACGGATATAGTCCGCATACTCCCTACCTTGAAAATTCTTTCCCGTAAGGTTTCTGAAAATCATCTTTATGCTTATGCCGTCGTTGCCGTGCAAGATGATTTTTCCGTCCTGCCTGATTGTTTCCATAATAAAAACTTGTTTTTGTGAATAATATCGCAGATTGGCACAGAGGTTTCTTTGCTACTTTCTTTATCCGCCATCATGCTCACCGAAAGAAAGTAGGGCGGCTCTCGCCGCCACCACTCAAAAGCGTGTGTAAAGCCCTGTCATCATCGTGAACATTTCTTCCAGCATATCAAAATAGATGCCCTCGTGTACGGCAATGTCCTTTTCCTTGCACTCGAACGTCTTTTTGCTGAATGTCCTGCGGTAGAACCGCATATTGTAGAGGTCTGCCCCCGCATCATAGATGATGTCAAGGCGGTTGGCACTTGTCTTGTTCCTTGTAAGGCTCATCCGTAAGCCGTTACCCATGTCTATGAAATCACGGCTTCCCGTCATGGCGGTAAATCTTCTTCCGCCTATCTGCTGTAATATCGTCTTTGCTATCATATCCTTTGTTCAAAATTCTCGCATCTCGGCAATAGGTGTCTGCCGTTGCAGCCACTCTTTCACACATTCCATATTGTATTCGCTTGTGATGACTGCCGTATGGCTGTCGGTGGCGGTGAAACGTGTGCTTTCGTAATCATCTATCCATCCTTTGAGGGTGTCCGTTCCCCACGCTCCGGCATCGTCAAAGATACCGTCCAATGCTGTGATAGGCTCGCTGAATCTGACTATCAGCGTCTGATAGGTCGTGTTCATCGGTTGCCCTCCTTTCCTGCTTTTGCGTCCAGCCACTTGTCCCTTGCGGTTCGGCACTCGTCCAAAGTGGGTTTGACACAAGCGAACAATTCTCCGTCCGTGTGGCGGTAATCGTACTGCACAAGCGTCCGCTTGCGTCTGCCGATACCCGATTGGAAACGCTCGTATTTCTCCGTTCCTGCTTCCGTGCAGGTGCTTATTCCGTTAATGGTCATTCGTGTTGCCATAATCGCTGTTTTTAGATGGTTAAAAATGCACTGACAGAACTCTGTTCTTCATCACCATTTCGGGGTTGCTCGTGTAGCGTTGGTGCAGGTAGAAATGGTGTGAACCGAAGCCGTAAAGAAAAAACTTGTCAAGTTCGTGCTTCTCGGCAAACTCCTTCACACTTTTTCTCAATCCCTCCTCACTCGTTGTGAGAGTGAGGAGATTTACAAATTCAATGAACATCGTGGGGATTGCATCATCCCACACACAAATCATACTTTCAATTCTTACTTCCATATCAATGTTGTTTTAGGGTTTATGCTATGCCGCTTTCATCCGCTCACGGATAAGGTTGGCGTTCTTGTTCACAAGGTCTATGATGCGCTCGTGGTATTCGGTGTCTTGGTTGTACTTGCCGTGGCACTGCACCACTTGGAGGGTTCGCAAGTCCACCTCTACGGTTTCAATTATCTCACCGCCAATCCTTGCCGAGAGTATGAGGGTGTCGGCTTTCTTGTAGTATTCGCTGCCGAACACGCAGATGTTCTGTGCCTTGCCCTCGCTGTAATACTCGTCTATGCTTTCAAGCACCTTGACGATTATTTCCTCGTCAGTGATTACCAATCCGAAGAATTTGGATTTGTTGGCAATGAAATCCTCCGCATCTTTTTCCCTTTGCAGTTGCCGCTGTTGTTCACGCTCACGCCTTTCAATCTCCCAACGGCGGCGTTGTTCGGCTCGTTCCTTCTCGTGTATGGCTTCAATCTTTCGGGTTGCGTTGTCGTGTGCCGCCATGAAATCTTCGGGGCAGATGTTCTTCGGGTTGCGGAGGTCTTGACCGAGTTTGTTGAGCATACGCAGATAGTCGCACCACATGGAGAAGTTGTCTATCCGATATTTGTGACGCTTGGCAATCAGATATGATGTCCAGCATTCATCGGCAGTACGGGCATTGAAAAGAAAGTGTTTCATGACCTCAATCTCACCGCCTTTCATAAGGGTTTCAATTCTTGGGTCTGAAAGCAAGGCTTTGAAAAGACGCACGGGGGAAATGCCGTGGAAATCGCCCTTGAAGCCGTTACGTCTGAGTTGGGGTAATACCCTCATCTTGGGATATGCACAGCTTCTTGCCACAACATCATCGTATAGGCTGTTGTGCGGTCTTATCTCCATCGCGCTGCACAATGCCCATACATCGCAGTAATAGAATGTGAAGCCACGGAGCAACGCCATGTCTGTAACCTTGCCGTCGGGTGAAATCCAACGCTGCACGACCTCGTGGCAGTAGAAACGCATCGGTTCGCCTTTCCTGCTCTCGCATCTGACCTGTGCCACGCGGATTACCTGATACCCTTTGCAGGTGGTTATCACGCTGAAATACTGCGTTTCCTTGTAGATGCGTCTGCGTGTGTCCTGCACTTTGAGTTCGGCATGGCATTTGGGGCAGGTGCAGCCTTCAAGTGTGTCACATAGTCCGCTGTCGCTGTGCCACTCGTGACCGCAGTCGGAGCAGGTGATGTTCCCTTTCTTGGTGCGGTAGCCGATATGCTCAACGCAGTGGCGGTATGCCCAATCTATTTGTGTCGTTGATATGGGGCGAAGGTTGGCTGAAAGTCTTGCCACCTCTTTCTGTATCTTGGTCTTCGGTTTCATAAGCCTAAATCAAATAATGAGGGTTGGGGTTGGGTTACTTTTCTCGCTGGCGGTCTGTTGCGGTTCTGCAACTTGCGGAGTTCCTCCTCTTGGTATCTGCGAGCTGCGTTCTGACGTGCCTCCGCCTTTTCCTCTTCCGTGAGTTCCACAACATGGTTCACCACCACTTGGCAGTTCATAGGTTTGCCCACCTCTATCTCGTTTTCCTCATAGTAGTGGATGGCTTGCCCGAATATCTCTCCGTCCGTGAAGCCGCTGCAACCGCTTTTCTGCACATGGTTCAGAATGTGGGTCACGCACTCGTCTATGTTTTTGGCAGGGTTGCGGTACTTCTTCGCAAAGAGCGTATCTTCCTCCGCCCGCTGTTCCAGATACATTTGTATCGTTCTTTTGAAATGGTCTGTTCCTTTCATATCGCTGTCGTTTTTAGATTGTCTGTTTAAGTATCTCTCTCCAATAGGTAGGCTCTACCTCGCTGAGAAGGAAGTCCATGAAGTCCCTCCGTGCGTCCTTGTTCAGTTCGTGGTACAATCTTCGGAAAGTGCTAAAATTACCGTTGATGTACGTTTCCACCATATACACGAAGATGTTGTCCACCTCGTAATATCTGCACTGCTGCGCTACCGTCTTGCTGTTTCTCTTTGCCATGTCGGTAAGGGTTAAAGGGTGAATAACCAAAGGATGAAGCCGAAGTAGGCAATGGTGGAAAGGATAGCCACGATTACACCTATCGCCACTCGGAACACTCCGTTTACAATCTCTCTGATGATGCCCCAAAGGATGCCGAACACCCCGAAGGCGGTGCGCATCATCAAGCCGCATATCGCCAACCCGATGTATTGCGCCGTTTGTCTGAAATTTGCCGTTGCTGTCATATCTTCGCTGTTTTTGATTTTTTTGTTATTTATGCGGATTCAAGAGCTGAGGGAGTTGAGTTTCAAACTATCTTATCTGCCTCTCGTTTATCCGACATTTTTTTTATGCGTCTTTCTGTCGCATCGGTCGTTTTCGTTTCGGGTGCTTGAAAAGGTAGGGATTAGGGAATGCAAGGTTTTTTGGGGAAATACTACCCGAAGGGCTGGAGATTTCCGCAGAAAACAGGAGGCTTGACCTTGCTTTCCCGTCCAATCCCGGAATTACCTTTGCGCCCAGAACGAAAATGACTGACTGATGCGGCTCACTGAAAGGCGTAAAATGGAGGTAAACGAAAACAGAGGCAGATTGGGTAGAAAAAACTTTAGGGGAAAATCCGTAAAAAGAGGAAACCGTCTGAAAGAAAAAGACATCACCGGAAGCGTGAAAAGGGCAAACCACGACAAAGGAAGTATGATTGTTTCCGTTCCGACGGAACTTGTCCAGCCGGGCGGCAACAATCATTCTTCTCGGTTTGTCCGGCTGTGTGTGACCGCCTGTTTCATTCATGAGGCAGGCTGACACACTCTGCATTCACTTTCCGCTTCCGGCAAAAGGGACAGCAAAAAAAGAAAAATCATCTGAAACCCCGTAAAAGCACCTCTTGGCATAGACACAAAAGAAAGGGGCATTGCTTCATCAGTCTAAACATCGTTTAGGCGTGAGGCAATGCCCTTTTCTCCGGCTATGCGATAGTCGGCACACGTTTGTTCAAAACTCGTTTTGGGCAATGGTGTTCCGACGAACAAAACCGCTTTTACGGAAAAATCTTATGAATGAGGGGATAAAAAAGCGGGAGTTTATATCAAAATCTCGAATTAAATAGCTACTTTTGCATACGAAGAGTTCTTTGAAGGTTACGCAACGCGCAGAAGGATAATGCAGTAGATAACTAACTAAATCGTAACCTATTACTATCAAGAGCGATTAACCTACGCTCATTTCCAATAAATTACACTCTTTTCGTAACTTCAATATACAAAAGTACGAATAAAAAGTGATAAACAGAAAAATGTAGCAAAGTTATTGGCAGATAGGCGTTTTAGGAAGATGGCTTGAAAAAATGAAAGACAGAAAAGGCAATGAAAAAGCCAATATGAGGATACTCTATGAAATTATAAAGGTTATATAAATCTTCAATATCTCATAAAAGATTATCCTGAGAAATATATGCCTTTGGATTTTGAAGCAATCAAGAATTCTAAAGACAGATTTGTTATAGTAACCAGTATGTATTACCGGTGAATCTGAGTGTTTTGAAGAACGGACAAATAAAGAACGCCTATTGGATATATGTCAGGCATCCTGTTCACTCACCATTTTATGTCCTGAAAAATATATAGACGGTATCCCTATGTTGGATGGAGGTGTATGCGATTCTATACCAGTATGTCGTGCTAGGGAAGATGGCTTTTTAAACAATGTGGTAATTCTTACAAAGCCCAAAGAATACAGGAAGCCAAACAAGAAATTCTATTTGCCGAAGTTCCTTCTACATAAGTACCCCAAACTGAGACACCAGCTGGTGATGCGTTATATCGGCTATAATGAAATATTGGATTATATCGATGAACTGGAAAACAAAGGATATGTTTATGTTATTCGTCATAAAGGCGACATGAGAGTGACAAGAACTACAACAAACTATCATTTGCTAAAAGAACTTTATGACGAGTGTAGAATGGAGGGAGAGAAATTAATACGTGATATGGAACTTATTTCTCAAATTTCCTTTGCAGCAATTTTCAGGTATTTGCAGGAATTTTCATGAGGTGTCCAACATGTCAACGGGCGCATATTTATCACTTTTGCAGTTTTTGCATGAGATGCCATATATGTCATTTTCCCATTGCCATTTGGTCGCAAAATTTAGGGACAGGAACGATATTTGAGCCAAATTTACCCTTTAAAACTGGTTGTAACAAGTTTCAAATGGAAAGTGTTAAAAAGAAAAAAGAGGCCATCTCAAATTTATTTTGAGACAGCCACCTCTCTTTCTTCTGATATCGGTTTGTTGGACTTGGCTGGATTTTATTGGAATATCTTCTATAACGTATCCTTATTAAGTTTCATATGATAAAGCAAAGTATGCAAACTAACGTTGAATCCGAGTCTTTGCTAACACCTGTTTTTTGCTGATTTCTTTATATGAGACTTCTTTCTGCTGAGCTGATTTATAATATCCGGACTTAAAGTGAGGATTGCACTTTTTTAAAAAAAGTCAATCAGTGTGCTGTTAATCCCTTATTCCTCCATACTCTCATATTCCTCGAATATCCTCTCCATAGTATCGGACATATCAAGTGCGTTGATTACATATTCTCCCGTATCGTTGTCTGTAGCCATCAGTGAAATGATTTTTCCTTCATTTACACGATATACGGCAATGTCGTCCTTCTCCAGGAAAGGGTAGTTTTCCCTTGCCTTTTCAAAATATCCGGCACGCAGCAGTACATTCAGATGATTGACTATATAAGGGCTGTGGGTCGATACCATCAGTCCTAGTTTGCGGTCTTTTTTGTTTTTATGGAATACCTCTTCTACTAGGTTGCTCATAAAGGCTCTTTGATCTTCCGGAGCAAGACTAAGTTCGACTTCTTCTATATGGATATGGACATACTTTCCCAATTTGTTCCGGTTGATTCCCGGAGTGAATTTTGTAAGCAGGTCCTGTTTGTACAGATAGTTCAATACAGAACGTTGGAAAGCGTCCTTGAATGAGAACTCTTGGGCGAAGTAATGAACAATTGCAACCAATGGAGCTGATGTCTGGATACCGGAAGATGCGTATCTCAGTTCTATCGGTACAGCATCATTCTGCAAAGATTCAATGGTAAATAGTTTAGGTCTGTTGCCTGATTTACGGACTTTCATTTTCAGATTCAGATACTCCAGCTTCTGTTCTTTAATGACATCCGTAGCATCATTGAAGTCATTGAAGGTTTCGTGAAAGAAGAAGCCCAGGTTTTCTCCCTTTACTGAGACTGCTTTGGATGCCCATATAGGAATCAGGCTTCTCATTCCGGAAACATAAGCTTCTTTGAAGAATATCAAGTCCTTGTCCGGTATGTTAATGTCAGACTGCAGACCTCTGTTGGTATATTTCAGGGTATATTTGTTCCCATTAATTTCCACGGTGTAATATATTTCGGTCTGTGCTGTTATCATTCCCTTCAGTCCATCATGTAGCAGTGAGTTGAAACGGAGCTTGAATGGAGAACGGGTGATTTTCGCATTTTTCAAATACGAACGGATATTTACCATTTTGTAGATGTAACGCATAAGTACTATTACTTTCATAATTATACTCTTACCACCGGCTGACTTGCCTATGAATACGGTCAATGGCTTGATATCATCTATTTCCACTTCTTTCAATGGACCAAAATTCTTTATGATTATAGATTCTTTCATGATAATCTTGTTCTTTTCTATCTGACAAATATAACGCTAATTAATGGTTAACAGATGCTTATATTGTATTTTTATCTTGCTAAATGCTTTGTCTGTTGTTTTACACGGCTGCAATCATTATAAGACATTACCTGTTTTCTTGTATTTTAGTGGGTAATGTTTAAATTTGTAACCGAAATATATTGATTATGTTTAAATTCTCTGAATCTACAAAACGGAAACTGGGTAATGCTATAGTGTATATAGCATATCATACATCAGGTCTTTGTAGGAACAAACTATTGAAACTTCTGTATCTGATGGAGGAACATATGGCTCTGAAATATCATGTTCCATTCATCGGCATGCCATATGAGGTGTGGCAGGCAGGTCCTGTGGCAAAGGATGTCTTTATTGACCTTTCAGACGTACCCTATATTTTGAAAGGCTTTGTCAGGACAGAGTTCAGGGACGGTGGAATTTTTATTGAGGCTATAGCCGATTTTGATGACAGTGAGTTCTCTAAGTGTGAAATAGAGATAATGGACTATGTTCTGGTCAGATATGGTAATATGACAGCATCAGATCTGTTTTTAGAAACCTGTAAGAAGGATAGCCTGTGGTATCGGGCAGCTGTCCGTACCGGGTTACTGGAAACATTCAACAGGCAGGAATGCAATAACTCCGACCTGCAGATTAACTTTGCAGAGGTAATGTCCGATAGTTCGGCAGAGGTGTATTGCGAGAGCTTGAATATACGGCAGACTGCAAATCTTTTAAATGTAGAATTTTATGTTTGAAGGTGTGCCTGTTTCTAGGGGCGTATGGTACGATTTAAATGAGATAACGAATTGTTATTGGCAAGTGGAAGTTAGTTGTTAAATTTTGGTGAAAATTCATTATTCGTAGAGAAAAAGACTGGCTCTATCTTACTATAAGCAATCCATAGATGTGACTCCTTCCTTAGTGAAACCGATAAATGATGGAATATCTACTAATTCGACTTCAGCAATTGTGGCCTTCAGTTTTTCAAGCGTACCGGTAATTTTAAGATAAAGCGTTTCTTACAATTTGTTTTTCGCGGATATAATCTATCATTTCCTTATTAGCTTTCCCGGCCCTTGCAATATCTATGATGGTAATCAGATTCTTTTGAGGATTATCCTTAATACGTGCCCTTGCTTCTTTCCATGCCAAGTCGTGTGACAGGTCTGACAGGTCATAAGGATCTGTATCCTTATATTTGGTAATGGCAGCATCCAGACAACGCTTGTCTGAGCCTGAAATGTAGTTCATATCAGGTTTGGCAGAAGCATAAATTTTCTGTTCATGCACTTCTATTCCGGCAAGGAAATCATTAAAGCTTTCTTCTGTTGGCTTTTCTTTTACAGCCTGTAGGACCCTATAAATATAAGTCGGCGCCGGACCATACTTCAATGCCATAAAAGAGTCTTCTATAAGTACCTTTCCATATTTGACAAGATAATCCTGTTGTGCAAAATAAAGAATTCTAAAAAGCTTTGCACATTCAACTCCTTTGGGGAAACTCTGCATAATATAGAGTAATACTGTCTTTATTTTTGTAATCTGTATAAAAGTTTTCATTTTTATCTATTATAACCGATGTATACTCCCAAATATAATCATTTATTTAAAAACAATAATCTTTGGTTATAGTTTTTATGATTGTAATACCTCCTAATAAGTCTATCCTTCCTGTTTTAACTTGTCGTACTTCCTGCCGGTAGTTTCTTTCTGTGAAGTTCGGATAAGAAATATTCTAATTCTTATAATATCGTGTTTTCAATAAAATATTAATTTTGCAAAAACGAGGAAAATCAGTGTTTTGTCCTCTTTCTCCCGTATCTGATCTTTCTGCGTGATAAATAATTATTTTACTATTCAACCTACCGGAAATAACAAATCGTATTCAAATAGAATTATGACTTGATATTTTACCGAATAAAGATTAGATTTGTATGGTACTTGACACAATGACACTGGAGGAGCTTATAAGAGAAATCAAGACAGATTTTAGTGAAGTAAAAGGACGATGGAAGAACTACGTACGGAAATTCAGGAAAACAGCTCAAAAAAGGACAATGTTCCCGTGGTTGTGGGAAGCGAATATCAAGACACGAAGATTCAACGAATGGTACATTTCTTTTTATGCAGAGTCGAAAAAAGAGGTTGGTATTTTGAATCCCACATTCACAATGTTATTCAAGTATAAAGGACAATTATTGGTAGGTGCAGTAACAAACGACGTGGTTCTTATTTTTACTGGGCATTTTTTTGACAGATACAAAGAAAGGTTCTTTAAAATACATAAGGACAGCCGTCCGGTTACAAATCGGGAAATAATGAAGGTGTTCTTCCTGTTCAACAGTAACTATTGTTTTTACAGCAAAGAAAAAGAGGAGAATGTAAGAGGTTACTGCTATGACGGAATGCTGTTAGGTGACTGGATTGGAGAAGAAGGTGGTTTCGTGAAAACATTCATATCAAGACAGGAGATGAAGATGAATCAGTTTGTTGAATATTTTGAATTTTTTTAAGATGTGGATTATAGAAGATATGTTCAAATCCAGGAAAGGTTTTGAACTGAAGAATTCACTCACTGAATACATACCGGATACATATTTTGAATATGGAGAGTGGGACAAGTTCCTGTTTGAGCGTGATAATCTGAGACTGATAAAGGCAGCGGAGGAAAGCCAGGAGATATACATGAAGAACCGGGAGGAATATAGAAGATGTTTTCAGCTGATAGACGCAGTCAATATCAATATGTTTGAAAAGAGAAAACATATTTAGGTATATTATAATAAAAAAATATTCAGAATTGTAGCATATTGGGGAATACCTAATTTTGCTCGGACTATTAATTTCTTAAATAGCTGCATAAAATATAGTATCTAATGATGCATAATGGCTGTGAGGTTAAAGATGTTATGCAAATTCCTCGGGACTTGTTTTATTATTAGTGTCTGATAAATATATTTGATGGGATGATTATAAATATTGTTTTTATGTACAAGTCCTTTCTCTAAATTGAGATTGCTTTATAATTGTGTATATATCAATAAGCTATAAGGTAATCGAAAAGTTTTATTGGACAGCAATAGTTTTATTTATATAAAATTAGTATCTTCGTTATGTAGGGTAAAGAGAGTATTCCTTATAAACCTTCTTCTTCAGGTGTACTTGATATCCTATGCCCTCTTTTAAAAGAGGGCTTTTTTATTTGATAGTATTATCTTAAGATTGGTGATATATGCTTATAAGAACATCTAAGCCATATCTTATTAGAGTTTATATCTAATAGTTGATTAAAGCTATCTTTGGAATATCTTTGAAGTATAAAAAGCTTGTTGCAATATTCTTCACACCCATAGACCGGTGCTTGCAGCACCGGATTAACTCCGGATTAACTTCAGTTGAGTTTGAAACTTTAATGATTACATTTAAGGGACATTTACTGAATGTCTCTTTTTAAACTTGGAACCGTAGATCTGACTTATGTAAAAGTAAAAATAAATATTTCAATAGAATATTATTTGTTTCTATAATAGAATATCATCTGTTGTAATTTTTGACCCGAATATTTTTAATGTATATATTTGTTTATCAGCGTTATAAAATTTGAATATATTCGAGGCTGAGAAATAAAAAAATATTATTCAGACATCAAATATTTATGATTTTGACGGATTTTATAGAGAAAATCTCAAAAATACATCGGGGGACATAATTTTGTCCCCCGATGCCACTATAGAGGACAAACTGGGGACAAAAATGAGGAAAACATATGCTAAAAAGAGAAAATATGGTTCTCAAAACAGCTTATTTTCCATCTATATAAGTCATTTTCTATCAGAAAATTATAGGTTTTGACTGTATAACTATCTGATAATCAGATAGTTAGCTATTTGCCGATGCAAAAGTTTTGAAATATATTTTGCAATGTTTCTTCCGAGGTTATACCTCCTTCTGCAACAATCTCACTTAGTTCGTGGATACATTGTCTTAAATCCTCACTTACCAAATCTCCTGATAATTCCAATTGCAATCCTTCCTGTACTCTATGAATAGAATCCAATGCTCGTGTTAATGCTTCGTAATGGCGTACATTTGTAATGATAATATCGTTTTGGTTGACTTCCGGTAAGGCAGCTGCCTGTACTAACTTCTTTTCCAGAATCGTTATATTTTCCCTTTTCTTTGCTGAGATAAATAGTTTTTCCACTTTCATGTCAGCAAATATGGCTGACAACTCTTCTTTTTGTGTTGCTAGTAACAGATCTGACTTATTAAATAAAATAATCATCTTTTTCCCTTCGCAGTGTGGAAGAATGTCGGCTTTTAATTCTTCGAACCGCCTTTGGGCATCTGTAGAGTCTATCATCCATAAAATGACATATGCTTGGTCCATCTTTTGGAAAGTACGTTCTATCCCTAGATTTTCTATTGCATCGTTCGTTTGGCGGATTCCAGCTGTATCAATAAATCGGAATGTGACACCTTGTAAATTGATCGTATCCTCTATTACGTCACGGGTCGTTCCATGGATATCACTGACAATGGCTTTTTCTTCATTCAGCAACGCATTCAGTAAGGTAGATTTTCCGGCATTCGTTTCTCCGATAATTGCTACAGGAATGCCATTCTTGATTGCGTTTCCTACACTGAAAGAATGAGCTAGCCGGGCAATAACTTGTTCGATATGGGTAGCTAGACTGCTCAGTTCGTCACGATTGGCGAATTCTAGTTCTTCATGATCACTGAAATCCAGTTCTAATTCCATTAACGAAGTGAAATGAAGTAATTGGTTACGCAGGTTAGAAAGTTCTTTACTGAATCCTCCGCGCATCTGGCTCATGGCTAGGCGATGGGTGGAGGCAGACGATGAGGCTATCAGATCGGCAACAGCTTCGGCTTGGCTCAAGTCCATTTTTCCGTTTAGAAAAGCACGTTGGGTGTATTCACCTGGTAGAGCGGCACGACATCCATTATAGATCAGGAGTTGTATAACTTGCTGCAGGATATAAGATGAACCGTGACACATGATTTCCGTACTGTCTTCACCGGTATAAGAATGGGGGGCGCGGAACAAGGAAATTAAAACTTCGTCAATTACTTCTTCTGCAGAAGAAGTAATTGACGAAGTTTTTTGTAACGTTTCACTTTTTTCTTGCGGAATTTCACTCGTTTGTTGGAAAAATGTATTATTAATTTTTCGCTTTGGGGAACAAATCTTTCCAAAAGTAAGAGTATATGGTGCTCGTTCTGTCAGTGGCTTGCCTGTGGCGGGTGTAAATATGCGTGACGTTATTTCAATCGCTTTTGGGCCAGATACACGAATTATTCCGATGGCTCCTCCCTGGGCGGTGGCAATGGCACAGATTGTATCTTGGTTTATCATTTTCATTTGGTTAATAATATAATGTTTTAGCTACAATGGCTGTTACTTCTTCTAAATAACGGCGGTCTGTTTCATTAAAAAAGTTTAATAGATTACTGTCAATATCCAATACTCCCTTTACTTGTCCATTAGCAAGAATAGGAACAACAATTTCGGAGCGGGAAAGAGAACTGCAGGCTATATGTCCGGGGAATTGTTCTACATTGGGCACTATCAAGGTTCGAGCTTCTGCCCATGAGGTTCCACATACTCCCTTTCCTTTATGGATGCGATAACAGGCGGTGCTTCCCTGAAAAGGTCCTAAAATAAGTTGGTTGTCTTTAACCAGATAGAAACCTACCCAAAAAAAGCCGAAGGCTTCCCGAAGAGCAGCAGCAGTATTGGCCAAAACACTTATTTCTTCTTTTTCATCTGATATTAAAAGTTCAAACTGAGGGAGGAAAAGACGGTAACGTTCTACTTTATTACTAGTTGTTTGTTTGAAACTGGTTTCCATATTTTTATTTGTTTTATGAGGGGACATCTTGTTGTTTTTTTACAAAAAATGGTCTTCTATGAAGCGATGTCCCCTGTTAGGTAAAAAGAGTTGGCTTATTCTGTAAAAAATCTGTTTATGCCAATCTTCTTCTGGATAATAATAAGAATAAGTCTTGATAGATGATCCGGTGAATCTTATCCATATTATATAGACAACTAAATTGGGAATTATATTCTTTCCAAGACTTTTTCTATCAAACCATCAATAGAGTTTTTATAGCTGGTATTGGCTTCCTTTATTAGTCGGTTGGCAATCACCATACATACAGTCATGGCTTTGTGTCCCATCAGGCGTGCTAATCCGGCAAGGGCGGAACTTTCCATTTCAAAGTTAGTGATGCGATAGTCATTGTATTCAAATTTCTCAATCTTTTCATTCTGTTTAGGATCGGCCAATGGGATACGGAGTTCTCGTCCTTGCGGACCAAAGAAACCTCCTGCGGCGATAGTTACGCCACGGACCATATCATTTTGCGCAATGCGGTCTATTAATTCCCGGTCGGCATCAATAACGTATGGGTGGGCGATGCATACATTACCTTCCCACCCCATGTAATCTATAAAAGCTTGTTCTAATTTCAGATCGCAAACCTCATTGCGTCCGGCGTAGAAATTAAGCAGTCCGTCAAAACCGATAGACTTTTCAGAACAAATATAGGTACCAACAGGAGTATAAGGCTGTAATCCGCCACATGTACCGATACGTACTAATTCCAATTGGCGCAAGTGGTCTTTTTCATAACGGGTATTGAAATCAATATTGGCCAAAGCATCTAATTCATTCATCACAATGTCTATATTGTCACAACCTATACCGGTGGAAACTACGGTGAGACGTTTTCCTTTATAAGTACCGGTAATGGTCTTGAACTCACGGCTTTCTATTTCACATTCTTTAGTATCGAAATGAGAAGCTACTAATGCTACACGCCCGGGGTCACCTACTAGAATTATTTTATTTGCCAACTGTTCAGGTTTGATATGAAGGTGGAAGATAGAGCCGTCGGGATTGATAATCAACTCAGATTCTGCATAATATTTTTTCATAATCTTTATTTTTGTGGTTAATGGCCAGTATAATTAATGTTATATTTCTTGTCTTTTTAATGAGTATGCAAACAGATTATTTCCTGGATGTAGATGTTACGGATTTATAAACTTTCATTGATATTAGCATTATCAAGAGAAAAACAGTTCCATTCGCATCCAAGAAAAATATATTAATCGTTGAATACTAGTTTTATTTACTTAATGGCTCATTACCGAAAGTTGTTTCGGGTTTTGCAATATTTTCACGCATGGAGGTATCTGCTTGTATATTCTTCATGCGGTAATAGTCCATAATACCTAGGTTGCCACTACGGAATGCTTCCGCCATGGCCTTGGGTACTTCGGCCTCTGCCTGAATTACATTCGCGCGTGCCTCTTCTGCTTTGGCTTTCATTTCCTGTTCCAAGGCGACGGCCATTGCACGGCGTTCTTCTGCTTTGGCTTGTGCAATATTCTTGTCGGCATTGGCCTGGTCTATTTGTAAAGCAGCTCCAATATTTCTGCCTATATCAATATCAGCTATATCAATAGACAGGATTTCGAAAGCCGTACCGGCATCTAAGCCCTTGCGGAGTACTAATTTAGAGATAGAATCAGGATTTTCCAATACGGATTTGTGATTTTCGGACGATCCGATAGAGGACACGATACCTTCACCAACACGTGCTAGAATCGTGTCTTCTCCGGCACCTCCTACTAATTGGCGGATATTGGCGCGTACGGTGACACGAGCTTTAGCTATAAGCTGTATGCCGTCTTTGGCTACAGCGGTAACGGGAGGGGTGTCAATAACCTTAGGGTTCACTGACATTTGCACGGCTTCGAATACGTCACGACCGGCTAGGTCAATACCAGTTGCCATTTGGAAAGACAGTTCGATATTGGCTTTGGACGCGGATACTAGTGCGTGCACTACTTTTTCCACATGCCCGCCTGCCATATAATGAGCTTCCAATTCATCTCGGGTTATGTTGCTTAAGCCGGCTTTGTGTGCTTCAATCATTGCCGGGACAATGACATAAGGAGGGACATTACGGATGCGCATTAAGAATAATTGCACCAATGAGATGCGTACCCCCGAAACTTTGGCAGACAGCCAGAGGAAAAATGGCACATAATGAAAGAATAGTACCACGAAAATAATTCCACCTCCTATAAGGATGAAAGGAAGATAGTTGGGTTCGATCATAATAATCAGTTGTTTAAAAGTAAATATTTATATTTGAACAGCTCAATATCAAGTTTTTGCTGTTTTCACTATTGTCTAAAATATGCTTGAATGAGAATGTCAATCAAGAAACCTGATAAATTCGTATTTGTAAGTCATTTCCCTATCATTGGTTGAATTTGCGTACAATCACCGTTCCTTCAACCATTCTTTCTACATAAATGGGAGTATTCTCATCAATCAAACCATCGGCAGAGCGCACTTCGATGATGTGTCCGTTAAAGTTTGCATTGCCTATCAGTGCAAGGCGGGTTATTGCTATGCCTTTGTCTCCGATGCGGATATGGGTTCCTTTTAGGGGATCGATTTTATAATCCAGTGTTTTCTTCAAAGAAAGCTTGTCCATGGTTTTTGAGTGCATAAACCAAACGATAATGGCTATGCAACTTAGGACGGATGCTATCAAAGTAATGAATCCTGCTATCGGTCCTAATGTGTCGAAAGCGTAATAGTTGGCATATAGCAGGCAGATGGCTGATGCTATTCCGGCTATACTGATGCCGGGAATAAGGAAAACCTCTACAATAAAGAGAAGTAGTCCTGCCAAGATGAGCGATACGATAATAAATACTTCCATAAATATCTTTGTATTAGTGTTTCAACTTCTTTATTTCTTCGTTGCGGACACTGATATCCAGTTGGGCCATTTCTTTCAGAAGTTGTTCAGTACGTTTTTCCAATTCCAAAATGGCGGGTGTCAGATTCTTCTTTCGTGCACTGTTCCCTTGGGCATATTGTTCGCGCTTGTCATCCAGATTTTTCTTCAGGTTGTCATAATCCTTCTGCTTTTGTATTCTTTGCTGGTAAAGTTTGCGTGCTTCGGCAGAGCGGAAGTCGTTCAATGTGTGGTAAACGGCAGAATCATCTATTATCAAGGTGAAGTCTTTTTGTTGTTCTCCGGATTCTTTGGCATACATTATGGCTGCCAGGCGTTGCTTGCCGGTTCGTACTTTCTCTTCATCTTTCCAAGTAGTACGGATAGAGCGCAGGCTGGCTGCATTTATGATGATCTGTTCGTCTGTACTTTCATAATTGTATACTTCTTTTGAAGAGTTCGGTACAAACACATAGATACAGACTTTGTTATCAGGCTGATAGCGGTCTGAAGCAAACCAGCCGATATTGTTGAATTCATCAATGGCATACATATAGTCATTGGCGGGAGAGTTAAATGGCATTCCTATATTATCGGGACGAAGATAATTGCTATTTTCCGAATCATAGCGAGTTACAAAAATATCGTATCCTCCCAAAGAGCCTTCTCCATCCGATGCATAATACAAGGTAATGCCATCTGACATTAAGAAGGGATAGTTTACATTTCCCTGTTCATTAAGGGACGTGAGGGGTTCGGGCTCGCTCCAGCCGTCCAACAGACGGATACGGGAGTACAGTTGCATCTTGCCGTCTGTGCTTTGGTTTCCGTAGAGTACTTTATTGCCCATTTCGGTCTGATAGACAGTCCCGGATATGGCAGGATCGTGATAGAGTGCCCCCGATTCTCTACTGATTTTATATGCTTTTAGAAAATCATTTTTATCGACTACAAAGCTGTCTATTACAGTAATGTTTTCCACTCCTTTTATCATACGGGCTGCTTGCTTTATTTGTTCCAGCTCTGCTTCAGCCATTTCGGTAGGGCGTTTTTTCTTTTCCAACCATTCTATGTGTTGTTCGTAGTTATCTACGGCATCGTCAAACCGATAGATGTCATAATATAGTTTTCCTAAGTAGCGGTATGCGTCAATGACTTTGCGGGCGGCGCTTTTTTCAAGGTAGGGCTGTGCTTCTTTTTTTTCTCCTGTTTCATAACAACATGCGCCATACCAATAATTATAATTGGCATTAGAAGGGGCTTGCTTTACCAGCTTTTGGAAAGCAGGTTTGGCTTGTTCAAATTCTCCGTTCAGGAAAAGTTGTTTGGCTTGCGCCAAGCTTTGTGCCGCAGCGTTGCCTGCGCAGCATAAAGTAAATAAACCAATGATATATTTTTTGTACATAGTTAGTTTATAATCCGTATTATTTAGATTCAAAAATACAAATATTAATTGGATTTCTCATGCTTTACATAATTCTATTTTGTTAAATCTTCCATAAATCATTCTTTTCATGTACTTTTGTGCCCTATTTTTAAAGAAGATGTATGGCACAATTTACGGAAGACGAGAAAATAATGCGAAGGTTGGAGCAACGCTTTAACAAGGGGGTGGTAAAGTATCGCTTGATTGAGGATGGTGATAAAATTTTGATAGGTCTTTCTGGTGGGAAGGATTCTTTGGCTCTGTTGGAGCTATTGGCAAGGCGTTCACGTATTTTGAAACCGAAATTTACAGTGATAGCTGTGCATGTAGGCATGACAAATATTCCTTATCAATCTGATTTGGAATATCTGAAAGGCTACTCAGAGGATTTAGGGGTGCCGTTTGTGCATTATGAAACTTTTTTTGATCCGAGTACCGACACTCGGAAGTCTCCTTGTTTCCTTTGTTCTTGGAATCGGAGAAAAGCTTTGTTCACGGTGGCAAAGGAGCAGGGGTGCAATAAGATTGCTTTAGGACATCATATGGATGATATCTTGGAAACTTTGTTGATGAATATTACTTTTCAGGGAGCGTTCAGTACAATGCCTCCTAAATTAGTGATGCGTAAATTTGAGATGACAATTATTCGTCCGATGTGCTTGGTACATGAAGCGGATTTAATTGAAATGGCACGTATCCGCGGTTTTCGTAAACAGATCAAAGATTGTCCTTATGAAAGTTTGTCGAATCGTTCAAATATGAAAGAGGTTTTATATTCTCTAGAAAAAATGAATCCTGAAGCACGGTATAGTTTGTGGAAATGCATGACAAATATTCAGGAAGAATTGTTGCCTGGGATGAATGAACACGATTTATAGTGGATATGGTTGTTTTGTTATTAGGGAATATAACGAAACTGCTTATAGTTAGTTGTTTGTACTTGTGTGCAGCTTAACCAACTATCAATATTATTAATGTATTTAGATGAGGAAGAATGTTATAAAGTTATCCTTCCTGTTGTTTATTGTGCCGGATACAAGGTGATGTACATGTCTGGTTTGTTGGGGAAAGTGTAGAAATATTCTACAATGAAAATGTGGATCTTTTTCTTTGAAAATAGCTTATTCTTAATGTATTTAATTGATAATCAAAGCCTGTCTTGTTTTGGCATAGGCTTTGTTTTCTCTTTGTCATAAGAATAACCATTTAAATATATTAGGATATGAGAAAGTTTTTTGTTGTGTTAGTATGGGTAATGGGATTAGGACTTGCAGCGTTGTTTGCCAAAGATATAGTACGTGGAGTGAAGAATGTGATTGCGATAAATCATTTTACCCCTGTTGAGGTGAATAATGCTCCAACAGGATGGCATCAAGACTTGTGTTGTTATCTTAATTAATTTGCCGTCATAGAGATTTTGTTCATAATTGAAATTGGAAACAACTGTTTTTTATGGCAGCTGTTTCCAATTTATTTGTATTCAGTTGTCCTTATACTCTTTTCGCCAAGTGATTTTTGTACACTAGCCTAGGACAAATGTAAAATAGTAAAGGGGATTGGATGAATAGTTATTAATGAATGTTTTTAATGTCATCCTGTACTGTAGATACTAATTGAAAATTGCGCCAATATTCCAGTTGAAAATTGCGCCACCATAGGATAAGTATAATGACCTT
>ERZ773118.878-NODE-878-length-24373-cov-42.7798_pt1 | contig 24373 bp, 20 predicted proteins | sample MGYA00580562_ERZ773118 | MGnify/ENA primary metagenome ERZ773118 (study PRJEB29015, sample SAMEA2737878) | human gut metagenome | biome: human gut; feature: human-associated habitat; material: faeces | place: China | collected 2012 ... | reverse complement strand
TCTATGATATAGATACAGCCAACCCAATCCGTAAGTCCCATGAGAATCCTGCTATTAAGGAGCTCTACGCCACTTACCTGGGAGAGCCCGGAAGCGAGAAGGCTCACCACCTGCTCCACACCACTTATGTGAAGAGGAGTATTAACCAGCACTAAGCACCATACCGTAATCCACATGTAATAATCACGTATATTCCGTAAAGACAGATTTTCAATGGTTTTTGCAAGCAATGTACATATATGCAAAACAGCGGACCGCAGGCTTGCCCCTGCATCCGCTGTTTTGCTACATTCCAGGAGGATACCATGACAGCACGTCAGAAACGGATTTGGGATTTACTGGCAGAACACGAGTGCCTGACATCCCAACAGATTGCCGCCCTTCTGCACATCAGTGACAGGACAGTTAGAAGCGATATCAAGGAAATCAACGGGGAGCACACCTCTGAGGTCATCCGCTCCAAAAAAGGACAGGGATACTTCATAGACGCCGGTCAGCCTGAAAAGAACGTCCCCGCCTCAAAAACCCCACGTCCGGAAGACGATCTGGAATGGGCCATTATCCGGCAGGTTCTATTCTGCCGTGAAACGCCCTATCTGGAACTGGCGGAAGAACTATTCATCAGCGATACACTGCTCTCTAAAATCGTGTCCGAGCTGAACCGGAATATAACCAGGCGACACAGCCTGCCCGCCATCCTCAAACAAAACGGCATCCTCTCCCTGGCTGCCTCAGAAGAAGAAAAGCGTTCCTACTACACTCTCTATATCATGAACCGGAATGTTAACCATTATTTTGACATGGAACAATTCCAGCCCTTTTTTGACATTGTTGATTTAAAGGAGCTGAAGGAACTTATGTTCCGTGAACTGGACCTGCTTAGCCGGCATCTTTATGACACTACTATCGTCCGCCTGATAATTGACACTGCCGTCATGGCGGAACGGGCTGTATGCGGCTTTTTCATGCCTGAAACGCCTTCTGTCATGCACGAAACACCCTATGGCAAATCATCCGAAGAAGGCGCCTTAAGCACGGGCAGACACTTTTTAGAAGAACTGGGTTCCCGGCTTTTTATTTCCTTTCCCCCATCAGAATATGAGTATTTTTTCCGGCTCTTCCAAAATGATTTTTATTATGTAAGGGAGCAGCCCGACAGCCAGGCTGAAAGCCTGCTGGAGAAAATACTAATAGAAATCAATGTGGAATATGGCTTTGACTTCACCATTGACAAGAACTTCTGCCACGAAATGACAGAACAGCTCCACGGAGCCCTGGAACGGAGACGGCACAGGCAGCACGTCATCAATCCTGTCCTATCCACCATCAAGTCCAAATATCCCTTAGAATATGATATCGCCATCTTTTTTGCAGACCGTTTTAAAAATCTCTCAGGCCTATCCCTGAGCGAAGACGAAATCAGCCTGTTTGCCATCCACTTCATAAGGGCCATGGAGACAAACCTCGGAAGGACAGAGCAAAGGGTGGGGCTGATTAATCCATATGGAAAACAGATTAAGGAGCTCATGGTCAAACGCCTGGGGGATATGGGAGAGTGCCGTTTTCAGATTGCCTATACCTGGTCTGTCTTTGATTATCCCCATGAAATGCCCAAGGATATCCTGGCTGTCCTCACCACGGTTCCCCTGCCCGTCCAGCCCGCAGATGTACCGGTAATCCTGTGCAGGAACTTTCTGAACTATCATGAAAAGGAAAAACTGCTCACCGTTGTCAGAGACAGCGAGGTCAACAGCATACGAACCTATTTTAGAACGCTGTTCAAACCGTCCCTGTTCTTCACCGACATGGAGTTCGATTCCCGCCGTAGCGCCGTTGCCTTTCTGTGCGGAAAACTCCGGGAACAGGGCTATGTGGGACCCGGTTTCCTGGAAAGCGTCTTGCAGCGCGAATCCATTGCTCCCACTGCCTTTGAGCCGGGTTTCGCCTTTGCCCATGCCATGGAAAACAACGCGAAACGGACCGCGGTCTGTGTATGTGTGCTGAAAAACAAGCTTCCCTGGGGCGAATACAATGTGAAGATTATCTTTCTTTTTGCCCTGGCGCCAACCTGGAACCATACCATTATTCCCATCTATAATGTGATGATTGATAATCTGTTTAAGACCAATACCATCTACAAACTGGCAAAGATCAGGGATTGCCGTCAGTTTATGGATTTGTTGATTTAACGGAGCAGATATAAAGCAGAAACAGCCTGGCGGGCAATGTGTCTGACCCGCCAGGCTGTTATTTTCATTGAAGCGTATTTATATTTTACCTTATTTATTTCTTTCTTCTCCTGCCTGCATATAGCTCACATCCCCACATGCCTTCAGTTCATATAGGCCGTCCTTATAAGTCAGGACCGTCACACTGCAATTTGCAATGCGTTCTCCCTGATACTGCTCAGGCACCAGCAAATCTAAAATAGTTGCAATCTCATCGCCGCTGGAAACTGCCAGGGCATTTCCGCCGCCTGCCTCCTGGGTTGCTTTTACAATGGTGTCCATAACCTCAATGGAACGCTTTGAGATGTCATCATAGGTCTCCGCCATATGCAGAGGATCAATGGCAGCGATTGTATCCACTTTTTCTTTCTTTGACAGCTCCAGATAGGTTGAGCCCTTCTCGTCATAGGAAGCCCCGTTGGCTTCGTATATCGGACGCCACAATTCCTCGTCCGGTTTTCCCTCAAAGCCGCCGTAAAACTCTTCCCTTAACCCGATGACTTCCTGCAATTCAGGGATATCCCCTTGATTCTGAGCCAGAATATGCTTTGCTGTTGCCCGCTGCCTTCCTAAATCGCCGGAAAACGCGGTGGTAAATACAATATCCTTCATGCCCTTTCCGGCCGCGTCAGCCTGGTATTCCCCTTCCTCCGTAAGAGGTGAATCCGCCCATCCCTGTACCTGTCCTGTGGTGTTAAAAAAAGTCTTTCCATGCCGTACCAAATAAATTGTGACATCCTTCTTCTCCGGCGCTCCTGACGTTTCTGCTGCTTGTTCTACTGCCTCTTGTATCGCCGTTTCCGTATTAGCCTGCTTTTGGCAGCCAGCCAAAGCCACCACCCCCAAAATCATAGCACCCCCTAAGCATAGCTTCCTTATCTTCATATTCATACCCCTCCCCTATTTTAAGCTCTGCTTTTATACATCTCCACCATTTCCTTTGCCAGAGCCAATGTGATTTCAGCCCCCATCATAATATCCTCGCTGTGAATCATGATAAGTCCTATTTTATCCAACTCCCCGCTGGCATCCATCGTAATCAGCCTGGTATGTACATGGTGGGCCTCTTTCATCTTCTCCCCGGCAGCCACCAGATGTTCCCCGGCCTCGTCAAACCTGCTGTTTCTGGCAGCGGCCAGGGCAGCCATGGACTCGCTCCTGGCCTCTCCCGCATTACTGATAATCTGCAGGCATATCAGTTCCATATCCTCCATCACGCTTCCCCCAATTCTTTCTTAACCTGATTTAATACCTTCTCTCCATTCATTGTACCGTATGACACAGGATCAATGCTTGTCACCGGACAGGCCACCTGCTTCTTTACAGTCTCCATCTGGAATCGCACCTGGGGGCCTAAGAGAATCAGGTCGGCCTCAGCTCCAACTGCTTCCGCGTCGGAAACAGGGGCAGCCGATATCTCACATGCAAAGTCCTGCGCCTCTGCTGCTGCTTTCATTTTCTTCACAAGGATTCCGGTGGATAAACCGCCATTGCACAATAATACGATTCGTTTCATATTTTTAAATCCTCCTTCTTTTGATTGATATTATATTTATAGTTTAAATGTCCTCTTCCCCGCTCTCCAGCTTAACCAGATTCTTCTCATAAATCTTAAAGAACGGGAAATACACCAGCCCGTCAACCACAATCAGCACCAGGATAAGCAGCGGCGCTTTCCAGTCCATGGTTGAGAAAAATGCTCCGATGACAGAAGGCATCTGCCAGGACAGCATGGCAAAGCTCTTTCCAATCAGGCCTACCTGCATGGTCAGATACGCAGCCGTACCGTTGATGACCGAAGTCAGCAGGAAGGGAACAAAAAATACCGGATTCAGCATAAGGGGCAGACCAAAGATAACAGGTTCCGAGATATTGAAAAATGCAGGCACAATTCCCAGCCTTCCAATGGTCTTTAACTGTTTTGATTTTGAAAAACACAGCAGTGCCGTCAATGCCAGCACGGATCCGCATCCTCCAATCACCACAAAATATACCCAGAATGGCGTGGTAAATATGGACGGAAGGGCCTGCCCGGCTGCATGGGCAGCCGCGTTTATGGATAAATTGCCGTCGCGGATAGGCGCAAGCACACCTGAAAGGGCAGCGTCATGGATACCGAAGAACCAGAAAATATGTACCATCAGTGTTATGATAATGGTAAAACCAACACTGTCCGCTGCTGTCAGGGACGGGGAAATGGCATTGTATATCAGCTTTGGCAGCGTGGTTCCTGCCTTATTCATTATGGCGTACAATGCTATATAAATTACCATCAGCACCGCCCCCGGCACGATGGAGGCAAATACATCGGAAAGGGAAGCCGGCACCGTATCTGGCAGGGAAATTTTTCCAAAATCCCGTTTTCTCATGTAACAGTATAAATCCGCGGTCAGAATGGATATGAACATGGCCGGGATCAATCCCTTGCCGTCCATATAGGACAGCTCCGCCATTTTTCCGTCCCATCCCAGGGACATGGGCTCCACAATAAGCATCAGAAAGCCGCAGACACCTAAAAGAATAGGCAGAAACGACTCTATCTTCCGGCTCTTGCACAGGAAATGAATGATTCCGATGCAGATATAAAGGGACATGGCCCCCAAGGTCAGTGCGTTAATCCAGGAGAAAATCATGCTGTTGCTCTCCACGAACCTGGCCCAGGCCAGGGTGATTCCTGTTCCGGCCGCGTCCACGGAGGGAGCAGAGCTCAGTACAGCTGCAATACCTCCTGTAAAGGTGATGGGCAGAAGGGACATAAAGGCGTCCCGGATTGCCCGCAGGTGTATCTCATTCCCCAGCTTGTTGGCAAGAGGCATCACATATTTTTCCATTGAAACGCTCATACTCTGTATATTCATATAACACTCCCCCATTATTTTCCTGTAATATGTTTTCCATCCGTTTCAATTACATCCTTGTACCAGTAGTAGCTTTTTTTCGGTCTCCGCTCCAGGCCGTTTTCATAATCAATGGCAACCAGGCCATAGCGCTTCTCAGTTCCATTTTTCCATGAATACAAATCAAACGGCGACCAGGCATAGTACCCCCGCACATCGCAGCCTCCCTCTTTGGCTTTTAACACCGCCGCAATATGCATGTCCATAAACTCAATCCTGTCATCATCCTCCACCCGCTTCACTGATGTGTCCTCATAGAGTCCGATACCATTTTCCGTGATATAGATGGGCAGATGGTATTTATTCCATACCTGTCGTATCCCCTCATACAGCCCCTCGGGAAATATCTCAGTATCCCACTCAGTATAGCGGCTGCTCTCCGGCCTTACCTGCTCAAACCAGCCCTTAATAATGGTCTGCGAGGTTCCCTTTGCCTTCTTTCCCTGGTTATTGACAATCAGGGTTGTCTCCCCGCTCTCATAAGGTTTCACCATGACCCTGGCATAGTAGTTCAGCCCAAGATAGTCCACCCTGTTCTGGCGGATGACAGCCAAGTCCTCCGGAGTCATCATGGACAGGTCGCAGGTCTTTTTAAGCTCTCCCAGCAAATCTCCCGGAATCTCCCCAATGGCTGCCGTATCCAATATCCAGTTATTATAGAAATTATCGGCAAATCTCCTGGCTATGGCCGATTCCACGCTTGTGTCCGTGGTATAGACAGGAGAAAAGCTGTGCACAATTCCAATCTGTCCGTCATATCCGCCTGTCCTGAACACCTCCACAGCCATGGCCGAGGCCAGCATCATATAGTAGGATGCAGTGACAGTCTCCTGGATGTCCTGATGTCCCGGAGGATAATTGCCAATCAGATAACCGCTGTTGGTATAATATCTTGGTTCATTAAAGGTTGCCCACAGCTTTACCCGGTCCCCAAACCGGTCAAAGCATACCTTCGCATAGTGGGTGTAGGCCACACACGTATCACGGTTCAGCCATCCGCCCTTTTCCTCCAGGTATTGAGGCAGGTCCCAGTGAAAAATAGTTACCATGGGTGTGATTCCATATTCCAGACAGGCGTCGATGAGCCGGTTGTAAAAATCAACGCCCTCCTGGTTCACTTCCCCTTCCCTGTTTTTGATAATTCTGGGCCAGGCCAGTGAAAAGCGGTAGCTGTTCTGTCCCCCTTCCTTCATCATGCGGATGTCTTCCCTGAAGCGGTGGTAATGGTCGCTGGCCACGTCCCCGTTTTCCAGATGGTTTTCGTGCAAATACACATCCCACATGGATTCCACTCTTCCGCCTTCCTGCCAGCCTCCCTCGCATTGGTAGGAGGCCGTTGCTCCTCCCCATAAAAAATCGTTCACGTTTAATCCCTCCTGTCTTTTATGAACTCATTATAGCAAGTCGGGATAAAAAGATAAAATTTGATTTTTCCGCTGCACAGAGGAAAAAACAAGGGAAAATAACGGGTACAGAATTCAGGCAGAACAAAATATTGGCAGAACAAAATATTGGCAGAACAAAGCCTGGGCGGAAAATAAAAGAAGCGGATGCATTGGCCACTCCTGCATCCGCTTCCGGCTGAATCACTGATTCAACCCCTTATTTATTCTATTGTCTTCTAAACCACGGTCTCTCTCCTGCCGTTTTCTCATCCTGTCATGCTCCCAGGGCTTAAAAACGCGGTCCAGAGCCAGGCATATGACGCCAACCATCAGAAGCAGGTAAACCCATACACTCCGTACACCGTGTTCCGCCAGTCTCCACACAATGAAGATGCATACAAATGCCAGGGGAAACAGGCAGCGCCTTAACGTCTCATTCTTCAGCCAATAGTTCATATGGTTCCTGCTCATTCAAATACCGTCTGCTCTTCAATATCAGTGGACAATGCTTCCAGCGCCTTTTTAACAATGCGCCTCCTCACCTGAAGCTCTTCCTCTTTTGGAAGGCCCGGATTTCCCACAGGATACGGAATTCCCACTGCGGGTATGATTCTGTTTGCTCCTACTGCCATGGAGATGGGTACAATGGAACAGATATGTACAACCGGAATTCCAAAACTCTCTATTGTCTTAGCCATCGTTGCGCCGCAACGAGTACAGGTCCCTCAGTTGGATGTGAGAATTGCCGCCTGGACTTCATTGCGTATCATATCCTGGGCAATCTCCTCAGCAAATCGCTTGGCGCTGCTAACCGCAGTGGTGTTGCCAACCGTACTGTAGTAGCGTCCGTAGAGTTCCCCGATTTCCCCGTCCCGCTCAATCTCCCTGCATACATCCAGGGGCAGGACACGGTTCGGATCCTCTGTTGCATATACAGGATCATATCCCCCATGGACAGTCATGAAACCTTCACTGGTCAGACGGTCCAGGTTCTCTATGTCGTAGATACCATATATGCCGGCATTGGCGGACGGGATATGGTCCGGATTTCCCTGAGGCACAATGCCGCCGGATGTAATCAGCGCAATTCTGGCATGAGCCATATCTTTCACAGCAGGAGCAGGCTTTACACGGTCAAATACAGGCATGGGAAGCTCGGTGACATACGGTTCCCCACGCAGCTTCTTGATCATCATGTCCACTGCCCGCTCTGCTCCGTTCTTTTTTGTGTGCACATTCACACGGAATCCCTGAGCAATATATCCTTCTTCCTCCGGAAATCCGATTTCCCCGCCTTCAAGCAGTTTTTCCGCCAGCGTACCCATGACAGGCAGCGCCTGACGCATACCTGCAGCAGAGATGGATGTTTCCACAATATATATCTTACTGCGGAACATTTCAGCCCCCGGATTCTCCGGGTACAATGCAGTCAGAACCGGAATGGAAAGGCGTTTCTTAACCTCAGCGCAGATAGTTGCGCAGGCCAGGCCATAGCGCCCCGCATTGAACCCCGGACCCGCTATAAACATATCCGGCTCCAGTCCCTCTGTCATGGTCAGTATTGTTTCCAGTGCGTCTTCCTGGTGATCCGCAAAATAGTTGTCCCCGCAGATAATAGTGGCCACAATCTCAGCCTTTTCCCCCAGAACAGCCTGCAGCCCTGTGCCGGGTCCCACAATGCCTTCCCGCAGGATTGGTTCCTGGTCGGCAAACTCCTCTCCGCCAATCTGACCATAAAACTGATTCAGATAATGTACAATTCTCTTCATATGGTTTCTCCTCTACCGCAAACGTGTTGTCATATGCTCATAGCCCATCTCACAGCATGAGCCCATGATAGCCGCAATCTCAACCGAAACAGTTCCGTCCTCACCGATGCTGTCCACATTTCCTCCTGTGATGATGCGGACAGTCTCTATGTCTCCAATCACCCGTTCCATCTTTGGCAGTACCACAAACTGATTGCCGTTTCCATTTGTTACCACAGCATCTGCCTCCGGGGTCACATCCGCCAGTCCCTGGGATGCTCCGTCACGCCCGCAGTACTCATCCGTAACCAAAACGGTCTTGATTCCCTTATTCTCATGGAGTCTGCAGTTGAACATCAAATCTGTTTCAGGATTACCGCCGCCTTCCTCGCTGACAATCACACCATCCACGCCTAACAGTTGGGACAGACTGCTGGTATAATACGCCGCCCGTTTCTTTTCTTTCAGCATGGCGCTCTCATTGCTCAGCAGAACGCCCACAAAGCACAGCTCCTTCCCATGCCTGCGCAGCAAATCCAGTATGATGGGATTATTCTCATGATGGATGGTGGCATTCTTATGTCCGGGAGCAGCGCAGTTTCCGCTTATAATAGCTCCATCCAGCACCTCCAGGGGACCAATCATAGTGGAAAGGATTCCTTTCACATTGAGGCCATATACATACGTATCATGCATCAATCCCTGGCACTGTACCATGTCCACATATACAACCTTGGGCAGATGCGGATACTTCTGTCCCATTTCCAAAATGCTCTCATGTTCAAATACTTCCTTCTCATCCGGTTCCAGCCCCAGGGTTGTCTTAGCCATATACGCAGCCGTCTTAAGACCTGCGATGCGGACCGTGGCTTCGTGGGTATGCTTGTCCAGGCCTTCCACCGGGTATATCAGCGGTACCAGTATGTTCATCTTTGAAAAACTGTTAAATTCAGCTCCCGGCCCGGACATATCAATGATGCCTTCCTGGAATGCCACAATTTTTCCTGAGGTGGCAACCGCGCAATCTTCCAGCACATTCGTCTCCCCATTTCCAACCGTTTCCACATCTCCTACAAATCCGGGAAATACCTGTCCTGAGCCGCTCTGCTTGAAGCGGGGCTGAACCACATCCTTGATGGGAACGATTCTCACAGACTCTCCCGGCCTTGCTATATCAAAATCCACACTGCGGATATTGGTATCTTCCATGAGATACTCAGCCAATTCTGCTTTATTTATGTATAAGACACCGCTGCAAAAGCTGCTTGCTTCTGCAAATTGGATGTCCTGCACATGAAATTTATTCAGTGTCAGTTTCATTATGTTTCCTCCAATATCAGTTTATTTTCCCATTTCCTCCACTTCCAGCGCCCGCTCAATGATGGATAAATCAATGAGCTGAAAGTCTTCCCGGGCTGCCTTTCCCCATTTTTTGTAAACAGGTATATCCCTCAGCCTGTACAAATCCTCAGCATAGCGGATGGCCTTCCCAATCAGGGTCACTGATTCCATATCAATGGTCCCCGCCGTCCCCGACAGCAGAACCGTCTTATAGGGTGTGATGTCCGGCCGGATGCTTCCTGTCAGCGGATGCGTAAGAAGACGGTATCCGCAATTTACCTTCTGAAAAACCACTCTGAACAGTTCCAACACATCTGTCTCGTAATACTCCAGGTCCGTGAAACCGCGGTCTATAAGCATTGGATTATTGGTAATACAACGGAATGGGTGACCCATGTCTGGTTCCTCCTTGCAAACAGCATTATTTGGCTTCTGCCTTCAGATTTTTCACAAGCTCCACAGCGTCTTCCCCATATAATTCAGTCAGTTCAGGCCATACAGACTCCCAGCATTTGTTATAGAAATTCTGAAGCTCATCATCTGTAAACTCAATAATCTTGACGCCATAGTCTTCCAGTTTCTTCTCATACTCCGCGGTTTCCTTGGGCGCTACCTCCCACCTGTCATCTTCCAGTTTATTGGCCGCGTTCTGCAAAGCGTCCTGCTGCTCGGTTGTCATCTCATTCCATTTGTCCAGATTGATATACAGGTACCAAACCTCAAAATGATCATTGTATGGCAGATAGTAGGTTGCCACATCCCGGTAGCTGCTGTAATATCCTTCTGCTCCGGATCCAATCATTCCGTCAATGACCCCGGTCTGCAGGGCGGTAAAGCAGTCGTTAAGGGCCATTGGGGTTGCATTGTAGCCCAGCATGTTTGTCACCAGCTCCGCGCCCTTCATGGTCTGGCAGCGGACCTTATATCCTTCCCTTACATCCAGATTTGCCGGCTGATTTGGTTCCTTATTTAGGATTGCGCCTCCAAAGTACAGGGGATAAACTGACAGCAGTTTAATGTTCTGGTCTTCCAGATGTGTCCGAATGGTTTCCGTAAAATCACTGTCACGGCTGAAAATTGCCTTTGCTTCATCCCAGGTAGCGCATATATAGGGTGCACTTGTGATTCCCAGGTATTTATCCACAGTGGAGCTGAGGGTGGCCATCTGCATCTCCACATCTCCCACACTTACCAGCTCCTGGACTGCTGTATAATCTCCCAGCTGCGCAGCGGGATATACCACCACCTCCAGGGAATCGTCAGCCGCCTTAACGTTATCTGCAAATTCCTTGGCATTGATATCCGCCGGCGACCCCTCTGCCCGGTAGTGGCTGAGCTTCAATGAAAATGATTTTTTCTCAGCGGCCTTGCCCGCGCTTTCCGTCTTGCCGGAACCGCTGCATGCTGTCATGCCTAATACCATTGCCGCAACAATCGCTATAGAAAGTCCTCTTTTAATATTTTTCATAGTATTCTCCTTTTTTATGGTAAGAAATCATTTTCTTATACAGCAAAACCAGCCATTCTCGGAATCGCAAGGGCCAAATCCGGCCAATAGGTGACGAGAAACACAATGGGTACATAACCCAGTATCAAAAATGTCATGGTAGGTTTCAGAATCTCATGGAATTCAGCCTTTCCTATCCTCATTCCCAGATAAAGGATGCTTGCGTACGGGGGCGTAACTCCGCCCATGGCAAGATTCACACCCATAATAGAGGCAAAGTGAATAGGGCTGATTCCCAGCTGGTTCATAACAGGCATAAGCAGGGGCGCGCATATCAAAACTCCCGTAGTGTCATTTACTATCATTCCTACAATAAACAGAAAGACGTCAATGATGAACAGCAGTATATATTTATTGGTGGTAATGCTCATCAGAAGTTCTAAAACCAGCTCAGGAACACGATATACGGTAAACACGCGGCTCAGCATCAGGCAGCATACAATCATGACCATAATGGAGCCAACCGTGCTGGTGGCCTCTTTTGTCATTGCCAGGAAGCCCTTAAATGTACAGGCCTTATACACCCACAATCCAATGGGAATGGAATAGATGGCTGCCATGGCTGCCGCCTCGGTGGGAGTAAAGACACCCCCATAGATTCCTCCCAGTATGATGAGGGGCATAATAAGGGCCGGTACAGCCTTAAAGGTCATTTTTCCGGCGTTTGACGCAAATTCCCCAAAAGGTTTCTTTTCCGTTACTTTCAAATCAAACTGGCGGCTCCAGAATACATGTATGATGCAAAATAAAGCCGTAATGATAAGCCCCGGACCAAGAGTGGATAAAAAGCAGGCAAGAATCGAGCATTCCGTCACCCATCCAAACATAATCATAACTACACTGGGAGGAATCAGAAGTCCCAGAACAGAGGATACAGTTACCAGTGCTGTCGCATATCCCCTGGGGTAGCCCTGTTCTTCCATCTTAGGAATCATGATAGGGCCGGTAGCCGCCACGCCCGTAAATCCGCTTCCTGATATGGCTCCCATAATGGCGCACACAAGAACAGCCACCACGCCCAGGCCGGATTTGATGTGGCCCACAAATGCGTCCACACAGTCCAGCAAGCGTTTTGCAATCCCGCTGCCTCCCATATACGTTCCCGCCAGGATGAATAGTGGACTGGCCAGGAGCACGGTTCCCGTGGACTGGGAAAATACCCAAATCAGCATGGTCTTCATAGATACGTCGCCAAAGAGGCTCAAAAACAGCAATGCGCCGGCAAAGCAGACCGGAAGGGGGATGCTCAGCATCAGAAGAAAAACCAGTAATATTACATCCATAAGTATGATTGACAGAGAAGTCATAGGTTTTCACCTCCTTCCCTTGCTTCATCCTTGTTTTTCATTTGACCAATCAAAGCCCGGTAGGCCATATATACATCCCTTGCCGCATAAATAAACATCAGCACAAATCCTACGGTAAGCGCTATATTGGCAAAAAACAGAGGGGCGTATGTAATGTCAGCCAGCTTCCAGGTTTTCAGGGAATAGGAAAAGAAATAGAATCCCCAGTAACAAATCCAGGCAAGAATAATGATACACAATGTACGTTTGATTGCATCAAAAATCAGTTTTGAGCGTTCCTTCTTGATATAAAGGGTCAGGATTCCACACTCAATATGGCTTTTCTCATAGGAAGCATTGGCGCCGCCCAGCATGTAAAGCCATATAATAGGAAATAACATCAATTCCTCAATGCCCATCAGTGATGATTTCAGTACGTATCGCGCGAATACCTCGTAGCCTATCATGACCAACAACATGAGAGCAGCCACAATTGACGCGCCATACTGCACTTGGATCAGTGTTTTTCCCAGCTTCTTCATACATTTCCTCCTCTTATAGTTTTTTTAAATGATGTAAATTCATATCGTTTACGATACCTATATTCTATATGATATGTCTAATATTGTCAACTATATAACGATATTTTTTTGATTAATTGTTAAGTTATACCGATAATTGCTGGATTATCCCCCTCCCTATCGTATTTTTAACAGCAATTTACAGCAAATTAATTTTTCTCTTACATTTCACAATATATATCTATTTAGATATGTATTCACATGTACAAACAGCCCAAAAACCTGATATTGCTTGAAACGCATTCAAATCAATGATATAATATTCAAAATATTACCTATGAAGGGAGGTTATCCCCTTGTCCAATACCTCTTTTAATCAAAAAGGAGTTTCTCTTTACTATCAGGTAGAGACTTATATCCGGACAAAAATCGAATCAGGTGAGTGGCCTTCTGGATTTAAGCTTCCCACAGAAACAGAATTATGCCAGTATTTTGGGGTCAGCCGCACTACCATACGCCAGGCTGTAAATAAAATGGTAGAGGGCGGCCTTTTAATGCGCAAACAGGGTTCGGGCACATACGTCACACAGCCCGCTTATTCCAGGAACAGACTTTCCACACAGCCCAGTGATTCTGTGTGCAAATATATTTATATGCCCATTCTTCAGGACGACATGGAGCATTCCTACCAGAACCTTCTGCTGACCCACATCAGCCATATACTGATGCTGTGCGAGCAAAAGCTGATATCCCAGGAGGACGGAAAAAATGCCCTGGATTTCATTGTCCCCCTGATGGATATGCATCCGCAGACCATTGGCTTTAATCCGCTTAACGAGGATTATTTCTTAAATTTTGAACAATATCTGATTTCCCATCTGGGAATCGATCTGGCCGGAAAAATATATACCGGCAGAAGCCGCAACGATATGACTCCAACTGTAATGCGAATGAGCATCCGTGACAGCATGCTTGCGGTTTACGAGCGGCTTCTGGCACTGATACGCCGCTTGCTGGCTCTTGCCGAAGAAAATCAGGGACGTATCATCACAGGGTATACCCACTGCATGCCGGCCCAGCCCATAACCCTGGACCATTATTTCCTGGCTATAGCAGAAGCCCTGGTGCGGGATATGGACAGGCTGCTGTCTGCTTACCAGAACCTGAACCGTTCCCCCCTTGGAGCCTGTGCCATGGCCGGAACTTCCTTTCCCATCAACCGTGAATACACCGCCCAGCTTCTGGGCTTTGACGGCATTATAACCAACACGCTGGACGCGGTGGCCACCAAGGATTATCTTTTGGAGCTTGCCGCTGATTTTTCCACCATGGGATCCACCCTGTCGCGCTTTGCCCAGGATTTGTACCTCTGGTCCACAGCAGAATTTAACTATGTAAGCTTTTCGGATGCTTATTCCTGCTGCAGCAGCATCATGCCCCAGAAAAAAAATCCTCTGTCAATCGAACACATAAAGAGCAAATCCTCCCACCTGACCAGCACTTATCTGGATATTGCAATGTGCCTGAAGGGAACCAGCTATGGTCATTGCAGGGACCTTTTTGAATGTATGCCCCCATTCTGGGATGCGGTGGAACAAGTCACCGGAATGCTGGAATTGTCCATCGGAACACTGCAGGACATCACCTTCCACTACGACCGGATGGAATTTACAGCCAGCATGAATGACTCCATTTTGACGGATATGGCAGATTTTCTGGTGCAAAAGGACCGCATACCGTTCCGCAGCGCCCACAATATCATCGCCTCAGCCGTCCGGGCCCAGGGTGATAATCCCAGCAGTAAAATCACCTTAAAGCAGCTCAACAAAAGCAGCAAACAGCATCTGGGCCATGACACCACGCTGACAGAATCAGAATGGGCATCCTTACAGTCACCGCGCAGCTCCGTGGCAAACAAACGGAGCGAAGGTTCCCCCGCCCAAAGCTCCTGCCGGAAAATGCTGCTGTCCCTGCGCATGGCTGCCGACCGCTGCAATGAACAGTACAATAAAATCATCAACTCCCTGCAGCTGGCCGAGCAATTCAGGAAGGAACAGATCGATGTGCTGAAAAATGGGACGCATTTTGAGCATAATTAATTTCTATCAGTTTTTATGAGTCCTATATATGCGAACAGCGGACTCCGGGATTATATCCCGAGTCCGCTGTTTTGTTCTGCGCTCTGTTTTACTCTGCGCTCTGATACATAGTGCGCCCTGTCATATGTCAGAAAACTTCCTGCCTCAAACACCTCCACTAAATATCCCATCCGATGTCCCTTGCCCGCAGCCCATCCGACTCCCAGCCTTTTAAACATCTTGTCTCTGCATTCCTTGTCCTTTAACACTTTTTCCGCGTCATCATACCGCTTTTCATTCATAAGAAGAAGCGTAAACCTGCTAAGCCTTTCCACCCCTTATTCCACGCCCCGCTCCATTCCTTTTTTCTCTCCATCCTCAAAAAGCATCTGTCCCAGTATTGTCATTCCTATCTTCTCCTTTACATCCATTAGCTGGTTCCGATCCAGAAATTTAACTGCCAATGCGTACTGCACGGACTGCATTCTCTTGACGTCCTCTTCCTTCATATCCAATCCCGGACTCTCCAGTATATCCATGCCGCGGCAGATGCGTTCGCTGATTTCTATTGATGTACACAGCACTAATGTTGCAGCCGTCACCTTGTAAATCATGCCTATATATGCCTCGTACTCACGAAAACGCCGCAAATCACGTTCCGTTATGCTGTCACTCTCAAATTTCAGATGTATCCATGATCCACCCATTCAGCCTCCTGTTCCGGCAAACCATACAGGAACCTACCTTCACTATACTTAATATCACCCTGCCGGACAAGGGCGCCCTGCCTGATATCACACAATTTATAGTTACTTATTTTACTTGATTCGTTGGATTTTACACCCGGTACAGCGGGCAGATTTTTACATAGATACTACGTAATTTGATTTTGACAGAATTCTGTTATCAGAACTTAGATTTTTATTCTTATACAATTATGGCGGCGGTCCCTCATATGCGTTGGCGCGTTGGCGCCCCGGCATCTGGTTTTTTTATATAGCATGTGGGGATGCCTATTGCAAGCTCAAAATAGAAATTTATCCATACCCCCAGCCGCAAAAAACTTCCTTTTCAAACAGCAGCGGCCGGGAAATGAATCACATGGTTTCCCGGCCGCAGGCTGCTCCTTACTTAAACTCCAACCTCAAAGTCCAATCCTTCCCTCCGGCCATTCATCCGCTAAACCAGCTGGTTATATTTTCCCCGCTTCACATAGTGGGTATGCAGCAGATGATGGGACAAATGTCCATTGGGTTCACCCAGATATTCGCTGTAGAGCTTCATCAGATCAGGGTTCTCATGGGATTTGCGCAGCACCTTGCGCTCATCCTCACTGTAGAGAGCGTTTGAACGTTTTTCACGGTAATTCTCTTCCGTGCATCTTGGCTGTCCGCCGCCGTTTATGCAGCCTCCCGGACATCCCATTACCTCTATGAAATGATAGGGCGATGTGCCTGCCGCCACCTCATCCATAAGCATAGAGGCGCCTTCCAGTCCGCTGGTTACCGCCACATTCACGGTTACTCCCTTTAAATGTTCGTATGCAGGAAGCGTATCCTCAATTGTGATGGAGGCTGTCTTTACCTGTTCCAGTCCCACTATAGGCGCCACATGCAGCTTGTCAAAGGGAAGTTCCTTTCCGGTCACCACTTCGTATACCGTACGCAGAGCTGCTTCCATAACGCCTCCGGTTACGCCAAATATATCAGCTGCTCCTGTTCCCAGTCCCAGAGGCGCGTCAAACTCACCCTCCGGAAGATTCACAAAATCAATGCCTGCTGTCTTTATCATACGGGCCAGCTCCCTGGTGGTCAGTACGGCGTCCACATCGCGGTTGCCGTCCACTTCCATTTCCGGGCGCTGTATTTCGTACTTCTTGGCTGTACAGGGCATGACAGATACCACAAACATGTTTTCCGGCGCGGTTGCGGTGCGCTCTGCATAGAAGGATTTTACCACGGCGCCCAGCATGGTATGAGGACTCTTGCAGGTGGACAAATGGTCTAACTCCTCCGGGAACTGATGCTCGATATGCTTGATCCAACCAGGAGAACAGCTGGTAATCATAGGAAGTACCGCCTTTTCCTTTTGGGACTCATCCCCCTTCAGAGCTGCGTTCAGTCGGCCTAAAAGTTCAGTTCCCTCCTCCAATATGGTAAGGTCGGCGGAAAACAGGGTGTCAAACACATCGTCAAACCCGATTTCGTGAAGAGCCGTTGCCATTTTCCCGGTGACAGGGGTTCCCACCGGCAGGCCGAACTCTTCACCCAGGGCAGCCCTCACTGCCGGGGCCACCTGGACCACCACTCTCTTTTCAGGGTCAGCCAGCGCCCGCCACACCGGTGCAAGGCCGTCTGTCTCCTTCAAGGCTCCGGTGGGACAGACCACAGTACACTGGCCGCACATGGCGCAGGCTGTGGAGTTAAGAGGCAGCCCCATGGCCGGGCTTACCACCGTATCAAATCCGCGGTTCTGGGCCTGGATCGCTCCCACCTTCTGAATCTGGGTACACACAGTGACACATCTCCGGCAGAGAACGCATTTGCTGGTATCCCTTGTGATGGACGGGGAAATATCCACCATGGGCTTGGTCATGGCTCCCTCAAACCGGCTCTCACCGACTCCCAGCTCATAGCCCAGCTCCTGAAGCTCACAGTTGGTATTCCTGCTGCAGTTGAGACAATCCTTGGGATGGTTGGACAGCAGCAGCTCATACAGTACCTTTCTGGCAGCCAGCACCTTGGGAGAATGGGTTCTTATGACCATTCCCTCCCTTACCTTAGCCATGCAGGAGGCCTGAAGGTTCTTCATTCCCTCCACTTCCACAACACAGATACGGCAGGAGCCGTACTGATGGACATTCTTCATATGGCACAGACTGGGAATCCTGATTCCCACTGTCTCAGCCGCTTCCATAATGGTGGAGCCCTCTGAAACCTCCACCGGTTTTCCATTTATCGTTACATGTATCATAATCTACCTCCTATCTCCTGTCGCAGTGCAGGCACCTGAGAGCCTCGCCCATGGCATCCAGCTTGTGGAATCCGCAGTTCACTTCCCTGAAATTGTCCTTGCGCTCCTCCACAGACAGACACCTGGTCGGGAAACGCTTATGGGGTTCATTGACTTCAATATCCGCTATCTCAGGTATATCAAACCACTCGCCCATATTCAGCTCGCCCTTGCCTCCAAGGTACTGATCAATCTTCATGGCAGCTTTCTTGCCGTCTGCAATGGCGTGAATCACAACATTGGCGCCCCATGGGCTTACATCGCCTCCTGCAAACACGCCCGACTCTCCTGTCTCAGATGTAAACCTGCCGATATCCAGCTTACCGTTCTTAGCCACCTCCACATGAGTGGTGCGGTAAACCTGATGATCCACATCCTGGTTGATGGCTGTAACGATGCCGTCGCACTCCAGGAAAAAGTCAGAATCCGGAATATGAGCCGTGCGCCTGCGCCCGTCGCTTCCATAATCAGTCTCTATCCTGCGGACCAGGTGAATGCCTGTCACTTTTCCATCGGCTCCCAGGAATTCCACCGGTGACGCCATGGCGATCAGCTTCACGCCTTCTTCCCTGGCCTCGATGATTTCATCCTTTCCAGCAGGCATCTCCTTCTCAGACCTGCGGTAAATCACAGTTACTTCTGAGGTTCCCAGACGCACCGCGGTCCTGGCCACATCCATGGCCGTGCTGCCGCCGCCGATTACCACCAGCTTGTTGGGCACGGACATATCCCTCTTAAGGCCGATGCGCTTTAAGAATCCAAGCCCGCTTTCCACACCCTTAAGGTCCTCGCCCGGTACATCAAGCAGCCTGGATACCTGGGTTCCGGAAGCAATATACACTGCGTCCGACTGTTTCTTCATATCCTCAAAGGTAATGTCAGATCCTATCCTGGTATTCAGGTGAATCTGCACACCGCTCCTCTCAATTGCATGAATCTCCTTCTGCAGCACGGCCTTTGGCAGACGGTACTCCGGAATGCCCCAGTACAGAACGCCGCCCGCCACGGACTCTGCCTCGTACACATGAACCTCATGGCCCATATTCGCCAGATAGTAAGCGCATGTAAGGCCTGAAGGACCTGCTCCGATAACGGATATGCGTTTTCCGGTAGCCGGTCTGGGTTCAACCAGAGGCACATTGTACTCATCCCGCAGCGCATAATCTCCGATGAAACGCTTCACACTGCAGATAGCCAGAGGCTCATCCACCTGGGCGCGCCGGCAATGGTCCTCACACGGATGGGTACAGACACGTCCGCACACAGCCGGGAACGGGTTATCCTGACGAATCAGGCGGTACGCGTCCTCGGTTCTGCCGGCTGCCAGCAGGGACATATATCCGGGTATGAATACATTGGCAGGACATGCATTGCGGCAGGGCGAGGTCTGAAGCTCGGCGCAGACGCCTGCGCTGCAATGCTTTTCATAGATGTGGGCCTCATATTCGCTGCGGAAATATTTAAGGGTGGACAGAACCGGATTGGGCGCCGTCTGCCCCAGGCCGCACATGGCTGTCTGCTGAATGGTTCCGGCCAGCTCCTCCAGAAGCTCCAGGTCCTCAGGCCGCCCCTTTCCCTCGGTGATGCGCTCCAGTATTTCCAGCATCCTTCTGGTGCCGTTGCGGCAGGGAAGGCATTTTCCGCAGGATTCATCGCAGATAAAGTCCATGAAATACCGCGCTGTATCCACCATACAGGTGTCCTCATTCATGACAATAAGTCCGCCGGAACCCATGATTGCCCCCAGACTGGACAGGGATTCATAATCCACAGGCGTGTTCAGATGTGTCTTGGTCAGACATCCGCCGGAGGGACCGCCGGACTGAATGGCCTTGAATTTTTTGCCCCCAATGATTCCGCCGCCAATCTTGTATATGATATCTCCCAGAATCGTACCCATGGGAACCTCGATAATACCTGCATTGACAATATCTCCCGCCAGGGCAAATACCTTTGTGCCCGCGCTCTTTTCCGTGCCGAATCCCCTGTACCACTGTGAGCCGTTCAGAATAATGGGCGCTGCATTTGCCAGGGTTTCCACATTGTTAATGATGGTGGGACTTTCAAACAAGCCCTTTTCAAAGGGGAACGGCGGCTTCTGCCTTGGCTCTCCCCGTTTTCCCTCGATGGACGCCAGAAGGGAGGTTTCCTCGCCGCAGACAAAGGCGCCTGCGCCGATGCGGATTTCCAGGTCAAAGGAAAAACCGCTTCCCATCACGTTCTCTCCCAGGATACCCGCTTTCCTGGCCTGGTCAATGGCATTGCCCAGCCGCTCCACCGCGATGGGATACTCTGCCCTCACATACACATAACCCTTGGAAGCTCCTATGGCATATCCGCCTAACATCATGCCCTCGATAATGCTGTGCGGGTCGCCCTCCAGGATGCTTCTGTCCATAAATGCGCCGGGATCCCCCTCATCCGCATTACAGACCATAAATTTGCGTCCGTCCTCAGACACAGCCTTCATACCCGCTTCCCACTTCACTCCGGTAGGGAATCCGGCGCCGCCGCGCCCTCTGAGGCCAGAAGTCTTCATCTCTTCCACCACCCGGGCCGGCGTCATCTCCGACAGCGCCCTTGCCAGGGCGCCGTATCCGTCCCTGGATATGTATGCCTCCAGGGAAGCATACTCCATGTGTCCGCAGTTTCTCAGCGCCACACGCACCTGGCCCTTGAAGAAGGGAATATCCTCCATCCTCGGCACATGGACCCCCTCGTCCTCATCAAAATATGTATATTCCTCGCACACCTCATCCTTCAGAAGATGCCTGGCTACCACGTCCTCTGCTTTTTCAGGATTCATCTTTGTGTAGAAGATTCCCTCCGGCTCAACCAAGATGACGGGACCCATGGCGCATGTACCCATACATCCGGTGACCATGACCTTAACCTCATCATCCAGCTTATATGTACTCACTGACTTTATAAGCGCATCCCTTACTTCCCCGCAGTTAGAGGATATGCACCCTGCTCCGCCGCACACCAGCACCTGACGCCGGTAGGACTTTTGCCGTCTCAGATATTCTTCTTTTATGCTTAATAAATCATCACGGTTTTTTACTGCATCCATTACTCCTGCCCCTCCTCTTCATAGTAGCGTTCCAGAATCTGTTCCAGTTTGTCAGGATTTACCTGTTTGTAAACCTGGTCGTCAATTGACATGGCCGGAGCCAGACCGCAGGCCCCGATACATCTGGCCACCTCAAAGGTAAACCTCCTGTCAGCCGTGGTCTCACCTATTTCCACATCCAGCAGTTCCTTTAACCGCTCTACGATTTTCTTGCCGCCCCTTACATAGCAGGCCGTCCCCAGACAGACACGTATGGTGTGTTCTCCTCTGGGCTGGGTAGAGAAAAATGAATAAAACGTCACTACCCCCGATACCTCTGCCAGACTGATGTCCAGAGCGTCCGCTATGACCTTCTGGACCTCCAGAGGCAGATAACCATATATTCCCTGCGCCATATGAAGGACCTGTATCAGACTTCCCTCTTTCCCCCTGTACTCTGCCGCCAACTCGCCAATCCGCTTTAACAGCGCTTCTTCACTGTGGTCACAGCAGCATGCATGTGTGTTTTCACCCATCACTTCATTCCTCCTTGTTATGAGCACTTACCGCCTGTTATACGGCGCTTGTGTGCAATACATGCCACTGGCACGAAAACGGCCGTCCCTTGACCGTTTTGCGCAGTGGCTCACCTCTAAAAGCGTTGCGCTGCTGGCCGGGCAGACAGCTGCAGTCTGTCTGTCGGCTCCCTCACCGCAGGTTTCCCCCATTGCGTCCGGAGGATTGTATTGTGAAAAATTATACAAAGTTAAGGCGGGAGCAACCTTACCGGTTACTCCCGCCAAAAAGACCCTGTATAACTTTTACTGACTTTTTAAAATTATCTCGTCTGCGGTATCGTAAATGACCGCGTCCGCTTTTAATTTTCATACCGCATCCTCCTGTCTTGAATTCAGGTAAAAATTAATGTGCCTAAAAATTTTTGTATATTCTAACTTTTTTTGTATTTTTTCCATAATATCACAAGGCCATTGTACTTGTCAATATACAATCTAATTTTTAACAATCTCCAAAGCAGCCCAACACTTACTAATTCCGTCTTTATATATCAGAAAATTTATTAATATTCTCCTACAAATTCTGTCGATTTTCAGAACCTCTATTCCTTAATTTTCCAGCATATGGTACAATAGTACCTATCAAATATAAAAAAATTTTACATGCAGAAAGGAGTCCTTATGTTCGATTTAGACTTTATTCTCACCTCACTGGGATTTATTGTCCCGGTCATTCTGGTCATCATCATCATTACCCAGGGATACGTCAAGGCGCCGCCGGACCACGCATACATCATATCCGGCCTGCGCAAGCAGCCAAGAGTGCTCATAGGACGGGCAGGCATCAAAATCCCGTTTTTTGAACAGCTGGATAAACTGTACCTTGGACAGATTACAGTGGACATCAAGACCGATGAATACATCCCAACCAACGATTTCATCAATGTTATGGTGGATGCGGTAGCCAAAATACGGGTGGCTGACGACGACGAACGGATGAAGCTGGCTATGAGGAACTTCCTGAACAAAGAGCCGGCAAACATTGCCGCCGACCTGCAGGACTCCCTTCAGGGCAACATGCGTGAGATTATCGGTACACTTACGCTGAGGGCCATTAACACGGACCGCGATTCCTTCTCTGACCAGGTTATGATTAAGGCCTCAAAGGACATGGAGAAGCTGGGTATTGACATCCTTTCCTGCAACATCCAGAACGTGACGGATGAACACGGACTCATCCAGGATCTTGGTATGGATAACACCTCCAAAATCCGCAAGGACGCATCCATTGCCAAGGCAGAGGCAGAACGTGATATTGCCATTGCCCAGGCAGCTGCGGACAATGCCGCCAATGACGCAAGGGTGGCTGCCGAGACCGAGATAGCCCAGAAGAACAACGAGCTGGCCATCAAGAAGGCCGAACTGCAGAAGGCGTCCGATACAAAAAAAGCAGAGGCTGACGCTGCCTACGAGATTCAGAAACAGGAACAGCAGAAAACCATCCAGACCGCCACGGTCAACGCCCAGATTGCCAGGGCTGAACGCGAGGCCGAACTGCGTAAACAGGAAGTACTGGTACAGCAGCAGGCACTGGAAGCTGAGATCAACAAAAAAGCAGATGCGGACCGGTATGCCATTGAACAGGCTGCCGCTGCCGGCCTGACCAAACGCCAGCGCGAGGCCGAAGCCAAGAAGTACGAGCAGGAGCAGGAGGCCCTGGCCAAAAAAGCCCAGGCTGACGCGGAACAGTACGAGCGTGAAAAAGACGCAGAGGCGCAGAAGGCCATTGCTGAGGCACAGAAGTATTCCATGGTCCAGGAGGCAGAAGGTATCCGTGCCAAGGGCGAGGCTGAGGCTGCCGCTATCCGTGCCAAGGCACTGGCTGAGGCAGAAGGTATGGAGAAAAAAGCCGAGGCTTACCAGAAGTATAATAAGGCGGCCATGGCTGAGATGATGATTCAGGTGCTTCCTGACATCGCCGGAAAAATTGCAGAGCCTCTGTCACAGATTGACAAGATTACGATTATCGGAGGCGGCAATGATTCGGATAACGGCGTAGGGGCCATTGCCGGCAACGTGCCTGTAGTCATGGCAAAGCTCTTTGAATCCATGAAGGAAACCACAGGCGTGGACCTGGCAGAAATCATGAAGGCGGATACATATGACGCCAAGGTCAACCGGAACGTGAACCTGACCGGCGCCCCTGATATTATCCTTGGAAGCGGGCAGAAGGCCCTTAATCCTAATCCGGATTCGGATAATATCCAGCCATAAATTCTTTGTGCCCCATGGAGGATATTTTAAATTAGTATAGCAGAAACACCTCATAGAACAACCTGTGATATGGATACAGGGGATTTCTATGAGGTGTTTCTTTTTACTTCTATTCTTCTTTGTCCTTCTTACCTTCCCGGGCCTCCTTAGCGCCCCAAACCACGCCTTCCATGTCAAATGTGCCTGCGGATATGTCAATTTCATGGTCTGCTTCCGCTCCCGCAGACGCTCTCACATTCCCTTTCTGCACATCTGCTGCCGTCTTTCCCGGCGCACCTGCTGCTCCCGGCATTTCCGGCATTTCCGGCATTTCCGGTATTTCCGGTATTTCCGGCATATTCGGCATATTCGGCATACATGACATATCCGGTTCTCCCGCTGCTCCCGGCACAGCCGCAGTTTCCCGTTCTTCCCGTACAGGCTCCCTCTCAGGATCCCTCCCAGGCTCCTGTCCGGCTCCGCCTGTTTCCTCTATCTTCCAGCGGATGGATACGCGGAACAAATCATCCTCCACTTCCAGCTTCATGGT
>ERZ773118.858-NODE-858-length-24951-cov-71.2631_pt1 | contig 24951 bp, 25 predicted proteins | sample MGYA00580562_ERZ773118 | MGnify/ENA primary metagenome ERZ773118 (study PRJEB29015, sample SAMEA2737878) | human gut metagenome | biome: human gut; feature: human-associated habitat; material: faeces | place: China | collected 2012 ... | reverse complement strand
ATTATACGGTGAAGGTGAGAAAGTGGTTTTGTGTGATGTGTGACGAAGATTATGAGGGGGAAAAGTGCTGCCCACGCTGCGGTACCGGGGTATACAGCAGGGCGTGGGGGCGGCAGGAGGTGCCGTCGGAAGATGCCAGGGCTGATAATCCGTTACAGAGGCTGTAATGGTTGCCTCCGGAGCAGTTTGCGGTGATGCCTTTCCCGGGAATGGATTGCCAGTGCGGGGACTGTGGAGCTTAATTCCGGTGTTGGTGGCCTTTCCGTTGATTTTATGCCAACAGCCCCCTGTGACTGACAGGCTGCCTCGTCATTCCATTCGTATCTCCAGTAACAGGGGGTTGTATTGTATTTTATTGTGCCGGTTCAGGTGTGCGTTTCCCGGCGCGTCTGCACCGGCTTAACCAAATTCAACAGGGATAAAATAGTGGTAAGCGTACAGCCTGAACCGTCTGGTCAGAATCTGACGAATTAGACAAAGTGGTGTCCACCAAATAAGTAGTGGGAACCAAAGTGTCAGATATGCAGAAAAATGTGACTCCCGGCAGGCGAAAAGGCTGCCCTAATTATCCTCCCGAATTTAAACAGCTGCTCGTTGCTGCCTCCTGTGAACCCGGGATATCCATCTCAAAACTTGCTCTTGAAAATGGCATTAACGCCAATCTGTTGTTCAAATGGCGACAACAATGGCGCGAGGGAAAGCTGCTATTACCTTCTTCAGAGAGCCCCCAGCTACTTCCTGTGACTCTCGATGCAGCTGCCGAACAGCCAGAATCGCTCGCAGAGGACCCGGAAACCCTCAGTATCAGCTGTGAGGTAACGTTCCGGCACGGGACGCTCCGCTTCAATGGCAATGTCAGCGAAAAGCTCCTGACTCTGCTGATACAGGAACTGAAGCGATGATCCCGTTACCTTCCGGGACCAAAATTTGGCTGGTTGCCGGTATCACCGATATGAGAAATAGCTTCAACGGCCTGGCTGCGAAAGTACAAACGGCGCTGAAAGACGATCCCATGTCCGGCCATATTTTCATTTTCCGGGGCCGCAGCGGCAGTCAGGTTAAACTGCTGTGGTCCACCGGTGACGGACTGTGCCTCCTGACCAAACGGCTGGAGCGTGGGCGCTTCGCCTGGCCGTCAGCCCGTGATGGCAAAGTGTTCCTTACGCAGGCGCAGCTGGCGATGCTGCTGGAAGGTATCGACTGGCGACAGCCCAAGCGGCTGCTGACCTCCCTGACCATGCTGTAAATCTCTTTATCCTGGTTGTCACAGAATAAGCCCGGTAAAATACGGGCTTATGAACGACATCTCTTCTGACGACATCTTCCTGCTGAAACAGCGCCTGGCCGAACAGGAAGCGCTGATCCACGCCCTGCAGGAAAAGCTGAGCAACCGGGAGCGCGAAATAGACCATCTGCAGGCGCAGCTGGATAAACTCCGCCGGATGAACTTCGGCAGTCGTTCCGAAAAAGTCTCCCGCCGTATCGCACAAATGGAAGCCGATCTGAACCGGCTTCAGAAAGAGAGCGATACGCTGACTGTTAGGGTGTATGACCCGGCAGTACAGCGTCCGTTGCGTCAGACCCGCACCCGTAAGCCGTTCCCTGAATCACTACCCCGTGACGAAAAGCGACTGTTGCCTGCGGCGCCGTGCTGCCCGAACTGCGGCGGTTCACTGAGCTATCTGGGCGAGGATACCGCCGAACAGCTGGAGTTGATGCGTAGCGCCTTCCGGGTTATCCGGACGGTACGGGAAAAACATGCCTGTACTCAGTGCGATACCATCGTGCAGGCACCTGCACCTTCGCGGCCCATCGAGCGGGGTATCGCCGGACCGGGGCTGCTGGCCCGCGTGCTGACCTCGAAGTATGCAGAGCACACCCCGCTGTATTGCCAGTCAGAAATATACGGCCGGCAAGGTGTGGAGCTGAGCCGTTCACTGCTGTCGGGCTGGGTGGATGCATGCTGCCGGCTGCTGTCTCCGCTGGAAGAGGCGCTTCATGGCTATGTCATGACTGACGGCAAACTCCATGCCGATGATACCCCGGTCCAGGTACTGCTGCCGGGTAATAAGAAGACGAAGACCGGGCGGTTGTGGGCGTATGTTCGTGATGACCGCAATGCCGGGTCAGCGTTGGCACCTGCAGTGTGGTTCGCTTACAGCCCGGACAGAAAAGGCATCCATCCGCAGACTCATCTTGCTTGCTTCAGCGGTGTGCTGCAAGCGGATGCGTACGCCGGGTTCAACGAGCTGTATCGCAATGGTGGGATAACGGAAGCTGCCTGCTGGGCTCATGCCCGCCGAAAGATCCACGATGTGCACGTCCGCATCCCGTCAGCACTGACGGAAGAAGCCCTGGAGCAGATCGGTCAGTTGTACGCCATAGAGGCGGATATAAGGGGAATGCCGGCAGAGCAGCGGCTTGCTGAACGTCAGCGAAAAACGAAACCGCTGTTGAAATCCCTGGAAAGCTGGTTGCGTGAAAAGATGAAGACCCTGTTCTTCGGCTCTGGCCATGGTGGTGAGCGGGGAGCGCTACTGTACAGCCTGATCGGGACGTGCAAACTGAATGACGTGGATCCAGAAAGCTACCTTCGCCATGTGCTTGGCGTCATAGCAGACTGGCCGGTCAACCGGGTCAGCGAACTGCTTCCGTGGCGCATAGCACTGCCAGCTGAATAACACATCCCCGTCAATACGGCCCTCGCTGTACGCTTACTTTTGTTCGGACTGCTTATGGCCTTTTTCCACTGGTGGCGCAGGAAAGTTAACCGGCTGCCACCATGGGATGACGTGTAAACCGTGCAGGCATGTTTTCACGTGGTGACGCTTTCATTGGGGGTCTACGCCGGGACCCCAATATTGTTCACATACATGAATTTGAAAAACTAAGCGATACTGCTGTCCGTACCTTATAAACTTATTTCAACGCTTCCGGCAGCGTCACAATCCACAGTTCACTGTCAGACTCCGGTTTCTCCAGTGGCTTCACTCTGAGGGTCGTTTCAACCTGCTTGTCGTCAAGCGTCAGCTTTCCTTCCGCGTTCACCCGATAATCCTTGAATGTCTTGCCCTCGACCGGATGTTGCATCGCCACCTTCACGCCAAAGTCGTTATCGTTCGCCACCGCCAGCGTTTTGCTGTCGATCAGCGCCAACCCTTCAGCCTTCTCCTGCTGCCAGCCCAAGGAGCGCAGATCAACAACCTGCGTTTTCTGCGCAAGGGTAATGCCGCGCTGTGACAGGGTTTTCTCATCATCAAACTCCGGATACTCACCCGGCTTGTCGAAGCCTGACAGGTCGCTCGCCTTATTGAGATCGACCTCGTAAATCAGGTTACGCATTCTGTTGTTTTTATCTCTTCCCTGTTCGATCAGCAGGATGTGCTGGTTATCGAGCGCCACGATGTCTCCGATTTTAGCGTCGCTGCTTTTGCTGTAGGCCGCGCTGTCGATAGGATAACCGTACATCGCGGTTTTTCCGCTTGCCGGATCGAAGCTCACCAGACGCGTAAACAGCGCCTTTTTCTTGCTCTTAGCGTCGATATCCAGCGTACTTTGCACGGCGACAATAATACGCCCGTCCGGCATACGGGTGAGGCCTTCAAAGCCGCGGTTCGCCTGACGCCATTTGAGGATATTTGGCAAACCGCCCGCAATCGCTTTTTCCCCTTCCGCCGCCTGCGGACCGTGGATTGCCAGGATTTTCCCTTTACTGTCGATGTTAATCAGGAACGGGCCATACTCATCGCACAGCCAGTAACCTCCTTTACCATCCGGAGTGATCCCTTCCGTATCCAGCCCGCGATTATCCCCCTTCAGTCTATGTAACGTGTCGCTGAAGGCCACTTCATTGGTGGAGCCAATCACGTCGCTTGCCAGCGGCAGACCGTTGATCGCGCCTTTATCGTCATGCAGAGGACGGGGATCGATGGCCTCCGCTTTGCCGTTTTGTACACGAATCGTCATCAGCAGCGGCGCGAAATCTGGCGTAACGAAAATTTTAGTTTCGTTTTTCCCCTCTTTCGGTGAATCCGCGTTCGGACCGCGATCGGTAATGGTTGCGAATGTCAGGGCATCGCCCTGTTTACCGGTGAACAGCAGGCCAGAACCTATCCCAACCGGAAGGCCGTTCGGGAATGCACTGGCAAATGCGCCGGCGTAGTTCACGTGCGTGCCTTCTGGAAAACTGACGACATAGCGCTCAGCCGTAGGTTGTGCCGCCAGGGCAGAGAAAGAGAGCGTACAACCGATTAGCACGGGAATAATTTTTCTTTTCATATTGTTAGCATCCATAAAGTGAAGATCACACTACACCATAAAGAAGAAACGAGTCAGGAAAATGACATCGAATGGCAACATGCGCGGGCCTGAGGCCAAAGAAATGTAAAACACTGTTGTTATTTGTAACAACGGAAACATTTACGGAAATTATTTGTCTTTCTTCGTGATCAAAAATGCTGTGTCTTGTTGGATTGGAGTGATGAGGGCTGCGTTTAGGAAACGCCCTATATTGTACGGTTGCATTATCGCGGTAGGGGTAATGCACGTGTCAGTATGATGAGCTGACCACACTCACGTGGGTGGACTGGTATAACAATCGACGATTGCTGGAAAGGCAGGGCCATATCCCACCGGCAGAAGCAGAAAAAGCTTATTATGCTTCCATCGGAAACGATGATCTGGCAGCCTGAGTTCACAGATAAAACACTCTCCAGGAAACCCGGGGCGGTTCAATTGCTGGATAAGATCATAACGATACACCGGGTTAAACAGGTGGTCACTGCTTCACTGAAGCTGCGTGATTATGATGGTCAGGTAGCAGAAGCTATGCCCATGATACAAAAATGACGAAAGCCGAAATGTCTGAAAGCGTGTGTATTACCTGAAAATATGACCGGCTCCGGGGTACGTAACCGATTCAACAAAGCCAATCGATATTACAAAACGAGAGGGACTATATATTTCGTTTTCAGATAAGACTCCTTGAGAGATTATCTTTTATGTAAAATCTCAAATATCACCTGATGTAATGTCAATGATAATATTAAGTGCGCTCTGAACAACATCTTTCTTGGTGTGATTAACATCTGACAAAAAGAACATCAGCTTCTTTATTATGTTCTTGTTGTTTATTATTTCACGCTCACAGAATAAAGCGTTGACTGCCTCTTCTATGACATTTCTCTCGTAAAAAAATTGAGAGTTAGCTTCATATAAAATATTGGCCAATTTTTCACCAAAAACCATATTATAATAATCACTGTGCATCTTTCTCCCCCAGGGTTCAGTCAATAATTTTACCATGCCTAATTATGACAGGTGTAACAAGCATATTTTGCTATATAAATAAAATACATAATACTGATTATTGTAAGAACAGGAAGCAGACTAATGGTTTTTTTTTGTGAGCACATTCCTTCTTATGTAGGAAGAGGCTGTATTATATTCAGTCAACTCTTTTTTACTAAAAATATTATCTATGCCATCAAAGTTGCCTGCTAGCTAATTTTTAGGATATCGCCTTGTCGTGGATTATGCACTCTAAACATGTAGAAGGTATTCATTACAAATACACAGACGGCCATCTTTTGTAAAATGGATGCCGTTTTAAGTGAGATTCTGATTTTCAAATTGTTCCGGACTGAGACCGCCACACCAACTGTACCATCGCCAGCGATTGTAATCGCACTCGATATAATTAAGTAAGTTTGCTGATTTTGCTGTTTACTGCGACAGATGTAAAGCTGTGGTGATTCATGCAGACTAAGTTCACGGACTCCGGCAGTAACACCGATGCATTCTGCAAGCTTCAGATCTTAACTACGAAATTCATGCGAATGGTGTTTACGTTTTTTTACTGGTTGAAACTGTTTTGTCTTGTGAGTCACCTCTGACTGAGAGTTTACTCACTTAGCCGCGTGTCCACTATTGCTGGGTAAGATCACAACACTTTAAAATGCCCTATATAGGGTTAACCAGTAATTATCTGTATGATAGCTTTGAGTTCGGGAGGAGGTAATGACTCCAACTTACTGATAGTGTTTTATGTTCAGATAATGCCCGATGACCTTGTCATGCAGCTCCACCGATTTTGAGAACGACAGTGACTTCCGTCCCAGCCTTGCCAGATGTTGTCTCAGATTCAGGTTATGTCGCTCAATGCGCTGAGTGTAACGCTTGCTGATTACGTGCAGCTTTCCCTTCAGGCGGGATTCATACAGCGGCCAGCCATCCGTCATCCATATCACCACGTCAAAGGGTGACAGCAGGCTCATAAGACGCCCCAGCGTCGCCATAGTGCGTTCACCGAATACGTGCGCAACAACCGTCTTCCGGAGCCTGTCATACGCGTAAAACAGCCAGCGCTGGCGCGATTTAGCCCCGACATAGCCCCACTGTTCGTCCATTTCCGCGCAGACGATGACGTCACTGCCCGGCTGTATGCGCGAGGTTACCGACTGCGGCCTGAGTTTTTTAAGTGACGTAAAATCGTGTTGAGGCCAACGCCCATAATGCGGGCAGTTGCCCGGCATCCAACGCCATTCATGGCCATATCAATGATTTTCTGGTGCGTACCGGGTTGAGAAGCGGTGTAAGTGAACTGCAGTTGCCATGTTTTACGGCAATGAGAGCAGAGATAGCGCTGATGTCCGGCAGTGCTTTTGCCGTTACGCACCACGCCTTCAGTAGCGGAGCAGGAAGGACATCTGATGGAAATGGAAGCCACGCAAGCACCTTAAAATCACCATCATACACTAAATCAGTAAGTTGGCAGCATTACCCAAAAATCGGTATCATTAGTCCAATTCATCGGGAAAGATGGAGAGAATTTTGATATCCAGTGTTCTCCCAGTGGTTTTGACCGGGAAGGAGAGTTGATGTTGTCATTGTTTTACAATAAAACAGTTATTGCCCGGTTAACATTTTCAGTCATTCTGACTCAAAATGGACACATTGCTTTTATTGGCGGATTACAGGGAGCCCCTAAAAATACCGGACCTGATGTTATTCGGTGCGCAACCCGGGCCTGTTATGGGATTTTCCCAAAACGGATTATTTTTGAAGCATTTTGTGCGTTGATGAAAGCTTGCAATATCTCTGAGTGTCTGGCAGTCAGTGAGCACAGTCATGTTTTCCGGCAATTGAGATACTGGTATCAGAAACGCAAAACCTTTGTTGCGGTCTATAGTGATTTCTGGGAGTCTGTAGCAGGAAAAACCGTGGTGACTGGTACAGATTACCAACCCAGGTGATTCGAAAGCCGCTAAGCGATATAGCCAGTAAAAAACGCTCTGAGTACCGAAAACGATACGCTTTGCTGGATTATATCCATGAAACTACTATCCGCTCTTTGGATGCATATCCTGTACACTCAGAACATCAGAATTTAAATTAAGGTTTGATGTATTCTCTGAATAAAACAGTAATGATAATTTTGGTAGAGGCATTCGCACTAAATAATGAAAAAATATAAATCTGAGTTTATTCCTGAATTTAAGAAAAATTACCTTTCCCCTGTTTACTGGTCTACATGGTTCCTTTTGGGAATGATTGCAGGTATTTCAATGTTTCCCCCTTCATTCAGAGATCCTGTCTTGGCAAAAATAGGGCGTTGGGTGGGCAGATTGAGCAAAAAAGCTCGTCGCAGGGCGACGATTAATTTATCGCTTTGTTTCCCAGAAAAGAGTGATACAGAACGGGAAATAATTGTCGACAAAATGTTTGCCACAGCATTGCAATCCATAGTGATGATGGCAGAACTGGCAATTCGTGGTCCGGAAAAGTTCCAGAAACGAGTGTTCTGGAAAGGCCTCGAAATTCTTGAGGAAATTCGACACAATAATAGAAATGTGATTTTTCTGGTTCCCCATGGCTGGAGCGTGGATATTCCTGCAATGTTGCTGGCAGCTCAGGGAAAAAAAATGGCCGCCATGTTTCATCAGCAACGAAATCCAGTGATTGATTATGTCTGGAATTCAGTACGGCGTAAATTCGGGGGGCGCTTACATGCCCGGGAGGATGGGATAAAACCATTTATTCAGTCAGTACGCCAGGGATACTGGGGATATTACCTCCCAGATCAGGATCATGGTCCTGAATACAGTGAATTTGCTGATTTTTTTGCGACCTATAAAGCGACATTACCAATCATTGGACGTCTGATGAACATCAGTCAGGCTATGATTATACCACTTTTCCCGGTTTATGATGAAAAAAAACATCTCCTGACTATTGAAATTCGGCCACCAATGGATGCTTGCATTGCCAGCGCGGACAATAAAATGATTGCCCGACAAATGAACAAAACAGTGGAAATTTTGGTGGGGCCACATCCGGAACAGTATGTCTGGGTTTTAAAATTGTTAAAAACACGCAAATCAAACGAAGCGGACCCGTACCCTTGAAATTATAAAGTACAAGTATTTCCACTAGTTGTTTGTAAGCGTACAGCCTGAACCGTCTGGTCAGAATCTGACGAATTAGACAAAGTGGTGTCCACCAAATAAGTAGTGGGAACCAATGAGGTAGCCTGAGTTTAACGGACACTCCTTCCTGAAATAGAATGGCATCAGAAGGAGCTAATAATGAGCAGAAAAACCCAACGTTACTCTAAAGAGTTCAAAGCCGAAGCTGTCAGAACGGTTCTTGAAAATCAACTTTCGATCAGTGAAGGTGCTTCCCGATTATCTCTTCCTGAAGGCACTTTAGGACAATGGGTTACCGCCGCCAGAAAAGGGCTCGGTACTCCTGGTTCCCGCACGGTGGCTGAACTGGAATCTGAAATTCTGCAACTGCGTAAGGCGTTAAATGAAGCTCGCCTTGAGCGAGATATATTAAATTGCACAGGAGTCGCTGAAAAATACGCGTTAATCGAACAATGGCGACAACAATTTCCCATTGAAGCGATGTGTCAGGTATTTGGTGTATCCAGGAGCGGTTATTACAACTGGGTACAGCATGAACCCTCAGACAGAAAACAAAGTGATGAGCGGCTAAAACTGGAGATTAAGGTGGCGCATATCCGCACTCGCGAAACATATGGAACCCGGCAGCTCCAGACGGAGCTGGCAGAGAATGGCATCATCGTTGGTCGTGACCGACTGGCACGTCTTCGTAAGGAGCTAAGGCTACGCTGTAAGCAGAAACGCAAGTTCAGAGCGACTACGAACTCGAACCACAATCTGCCAGTTGCGCCAAATCTGCTGAACCAGACGTTCGCTCCTACAGCACCAAATCAGGTCTGGGTGGCGGACCTGACGTATGTTGCCACACAGGAGGGATGGTTGTACCTCGCTGGCATCAAAGATGTTTATACGTGCGAAATTGTCGGCTACGCCATGGGAGAGCGCATGACAAAAGAGCTGACAGGTAAAGCCCTGTTTATGGCGCTCAGGAGCCAGCGCCCACCTGCCGGGCTAATCCACCACTCTGATCGAGGTTCACAGTACTGCGCATACGATTACCGTGTCATACAGGAGCAGTTTGGTCTGAAAACATCAATGTCGCGTAAAGGTAACTGTTACGACAACGCTCCGATGGAAAGCTTCTGGGGAACGCTGAAAAATGAGAGCCTGAGCCACTATCGTTTTAATAACCGGGATGAAGCCATCTCAGTAATACGGGAATACATTGAGATTTTCTACAATCGTCAGCGTCGTCACTCTCGTCTGGGGAATATCTCCCCGGCAGCCTTCAGGGAAAAATATCATCAGATGGCTGCTTAAAAAAAGAACAAATGGTAGTGTCCGCTATTGCCAGTACACCTCAACATTCCACCATGCATTCCGATTAACGCCGCATAGCCAGTTGAACTTTGCTACTTTGTGAGAGGTAGTACCTTCTATCCAGTGCGAATTTAATTAATGGAATAAATGATTATGAGTGAAAATGATACAATCCCAAAGAAGTCTACAAGTCAGATTAACAAAGCGGTATTCTTTACATCTGCTTTGCTAATTTTCCTTCTTGTCGCCTTTGCCGCCGTATTCCCGGATGTCGCCGACAAAAATTTTAAACTACTTCAGCAACAAATCTTCACGAATGCCAGCTGGTTCTACATCCTTGCTGTGGCCCTGATTTTACTGAGTGTCACGTTCCTTGGACTCTCACGCTACGGTGATATCAAGCTGGGCCCGGACCATGCGCAGCCTGATTTCAGCTACCACTCCTGGTTTGCGATGCTTTTTTCGGCAGGGATGGGGATCGGCCTGATGTTCTTTGGCGTTGCCGAACCTGTAATGCATTATCTTTCGCCACCCGTTGGCACTCCAGAAACCGTTGCGGCAGCTAAGGAAGCAATGCGTCTGACCTTTTTCCACTGGGGACTGCACGCATGGGCAATTTATGCCATTGTGGCGCTGATTCTGGCGTTCTTCAGTTACCGTCACGGTCTGCCTTTAACTCTGCGCTCCGCACTCTATCCCATTATTGGCGATCGCATATACGGACCTGTAGGACATGCGGTTGATATTTTCGCTGTTATAGGCACGGTCTTTGGCGTTGCGACATCACTGGGTTACGGTGTTTTGCAGGTGAATGCCGGTTTGAACCATCTTTTCGGGGTGCCCATCAATGAAACGGTGCAGGTAATTCTGATCGTGGTCATCACGGGGTTAGCGACGATTTCAGTGGTGTCCGGTCTGGATAAGGGAATACGTATCCTGTCTGAACTCAATCTGGGTCTGGCTTTGTTGCTCCTGGCGCTGGTCCTGTGTCTGGGACCAACCGTGCTTCTGCTGAAGTCATTTGTGGAAAATACGGGCGGTTATCTTTCGGAACTGGTGAGTAAAACGTTCAACCTTTACGCGTATGAGCCCAAGTCGAGCAACTGGCTGGGGGGCTGGACATTACTGTACTGGGGATGGTGGCTTTCATGGTCGCCGTTTGTGGGGATGTTCATCGCACGGGTCTCCCGCGGGCGAACCATTCGCGAGTTTGTCACCGGCGTGCTGTTTGTTCCCGCGGGTTTTACGCTAATGTGGATGACGGTGTTTGGTAACAGCGCGATCTATCTCATTATGAACCAGGGGGCCACAGACCTCGCCAATACTGTTCAGCAGGATGTGGCGCTGGCCCTGTTTAATTTCCTGGAGCATTTCCCGTTCTCTTCTGTGCTGTCATTCATTGCAATGGCGATGGTCATCGTCTTCTTTGTAACGTCTGCTGATTCGGGGGCAATGGTTGTGGATACTCTGGCATCAGGTGGAGTGGCAAACACACCCGTCTGGCAGCGAATATTCTGGGCCTCGCTCATGGGCATTGTTGCAATTGCGCTTCTCCTTGCCGGAGGGCTAAGTGCGCTGCAAACGGTGACAATAGCGAGTGCATTGCCCTTCTCAGTGATCTTACTAATATCTATATACGGACTTTTAAAAGCTTTGCGCCGGGATTTGACCAAGCGTGAAAGCCTGAGCATGGCGACAATTGCTCCTACGGCTGCACGTAACCCAATTCCTTGGCAGAGAAGGTTACGCAATATCGCGTATCTGCCGAAGCGATCTCTTGTGAAACGTTTTATGGACGACGTTATCCAGCCCGCCATGACGCTGGTTCAGGAGGAACTGAACAAGCAGGGGACGATAAGCCACATTAGTGATGCAGTCGACGATCGTATTCGTCTTGAAGTCGATTTGGGCAACGAGCTGAATTTTATATATGAAGTGAGGCTTCGCGGGTATATCTCACCGACCTTCGCGCTCGCCGCAATGGATAATGATGAGCAGCAGACTGAACAACATCGATATTATCGCGCTGAGGTTTATCTCAAAGAAGGCGGTCAAAATTATGATGTGATGGGCTGGAACCAGGAACAGCTGATTAATGACATACTGGACCAGTACGAAAAACATCTGCACTTCCTGCACCTGGTTCGTTAATAGCAACATGCCGTCCTGGGGGCGGCAATTATTATCCCGGCCGCAATATGAGGGAATGCAGAATGATTTCACGCTGGAAATGGATGCTGAAGCAGACAATTAAAAAACTATGGTTCAGGGCAACGTTATTCGCAATTGTCGCGATAATAACGGCCCTTTTATCAATTCTTTTTAAATCAATGATACCTGAGTCGGTTTCCGTGAAGGTTGGTGCGGAAGCAGTCGATAACATTCTGAACATACTGGCATCGAGTATGCTGGCAGTGACCACATTTTCGCTGAGTATCATGGTCACAGCCTACGGTTCAGCCACTACTAATGTGACTCCCAGAGCTACGCGTTTAGTTGTTGAAGACGTCACCACACAAAATGTACTGGCCACCTTCATCGGTTCTTTTCTCTTCAGTCTGGTAGGGATTATTGCCCTCAATATGGGAGCTTATGGAGAAAGGGGGAGAGTCATTTTATTCATTGTCACACTGGTTGTCATTGCCTTAATCCTCATCACATTGCTTCGCTGGATACAGCATTTGACCTCTCTGGGGAGGGTTGGTGAGACAACGGCACAAGTAGAACAGGCGGCCATCGAAACATTTATTGCGAGAGCAAGAAATCCCTGTCTCGGCGGATATCCATGGCTTGAGAACAATGAACAGCCGAAAGGAACGGTTGCAGTTTATCCGAAGAAGATTGGCTATGTTGAATATATTGATATGGTGAAACTTAGCAAGCTGCTGACCAATGATCCCCGTCATGTATACCTCGTGGCGCAGCCAGGCAGTTTCATACATCCGTCCATGCCAGTTTTGTACCTGAGTCAGGGCCAGGAGTCGTCAATCAGCACCGATTTACTTGAGACGATTATTGTCTCGGATGCACGTTCATTTGCTCAGGATCCTCGATTTTGTCTTAGCGTCATGGCCGAAATAGCCTGCCGGGCCCTTTCCCCTGCAGTGAACGATCCTGGAACCGCCATTGATGTCATTGGCAGAGGTGTTCGTATACTTTCCACTTACGCGCAGAATAAATCTGATGAAATAGAAGTGAAATATCCTTCAGTACATGTTGCACCACTTCAGAATAACGATCTACTGGAAGACTTTTTCTCACCTGTCGCGCGCGATGGTGCCAGTATGAGGGAGATTCAGATAAGAGTCCTTAAAGGACTGTCGATGCTGAGTAAAGGTTGGCCAGGGATATTTGCTGAAGCCGCACATACCCTGGCATTTGAAACATTAGAGCATGCAACTCGTGCTGACCATATAGATTCTGATAGATATCTAATAAAATCAACTTATTATAATTTATTTAGTGGCGAATATTCTAATAAAAAAACATAGCTGCAGAGCAAGCGATTCGGTTGTTGGCAAGTCAAGGGCAAAGCATTCGCGTGAGAATGGGCGTATGCTTTGTGCCAAAAGCAAACGTTGCTAATTCTGCACTGTTCAGCGATGGCGCAGTAGCGACAGGCACTGCCACTGTCCAGTCGGCAAAAGCGAACACTTTGCCACTGCGGGGATAAACTGATTGAAGCTCTCGCGCAAAATCACTTATTCTTTTGCGTTAATAAAATGTAGGAGATGGGTCATGACAGGCGAAAATCGTGGCCGGGGAAGGCCGCGAAAGACAGAAAGTACCTATGCAGATACTCGTAATGATCTGATCCGCAGTGGCCTTGAACTGCTGACGCAGAATGGTTTTCTTGCGACGGGAGTCGATGCCATTGTTAAAAATGCCAATGTCCCTAAAGGCTCATTTTATTACTACTTTAAGAGTAAAGAGGATTATGCTCAGACCGTTCTGAACGCCTATGACAGTTTCTTCGAGCATAAACTCAAAAAACATCTACATGAATCATCCTGCACACCAATGGTACGTCTGGAAAATTTCATCAATGATGCCTGTGAGGGGATTAAAAAATACAATTTTACCCGCGGCTGCCTGGTTGGAAATATGATGCAGGAGAGTCCGGGGCTTCCCCAATCCTTCATTAAAGTACTACAGAATATTCTTGAGAGCTGGCAGGCACTTGTTGCGGCCTGCCTGTCCGACGCGTTATCTTCAGGCGAAATAAGTTCAAATATGAATAATACACAACTGGCGGCTATTTTCTGGAGTGGCTGGGAAGGTGCGGTAATGCGTTCCAAACTATATTGTTCTACTGAGCCAGTGTACGACTTCTGGAGCTATTTCAAAACCTCGGTACGCTATCAGTCTTCTCAGGAAGCAACAACTGGCCAGTAAAAGGGGCCGCAGCCCCTAAAACTTATTATACTAAGCCTGAGCTCGGCATCCATCTAATTAGCTATATTGAATGACTGCACGACCGCGAATTCCGCCACTCAGAAGTTTTTCAGCCACAGTGATGGCGTCACTGAGCGGATAAACGGTAGTGAGACTATCCATTCTGGACTCTGGCAAATACTATACCGCCTGTTGCCAGATTGCTGCTCTTTTCTCTTTCGCGAACATGACGCTATCAATCCCTTTCAGCGTGACACCACGCAGAATAAACGGAGCCATATTGCCCATCAAATCCATCCCCTGAGCCATGCCGCAGGCTGCAACAATACTGCCATATCGGACCCCGGCGCAGGCATTTCTCCAGTAACAGGGGGTTGTATTGTATTTTATTGTGCCGGTTCAGGTGTGCGTTTCCCGGCGCGTCTGCACCGGCTTAACCAAATTCAACAGGGATAAAATAGTGCAAATAACCGAAGTATTACTTGCAGAATCGGGGGAAGCATCCGGGGTTTTATTCAACAGGCTGTAGATCACTGACTGCGTCTGTTGGCCGTCCACTTCACGCGTCATTCGACCAGAGTAAATATTGATGATTACTAGATTCGTGTATTTTATCAGGCATTTTACTTGCGAATAAATCCCCTTGCTATCCAGCGAAACCACACAGGTAGCTATTACCATATGTGGTAATACACTAGTTACAGGAAAAATATGCAAGTTCCGCAATACGTTGTGTGTTGCTCCTTAGCCAGGATCTTTTCTTCCATGCGAGATATGACAACAATTTTGAGGAAGGATGTTCGTAACTGGTAGAGTTACTACAACAAGCATGGGAGGCTCTGACTCTGGCAGACATTGTACTGTGGAATGTTGTTACAGGTTGGGGCGGCAACCGTGCCAGGAGACCATGAGCCGTTCACGGCATTAAAGGCCACACTTCAGTCGTTTACATTCCCTATGGTGGCAGGCATCTTCCATTAAGGCGTCAGAGCGTTACCAACGTTATGTTGTCATGGCTCATCTTTCATAGTCGATGCTTATCTGGTGGCTGAAGCTAGCCGCAGATAAAGAGTGTGAAGTTGATACCATGGAGTGGAGTGACGTGCAGGCAGGAGATTCGCTCTATGCAGGGTTGTGAGATGAATTCAAACCGGCTGGCAGCGCCAGTGATATTCGAAGATTCGTCCGGTTGTTACCCAGTATGCATTAAAAACCCAGACATTATGGGCAATATAACGGCTTCTACAACAAGGAAGTGCCTGTTTACCATCCGGGTGTAATGACTCACCTTTGTGGGCTTTTGCCCGTCGCGCTCTTAACGTTGAAGACATTCTCTGCCTGCCGATTCAGGACTGCGACAAAAGCCATATCTGGCTACTGGTCAAGGATGACCAGCGTCTGGAGTAGGTGATAAGCCAAATAGATAAGCTGGAATATGTGGTGAAAGTGCAACGTAATCAGTCCAATCCGACGATGTTTAACAAGATTGTGGTGTTTTTTCAGTAAGTCATTCGTCTTCTGAATCAGGTGTAATGATCTTTACAGAACCATTCTGGCAGTGCGTAACATAATCTGCCGGTAACGGACGATCGCTAATCAGAACGTCAAATGCAGAGATCGGTGCAAGGCTGGCAGAGGCCACTTCATCGAACAACGCGTGGCGGGCGAGCAAAATTTTCCGTAGTCCACGGTTCATCGCTTTACGCTTAGTGGCAAGATCTTCAGGGTTAAACCAGCTGACGCCAAAGTGATTATGCACACCGCTGGCGGAAATAAATATTTTTCGCGGATTGAGAGAGTCTAATGGCGAAGAGTTACTGGCATCGTAAAAAGCATCACTTCTGGCACGATACGTACCACCACAAAGTATTGCTGTTACATTAGGCTTTTCATTCAACGCAACAAAGACGCGATGTGAGTAACAGATGCCGGTGAAGGTGATTGCATCCGGGATCATGCTTATAACGAGTGGTATCTCCTGGCCATTATCAAAGAAGATCAGATCATTTTCATTAACCATTCCGGCAGCCAGAATTGCAATAGGTAAGTCATCACGATGATTTTTTGGAACGTCATGGATTACTGGCATGGATGGCGCGGGTTTATTCACCATTACAATATAGCCACCCAGTAGGGTCAGTGGCAGAGGTTCATCTTCCTGATGGAGATCGCGACGAATAGTCATTACAGAAACTTCCAGCATTCGCGCTGCGTCTTTCAAATGGATTCTGTCGGTTTTCTTAAGCAGTTCCATCAAACGTCGGATACGCTCTTTTTGCTTCGTTTCCATCAACTCTCTCTCCGTAAGAATGTTATAAAAATAACATTTTGGCGTTAGTAAACATTGTTTTCATTACCATACTATACGACCGCCCCTTTGAAATGAAAAGGGTATAGGCTGCTGAGTTTTGGGCACTAATCTTGTTAGGTTGCTTATGATTAGATAGTGTTGGCCTGAGTGATGAGACTGGAAGTCTATTAAATAAACATCGGGTTGATGTGCTAATCGCGATCTCAGTCACAAATGATGCAAAAGTAACATGCTAATGTTATTTAAATACCATTGTTATGCGAAAGTTTATAAGAGGTAGTGAAATGGACATTGCAGTTATTGGTTCCAATATGGTGGATCTCATTACTTACACTAATCAGATGCCTAAAGAAGGAGAAACTCTGGAAGCACCTGCCTTCAAAATCGGATGTGGTGGGAAAGGTGCTAATCAAGCGGTGGCGGCGGCTAAATTGAATTCAAAAGTCCTGATGCTGACTAAAGTAGGTGATGATATTTTTGCGGATAATACTATTCGTAATCTCGAATCATGGGGAATTAATACCACTTATGTTGAGAAGGTCCCCTGTACCAGCAGTGGTGTTGCACCGATCTTTGTTAATGCCAACTCGAGCAATAGTATATTAATAATTAAGGGAGCGAATAAATTTCTTTCCCCGGAAGATATCGATCGAGCTGCAGAAGATCTGAAAAAATGCAAATTGATCGTTTTACAACTGGAAGTTCAACTGGAAACAGTTTACCACGCGATTGAGTTTGGTAAGAAAAATGGTATTGAAGTGTTATTAAATCCGGCTCCGGCATTGCGTGAGTTAGATATGTCTTATGCCTGCAAATGTGATTTCTTTATTCCGAATGAAACAGAACTGGAAATATTAACCGGTATGTCGGTTGATACTTATGATCATATTCGTTTGGCCGCACGTTCGTTAGTTGATAAAGGGCTGAACAATATTATTGTTACCATGAGCGAAAAAGGCGCATTATGGATGACCCGCGATCAGGAAGTCCATGTTCCTGCATTCAAAGTAAATGCTGTTGATACTAGTGGCGCTGGTGACGCATTTATTGGTTGCTTTTCCCATTATTATGTTCAAAGCGGTGATGTTGAAGCCGCTTTGAAAAAAGCCGCTCTCTTTGCCGCTTTCAGCGTCACAGGGAAAGGTACGCAATCATCTTATCCGAGTATTGAACAATTTAATGAATTTTTAACCTTAAACGAATAATCATCCTGCACAGTTAAAGGTAGCACTATGAACGATAAAAACATCATTCAGATGCCTGATGGGTATCTGAATAAGACTCCCTTGTTCCAGTTTATTTTGTTATCGTGTTTATTCCCACTATGGGGATGCGCAGCTGCATTAAATGACATATTAATCACTCAATTCAAAAGTGTATTTTCGCTAAGTAACTTTGCTTCAGCATTGGTGCAGAGCGCATTTTATGGAGGTTATTTTTTAATTGCAATACCAGCATCCCTTGTGATTAAAAAGACCAGTTATAAGGTGGCAATTTTAATTGGCCTGACGCTGTATATTGGTGGTTGTACACTTTTTTTCCCTGCCTCGCATATGGCAACCTACACTATGTTCCTTGCAGCTATTTTTGCGATTGCGATTGGCCTGAGTTTCCTTGAAACTGCAGCGAACACATACAGTTCAATGATCGGTCCAAAAGCCTATGCCACATTGCGGCTCAATATCAGCCAGACCTTTTATCCGATTGGTGCTGCGTCTGGTATTTTATTGGGCAAATATCTGGTTTTCTCCGAGGGGGAAAGCCTTGAGAAGCAGATGTCCGGAATGAACGCCGAGCAAATTCACAACTTTAAGGTGCTGATGTTAGAGAACACCCTTGAACCGTATAAGTATATGATTATGATTCTGGTTGTGGTCATGGTGTTGTTCCTTTTAACCCGCTTCCCAACCTGTAAAGTGGCACAGACAAGTCACCATAAACGCCCGTCAGCAATGGATACGCTGCGCTATCTGGCTAAAAATTCGCGCTTTCGTCGTGGTATTGTGGCTCAATTCCTTTATGTGGGTATGCAGGTCGCAGTATGGTCATTTACCATCCGTCTGGCACTGGAGTTGGGCGATATCAACGAACGTGATGCTTCAAACTTCATGGTCTACAGCTTTGCCTGCTTCTTTATTGGCAAGTTTATAGCCAACATCCTTATGACACGTTTTAATCCGGAAAAAGTCCTAATTCTCTATTCCGTTATAGGGGCGCTGTTTCTGGCATATGTTGCACTGGCTCCAAGTTTCAGCGCGGTCTATGTCGCCGTCCTGGTAAGTGTTTTGTTTGGCCCTTGCTGGGCGACGATCTATGCAGGAACACTGGATACAGTTGATAACGAACATACAGAAATGGCAGGAGCAGTCATTGTTATGGCTATTGTCGGCGCCGCGGTGGTTCCGGCAATTCAGGGATATATTGCAGATATGTTCCACTCACTTCAGCTTTCATTCCTGGTTTCTATGCTCTGCTTTGTCTATGTCGGAGTCTACTTCTGGCGTGAAAGCAAAGTACGTAATGCACTGGCTGAAGTCACAGAGTCCTGAGGAGAATCGTTATGAGTACGCGTATTTATTTGTGGCGGGCGCTTTTTGGCGAAAAACCTCGTATCTTGCTGGAAAATAGTGATTTTACTGTCACGTCTTTTCGCTATGACAGTGGTGTCGAGGGGCTTAAAATTGCAAACAGTCGTGGACATTTAATTATTCTTCCCTGGATGGGGCAGATGATTTGGGATGCGCAATTTGATGGACACAGTCTCACCATGTGCAATATGTTTCGCCAGCCTAAACCGGCGACAGAGGTGATAGAAACCTATGGCTGTTTTGCCTTTCATTCAGGTTTGCTGGCTAATGGCTGCCCATCTGCGGAAGATACTCATCTGCTACACGGTGAAATGGCCTGTGCCGCGATGGATGAAGCATGGATGGAATTAGAGGGAGATATGTTACGCCTTACCGGGCGTTGCGAGTATGTAATGGGGTTCGGGCATCATTATCTGGCTCAGCCAACAGTGGTCCTTCACAAATCCTCTACATTGTTCGATATTAAGATGGCCGTAACCAATCTGGCTTCTGTAGATATGCCACTACAATATATGTGCCACATGAATTATGCATATATACCAAATGCTACGTTCAGCCAGAATATACCGGACGAAATATTAAGGTTGCGTGAATCAGTACCTTCGCATGTTAATCCCACCGCTCAGTGGCTGGCGTTTAATCAACGGATTATGCAGGGAGAAGCCTCTCTGTCGACGCTGAATCAACCGGAATTTTATGATCCAGAAATAGTCTTCTTTGCAGACAAACTGGACGCTTACACAGATCAGCCAGAGTTTCGCATGATCGCTCCCGATGGCACTACGTTTGTTACTCGTTTCTCCAGTGCCGAACTAAATTATGTGACACGCTGGATCCTTTATAACGGCGAGCAACAGGTAGCCGCCTTTGCATTACCTGCAACCTGTCGGCCTGAGGGGTATCTTGCCGCGCAACGTAATGGCACGCTGATTCAGGTTGCACCGCAGCAAACACGCACTTTTACAGTCACCACAGGAATTGAATAACCACTTAAGGCCTGAACAGCGGCGCGCTTATCGTTAATGTAAGCGCGTTTTTTTACCCGCCAGGACAATACTATGATAGCGTTGCCCTTATAGACGATCACATTATCGTCCACTCCAAATTTGCGCAACTACTGTAGAGTGGTGTACTCCACAGCTTCTTTTAGGATCTCAACTTCCATTGTTTTCTTACCGAGCAAGCACTGCAACTCTTTTATTTATTTGTAGTGGTCAACAAAAACTGGTCACAATTTCAGATTTTTTCCAGTATCTATTTTCCGATTCGTTCGGCGGTAATCCACCGTTATATTCATGAGGCCGGAGTGCACTATAAAAGTGTATGCGTAAACCGACTGCTGTATGTAGCCATTAAGCCTGTATTGGTAACATAGGTACCCACCTTTTCAACAAGTGGACACCTGTTATAGAACAAAAAACATTATCAGCTGAACCCCGCAGGTCATTTTCAAATGAGTTTAAACTTCAAATGGTTACACTGGCTTTACAACCAAGGGGTTCTGTTGCCCGTATTGCCCGGGAGCATGATATCAATGATAATCTTCTGTTCAAATGGCTCAGGCTCTCGCTGATCAAAGGGCGTATATCACGGCGTCTTCCGTTAACGAACTCTTCTGGCATTGGCGTTGAATTATTACCTGTGGAGATGACGCTGGGATGAGCGGCCTTACCCCGTTTTTTACGCGAGGTAATTATGAAGATCAATGACTAGCCGTCGAACCGTGTGCATGAACTGCTGCACTGAAACTTCTCAGCTGTAAAATAATCCTTACGCTACGTACTTCTCGGAGCGCTTACGATTAATCGGATGCAGTCCTGACTGGAAGAAAGAAAAATGGAGAAAATAAGAGGAATTAATATCCTCCACGTTCCTGAAATCCTGGAGGATATTAATGTCATCAAAATATTAGCGAACGATAATCCCTAACAAAATACCCAGTGCGCCAAAGTCAGCATCACTGAAGGTGGTGTTAGCAAAACCAATATCACCCAGCACCGGCAATAAGAATACTGGCAGGAAGGTAATAAGCAAGCCTTGAGCGAAGGCACCCAAAATCGCACCACGACGTCCACCCGTTGCATTACCGAATACCCCTGCAGCTGCACCTACGAAGAAGTGCGGCACCACACCAGGAATAATCACGATCATGTTCAGCAGATACAACGTGAACATACCGATTAAACCTGCAGCAAAGCTACTCAGGAAACCAACCAGTACAGCGTTAGGTGCGTAAGGGAAGACGACCGGGCAATCGAGAGCAGGTCTGGCATTCGGAACCAGCTTGTCTGAAATACCTTTGAATGCCGGGACAATCTCCGCAATCACCATGCGCACACCCTGCAGAATGATGTACACGCCAGCTGCGAAGGTAATGGATTGCATGATAGAGAACATGAACCAGTTTTTACCACCGCTAAGCTCTTTCACCGCATCTGCACCCGCAAACAGGCACGTCACCAGGAAAATTATGCTCATGGTAAAAGAGATAGCAACCGGCGTGTCGCGCAAGAACAGCAGACTTTTCGGCACATTCATGTCTTCAGTCGAGTGCTCTTTATTACCAAACTTGCTGCCGATGAAACCGGCCAATACATAAGATAATGTTGAGAAGTGGCCGATGGCAACGTCATCAGAACCGGTCACTTTCTTCATGTACGGATGCGCAATAGCCGGGAAAAAGACCATTGCCACGCCAACAACCAAAGAGCCAACGGCTATAAGCGTAATGCCGGTCATGCCTGCTGTTGCCAGAATTACCGCTACCATCATCGACATAAACAACGTGTGATGACCGGTCAGGAAGATAAATTTCCACGGTGTGAAACGGGCAATCATAATGTTGATAACCATCGCAAAGAACATAATCATCGCCATTTCTTTCCCGAAGCTTTTCTGCGCTACGGAAACAATGGCTTCATTGTTCGGCACTACACCCTGAATACCAAAGGCATGCTGGAAAATGTTTGCGAAGTCACCCAGTGACGACACAACTAAACCCGCCCCTGCGCCTAAAATCACAAACCCCATAATGGTCTTGACGGTACCTTTAATGCATTCGGTTACCGGTTTTTTCTGTGCAATCAGGCCAATCAGGGCGATTAAACCGACCAGCACTGCGGGTTCGGAAAGTACATCGCTCATCAAAAAACGAAAGAAATCCATATCGCCCCCAGCTTACAGTGCGCCTAATTCGTTTAATACCACGGATAAACGTTCTCTCATGGCTTTCTTATCAATCATATTTTCCAGTGCGACGATTTTGCCTGCGACAGACTGCGCGACTAACTGCTCGGCAATGTCTTTGGTGCCGACATAGATATCACTCGACGTCCCTTTCGCGGAGCCCAGGTCGACGTGATCAACATCAGCGCTGACGGACAAATCCTTCAAAATGCTTTTAATGCTCATTTCCATCATCAGGCTGGTGCCTAAGCCGTTACCGCAAACCACTGTAATTTTCATAAATGTTCCTCTGGATTAATAGCGCGCAATAACAGACAAAATGTCCTGCGTCGTTTTGGCCATCAAAATGGCCTGTATGTCTTTTTCGTTATCGAATAACTTGGCGAGTTGAGAAATCGCTTCAATGTGGCTGGTACTGTCGGTTGCAGCCAGCACAATCAGTAATTTCACTGGATCGTTTTCATCGGCATCAAAATTCACACCTGAAGGGATCAGGGTCAGTGCTAATGACAGCTTGTTAGCTCCCTCTTCCGGGCGCGCATGAGGCATCGCAATACCAGGGCCAACCACATAGTACGGACCGATAGTGTCGTGCGAGCGATAGATCGCATCAACATAACGCGGTTCGATAGAACCGTTTTCAATCAACGGCCGGCATGAAATCGCCACGGCTTCCCGCCAGTCTTTGGCCTGTTCCACGACCTGAACGACCTCTGTATTTAATAGATTTTTTAACATGCTACTGATAACTCCCGATGATAATTAACAGGAGAGTAGATATTTTACGCATTAATTAATGTGATGATTGTCGCATTTGATAGCGCTATCTGATAACGCTATCAATCTTTGTGATAGCGCTATCATTTCTCTGCCGCCATGCTTTGGCTATATTCGGTTCCTGCATATACAATGCAACAGGATATTTGCTACCGTGGGCAAAAACTGGAAAGAGTAATGGTGAAATAAAAGTAATGAAAACAGCTGGTTGTAATTATCCATGGAGTCGAAATGGAAAAAACACGTAAGCGCCGTGGTACCGGACGGGTGACGCTGCAGGAGGTCGCTAACTTTGCAGGTGTCGGAACCATGACCGTTTCCCGTGCGCTGAGAACACCGGAACAGGTATCTGACAAGCTGAGGGAAAAGATAGAACAGGCCGTAGAAGAGTTGGGTTATATTCCCAACAGAACTGCTGGCGCCCTTGCATCTGGTCACAGTGATACAGTCGCCGTACTGGTTCCTTCCCTGACAGATAAAGCCAGCTCCCGCTTTATGCAGTCGTTGCAGCAGGTGCTTAATAAAAATGAATTCCAGCTACTGCTTGGGTGTCATGAGTATAATCAGCTCAAAGAAGCTGAAATTCTGATGACGCTTCTTCAAGGCAACCCGGCGGCGTTAGTTATTTTTGGTTCTCAGTTGGCTGATAAAACTCACCAGATACTCGAGAAAACAAATATACCTACCATTAACGTTGTCGGTTCCCCTTTCAGTCCGGCTCAAATTACCATCGAAACAGCATTTTTTGAAGCATCACATAAACTGACCGAACATCTGCTGGAACAGGGTTATAAGAATATCGGATTTATCGGTGCGCATATGGACAACCGCCTGCAACGTCAGCAACTGAACGGCTGGCATAAAGCAATGTTGAGCCATTACCAGAACTCTGATCTTGTTATCACCATGCCGGATGCCGCAAGTCTGCAATTGGGGCGTTACGCATTAAACGAGATATTACTGCGACAACCAGAGCTGGATGCTGTGATTTGCAGCCACGAAGAGATTGCGCTGGGTATCATGTTTGAGTGCCAGCGGCGTTTGTTAAAAATTCCTGAAAATATCGCTGTAGCTTGTCTTGATGGTTCAGACAATTGCGATCAAACACACCCAACCTTGACATCCATCCGTATTGACTACAAAAAAATGGGGATAGAGACGGGTAAGTTACTGATTGGGCTATTGAATAATAATCATGATGAATCAGAAGAGTCGCGTATCGTGCAATTCAACTACCAGATAGAATTACGTCAGAGTACATGAGCCTAAAAGGGCACTATTACAAAGTTAGCTATTGTGGTAGGGATAGCCGTTTCCGGCTATTCCCCGCGCAGATCCGGATGTATGCTGCTAACGCATCCATTCCTACTTCAGGTATTTGGCGTAGAAGCGGATGCCAAAAACTTGCCGCAAAACCGCAATATCAGCCTGCAGAGTCGCTCTCCAGATTATCCATTCCTATATTATCTCTGCACCGGATGAATTACGCGAACCACTCAGAAATATGACACGTATGCAACTTATCAGGACTCCGGGATCCTGGAAGCCTAGTGCCAGTGAATATCGTAATGTTACCAACGTTTATCGCATTGCATTGAAATCACTTGCCTGACGCTATTTCGAGTTACATGATGAAATCGCCGACCTTGATGTCATGATTGCGGCAATTGTCGATGAACTGGCACCTGAACTGATTAAACGTAATGCTGTTGGATACGAAAGCGCTTCGCAGTTGCTCATCACTGCCGGAGATAATCCCCAACGGCTAAGAATAGAATCAGGTTTTGCGGTGCTGTGTGGTGTCAACTCGGTTACCGTATCTTCTAAAAAAATGAACCGTTACCGACTTAATCGGGGTGGGGAGCGTGCTGCAAATAGTGCACTTCAGATCATCGCTATCGGACGTTTACGAACTGTAAGCGTGCAGCAAGAACCGTATTGACGGGGATGTGTTATTCAGTCGGCAGTG
>ERZ773118.854-NODE-854-length-25003-cov-28.5822_pt1 | contig 25003 bp, 19 predicted proteins | sample MGYA00580562_ERZ773118 | MGnify/ENA primary metagenome ERZ773118 (study PRJEB29015, sample SAMEA2737878) | human gut metagenome | biome: human gut; feature: human-associated habitat; material: faeces | place: China | collected 2012 ... | reverse complement strand
TCGCACATCATTTCCTCGCACTTATAAGTTTTCATGTTCATTCTCCTTTTCTGTTATTATATTTAACAGGCCTTTTCTAAAGTCCCATCATTCATAAATACTGTCATAATCATAGTTTGCATAAAAATCCGTGATTCTATCAAAATAGAAGTCCACAGTGTCGTCTGTAAGCATATGCTCTCCTGCCGCCATCCATTCCAGCAGCTGATCACCGGTATCCTCCGAGTAGTGAATCACATCCATATAGTGGTCCAGATTGCAGGTGATGTCAAACTGGTCGTCAAAGGCAAAGAGACGTATGTTTTTGCACTCCAGCAGCATGCGGGCCATGAGGCGGTATCCCTCCATCTGCCGTTCAAACTCCCCTTTTGCCATCAGCTCGCTGTCCCACCAGCTGATGCTGTAGGGCGGAATAAAATAGTAAAAGGTGACCTGGGGATTGGCCCTGGCCGTGGCCAGCACATTCTGCTCCAGATTCTCCATGACCGTCCGGCGGTCTTCTTCGGTAAAAGGGGCGGTTTCCGTTTTGCGCGGCTCCCTATCATATGTCTTTAAGACAGCTTCCCTGCCCCAGTCCCGTTCCGGCGCCCAGTGCATGTATTCGTCAAAGGTGGTGGTCCGCCCGCCTGCCTTTGTCCTGGCAAAGACACCCGGAATAGTGCCGAATATCACTTCCTTGTTGAAGATATAATTCACATCATTGAAGGGGTTTCCATCCGTCAGATACTCCGGTGAAGGGGCTGCCGGATTCCACTGGTCCTTTGGATAAAACAGGAAGCTCCTGTCCAGACCCCTGCACACCACCCTTATTTGTGGATTATAGGCCAGGGCCCGTCTCACAGCCTGGTCCACTTCCTTATAATATCCGCCCGCATATGGTATCTTGACGGATGTGACGCCGAAAAGGCTGTCAAACCGGCTGGCCTTAAAATTCTCCATCATGGATGTGCCTGTAAGTACTGCGTCGTAAGTAAAATTGCGGCTGATACCGTCATTCTGGTACCGTTCGCTGTCAATGGGATATGCCAGCTGTTCAAGAGGCTTGTGGTAGTGGAAAAAAGGATCCACCCAGACCACCAGTCCGCCTAACATAACCAGCATAGCCAGTACGGCTCCCATGGTAAACCGCAGCCATCTGCCATACCCTATGTTTTCTGTCCCATTCTCCCGCTTTTGTGTCTCCAATATAATCTCTCCTGTAGCTGTTTATTCAAATAAGCCTTATTAGAACTGGAAATAAATGAAGCCGGATATTCCTGCCAGGGACAGGACCGACCAGACCAGAAGGACGGCTGTTCCTGCTCCCCTGAGGAAGGTGGGGCGAAGCTCTGTCTCGCCCATATTCCTGGCGTTCATCACCAGACAAAGTACGGCCCCATACAGTCCCAGCACTGTAAATACCCGGTGTTCTGTCAGCCAGAGCGGCAGTTCCACCATCTTAAAGCTGTCCATGAAGGACGGATTGATCTGCATGTTTCCAAAATCCAGCAGCCGTTTCAAAAACAGCTTTGCCTGGGATATGCTTTCTGACCGGAAGATGACCCAGGTCAGGTTGACAAACAGAAACGTGACCATCCACCGGAACGCCGTGTGAAGATTCTCCCACTGCCGTTTAAAGACACGGTTAAGGGCCTGGGCCGCGCCGTGAAGCGCCCCCCACAGGATAAAGGTCCAGGCCGCGCCGTGCCAGAAACCGCTTACCAGAAATACCGCCATGATATTCATGTAGGTGCGCAGGTTTCCCTTCCTGCTTCCCCCCAGAGGAAAATAGATATATTTTCTGAGGAAACGGGTCAGGGTCATGTGCCAGCGCTTCCAGAATTCCACCGGAGACAGCGCTTTATAGGGAGAATCAAAATTAAGGGGCAGTTCCAGGTTAAACATTCTGGAAATTCCCATGGCCATGTCACAATAACCGCTGAAATCAAAATACAGCTGGAAGGTATAGGCCAGCATGACCAGGAATGCGTCCGTGGAACTGAGTATCTCCACCTGAGCATATCCCCAGTTTACCGGTCCCGCGAAAAACTCCGCTAGGATAACCTTCTTGAACAGTCCTACAGCCAGTATCATCAGTCCCTGGGCCATGTTCCGGGAATCTGCCTTCAGGCGGGAAGGGTCCTTAAGCTGCGGGATAAACTCCCCGTGCAGGAGAATCGGCCCCATGGAAATCTTTGGAAAATACACGGTAAACAGGAAATACTCCCAAAAACTGTAACCTCTTGTCTCCATGCGGAAGGAGTCCACCAGCCACCCAATCTGCTGGAAGGTAAAAAAACTGATTCCCACCGGAAGGAGAAGCCTTGTGAAGGCAATGTCCTTTCCCAGAAACGCATTCAGGTTTTCTATAAAGAAATTAGTATATTTAAAGTAAAAAAGCAGAGCCAGATTGGCGAATATGCCAAATGCCAGAACCATCCTCCCGCCAAACCGTCCGCTCGTTATGCCATCCGTCCTGCCGTCCGCCTTGCCGTCCCCTTTGCCTGTCTCCTTCTTTTCTTCCCCTGACAGCATCCTGGAAACAGCCCAGTTAAATACCGCGCTTCCCACAAGAAGTCCCAGATACCATGGATTGGCGTACGCGAAAAATACCAGGGACATGGCGGCCAGGAATCCTCTGGCCCATGTATGGCGCTTCATCCGGCACAGCCCGAAATATCCTGCCAGCACAGCCGGAAGAAACAATAATAAAAATAAATATGAATTAAACTGCATGTATCTTTTCGTTTCCTTTATCTCAGGTTTCTATCTCAGGTTTCCTGTTATTTCATCATCTTCTGCAGAGTCCTGCAAAGCTCCTCCACCGTGGCGTCGCTGTCGCCGCTGCGGATATCATCCACCACGCAGGACTTGATATGGCGCTCCAAAAGCACCTTGTTAAAGCTGTTAAGCGCTGCCTGGACCGCTGCCACCTGGGTGATGATGTCCACGCAGTAGCGCTCATCCTCCACCATGGACTTGATGCCCCTTATCTGTCCCTCTATCCGGTTCAGCCGGTTCATGAGCCCGCGTTCTTCCGACACTTCCCTATGTTTATGGCGGCAGGCGCAGCCTTCTTCCTGATTCATGTATTCCTCTCCTTTTACCTTCCTGTTCCCCGGGGAACCGCCCATGTCCGGGACACGGACGGATTCCCGCAGGTGTTTTCGCAGGTGTTTTACAGCCCCGCGCTACAGCTTCAGATTCCTGAGTCTCAGGGCATTTCCCACCACGCACACTGAGCTCAAGGACATCGCGAATCCTCCCAGCATGGGGCTTAACAGCGGGCCGCCCAACAGGTACAGCACTCCTGCTGCCACCGGGATTCCCAATGAGTTATAGAAAAATGCCCAGAACAGATTCTGTTTTATATTGCGGATGGTTGCCTTGCTCAATTTGACAACCCTGTAGACATCCATAAGGTCAGACTTCATCAGCACCACGTCCCCGGATTCCAGGGCAATATCGCTGCCGTTTCCAACAGCGCAGCCCACGTCAGCCTGGACCAGCGCCGGTGCGTCGTTGATGCCGTCACCTACCATCATAACTGTTTTTCCTTCATTCTGCAACCGGTTTACGACCTGGGCCTTGTCTTCCGGAAGCACCTCTGCCACCACCTGGTCCACATGGGCCAGCCTGCCGATGTACTGGGCCGTTTTCTCATTATCACCTGTAACCATGTATACAGCCACTCCCAGGCTCTTTATCTTTTCCACCGCCTCCACACTGGTTTCCTTGATGGTATCGGCCACGCACACGATCCCGGCCAGCCGGCCGTCAATCACCACATACATGGGAGTCTTTCCTGTATTGGCGTATTCTGAGGCTGCTTTTTCCGTATCCTGGGATACAGGCACATGCAGTTGGTTAAGGAGACGCCGGTTGCCCACCGCCACCTTCCATCCCTTCCAGGCCGTGATAATACCTGCCCCGGTGATACTCTCAAATGCCTCGGGCATCGCCAGGTCCATCTGCTTCTCCCTGGCAACCTGCACAATGGCCTGGCCCAGGGGATGTTCCGACATCTGTTCACAGGCGGCGGCGATTCCCAACAGGTGCTCCCTTTTCTCATCCTCAGAAGTCTGAGGTTCCCTGGTGCTTTCCCCGAAAGCCCCGCTCCCCGGCTTCCACACCTGTTCCACCACGGCTCCGCTGATCACATTTACATCCGTCACCCTGGGTTTTCCCTCTGTGATGGTTCCTGTCTTATCCAGTATGACGGCATCCACCTTATGGCAAATCTCCAGGGCCTCACCGCTCTTAATCAGTATGCCGTGTCCGGCTCCAACCCCGGTTCCCACCATGATGGCCGTGGGAGTGGCCAGCCCCAGCGCACACGGGCAGGCAATGACCAGGACGGCCACGAATATGGTCAGCACAAAGGAAAGTTCCTTTCCTCCGAATATCCACCACAGCAGGGCCGCCGCCAGGGCGATTCCCATGACAGCGGGAACAAAGTATCCGGCCACCTTATCCGCCAGCTTGGAGATAGGTGCCTTCTTGCCCTGGGCATCCTCAATCATCTTAATGATTTTGGACAGGGTGGTATCGCTTCCCACATGGGTCACTTCCACCTCCATGGCTCCATTGTAATTCATGCTTCCGCCGATCACGCTGTCCCCCGGCTGTTTCTCCACCGGAATGCTCTCTCCGGTAAGCATGGATTCATCCACGCTGCTGCTGCCCTGTACAAGTATACCATCCAGGGGTATCCGGCTGCCCGGCTTTATGAGGATATGCTGCCCCACAGCCACCAGGGAGGTCTCCACTTCCCTCTCCGTACCGTTCTCATAGAGAATAGCCGTGTCCGGTGCCAGCTCCATGAGCTTGCGTATTGCTTCGGATGTCTTTCCCTTGCTGCGGCTCTCCATGAACTTGCCCAGCATTACCAGTGTGACCACCACGGCCGCTGACTCATAATACAGCTGGTGGGCCTTCATGTGATCCCCCGGAATGCCCAGAGTCATCACAAGGCTGTAGATAAACGCGCTTCCCGTACCAATTGCCACCAGGGAATCCATATTGGGATTGCCCTTAAGCAGAGAACGAATGCCTACCAGATAGAACCTGCGTCCGCAAATAAGGACCGGTACGGTCAGTATGAGCTGGGCCAGGGCAAAATTAAGCGGATTCTTATCCATCTGCATGAAGGCCGGCAGAGGCAGGGTAAAGGGCAGCATATGCCCCATGGAAATGTAGAGCAAAGGAACAGCAAAACAAATGGCGGTAATCACCCTGCGCTTCACAGCCTCCAGCTGTTCCTCCTGCTGCTGCCATTCCTCTTCTTCCTTTTTCTTGTTCTGTTCTTCCTCCACAATCAGGCTGGCAGAAAAACCCGCCCTGGATACCTTCTCACAAATCATTTCAGGCGTCACCCGGCTCTCGTCATAGGTAATCACCATTCGGTTGGTTGTCAGGTTCACATTACTGCTCTCCACACCGTTTAACTTTCTCATAACACGCTCCACCGCGCTGCTGCATGCGGCACAGGACATTCCGTCTATGTGATATCGCTGCGTGGTCATATGTTTCACTCCTTTCTTATACCCCACCCGGGTATATTGCAAGTATAGAGCACTAACTATATATTGTCAATAGGCAGTATGCCCCGGAATGAAAATCTTTACTATTTTACGCTAAAAAACAGACACATGCATCATGAGAATACGCTTGTATCCTTCCGTGCATCTGCCTGTTTACCTGTCTGTTTATCTATTTGTCTCCTTCTTCCCAATCCGTATTTCAAATCCGGTCCCTGATTCCGGCTGACCCGGAGGTCAATGTCCCCGTTCCAACACTGCCATACCATATCTCACCAGAGCATAGATGGTAAGGACGGATGCTATGACGGTTTCACCAGCCACAGCGTATGACAGGGCAGGTACGGGATGTCCCATGCCGCCGAGACAGGCCACGGCCATCTTAAGCCCAATGGCTGTAATGACAAAGGGGAAGGTAAAGGCGGCATAGCTGGGATAAAACTTCATCTTCAGGTATGCCGGTGTCTTTATAAGCACCGCAATGTAAATGACTGAGCTGAGAATCATCATAAACAGGACCAGCCCCAGTGACTTTGGATGCACGGACTGGATATATCCGGCCAGGCAAAGGCTGACAGGCGCCGTATAGATGCAAAACAACGGCTGTGCCGGTTCCGGAACCTGTTTAAAGTTCACATAGCGGTATGTAACCAATACCAACAGTATGAGGGCCGCCGCAAAGCCGAACCAGAAGGCTGCTGTTCCCACTGCCAGTTTATCAAAGGCTGGCGCCGTGACACTTGCCACCGCGATTCCCACATAGACAATGTAGTAGCTTGCAAATACCTGCTGCATTTTAAGGTGAATCATGAATCTGGCTGTAAAATACACCATGAGGGCAATGTGCAGCCCAATGCCGGCATACCAGATTATCACGGCGCTGCTTCCCGCAAAGGGCTTGGCATATCCTGCCAGAAGCATGACTGCCATGGAAAAGGTTCCTGAAACACTGGCCATGATGGGATTCTTCATGTCCCCGGCAAACTGCCCGGGGTATAATATGATTTTGATCACAATCAGGATCCCCAAAATCAGGGATACCGCCCCGCACAGAAGGCGGACTCCTTCCGAATAAGACTGGAGCAGATTTCCCAGGGCAGCCATGCCCAGCATGACGCCTGTTGCCGGAAGAGGTATTTTCTTTATCATCAGCGCACACTCCTATTCGTCAATATTCGTAAGTCCCTTTTCCCTTATGATCATCTCGGCTACCTTGCCTGCCACCAGACCCGTAAAATGGATACACTGTTCCTTATGCTCCCCTGCCCCCATGTCAAATTCCTTTGTGAGAATCCGGCAGCACAGCGCGTTCTTCCCGTTAGCCGCCTTGAACCAGTCGTGAAGCTCCTTGGAAAGAGCCAGTGTCTGTTCCACCTGGGGATCCTTCTGGACCGTGCGGCCGAATACAAGGCCAATGGCCATGACACCGCCTGACACAGCTCCGCACAAGCACTTGGAGCGCCCGATTCCAATGGGGAATCCGGATGCCATGGCAATGACCTCCTCCGGTACATCCATCTCAAAGTTACTGCGGATGGAACAGACAACTGCCTCTGAACAGAAGAATCCTCCGCGGAATAAATCCTCTGCATCCTTTGCTATTTTGGCCACACTCACTTCTTTCTTTAAATTCATGTTACGGTACCCTCCTTATAAGATTTTCTCTTTCGTCCATCTCATTTTACATGAATCCCGGTGGTGTGTCCCATTGTTTTTATTGATGCAAAACCATATGCCATAGAAAAATACAATGTCCCTACATGACCTTCTGCAAAAGCCCTCTGAACACCAGCAGGAGCACCGCAAAAAGCGCCGCTACGAATATCAGTGTCTTTGCCACTGTCATGCTGATAAACCCGCTTACAAGGACCCCTATATAGAGCATCAGCATCATGGTGTATCCCGTATAAGCCCAGCAGCGCAGCCCCAGCATACGGTTTCTCTCATCGGTCTCATAAATCCTGCGCTTCTCCTTAAGTTCCGGATTCCGCAGATACTGCAGGTTGCGGATGATGGATATAACCCCGGACGCGGCCAGGCCAAATCCGGTTCCGCCGTAAAATCCCGGCATAAAATCCCTGTAACCCTGTTCCAGATACATCACCATGGCGCGGTTCCTGACCGCAAAGGACAGCCCTATGGCCGCTGCGCCCAACAGGATAAAGCATATCCCAAACACAATCCGGTTCCTGCACCTCTTCTCAAAATCAATGGGGTTTTCAATAAATAACTGGTTCAGCCACATATTCATTCCTCCTCTTCAAATAAAAATATATCCTCTATGCTTTTTCCGAAAAATCTTGAAATCTTAAAAGCCAGCTGCAGGGAAGCATTATACTTCCCGTTTTCAAGGGATATTATGGTCTGCCTGGTCACGCCCAGGGCCAAGGCCAGCTCCTCCTGGGTGACTTTGTCATGTTTCCTCAGTTCCTGTATCCTGGTCTTCAATCACACCACCCTTTCCTCATTTCCTTTTAATCTTAAATCATCTCTGCTTTTTGTCATCGCCTGTTCCGCCTTTTTTAGTATAGCATGCTTTACATTTTTAGTATAGTATGCTTTACATCAAATGTCAAGGCTATTTTACATTTTTATTCCCGCTGCAAAATCCGGCAGCAAAAAGCAGCCCCTGGGGATTCCGGTACAGAGAATCCCCAGGGGCTGCCCTTTGCATTTATTATGTTTTATCAAAAAAATCCCTAATTACTCATAAACTTGGAGACATATCCCTGAATGAATATGATGAGTACAATCAAAGGCAGGATATAACTCACATAAATCCTGGCCCACACAGGAAAATGAATTCCCTCCCCTTCATTGGCCTCTGCCGTAAATTTCTTAAAGCCCCATCCATAGCGGCTGGTGCAAAACAGCAGGTAAAGCATGCTGCCGATAGGCAGAAGGTTGTTGCTGAGGATGAAATCCTCCAGGTCCAGAACCGTGCTTCCCTCTCCCAGGGGGGCAAAGCTGCCCCAGAGATTAAAGCCCAGCACACATGGAACGGACAGAATGATGATGGCGGCTATATTGCAGAGAACCGCCTTCTTAAGGGTGCATCCCGTCAAATCCGTTGCAAATGAAATGATGTTCTGGAACACCGCGATGATGGTGGAAAAAGCCGCAAAGGACATAAACAGAAAAAACAGTGTCCCCCAGATTCTGCCGCCTGCCATATGGTTAAATACATTGGGCAGGGTAATGAAAATCAGGGATGGTCCTGCTGTGGACTCAATATTGTAGGCAAAGCATGCCGGGAATATGATGAGTCCGGCCATGAAAGCCACCAGGGTGTCCAGCAGGGTTACGCTGACCGCCTCTCCTGTCAGCGTTCTCTCCTTGCCGATATAGCTTCCGAAGATTGCCAGGGCTCCGATACCAATGCTCAGGGTGAAAAAGGATTGTCCCAGGGCAGCGAACACGGCTTCACCGATACCCGCCTCCGCCATTTTCCCAAAATCAGGCTTCAGGTAAAACTCCAGCCCGGGACCGCCTCCCGGCAGAACCATGGAATGCACGGCCAGCACTACCATCAGCACCAGCAGACACACCATCATGACCTTTGTAATGCGCTCCACGCCCTTCTGAAGGCCCATGGCGCAGACTCCGAAGCACAGCAGGACCACAATGACCATGAACCCTCCCATCAGCGCGGGATTAGCCAGCATACTGCCGAATTCACCGGCCACTGCCTCTGAATCCAGGCCGCCGAAATCCCCCTTAAGGGTCTTAAAAAAATAAAGCATCATCCATCCGCCCACAGTCGTGTAGAACATCATCAGAATATAGTTGCCTGCCATGGCGATGTACTTGGTCAGATGCCACCTGCTTCCTTTTGGCTCCAGCAGGTCAAAGGACAGGGCAGCGCTTTTCCGGCTGGCCCTTCCCACTGCAAATTCCATGACTACGATGGGAAGTCCCAGTATCAGCAGGAACACCAGGTATACCAGCACAAAAGCGGCCCCTCCGTATTCGCCTACTATATAAGGGAACCGCCACACATTGCCCAGACCAATGGCGCACCCTGCGCTTATAAGGATGAAGCCCAGCCTGGACGAGAATTTTTCGCGTTCCATCTATATATCCCCCGTTTCGTATTATATCGTGAGTTACCGGCCTTTTCAGACAGCCGGACTCAATAAAAGAGCCCTTAACCCTAAGGACTCTTTCATATACTACCATATTATTACATAAATATCAACCTATCTCTGCCCTTTGTCATAGGGAACGCCGGAGGCCCTGGGAGCCTGGGAGTTCCTGGATGTAAATACCAGGACAATCAGGGTGGCCAGATAGGGTATCATCTTGTACACATAGCTGGGAATCCCTGTTGCCGCCAGAAACGGTATGCCGGAATAGGCTGCCGCCACCGCCTTCATGAGGCCGAAGAACAGGGATGCCCACATGATTTTTACCGGCTTCCACTGTCCGAAGATAAGAACTGCCAGGGCCAGGAATCCGTATCCTGCCACATCCGCGTTAAAATTAGTGGATGTGGGCACCACGAACACCAGCCCCCCTAAACCGCCCAGGACCCCGGATATCAGGACGCCTGCATACTGCATGCGGCAGACATTGATGCCCGCCGCGTCTGCTGCATGGGGGTGCTCTCCGCAGGAGCGCAGTCTCAGGCCGAACCTGGTCCGGTAAAGCACCAGGGTGGACAGAACCAGAATCACGACGCCCAGATACGTGGTGATGTATGTGTTCCGGAATAACAATGGGCCGAAAAACGGGATATTGCCCAGCAGGGGAACGGATTCAATCCGGAAGGTATTGCTGAACTGAATCTGCTGCACTCCCTGGATAACCCTGGCCACAAAGATGGCAAAGGCCGGAGCAAACATGTTGAGGGCTGTTCCGCTGATGGTCTGGTTTGCCTTCATGTTGATGGACGCGTAGGCATGAAAGAAGGCAAAGACAGCTCCCGTGGCCGTGGAGATAAGGATGGCCAGTAGCAGCTGCAGCTGTCCGCTCATCCTGTCTCCTGTCATGTTCAGGAACAGGATGCCCGTAAAGGCTCCCATGGTCATGATTCCCTCCAGGGCAATGTTGACCACACCGCTCCGCTCGGAAAACATGCCGCCCAGGGCCACAATCATCAGGGGAATGGTAAACAGCATGGTCTGCTGGAATATAAAATAAATCACACTCATATCTGGCCGCCTCCTTTCTCCCGTTTTCGGTTCATCCGGGTCAGGATGGTTTTCACTATCAGGGCAAAGGCGCTGAAATAAATGATGACCGCCACAATGATGTCAATGATTTCCGTGGAGAATTCAAAGAGCTGCAGGTAAAATCCCCCGGCTGTCAGATACGCAATGAACAGCCCGGAAAACAGCACTCCGATGGGATGGCTCAGTCCCAGCAGCGCCACGGAGATGCCGGTAAAGCCTTCCGGCGCAAGCACATCCTTTATCTCAATGTGCTTGCCGGTGCCTGCCAGGTACAGAAGTCCCCCTGCCATGCCTGCTATGGCCCCTGCTATGACCATGCTCATGATGATGTTCCTTTTCTCGTTGATGCCCGCATACCTGCCGGCGTCCCGGTTAAAGCCCACCGCCTTAAGCTCATAGCCAAAGGTGGTCTTATTGAGGATAACCCATATTAGCAGCACGGCGGCAACGGCCAGAAGGATACCGCCGCCCACGCTTGACTCCGGAAACAGCTTATCCATTCCCATCTTGGGGATCTGCGCGGTGGCTGCCACGTTCCTGGATTCATTGCGCAGGTTGTTAAAGAGAGGCTTGTAGCTCTTGACAATCCAGTTCACCATGTACATGCCGATATAGTTCATCATGATGGAGGCAATAACCTCGTTTACATTAAAGCAGGCTTTCAGAACCCCGGGGACCATTCCCCACAGAGCTCCGCCCAGAATGGCTGCCAGCAGGGCCACGGCCCACTGAATCCTCCCAAGGCCGGTCCACATGATTCCCACATAGACAGCCGCGAAGGCGCCCACAATAAACTGCCCCGGCGTGCCGATGTTAAACAGGCCCGTCTTAAAGGCAAAGCCAACGGAAAGACCGGTCAGTATAATGGGGGTTGCATAGTAAAATACCTGTCCCACGCCCTTTAAGCCGTGGGTAAAGGCTCCTGTCAGGATGGTCACAAATCCCGGCAGTGCCTGGGATGGATTGCATATCAGCAGTATGACAAATCCTACCAGCAGTCCGATGACAATGGCAAACACCGATGACAGCACACCTACATAATCCCGTTTTCTCCCTGTCCTTTTGTTTGGGCTCACAGCCTCTCACCTGCCTTTCCTTTTGGCTCCTGGCGTTTGGAACCGGCCATGTAGAGTCCCAGCTCCTGTACCGTCACTTCCCCGGGATTCAGGTCAGCCACGATGGTTCCCTCAAACATGACCAGAATCCGGTCGCTGAGATTCATGACCTCGTCCAATTCCAGGGATATGAGCAGAATGGCCGTGCCGGCGTCCCTCTGCTTCACCAGCTCCCTGTGGATGTATTCGATGGCGCCCACATCCAGTCCTCTGGTGGGCTGGACCGCCAGCAGGATGTCATGGTCCCTGGATATCTCCCTTGCCACGATTGCCTTCTGCTGATTGCCTCCGGACATACTGCGCGTGATGGTATCCGCTCCCTCGCCGCTTCGTATGTCAAAGTCCTCAATCAGCTTGTCGGCATACTTATAAATTTCCTCATTCTTAAGGAAACCCCAGTGCTGGAACCCAGGCTCAAAATACTGCTGCAGCACCAGGTTATAGGCCAGGTTATAATCCAGCACCAGGCCATGCTTGTGCCGGTCCTCCGGTATATGGCTGAGTCCATGGGTATTGCGGGCGCGTATGCTCTTTTTCGTCACATCCCGGCCGTTTATCAGGATTCTTCCCCCTGCGGTTTCACCCAGGCCGGTTATGGCGTGCACCAGCTCCGTCTGCCCGTTGCCGTCGATTCCGGCAATGCAGACAATCTCCCCGCTCCTTACCTGAAAGCTCACGTCGTTTACCACCAGCTTGGTATGGCCTTCCATATGGGATTTCACCGAAACATGCTCTGCCTCCAGCACAGTCCTGCCCGGCGCTGCCGGAGTCTTTTCAACAGACAGGCTCACCTTGCGGCCCACCATCATCTCCGACATTTCCTCCTTGGTGATGGAAGCCACATCCACGGTGCCTATGTATTTTCCCCGACGCAGAACAGAACACCGGTCCGCCACCGCCTTGATTTCATCCAGCTTGTGGGTAATAAAAAGAATGGACTTGCCTTCCGCCACCAGACTGCCCATAATCTCCATGAGCTCGTCGATTTCCTGGGGAGTCAGGACCGCTGTTGGCTCGTCAAATATCATGATTTCATTGTCCCGGTAGAGCATTTTAAGTATCTCCACCCGCTGCTGCATCCCCACCGTAATATCCTGAATCAGAGCGTCCGGGTCAATGTACAGGCCGTAACGCTCGCTGAGCTCCACCACTTTTTTCCTGGCATTGTCCATCTTCAGGAAGCCGCGGCTGACCGTCTCCATCCCCAGTACAATGTTCTGGAGCACGGTAAAATTGTGTACCAGCTTGAAATGCTGGTGCACCATACCGATTCCAAGGGCATTGGCGTCCAGAGGCCCCTTTATCTTCACGTCCCGGCCCCTGACCTTTATGATTCCCTTCTCCGGCTGGTAAAGGCCGAACAGAACGCTCATCAGCGTGGATTTCCCGGCGCCGTTCTCACCTAACAGCGCATGGATTTCCCCCTTTCTCAGCTGAAGGGTGATGTTGTCGTTGGCAATGATACCGGGAAATTCTTTTGTAATGCCTAACATCTCTATAATGTAATCATCCATACGGTTCCCCCTCATATAAAACCGTCCCGGCAGCATACTCCGGCCGCCCCACCGCCCGGCGGGATGAGGCGTACCGGGATAACAGCAGGGTGCCGGACATGCCGGCACCCTGTTTGTCATGACTATCTGCCGCAGGTTATTTCAGGCCCTTATACAGCCCGCATTTTCTGCCAGTCCCTACTCCACAAAGGTAACCTTTGTATTGGTCAAATCAGTCAAATCCTTTGTTGGGTCATTATTATCCGCCGAGAACTGTACCAGCGTAATCTCTCCGTCAGCCATTTTCTTGTAAATGGCGTCGTACTGCTCCTGGGAAAACTTCTCAAACTTGGAGGTATCCATGGGAAGTCCCACGCCGTTGTTGGCAGCGGTAAACACGGATGTCCTGCCTCCCGGGAAGCTGCCGTCATAGAAATCCTTTACTCCGTCATACACGGAGTTGGAAAGAAGCTTCATGGCAGACGTGATGACTGTCTCGGATTCAGTACTCTGGTCCACGTCCACGCCAATTACCCTTGCATTCTTTTCCTGCGCGGCCGCCATCACGGAATTGCCCACAGCGCCGCCGCATCCGAAGATTACCTCTGTGCCGTTCTGATACCAGGAAGCCGCCATGGACTGTGCCTCCGGCGTGGCTGAAAATGCGCCTGTGTAATTATACATGATTTCCAGGCCCGTGACTGCATCCTCCTCAGCCGCAAACTCCGCGCCCTGGACAAAACCATATCCAAAGCGGATAACTGCCGGCACTGCCATGCCTCCCATAAATCCCAGCTTCGTATATCCGTCCTTTACAGCCGCATAGCCTGCCAGGAAGCCGGCCTGGTCCTCCTGGAACAGAATGGGCATCACATTATCATTTGTCTTATAATTGTAATCCGCATCATGGGGCTCCCCGTCCAGCAGAATGAAGTGCACATCCGGGTACTTGTCCTGAGCCATGTAGATGGGCTCCTCAAACAGGAAGCCGGGGCATACTACCAGTTTGGCGCCGCCCTCAATGGCCAGGCCGATGGTTTCCAAATAGGAATCTGTAGTGCCTTCCTGGGGCTGGTAATATTTATAGGAGATGCTGTTCTCCTCCGCATACTTCTTAAGGCCCTCCCATGCGCCCTGGTTAAAGGACTTATCGTCTATGGTCCCCAGATCGGTGACCAGGGCAAGCTCATAGCCTTCCGCGCCCCCCTTGGACGAGGCTGTCTTTGCAGCATCTCCTTCCTCTGCCTTGGACTCTTCCTTTGCTTCCGGTTTGCTCTCTGAAGCCGGAGCCTCTGTCTGTGCGGGGGCTGCCTTGGTATCTGTTCCTGATGAGCCTGAGCAGGCTGTCAGGGAACCAGCCATAACCGCCGCCAGGGCAAGTGCCAGTATCCGTTTTTTCATAAGCATGATTCCTCCTCTTCAAATATGGTTGCGTAACATCTAAGTACAACTCTAACTTATCATAAATTACAATTTATTACAACCTTTTCGTCATATTTTTGTCATATACGTCGGAAAGCCTGAAGGCTGCCTATAAATCAAACAGGGATAACTGATTGGATTTTGGAAGGTCCTTAAGCAGCCCCAGGTCCGACATTAGGGAACATAGGGTTCCGTTTACCTTGGAACGGTTGCTGAAATCCTCGATGGACAGGAAAGGTCCGTCCTTGACCGCATCCACCACAGTCTCGGCAGCCTTTTCACCCAGGCCGTCGATGCTGCTGAGGGAAGGCATCAGCTTGCCGTCTATGATTTGGAAATGCCGCGCCTTGGCCCGGTAGATGTCAATGGGGGTAAAGTCAAAGCCCCTTGCATACATTTCCTGGACAATACGCATATCCCTCAGGGTATCCTGTTCCTTCTTGGACAGGGTGTCCGCCCTTTTCTTGTAGTCCGCCAGATAGTATTCCAGCTTATCCCTTCCCTGGCACATGATTTCATAGGAAAACGCGCTGGCCCGGATACTGAAGAACGCGGCGTAATAAGCCAGGGGATAGAATATCTTACAGTAAGCAATACGCCATGCCATCATAACATAGGCAGCCGCATGGGCCTTTGGAAACATATACTTGATTTTCTTACAGGACCAGATATACCAGTCGGGAACGCCGTGGGCCTTCATCTCCTCCTCCCACTCCGGCTTTAATCCCTTTCCCTTTCGCACGCTCTCCATGATGGTAAAGGAAAGTCCCTGCTCCAAACCCTGGGCAATCAGGTAAACCATGATGTCGTCTCGGGTACAGATGGCGGTCTGAATGGTGGCCTTTCCCTCCTGAATCAGGGTCTGGGCATTGCCCAGCCACACATCCGTACCATGGGCCAGACCGGCGATACGCACCAGGTCGGAGAAATACTTGGGCTTGGTGTCAAGAAGCATCTGCATGGCAAAGTCCGTACCGAACTCAGGCACGCCCAGGGCCCCCAGGGGACAGCCGCCAATATCGTCCGGCATGATTCCCAGGGCGGACGTGTCCTGGAACAGGCTCATGACCTCCCGGCTGTCCAGGGGAATGTCCTTTACAGGGTCAATGCCGATGAGATCCTGAAGCATACGTATCATGGTGGGATCATCGTGTCCCAGTATATCCAGCTTCAGCAGGTTGTGGTCAATGGAATGGTAGTCAAAATGGGTGGTGACCGTGGAGGTGGTCATATCGTTGGCAGGGTGCTGCACCGGGGTAAAGGAATAGATTTCCTCGCCCAGCGGAAGCACGATAATACCTCCGGGGTGCTGTCCCGTTGTCCTTCTCACTCCCACACAGCCCTGCACAATGCGGTTAATCTCGCAGTTTCTTTTCCTGGTTCCCCTTTCCTCATAATATTTCTTTACATATCCGAAGGCCGTCTTGTCCGCCAGGGTGCCTATGGTTCCCGCGCGGAAGGTCTGGCCCTTTCCAAAGATAACCTCCGTATAATCATGGGCCTTGCTCTGGTATTCACCGGAGAAGTTAAGGTCGATATCCGGCTCCTTGTCTCCCTTAAATCCCAGGAAGGTCTCAAAGGGGATGTCAAACCCGTCCTTTTCCAGCGGTGTGCCGCACACAGGGCATTCCTTGTCCGGCATATCGCATCCGGCCATGCCGGAGAACTGCTTCACTTCTTCGGAATCAAAGTCATAGTAACGGCACTTGGGGCAATGGTAATGAGGGCTCAGTGGGTTTACCTCGGTGATTCCGGACATGGTGGCCACAAAGGAGGAACCCACGGAACCACGGGAACCCACCAGGTATCCGTCCTCATTGGACTTCCACACCAGCTTCTGGGCAATAATGTACATAACCGCGAATCCGTTGGTGATAATGGAATGAAGCTCCCGCTCCAGGCGGTCCACTACGATTTTAGGCAGGTCCTCCCCGTACATCTCATGAGCCCTGTCATAACAGATCTTGGTCAGCGTCTTATCGGAATCCTCGATGACAGGAGGACACTTGTCCGGCCGCACCGGGGCAATCTTATCACACATGTCGGCAATCTTCCTGGTGTTGGTGATCACCACCTCGTGAGCCTTATCCGGTCCCAGGTAGGAAAATTCCTCCAGCATCTCCTCTGTTGTCCTCAGATACAGGGGAGCCTGGTCGTCCGAGTCCTTAAATCCCTGGCCTGCCATGATGATTCTGCGGTATACCTCGTCCTGGGGGTCCAGGAAGTGGACGTCGCAGGTGGCGCAGACAAGCTTGTTAAACTGCATTCCCAGTTCCACTATCTTTTTATTAATATCAATCAAATCCTCCTGGGACTTAACCGTGTTCTTCTCGTCCCGAAGCATAAACGCGTTATTTCCCAGAGGCTGGATTTCCAGGTAATCGTAGAAATTCACAAGCCTGGCAATCTCCGTATCCGGCGCGCCGCGAAGCAGGGCCTGATACAATTCCCCGGCCTCGCAGGCTGAACCGATGATCAGTCCCTCCCGGTATTTCTCCAGCAGGCTTTTGGGAATTCTGGGCCTTCTGGCATAGTACTCCAGGTGGGACCAGCTCACCAGACGGTACATGTTCACACGGCCGATGTCGTTCTTGGCCAGAATGATAACATGGTGGGTGGGCAGCTTGCGTATGGTATCCGTGTCCATGGTGCTGAGGGCATTGAGCTGGTCTAAATCATTTACATCCCGGTCCCGCAGCATCTTCACAAAGGCCGCGAATATCTCCGCTGTGGCTCCCGCGTCGTCCACCGCCCTGTGATGGTTCTGGAGCGAAATATTCAGGGCCTTGGCAACGGTGTCCAGCTTAAAGCGGTTGAGATTGGGCAGAAGAAGCCTGGCTATGGCAACGGTGTCCAGCACCGTGGGGTCAAAGGGCAGCTCCAGCTTCTCCGCAAAATGGTCTATAAATCCCACATCGAAGCTGGCATTGTGGGCTACAAGGACCGCATCCCCCACAAACTCCAGAAATTGCGGCAGAATCACGTCGATTTTTGGGTATGGAAGCACCATGGAATCGTTGATGCCTGTCAGCTTCTCTATGTCAAAGGGAATGGGCACGTCCGGATTCACAAAGGTGGAGAATTTGTCCGTAATCCTGCCGTCCACCACCTTCACGGCGCCAATCTCAATAATTTTGTTCTTTTTAGGGCTGAAGCCTGTTGTCTCGATATCGAACACAACAAAGGTGTCCCCAAAATCCTGGCCCCTGGAATTCTCTACCAGCTGTTTGGTATCGTCCACCAGGTATCCCTCCACCCCGTAGAGGATTTTAAAGGTATCCCCCTTGTCCAGGGCGTGGTTGGCATCCGGGAAGGCCTGGACGCAGCCATGGTCCGTGACAGCCACAGCGGGCATGCCCCACTGCTTGGCCCTCTTGATGATGCTTTTTACCTCGGATACGCCGTCCATATCGCTCATCTTTGTATGGCAGTGCAGCTCCACGCGCTTTTCCAGGCTGGAGTCCATGCGCTTGCTGGTAAAATCATCCGCCTTCTTGATTCCCACGATGGAGCCAAGGGTCAGCTCGCCGTCAAACTTGTCAATGGTGGTGACTCCCTTTACCTTGATAAACATGCCCGGATTGATGGCGGATTTCACCTCGTCAAATATCTCCGGACGGATAAACATTTTAACCGTAATAGTATCCGTAAAATCCGAAACATCAAAGGTAAGGATAAACTTGCCGCTTCGCAGCTCCCGGTTCTCGCAGGTCAGCACCTTGCCTCTTAAGGTCACCTCTCCGATTTCCCCGTCGATCTTCTCAATCTCCATGGGCTCGTCCTCAAAGTCACGTCCGTAGAGCACATCCGGGTTGTTGGAACGCTTGACAGAGTACTTCTTGTCGTCGCCGAAACCGCTGTCCTTATCCCGTCCCCAGCCCTTGCGCCCCTTATTGAGCTGAGGCTTATCTCCCTTAAAGCCCTGCTTCTGGCCGCCGCCCTGGCCTGATTGTCCCTGCCCAGACTGTCCCGTTCTGGCCGGGCTTCCCTGGCTTTGGGACGAACCAGGCGCCCCTGACCGGCCCCCGTTATCTCCAGGCGCGCTCCCGTCTCCCACATCCCCGGAAGCAGCCTGGGCCATAAGTGCATCCCAGGGCGCGCCCTCCGGCCCCTGGCCTGCGTCCAAATAGGAATCCTGGCCTGACCTGCCGCCATTTCCGGACAGCAGCTCCTGGCCCTCCAGACCCTGAGTGGAGAAAGAGGCTCCCATTGCCTCCAGCTCCTCCCTGTGGTTCTGCCAGTATATGGCCTGGGCCTCCCGCTCCATTTTAAGCTCAATCTGTTTTCTGCGGTCGCTGCCCTGAGGCTCCACAAAGGCAAAGCGCACTTCCACAGGCAGGCCGCACCGCTCCGCAAAGACCTTCTCTATGACGCGCTTTAACTCGGCTGTCCTGTCCCGGTTCACCATGGTGTCCTCCACGGTGAGGACCATGATATCCTCCTTCTCAAAGGTAATCCCGGCCTTGCGGAACATGGTGTACTCGATGATACTGTAGTTTTTAAGCTCCAGAAGAAGACTGTCCTTATATACATCCAAAAGCTTTTTGGGCGTATACTGGTCCGACAGCCTGTATTTTTCCTGAATCTTGATGGCCACCTGCTTATCCGGGAACAGCTGGTCCCGGATACCTCGCTCCAGGTCGTATATATTCTGTTTATGTATCAGCCTTGCGCTTTTCAGATAAATGCGGATAGAGCTTCTATCCCTGGTGGTGGTCACCTTCTCCACCTGGGCCAGGCCTAAAAGCTCCTTCAGGGATTCCGCTATATTGAGGGTTGGAAATACTTCCAGAAAATTCTTTGCCATATATCCGTCTTCCTTCTATGCCCGGTGTTCCCGGCTCATGGCCAGCAGTTCTTCCCGCAGTACTGCCAGAAGCTCAGACTCAGGCACCTTGCGTATGATTTCGCCCCTTCGTATCAGCAGGCCTTCTCCCACGCCGCCTGCGATGCCGATGTCCGCCTCCCTGGCCTCTCCGGGACCGTTTACAACACAGCCCATCACAGCCACCTTCACATCCAGGTCATCAAACTCCGTCACCATGTTCTCCACCTGGTTTGCCAGGCCAATCAAATCAATCCGCGTGCGCCCGCAGGTGGGACAGGACACCACCTCAATACCGCCCTTTCTCAGTCCCAGGGTCCGCAGAATCAGCTTGGCGCTCTTTATCTCCTCCACCGGATCTCCGGTCAGGGACACACGGATGGTATCCCCGATGCCCTCATGAAGGATGATACCCAGTCCCACCGAGGACTTGATGTTGCCGGACATCAGGGTGCCGGACTCCGTGATTCCCACATGGAGAGGGTAATGGGTCCGCATGGCAATCAGCTCATGGGCCTTTACGCACATGAGCACATCCGAGGACTTGATACTGATGACCAGATTGTCATAGCCCATATCCTCGATGAGCTTCACCTTATCCAGAGCACTCTCCACAATTCCTTCCGCTGTGACTCCCCCGTATTTTTCCAGCAGCGGTTTCTCCAGGGAACCGCTGTTAACGCCCACGCGGATGGGCACCCCGTATTCCCTGGCCCGGTCCACCACTGCCTGTACCTTATGGCGGTCGCCGATGTTGCCGGGATTGATGCGGATTTTATCCGCCCCGTTCTCCATGGCGGCAATGGCCAGACGGTAATCAAAGTGGATGTCCGCCACCAGCGGAATATGAATCTCCTTCTTGATGTCAGCCAGCGCCGAGGCGGCTTCCATGGTAGGCACGGCCACGCGGATAATGTCGCAGCCGGCCTGCTCCAGTCTTTGGATCTGCTCCACCGTGGCGTGCACATCCTCGGTTTTGGTATTGCACATGGACTGAATCAGGACAGGGTTTCCCCCGCCGATGACCCGGTCCCCAATCTGAATCACTTTTGTATCTTTCCTGGTCATATCTACCTCTCTTTTCTGAATACGGGACAAAGCCGTTAAAATAATTTCCGGACATCGTTAAACAGGATAAGCACCATAAGGGCCAGAAGAACCATCATTCCCGCCATGTGAACCATGCCTTCCTTTTCCTTGTCAATGGGCTTTCCCCTTACGGCCTCTATGATGAGGAACACAAGGCGTCCTCCGTCCAGAGCCGGAATGGGCAGCAGGTTCATGACGCCCAGGTTGGCGCTTAAGAGTATGGTAAAATTAATCAGCATGAGCACCACAGCCGACAAGCCATAGGGCGCGGTTTCATCCACCGTGGTGTCAATGGCGTTCACAATCCCCACGGGACCGCTGATATCGTTGACCGAAACCATGCCGTGGAACATCATATAAAAGGTGTCAAACACATAGTGAATCCAGTACTGTACCTCATAGGCGCTGTGTACCAGAAGCTGCCCTATGTTCTCCACCGTGCTGGGGACCGGGTTAAACTGGACCCCCATCATATACTGGTTGTTCTCCGCGGAAAAGACAGGCTCCAGCTCCGTGCTGAAGTGCCCGGTCCCTCCCCCTTCCTCCGTCCTCTCCCAGGTGACCTTAAGAGATTTCTGCGGGTGGGTGAACAGGTACCAGTTAATATCCCTGTAAGAATGGACCTTTCTGCCGTTAATGGATTTAATCACATCGCCGGCCTCCATGCCGGCTGCCTGGGCCGGATATCCGTCCACAACCCCGGCCAGCCGGGTGGTGTCATACCCCGTAATACCGATGAGCACCATGGAAAGGCCGAAGGCCAGGATAAAATTAAACACAGGTCCGGCTGCCACCACGGAAATCCTGGCCCATACGGACTTGTTGTTAAACGCGCTTTCGTCTGTTATCCCCTCGTCTTCCCCCAGCATCATGCAGGAGCCGCCAAACGGCAGTATCTTAAAGGAATACCGGGTGCCGCCTTTCTCAAAGCTGAACAGCCTTGGCCCCATGCCAAGGGAAAATTCAATCACACCTATCCCATTTAACTTTGCAAACAAAAAATGGCCGAATTCGTGAATCATGATAATGATTCCCAGCATCAGCATCGCAATAATCAAGCTCATCCGGCTCTCACCTGTCCATCCGGCGCACCGCCGCTCATTTTTATGCGCAGCGCGCGCCTCCTTTCTGTCTTAATTCCATTTTGAATTTATATAGTCGTATGTTTCCTGTTCTGCCTCCAGAATCTGCGCCACATCCGGGGAGGGCTTCACACAGTGATGCTCCATGGCTCCCTCAATCATATCCACAATGGTAAGGTAGCTGATTTTTCTCTCAAGGAACATGGCAGCCGCCATCTCGTTGGCCGCGTTGAACACCGTCGGCAGGGTGCCTCCCCTGCGTCCCGCCTCATAGGCCAGCTTAAGGCCCCTGAATGTCTCCATATCCGGCACCTCAAAGGCAATCTGCCCAAGCTTAGCGAAATCCAGCCGTTCTCCCGGAAGGAAACGGCGCTCCGGATAATAGAGCGCATACTGGATGGGCAGCTTCATATCGGGTGTGCCTAACTGGGCTATGACGGCCCCATCCTCAAATTCAACCATGGAGTGGATGATGCTGGCCGGCTGTACCACCACCTGAACCTGGTCCATCTCCACCCCGAACAGCCAGTGGGCCTCCATGACCTCCAGCCCCTTGTTGACCATGGTGGAGGAGTCTATGGTGATTTTACGCCCCATGGACCAGTTGGGATGCTTTAACGCATCCTCCAGCCGGACCTGTTTCAGCTGCTCCCTGGTAAATCCCCGGAAGGGACCGCCTGAGGCCGTGAGCAGTATCTTGTGAAGGGGATTGCCGGCCGCGCCCTGCAGGCACTGGAAGATGGCAGAGTGCTCCGAATCCACCGGCAGCAGCTTCACGCCCTTTTCCCTGGCAAGAGGCATGATGATATGACCGGCAGTCACCAGGGTTTCCTTGTTGGCCAGGGCAATATCCTTGCCGGCTTCCATAGCTGCAATGGCAGGACGAATCCCAATCATCCCCACCACGGCCGTCACCACCAGATCCGCTTCCGGCGACGTGGCTGCCTCCATCAGTCCCTCCATACCGCTTGCCACCTTCACATCCAGGTCAGCCACAGCGGCCCGCAGTTCCTTTGCCTTTTCTTCATCCCAGAGACAGGCCAGCCTGGGCTTAAACTCACGGATTTGTTCCTCCAAAAGCTTTACATTGCTGCCGGCGGCAAGAGCCGTCACCTGGATGTCCTTATTGTATCTCACCACTTCCAATGTCTGGGTGCCGATGGAGCCTGTGGAACCCAGAATTGCAATCTTCTTCATCATAACTTATATTCTCCCTATCCTGAAGAAATACTCAAAAAGCCCATCCTTATTTTAAAAATGTGAGGGCAAAATAAATAGCAGGGGCCGTGAATATCATACTGTCAAACCGGTCCAGGATACCTCCGTGGCCCGGAATAAGATGGCCGTAATCCTTTATGTTGTGGTTTCTCTTAATAGCGGAAGCCGCCAAATCCCCTATCTGGGAAATAACCGCCGCAATGGCGCAGGCAATGGTACAGGCCGCCTGGGGATTATCAAGCTCCGCCATGCTGGCTCCGAAAAGGGATGCATAAATAAAGCCCAGAAGGGCTGCGCCGGCCACGCCTCCCACAGCCCCCTCAATGGATTTCTTGGGGCTCAGGACAGGGGCCAGCTTATGCCTGCCCAAAAGCATGCCTGTACAGTAGGCAAAGGTATCGCAGCCCCAGGAGCTTAAAAATATAAGCCACACCAGGTATGCACCGTCGTTCATGTCCCTTGTCTGATACAGAAATGACAGCATGATGGGCACATAGCATACGCCAAAGAACGCGCCCGTCACCTCCTCTGTCTTATACTCAGGGAAGGTAAGCACATAAAGGGCCATCATCGCCATCAGGCAGGCGATAATCATAAGCGTCACATAGCGCTGTCCCTCAAACCACAAAAGTCCATAATAGGAGCAGGCCGTCACATAGCCCACAACAGCCAGGGAACGCCGCTGCATTCCCAGAGCCCTGTAAAGCTCAAATAAACCGATGATGGATATAAGGGCCGTAACGGCATATAGCAGGATTCCTCCCTGCCCAACAATGACAATGGACAGAAGCACCAGTATGATACCGCTGATTAACCGGGTCGTAAACATGGCCTTCTCCTTTCCCTCTCCTTACTTTACAGCGCCGAACCGCCGCTCTCTCTTATTATACTGCACAATGGCTTTTTCTAATTCCTCCTGGCCGAAATCCGGCCAAAGACAATCCGTCACCACGATTTCGGTGTAGGCCAGCTGCCACAGCAGGTAATTGGACAGCCTCAGCTCTCCGCTTGTGCGGATTAAAAGGTCCGGGTCCGGCATTCCCGCCGTATCCAGATAGGATGCAAACAGAGCCTCGTCCACCTGGTCCGGGTCCGCCTTTCCAAGGGCGCAGTCCCTGGCCAGTCCGGCAGCCGCCCTGCGTATCTCGTCCCTGCCTCCGTAATTCACCGCTATGACAAAGGTCAGCCCTGTATTGTCCCGTGTCTCTGACTCCAGCCGGTTGATGCCCTCTATGATATCCCTGTCAAAGCGGCTTCTGTCGCCAATCATCTTTACACGTACATTATTGGCGGACGCGATCTTTAAAAGCCGCACCATATAGTAGCGGAACAGCTGCATCAGCGCCCCCACTTCCTCCGCGGAGCGTTTCCAATTCTCGGTGGAGAACCCATAGACAGTCAGATACCTGATTCCCATTCTGGCTGCAATCTCAACGGTTTTCTCCACGGTGACACAGCCTTCCTTGTGCCCCATGGTGCGGGGAAGCCCCCGCTTTTTGGCCCAGCGGCCATTTCCGTCCAGTATCAGGGCCACATGCTCCGGTATAATCATATCCTTATCTAATGCCATTCTTTCTCTGCCTTTCTTGTCTGAATGTATCTTACTCGTTTCCAAAATAAAGAAACAATAAGAGGCAGGAGTCCCTCCTGCCTCCCATATTCATTTATCACGGATTACACTGTCATGATTTCCTTGGTCTTTTCTTCCACTGCCTTGTCAACCTTCTCCACCATCTTATCCGTAAGCTTCTGCATCTTCTCTGTCATCTCGGTCAGATCATCCTCAGAAATATCCCCTGCCTTCTCCGCTTTCTTAAATGCCTCGTTTGCATCACGGCGGATATTGCGCAGGGCTACCTTCGCATTGTCGCCTTTTTTCTTAACATCCTTGGAAACTTCCCTTCTGCGCTCCTCCGTCATCTCCGGGAACACCAGACGGATACAGTTTCCGTCATTGGTAGGATTGATGCCCAGCTCAGATGTGAGGATGGCTTTCTCAATGGGCTTAAGCAGGCTCTTCTCCCATGGCTGAATCACAATCATGCGGGCTTCCGGAACAGAAACAT
>ERZ773118.845-NODE-845-length-25123-cov-64.8102_pt1 | contig 25123 bp, 25 predicted proteins | sample MGYA00580562_ERZ773118 | MGnify/ENA primary metagenome ERZ773118 (study PRJEB29015, sample SAMEA2737878) | human gut metagenome | biome: human gut; feature: human-associated habitat; material: faeces | place: China | collected 2012 ... | reverse complement strand
TCATATCGTCTCAACATAGTGAACACCCCTTTTTCTTTATTTTATCATGAAAAAGGGAAATAAAACATGCGTTTTGTGCAATTTTTATTTTTCAGACACGCTCTAGGTCGCGCTTGTCTTTTTCCTGCTCACGCTTTTCACGTTTATGGTCGTTGATGATACTCTGAATCATAGAGATTGCAGTAGTAAGACCGACGCAAGCGAAGCAGCCGATACAGATGTTTACAAGAATTGTGCTAATTGTGATCGTATTCATAGCTTGCCACCTCCATTAGTCAAGAAAATCATCGTCGTCATCAGTTGCAAAGTCAGATTCAGCAGATGCCTTACCGCCAAGAGGCTCGCCATCACGAATCTTCTGCAGATTGTTAAGGCCGCAGGCGATGCCTTTATTGCCAGAGCTATTGAAAGCGTAGAAACTGATGCTGGCACGACCGTAGACTCCAGAGTAAACCTCAGAACGAGTGAGAATAGGATTTCGGTCTGCATCTACGATACCAGGTGCAGAGGTTGCATTTGCATTTACAAAGTAGCTGCCAGCGTATGCAGGATCATCCGGTCTTTCAAGATCTCCGTCACGAAGTGGCGTTTTAAGTACGGAAAGAGCAGGTACGGACTTACCATTGCCCTTGAGCTTTGCTTCACCTTCACGGTATGCAGCCTTGATAGCGGTTTTAATCTTTGCGACAGTCTTTGTGTCGGACTTTGGGATAATCAGGCTGACACTATATTTCGGAGTGCCACCGTTGATGGACTTAGGTTCCCAGACGTTGGCGTAGCTCCAGCGTGTGTTAGGACCAGTGATAACCTTCATGGGATTTGTCATTTTTACACTTTTACTCATTGTCATATTCCTCCATAAAATCATTTTTTGCTGTGTTCATTGCCGGGCGCTTATCGTTTTCCGGCACAAGAGTAGGTTTGCCTTGTGGCTTTTCGATATAGTCTGCAAGGAGATCTTCGAAGCGAGCTTTGCCGAGCAGCTTTTGCATGGCTGTGATACCAAGCAGCTTCTTTTCGTAAGGGTCAAAACCAGCAGCTTCGACAGCCTTCGCTACAGCGTCTTCGCTGGTATATCTGCGGTTGGAGCGTCCCTCGACCAGCTTCCAGCCAGTCCAATCTTTACCGCTGATTGCCTGTTGGAGTGCATACTCCTTGATGTCATTGGCCCAAGCGACCAGTTCGTCGACACGGGAGAGGATGACTTCAATTTCTGAATCCTCCAACAGTGGCGGCAATTTGAAATCGTGCTGTGCGAGTAGAAGATTGGCTTCCGCTCTGGCTCGGCATTCATGCTTTGCCCTACAGAATCCGCACCATTCACCACACAGGAAATTTCCATCATCGGCAAAGGCAAGGTCTGCGGTAGGCTTCAGAACTTCATTAGCCCACAGATAGAGATCATCTTTGCTGACATCATAGTTGGAAACATTCTGGCGTCTGGGCTGATAGATGGTCATGCTGACCGTATCGATGTCGTAAATATTATCGAAGAGTTCCAGTGCGCCAAGGGCATAGCACTTCATCTGCGGATTGTCCTCAGCGGATGCGAGGACTCCAAGACCATGTTTGTAGTCAATTACGTGCATAGTTCCATCGCTGATGAGAATAGCATCCGAGGTTCCGAAGCCCTGTTCCACCCAGTGTGAGAAGTCCACTCGCTGTTCAATCAGAACAACTGGATCGGAGCAGGTCTGCTTGGCATCTTCCAAAAGCTCCATAATAAAGCTGACGTATCCGGTAGCACAGTCCTCCATTTCAGCGTTATACCAGTCGAGATTCTTGGTAGGATCTGTAGCTTTCATGCCGAGTGCTTTGCGGAGCTTGTACTCACAAAGGGAGTGGGCATCGGTGCCTTCTGCAGCATAGTTGTTGCCTTTATCCTCATAGGTTTCGCAGAGCCTTGCTGACGGTGGGCAGTGGAGCCAGCGGTCAGACGAGGATGCGGAGAGGATTGCATGTCCTTTAGGTGGCATATTAGAGCACCTCCGCTTCCCTAAGCAGGGCTTCATAATGTTTCGGTTCTACGAGTAACAACTTGCTTGCACCGTACTTTTTAAGAAGTTCTCGAATTTCAGTTGTGTGTCCGGCACGAGATTTATCAGCCAGAACAGCTCGAACCTCCTCAAGGGTCAGTGCAGGTTTTGCTTTCTCCTCTGTATTAGCAGCAATATTTTCTTTTTGCTGCTGAACATCGGATGTAAACTGCTGTGCAAGCCAGTTTGCTGCATCGTTAATAGCAGCGGCAGCATTTCTCAGTTCTTCGATGGTCATAGCCATATCGTTCATTTTTAACATTTGTTGTTTCTCCTTCCTCAGATTGTCTGTGTGCGGCGATGAGTCTGAGATTCTTCGCCATTCTTGCGGATACCTGACTGATTGCTGTGAGGGTAGCAATTACTTCTGCGTCAGTGCCGCTTCTGTTGTGAAAGGTCTGATTCACTGTGTTCACCTCGCTTTCTGTAGGTCGCTTTGTTTCGCCTTACACTACTCAATGGAGGTGAGATGGCCGTTTGGCCGAAAAATTATAAAAAGTTTTTTGAAAAGAAAAATCGTCCCCTGAAATATCAGAGGACGACCATTCAAATTAGATGTAATCTTTCAGATCTGAGCGGAGCTTCTGGAGTAGCTTGTCCCTGCGGTATACAAAGGTATTACGGGAGAGCCCCATTTCCTTGCCACAGTCACGCTCAGATTTCCCTTCCATAATAAGCTGGCAGATAAAACGGCCTTCCGGGTCCAGCTCATTCAGCTTTGCATAGAGGGCACGAAGAAGTTCTGCATCCTCCATTAAATCAGCGATAGCTGCGGATTCATCCGGCATGTCATCAAGCCAGCTCTTTTCATTTCCTTCACCGTCGCTTTCGGTATTATCGAGAGAAAGCTGGTCGCCAGCCTTAGCATACGGACAGGTCATACAGTCCATATCGCATAAATAGCGTCTGCTTGCAGGGCAGACACAACGATCATGCTCCTGCTGACGCTTGCGATAGGAATTGATGTCACGATAGTAGTTCGTGTAGAACTCCTTGTTAACATCCACCCAGCTTTTAGATTCCTTGATGTAGATACGATATTGTTTACTTTGATTTTCTTTGATTGCCATAACTTTTACCTCCGTTGGCTCCATGTACGAAGCGGAGATAACCGTTATGGCTGCCAGTGTTTTTCATAAGATGGTCACCTCATGCGGATAACTCCGCTTCTTTCTGGTGACCAGCTGTTCGTAAGCTGGCACTCTATTGATAATGTTCTCTTGTTCATCAACTACGAACACACCACGTGGCCACGAAGATGGTGAGTTGATGGTCAAGAAAGTAGTTTTACGCCTTGCCCAGGGCGTTTTGTTTTAGTTGTCGTTTGCGATAAGCTCCAAATCAGCGAAAACTTCTCCGTAGTAGCAAGGGCTTAAATCGTATGTTCCATGAGCGTCGTAACGTTGGAACACAGATTGGGCTACTTCAGAACCATACTCGGCTGTCACAGCATCAGCGGCATTCTCGATGTTGGTGAGCCACATTCTTTTTTCTGATTTTGTCATTAAAATCACCTGCCTTAATCTTGATGATTTAAGTTTATCAATTGGAAAAGACACTTGAAATTGGAGCAGAACACTGAAAAAAGACACTTTGGACACTTATGAAGACACTCATATCAAATGTCGGTTAAAGTTGGTTTATAATGATTTACAAATTGTTAATGTCACAATGGGTTGATTTTTGCTGGTTTAAGTAATATAATAAAAAATGAGAAACTATATTTACTCAGAAAAGGAGGTGCCAGATTGAATCTTTCAAGGCTTTGCAAAGGCGTAAGACCTTATTGCAAAAAAATTAAAAGTCAAAAAGCTTTTGTAAAAGAAATGTTCAAAGCTGCTGGAAATGGTTATATTTCCGATAGTTATGCGAAGCAGCTATATTCTGGCGGAAAACCTTTTACAGATGAACTGAAATCAGGATTCGGAAGTACGGATAGAACGCAAGAATTAATAACTTTTTTTGAGGAGAACATTACAGATGAAGAGGGAGTAATCGTTGACTTTGGTATTCCGGAAAAAACAGATTGTAATAAAAAAGCGCTATGTGTTGCGTTGACCCGTCAGATGCAGACATTAATTAATGGGGCAGCTGAGGTAGATGATATCCTCGCAATGACATATGAAGCTGAGAAGATAAACAATAGCGAAGAAATAACTGGTGCATTGCCTCAGCCTTTATATATGGGTGATAGTGTTAATGCCTTTTACAATCGAATACATGTGATTCAAAGCTATGATAAAGTTCTTCATCAGTGGGAAATCATGAATACAGGAAAGCTGATCTGGGCTGGAAGAAAACTCGTTTATATGAGAGGTGAAAAAGATCGCCCGGAAGCTAATCCATCTGTCATTGAATTACCGGATGTAGGGCCAAATCAGAGTATAAAAATAGCCACAACCATAGATGGCCGTGGCTTTGACGGAATTACATATTGTAAATGGGAAATGCAGGATGCCGATGGACAGAACTGTTTTCCAAAAAGAGATACCATTTTTAGTGTAACTATAGATGCTAAGTATAAGAGAGACTAAAACGGAGGTTCAAAGTGAAAGAACAGATTATTGAAAAATGGTCGACACTGAAAGAAGTGCAGGAGTATCTCGGAGTTGGACGAGATACGATTTTACAATGGATTGCAAAAAGAAATATGCCTGCTTATAAGGTGGGCCGCCTCTGGAAATTTAAGTTATCAGAAGTTGATGATTGGATTCGCTCCGGAGGGGCTGCTGATGACAATTCTGGCACAGAAAATTAATGAGACCAGATTAACGGACACCTAATAATTTAAAATTGATAAGGTTACAAAGCAAACAGATGAAAGGTTAAAGATAAATTTATATGGATAATCAAATTCAAAACTCAATAGTGAGTTTTATTTGGGGAATTGCAGATGATTGTTTAAGGGATGTATATGTACGTGGTAAGTATCGTGACGTCATTCTCCCGATGACAGTTATTCGTCGTTTGGATGCAATGTTAGAAGACACAAAAACGGATGTTCTAAAAATGAAAGATACTATGGATAAGGCTGGCATTACAAACCAGTGGCCGGCCTTATGCAATGTTGCAGATCAGGCGTTTTGCAATGCTTCTCCGTTCTTGCTGAAAGATCTGACAAGCCGTGCAAAAAAACAGACATTAAAAGCTGATTTTGAAGCATATTTGGATGGATTTTCTCCTAATGTGCAGGAAATCTTGGAGAAATTCAAGTTTCGTAATCAGATTGATACGATGATTGATGCAGACATTCTTGGTGCTGTTATTGAAAAATTTGTTTCTCCGACTATCAACTTGAGTCCAAAGCCAGTCTATACGGATGATACAATGACAACCATCAAGCTGCCTGCGTTGGATAATCATGGAATGGGGACTATTTTTGAAGAGCTGATTCGTAAGTTTAATGAAGAAAATAACGAGGAAGCAGGTGAACACTGGACACCTCGTGATGTTGTTGAACTAATGGCTGACCTTATTATTGTTCCGGTAGCAGATCAGATTATGGATGCAACATATTCATGTTATGATGGAGCTTGTGGAACAGGAGGCATGCTCACTGTAGCGCAAGATAGACTTTTGAATATTGCAAAAAGACGTGGTAAAAATGTTTCTATTCATTTGTTTGGACAAGAAGTTCAGCCTGAAACATATGCTATTTGTAAAGCTGATATGCTTTTGAAAGGTGATGGAGATCAAGCGGATCATATTGCGTATGGCTCTACTCTTTCAGCAGATGGCAATGCAACTCGCCAGTTTGACTTTATGTTAGCAAATCCTCCTTACGGAAAGAGTTGGAAAACTGATGCTGAGAAAATGGGAGGTAAAAAGGATATTCTTGACAGCAGATTTAATGCCTATCTGGAAGATGGAACTCAACTTTCGATGATTCCGAGAACCAGTGATGGGCAGCTGTTGTTCCTTCTGAACAATGTTGCAAAAATGAAGAAAGATACTCCTCTGGGAAGTAGAATTGCGGAAGTTCATAACGGATCTTCTATTTTTACAGGCGACGCTGGTAGTGGAGAAAGCAATGTACGTAGATATCTTATTGAAAACGACCTTGTTGAGGCTATCATCGCACTCCCTGAAAATATGTTTTATAACACAGGTATTGGAACATTTATTTGGGTTCTTTCAAATAAGAAAGAGGAACGTAGAAAAGGTAAAATACAATTAATTGACGCTACTGCTATGAAGTCACCACTTCGTAAAAATATGGGTAAAAAGAACTGTGAGTTCACGCCTGACATTCGTAAAGAGATTATGCGTATCTTTCTTGATATGGAAGAAAGTGAAGTTAGCAAGATATTTGATAATAATGACTTTGCTTATTGGAATGTAACTGTAGAAAGACCTCTTCGTTTAAGAGTATTCCCAGAACGCATGATTCCTACAGATACTTTCAAGAAAGCTGATGAATACGAGACAGTGACTGCTGCCATTTCAAAAGCCTCTGCTACTGCTCCACTTGATGATTGGACAGCGTTTGCAAAAGCGACAAAACTCAAGAAAGCACAACTTAATAAAGTGCGTCCATTTATCACCGAGAAAGATGCAACCGCTGTAGCCACCAATGAGCCGGACACTGAACTTCGTGATACAGAAATTGTTCCATTTACGTATGAAGGCGGAATAGATGCTTTTATAGAGAATGAGGTAAAGCCTTATGCTTCAGATGCGTATGTTGATGAAAAGAAGACTCAAATTGGCTATGAAATCAGCTTTACAAAATATTTCTATAAAGATAATGGTTTGCGTTCCATGGAAGACATATTGAAGGATTTGAATACTCTTGAAAAGCAAACAGATGGCATGTTGTTGGACATTTTCGGAGGACTTACTTATGAGATATAAACAATATAAAGCAATAGAAATTCCATGGGTTTCTTCTGTACCAGCATCTTGGACGATGGTGCCGAATAAGGTCCTTTTCAGAAAACATCAAAACAAAGTAGGTGAAGCGTTTAAGGATTTCCAATTGCTTTCATTAACTACAAATGGGATAAAGCAGAAAAGTTTATTTGATATAAAGGGAAAAGTTCCAACTTCGTATACGGGATATCAAGAAGTGAATGAGAATGATATGGTCTTTTGTTTATTTGACCTTGATGTATCAGCGGTTTTTTCTGGCATTTCACCATATCATGGAATGATTACATCAGCATATGATGTAGCTAAATGCAATGAATCATACATTATTCCACATTATGCGGATTATTGGTTCAGATTTGTGTTTTCAAATAGGTATTATAAAATGTATTCAAAGAATGTCAGATATACACTTTCTTATGATGCATTTGGGAGTTTGAAAACTCCAATTCCAACAATAAATGAGCAAAAGAAAATCGTGAAGTATTTAGATTGGCAGGTTTCAAAGATTAATAAATTGATATCTTCAAAAAAGAAAGAGATTGATTTGTTAAAGGAAAGACAAAAGACTTTTATATCAAATATAGTATTGTCGGGGACAAATCCCGGAGCCAAAAAAGAGGATAGTGGTATTTCGTGGATTGGAGATATCCCTTCTCACTGGAAAACTTATCGCTGTAAATATCTTTTTTCAGAAAGAGATGAACGTTCTATAGAAGGTAAAGAACAACATTTGTCAATGAGCCAGAAATACGGTCTTGTACCTGATACAATTTTGGATGAACGTAGAATGCTTTCTGAATCATATGCTGGAGGAAAAATATGCTACGAGAATGATTTGGTTCTCAATAGATTAAAAGCTCATCTGGGGGTGTTTTCATTAGCTCCACAAATGGGTGTAATCAGTCCGGATTATACAGTCCTTATTCCGAGGATTGAACGAATTATCCCAGCCTATGCAGAAGCGGTTTTGAAAAGTCAAAAATGTCGCAGAGAACTTCGAGTTCGAGTAAAGGGTGTAACTGAAGGCTTCTGGAGACTATATACAGATAGTTTTAATACAATAGTTCTCCCAGTTCCGCCTGTTGAAGAGCAAAAATCAATCATGGATGAAATAAAGCTATTTGAGGAAAAGACAGCGAACTATATCTCTGTAATCCTCAAAGAAGTAGAAGTGCTTCATGAACTTAGAAATAAGCTAATTTCTGATGTGGTTACAGGTCAAATCGATGTTAGAGATATTGAGGTTCCGGAGTTTGAATTTGTCGATGAGATCGAAGATGAATCAGACGAGGATACCGATGAAGAAAACGATAATGTTGACGAGGAGGAATAAACTATGGCATTTACTAACACAAAAGAGAGTGGACTTGAAGCTCTCATTGTAAAATGGCTGGTTGAGCAGAATGGTTATGAGCAAGGAACAAATTCTGATTACAACCGTGATTATGCCATCGACGAGACATGTTTATTCCGTTTTCTTCAGGATACGCAGCCGGATGCATTGGATAAACTGGGCGTATTCAAAACTGATATGAAAAAGAAGCAGTTTTTGAATCGTTTGCAGGGCGAAATTGCAAAGAGAGGTGTCATTGATGTACTTCGTAATGGAGTGAAGGTGTACCCTGCAAACCTAATTATGTTCTATCTTACTCCTACAGAAAATAACGCTAAGGCAAAAGAAATGTACGAGAAGAACATTTTTAGCGTAACACGCCAGTTGATGTATTCGAATGACTCTACAAGACTAGCATTGGATATGTGCGTATTTATCAATGGACTTCCAGTTATCACTTTTGAGTTGAAGAATCAGCTTACAAAGCAGAATGTTGATGACGCTGTTCAACAGTACAAGGATGATCGTGATCCACGAGAGTTGTTATTCCAGTTCAAGCGTTGCATGGTGCATTTTGCTGTAGATGATGCACGTGTTAAGTTCTGTACAAAATTGGATGGAAAGAATAGTTGGTTTCTGCCTTTGGATAAGGGATATAACGATGGAGCAGGTAATCCTCCGAATCCGGATGGCCTTATGACTGATTATCTGTGGAAGAAGATTCTTACTAAAGATAAGCTAAGTCGTATTATTGAAAACTATGCACAGGTTGTTATTGAAGAAGATCCTGAAACCAAGAAAAAATCAGTAAAGCAGATTTTCCCTCGTTATCATCAGTTGGATTGTGTAGAAAAACTACTTGCAGACGTTAAAGCTAATGGTGTGGGAAAGAGATATCTAATTCAGCATAGTGCAGGCTCCGGAAAATCTAATTCAATAGCATGGTTGGCGCATCAGCTTATTGGTCTCGAAAAAGATGGACATCCAATGATTGATTCTGTACTTGTTGTCACTGACCGCCGCATCCTTGATAAGCAGATTCGAGACAATATCAAGCAGTTCATGCAGGTAGCTAATACGGTTGCATGGGCAGAACATTCAGGAGATCTAAGAAAAGCTATCCAAGCTGGCAAGAGAATTATTATCACTACAGTGGAAAAGTTCCCATATGTCGTTCCTGATATAGGTGCAGCACATAAGACGAATCATTTTGCTGTTATCATTGATGAGGCTCATTCCGGTCAAAATGGACGGAACTCTGCACAGATGAACTTGGCCCTTTCAGGCATTGCTTCGGAAGACGAAATGGATAATGAAGATAAAATAAACGCTATGATGGAGGGGCGTAAATTGCTTCCGAATGCCAGTTATTTTGCATTTACAGCAACTCCAAAGAACAAGACATTGGAAACTTTTGGCACACTTGTTGTTGATGAAAATGGTAATCCTGTTTTGAACGAAGATGGAGAAGCACAGCACAGACCATTCCACTCGTACACAATGAAACAGGCAATTCAAGAAGGCTTTATTCTTGATGTGCTGAAATATTACACACCAATTTCAAGTTACTATAAGTTGATGAAGACGGTGCAGGATGATCCGATGTTTGATAAGAAACGTGCCCAGAAAAAGCTACGTGCTTTTGTCGAAAGTGATAGCTATACTATCTCACAGAAAGCAGAAATGATGGTTGAACATTTTCACGAGCAGGTTATTTCTAAGGGGAAGATCGGTGGACAAGCCCGTGCTATGGTTGTAACATCGAGTATTCCTCGTTGTATAGAATATTACTATGCAATTAATAAATGCCTTTCAGCCAGACACAGTCCTTATAAGACAATAGTTGCTTTCTCTGGTGAGCATAAATATCAAGATCAAGAATCTGCGTTGACATCTGCCGGATTAAACGGTTTTCCAGATGCGAAGATTTCAAAGATGCTTAAGACCGATCCATACCGAATGCTTATTGTTGCTGATATGTTCCAGACTGGTTTCGATGAGCCTCTGTTACATACGATGTACGTAGATAAGATGCTTTATGATATTAAGGCTGTTCAGACATTGTCTAGGTTGAATAGATGTCATCCGCAGAAACATGATACTTTCGTGCTGGATTTTGCAAACAGTCCTGACATGATAGAGAAGTCTTTCTCTAGATATTATAGAACAACATTGCTTTCTGGTGAAACTGACCCTAATAAGCTGTATGATTTGATAGCGACAATGGAAGAATATCAGGTTTATTCAGAGGAAAATGTAGAACAGCTGGTAAATCTGTATCTTGATGGTGCAGAAAGAGATAAACTTGACCCTGTCCTCGATGCATGTGCTGCAATATATAAGAACTTGGATACAGAAGAGCAGATTAAGTTCAAGAGCTCTGCAAAGGCGTTTTGTCGAACCTATGGCTTCCTTGGGGCAATTCTTCCATATGGAAATGCTGAATGGGAACGTTTGTCTATTTTCCTGAATCTGCTTATTCCGAAACTTCCATCACCTCGTGATGATGATTTCTCAGAAGGAATTTTAGATGTTATTGATCTTGATAGCTATAGATTAGAGGCTCAAGAGTCAATGTCTATTAAGTTGGCGGATGAAGATGCCGAGGTTGCACCTGTTCCGGCAGGAAAAAGTGGTCATATCGTAAATCCGGAAATGGACCTGCTTTCAATTATTCTAAGTGACTTTAACGATATGTTTGGGAATATTGACTGGAAGGAGCCTGACAACGTTAGACGCCAGATTGTAGCAATTCCGGACATGGTAGCAAAGGACGAACGCTATCAAAATGCAATGAAAAATTCTGATAAACAAAATGCTCGTATGGAAAGTGAACGAGCATTGCAGCAGGTCATCTTCTCAGTGATGGCGGACAATATGGAGCTATTTAAACAATTTCAGGACAATCCGTCTTTTAAGAAATGGCTCTCTGATATGGTATTCAATATGACCTATGACCCAAAGAGTGGTTCAAAGATTATTGAATACCCACAAGTTGAAACAAATGCAAGTATGGTAGCTGAGTCGCCTACGCCATACGGAGCAAAGAAAGAATAATGAAGGAGGTGCAGCATGAGTGATAATTTATCTAAAACTGTACACGGAGATTTTGATGCGGTATTTTGTGAAGTAACACAATCAAGTCTGGTATCGTGGATAACGCAGGGTGAGCTGCGCCTTTTTCACTTGAATATACGCAATAATAAATTTAATCCGGAAGAGATGAAGAAGCTCCTTTATAGAAATATTGGAGATTATGTGTTTTCTCGTGCCAAAATTGAGCATTTTAAAGTAAACGGGGACGCATATGCAATTGTATCGCAGGCATTGAGAGTGCTTCGGAAGAATGGTGGAGCAGACATAAAGGGTACAGGCTCCGAGCTGGGAGAACTGTTACTATATTCATTTTTAGAGGAAAAACTACAGGCACCTAAGTTAATGAGCCGGGTGGAGTTATCTACTGACGCTAAGCAGTATGCAAGTTCATGTGATGGAATCCATCTGCTGACAAGTGGTGTATCCGGGGTGCCATATCATCAGGTAGTATTTGGAGCTTCAAGTATTGTAGGAGATCTAACGTATGCAATTGATGCGGCCTTTGAGAGCATTGTCGAGATAGAAAAGAACGAAGATAAAGAATTGCATATGGTTGACAATGTCATTTTCGACAGACTCCTAAATGATGACGAAGTTGAACTCGCTAAACAGATTTTTATTCCTTCGCCTAATCCAACGGTCAATTATAATACTTCATATGGTATTTTCTTGGGTTATACAATTGGCTTGGACCCGAATCAATATAGTATCGCAGAGTTTCCGGAAATAGTTGAGGAAAAAATGCAGGAGGATATTCGACGTAATATTGACTATATTCTCCAGAAAATCAGTGACAATAATTTAAATTTGCATTCATTCTATTTCTATGTTCTGCCTTTTAATGATGGTGAAACGGATAAGAAGGATATCATGGAAGCGGTATTGAAAGGAGATGTTGACCTATGAACGATAAGAAAACATTAGGTGAAGCTATATTTGTCGACATCGAAAGCAATGCCTACTTAAATGAACTTCATGAGAATATCCTGTTTAATTACGCATTAAAGCTCTTTCAGATTCAAGGTGGGCAAAGAGAATATAATTTGAAGGATGCACTCAGATTTGCAGATTTACTGTCAAAATCTACTCATCCGACCAATAGTGATAGTCATAAGATGTGGGCTCAGGAGTTAATTATTCTTTTAAGTGAGTTGCACCCAGAAGACGCATTGGTAAAGCTATACGCCGGTTCTGTTTTTTTGAGTGCTGGCAATCATCAAGGGTTGCAGATTATCAACTCTGAATATCAGGATATCAATGTGTTTGAGAAGATATTCGAACAATTCAGAAATGATTATTTGACGATTCCAGCAGCACCGGAAATGAAGTTTTTCAGTGCTCAAAAAGAAGCATATGATCATTTGACAGATCCATGTTTTAGTTATTCTGGTCCAACATCAATGGGAAAGTCTTTTATAATGAGAATGTTTATCAAAGACGAAATTTTGCATGGAGCGAAGAAAAACTATGCGCTTATAGTGCCGACCAAAGCACTAATCAATGAAGTCCGGTCTAAAATAATTAACGATCTGGAAGATAACCTTAAACGGTGTAATTATAGAGTTGTAACTGCGGCAAGCGACATCGCACTGGAAGAAAATCATAATTTTATTTTTGTACTTACTCCAGAACGTTTGCTTTATTTGCTAATTAGCAATCCGTCATTGGAAGTGGATTATCTATTTGTTGATGAAGCACATAAACTTTCAGGAAAAAATAGCAGAGGTCCATTCTACTATAAAGTGGTTGATATGCTGTTGCAGAAGGAGAAGAAACCTCATTTTATTTTTGCATCACCGAATATTCCTAATCCGCAGGTTTATTTACGATTAATGAATGAAGCCATTGAAAGCAGTGATGAGAGTAAACTGGTTACTACATATTCTCCGGTTGTGCAGATAAAGTTTCTTATGGATCTTATCAATAATAATATTTCGGTCTATAACGAGCGAACAAATCATCGTATTCAGATTGCTTCTATAAAAAAGTCAGATGTCACTCTTAATGATATGCTGTTATTGTTTGAAGGAAAAAATCTACGATTACCGCCAGAGAAGCGCAGTCAAACTATTGTATATTACAATGGTCGTGCAAAGGCAATAGCTGCAGCAAGGAGCTTTGCTGAATCAAGAGGTATTCTTGATAAGAATGATCCGGAACTAGATTCACTTTCAAAAGATATTATGCAGGAAGTGCACGGAGATTATTATCTCGCCAGTATGATAAAGAAGGGCGTAGCTTATCATATTGGGTATTTGCCTGCTTCCATACGTACTCGTATAGAAGATTTATTTCAAAAGGGAAATATCACCATAATGTTTTGCACAAGCACACTTCTTGAGGGTGTTAATTTACCTGCAGATAATCTTTTTATTACAGACAATAAAATTTTTAGAAGAAAAATGAATCCGGTGGATTTTAGGAACTTGATTGGTCGAGTTGGTCGTATCAGCTATAACCTATATGGAAATGTATTTTTCGTTTCAGATGAAAAATCTGTATCATCGGAAAGCTATATTGAGATGCTTCAAGAGCCGATACCGGAACAGGAACTGTCAATTGAAAGCAATCCTCAAGCTCTCAAACGAATAGAAAAGAAATATATTGCAGAGATCCTTAAGAGTGGTAGTTCGGAAATTCCAAAGCGAAGAGAGGACCAATCGGAAGAATCCTATGTAATGATGCGTAAATTTGGTCTTATTCTTTTAAGAGATATTATGGAAGAACGTGATAGCCTTGTGCATAGAGAATTTGCGGATTTTTTAACAGTGGAGGATGAATGCCAGATTAGAGAAAAATTTAATAATTCACCTACACTACCGGATGACGATATTAACACTTCCGTAGATCAAACGAAGAAGCTTATTATAGCTATTAAGAATGGTTTGGAGTATCCGTCCTCTAAAAACGGATTTAAATATGATGACATTATTGGCTTTTTCAATCAGTTATCTCAGATATTTGATTGGTCAATTTACGAAAAGTCTACACTTGGAAATGAATCAAAAAGAAAATGGTATGCAGTAATACTTTCTCAATGGATGGAAGGTTCTGGACTGAGTTATATTATGCAAAGAGCAATAGATTATCATAAGCAGCATCCGGAAAATTTTAGAGTGTCAGCATACCAGCCGCCAACTATTTATAATGATAACTCGAAGGAACACAGGAATGTGGTGTTTGCGGATACGCTAGAAGCCATTGAAAACATTGTGCTTTTTAGCATTTCAAACTATTTTTTGAGGTTCTCTAATGAATATAAAAAGATCCATGGTGTTGATGAGTTTGATAATAACTGGTATGAATATGTCGAGTTTGGTACTACGAATCCATTAACGATTTTATTGCAGCGAAATGGCTTTTCAAGAGAGTCAGCAACTTTTATCAAAAAACATAAGAACGAGTATGTGGTCCATGATGGAAGCACGGATGAGTTAAGATTACGCTTATCTTTGTTGAATTGTGGCAATACAAGTGTGATGACAGAAGCAGCAAGTATTAGATTCAATGCTCCGAAACTGTTTCTGGAGGAGGAAGCCTAATGAAAAAGATAGAAGGTTCACCAAAGAATCTCAAGCAGCTTTTGCAGAATACAAAATATTCAATTCACTACTATCAGCGTGAGTATATGTGGCAGAGAAAGCATATTGAAGAACTGATAGACGATTTAACTTCGGAATTTTTAGAGTACTATCATCCTGGGGATTCTAGACTAGCAGTTGCTGATTATGGAGCGTATTTTATGGGTTCCATTGTATTAGCTGGTAGGGAGAATGCTATTATCGATGGTCAGCAAAGATTCTCATCTTTGACATTGCTACTGATGTATCTTAATAACAGATTAAAGAGCATCGGTCAGAGTTATAACATGATTGAGACCATGATTTTCTCTGAGTCCTTTGGCTCGAAGTCTTTTAATATCAATGTCGATGACCGGCAGGATTGTATGAATGCAATTTTCAACGATACAGACTTTGATATTACTGGTGCTGGCGAGTCCGTAAAAAATCTATATGGTCGTTATCAAGATATTCAGGATGTTTTCCCGGCAGACATTACAGATGATATGTTGTTGCATTTTTGCGATTGGGTTGCAGAAAAAGTATTCTTTATTGAGATTGTAGCAACAACAGAACAGGACGCTCATAAGATATTCGTTACAATGAATGACCGTGGTTTGAGTTTGACATCCACCGAAATGTTGAAGGGTTATTTGCTTTCGGAGATAAAATCTGACTCTATACGAGAAAAAATGAATGGCCTTTGGAAAGAAAAAGTTCTTATTTTGAAGAAGGATGATGACAAAGGCGATGAGACCTTTATTAAGGCATGGTTAAGAGCTCACTATGCAGAAACAATTCGTGAAACAAAAGCTGGTGCAGTGAATAAGGATTTTGATATCATCGGCGGTTCCTTCCACAAATGGGTACGAGATGAACGTGATAAGCTGGGACTTAATGGTTCCGACGACTTTGAGTTGTTCATAAAGAAATTTGCAAAATTTGCAGAGGTTTATGAGCGTATTCGTCAGGCAGAAATAACCTTTGCTGAAGAAACAAAATATGTATATTACAATGCCCAGATTAATTTCACGTTACAGCCACAGCTTTTATTGGCTCCTGTATGCTATGAGGATTCATGGCCGGTAATCGTTGAGAAGATTAATCTGGTGGCTAGATTTATAGATGTGCTAATTGTATCTAGAGTAACCAATTATCGCTCTGTTGATTACAGTACAATCAAAAACTTTGTTTTTAATGTAACGAAGGATATCCGCATGACGAATATTTCTACATTGAAACAGAAATTAGAACAGCAGTATATCAATCTCGCATTTGACCCGGCAGCAGCATTAAGTGATTTAAGACTTAACAGCTTTACTAAGAAATACATTAAGAATATCCTTGCACGTATCACAGGATTTATTGAAGAACAGACTGGTGTTGCATCAAACTATTGCAATTACATGAACGCTCAAACAAAGAATCCGTTTGAGATTGAGCACATTATTACAGACCATTATGAATGGTTTACCGCGGAATATTCTGACCAAGACGATTTCAAACGTTGGAGAAATAGCATCGGTGCGTTATTGCTTCTTCATAAGAGCATCAATGCAAGCTTAAATGATGCAAAGTATGATTACAAACTGAAAAAATACTGTTCCAATGAGGGAAATATCTATACTGAATCACTTGGCGATTTGGCATATCAGAATAATCCCAAATTTAAGAAGTTCGTTTTAGATAATAATCTTGGCTTCAAATCGTATGATTCATTTGGTAAGAATGAAATTACTGAAAGAATAGCAGTACTCATTGACTTGGTAAAACTCGTTTGGAACGATGATATGTTCATGTAATCCAGCGAAAGGAGGCAGGTTTTATGGTTTTTAATACTTTTATAAAATGTCAGGTTTGCGGATGTATTACTAGAGTTCGTTTGCAAGTTGGCTGGCAAGAAGAACATCCGATAGAAGTAGCATGCGGTAAATGTGGAACCTCCTTGTCTGGTAGCGTGAAGATAGGGCAGGATCGTCCGGGGTTAAGTTTTTCTTTTGATAATGCTGATGAAGTTCAGGACGAAAATGCGGATTACATTATTGAGTGTTCTGGTGAATTTCCTACCTTAAAACAAGTAGAAGCAGCTGATTTAGAGAGGCTAGTGATTACACCGTTTATTCGATATATGAATTGTATGAAAACGAATGACTCTTATGAGGAATTTGGACAAGATGTGTCTAAGTTGAATGCAACTGCTAAAAAGTGGAAGAGCTATAAGAGAATTCTCAATTTAGCAAAAAACAATAGCGAATACTTAACTCAAGAGATTCAAAAGGAGTTTTCTGGTCATTTTTTTCAATGTAGAGATGAATCTGAAACATTGAGAGCTGTCCACATGATTGAAGTACATGGATTTTATTCATCATTAAGAAAAGATATCCTTAATGACCTTTCGTTTAGCGCTGGAATATTGAAAATGGATTCAGCACAAATGAAGGACCTGATTGATTTCCTTAATTCTCATGATGGATTCCACCTTGAAGAATTACAGGAACTAATCTACAAGGTTTACGATGAGTTTATGGTCGTATATCAAAGACTTATACCTGCATTGGCTATACAATACTGTAAAGATAATTCTTTTGATTTTGAATATGAAGGTTCCACAACGAGCAGTTTTGATAGTGTAAAACAGTTTTATCTGGATGTTTATGAAGCGTTAGGTAATTTGATGATTATCCCTGTTGCTCTTAACAATATTAAGTATAGGTCTGACATCAATGCTATGAATCCAATTGAGAAAAATGTAAAGTCTTTAGAGGATTATATTAAACTCACAAAAGCATCAAGATATCATTTTTGCTTGGATTCTGAGGACTATACAGGCTTTTTGAAAATCCTCGTGAATGCGAAATTGAGAAACGCTATCGGTCATAATGATGTTGAATACAATTCAGTAGACCAGCTGATAACTTATATTCCTAATCCGAAAGATAGAACAAAAAAGAAAACAGAATATTTGCTTGAATTTGAAAATGAGGCAATGTGTATGTTTCAAGCTATATTGGGAGTCTCTGAATATTTGTATCGTCTGAGGGAACTTGAACTTATGCATGATGGAAAAATTCCTATTATGGTTCAGGAAAGAGCAAATTGGCCGAAGAAGATAGGCCGCAATGAATTGTGTCCATGTGGAAGTGGAAAGAAGTATAAGCGTTGTCATGGGCGATGAGAGTATACAGAAATTCGTTCATTGTTTATTATAGAGTGATTTATCGAAGAAGGAGGCATTCTATTTGAAAAAGAAAAAAGATGAAATAACCATCCGTTCCAGCGCAGCAGAATACCTGACGTATGTTGCATCTGTCGGCGATCAGCAGGACAGTATCGAGATGCGCTATGAGGATGAAAATATATGGCTGACACAGAAGATGATGGCCACATTGTACGATGTGGATGTTCGCACCATAAATTATCATGTGAAAAAAATCTTCAGTGATAGCGAATTACAAGAGGATTCAGTTATCCGAAAATTTCGGATAACTGCCGCTGATGGAAAAAGCTACAGCACAAATCACTATTCCTTGGAGATGATTATTGCAGTAGGCTTTAAGGTAAATTCAGAGCGTGCGGTGCAGTTCCGTAAATGGGTCAATCAAATTGTCAAGGACTACACCATCAAAGGCTGGGTTATGGATGACGAACGTCTCAAACGCGGAACTTATCTGACAGAAAAGTATTTTGATGAGCAGTTAGAACGAATTCGTGAAATTCGAGCAAGCGAAAGAAAGTTCTATCAGAAAATAACTGACCTGTATGCCACTGCCATTGATTACGATAAGAATTCTGCAACTACCAGGAGATTCTACGCAACAGTTCAGAATAAAATGCATTACGCAGTTCATGGTCATACGGCGACTGAACTGATTGTAGAAAGAGCTGACCATACAAGGGAGCATATGGGATTAACTACTTGGGCAGATGCTCCTGAAGGAAAAATTAAGAAGAGTGATGTTACGGTTGCCAAGAATTATTTGAGTCAGGATGAAATGAAACAGCTGAATCGTATGGTTACTGCATACTTAGATTTTGCTGAGAATATGACATTAAGGCATATTCCTCTCACGATGCAGGACTGGGAAAAAAGGCTTAATAGTTTTATTGAAATGTTTGATTATGGTATTTTGCAGGATGCAGGGAAAGTGTCAGCTGAAATTGCAAAGCTTCATGCCGAGACTGAATTTGAAAAGTATCGTGTTATTCAGGACAGATTGTTCATGTCTGACTTTGATAAATACATGCTGGAATTGGAAGAGAATGCGAAGAAGTAGCAGCATCTCCATTAAAATTTTCAGCTTGCCAAGGTCGAGTGCATGGGAGTTGGGTCATCCGTCGGGGCGAAAAATAGCCGTTGACCTGTTTTTGTAGGAAGAACGGACAAGGTTGAAGCGATGGCGGTTCCTCGCAAGATTTGACTTTTATGTTGGAATCACTATAATAGTAGAAATGAATAAAAAGTTGAACTTTTTCCGTGGACGGGCGAGGTTCAGACTGTGATATGGATAGCGGAATGTATCAAGATATTTTTGCTACAAAATTTGTAGATATGTTTCCACGAACAAACGGAGACATTTTGGCACATACCATATTAGCTGGGACAGGTTCCAGATTACCGACATCAATCTGGACCTATCGAGCCATGTTGAAACGGTAGTTCTTTTGTCCCAACAGAAACCAGATGACACGATAGAGATCGACTTAGACTTAGATGAGCTGGATGCAACCAGTGCAGAGACGAAAGCGACCTATCAGGAAATCAAAGATTATGTGCTGAAAGAATTTGGCTTGAAGGTTTCAAATTTATATATTTCTCAAATCAAAGGGAAATGTGGAATCGAAGTAGGAGAGAACTATAATCTGCCAAAAACAGAAAATCCAAAAGTGCCACAGTGTCCGAAAGAGAAAGAAGATGCTATCAAGGCTGCCCTGAAATATTTTGCGATGATCTAAGGATATCGCTGATTTCAAGGAGGAATAACACATGAAAAGCACATTTGAAAAAATGGGTGGAACCTACACACTGGGAGCAAATGGAATTTACTATCCGAATCTTGTCAGTACAGATGAAGAACCGTATTATGGAAAATATGGAATAATGCGGAAAACGTATCTGAAAGGGCATCGTCCGGCAATATATTCTCTGTATATGTTGGAAGACAGGCTGACAGCACATCTGAATGCTGTGGATGATGAAGCACAGGAGAGAATGGACGTTCTGGTGCGTCAGATGATGGAGAAGCAAGGCGTTACGGAAGAATTAAAAGCTCGTGACCAAATGGCGTGGGTTGGAGCTGTAAATAACATCCGGAATGCAGCGGAAGAGATTGTGTTAAAAGAATTAGTGTATATTTAAAGCGTGGAAAGCTCCTTCGGGAGCTTTTTACCGTTTCTACAAACAATTTTTTCACGTGCCGGAAAGCAATCTATTTACATGGAACAGATGCAGAGCGAGAAAATATTGGAAGGTTATGATTCTTGATCAGCTTTTTTGCTATTGCTCTTTTGAAGATGGTAAAAAAACAAGTGATATGGTAAAATAATACTATTAGATTGAACAGACAGAAATGAGGAAAGTTGATGAATTAAGAAATGTAATTGCAAATCAAGTTGCCTGCGAATATAAGGCTTATGACTTTGGGGAAATCTGTAATGCATTCATTGATGATTTGATTAGATTAATGGAAAATAGTATTAAAAATGAACAAGGCAATTTTTAGTTGACACAAGGAGAACAGAAAAATATGAAAAAATATTACGCAGAAAGACATGGTTTACTTACAAAGCAACTACAGATAGATTTTGATGAGTTATTACAGTATTTCGGACAGGTATATAAATATTTTTGTGATAAAGAGTATTTTGAAGTGGCTACAAGAGGAGTGTGGAGGCAAATTCCTTATACGCAGGATTCGGAGCAGATTTTACCACCAAGTTTGTTGCCATCACCGGAAGTGTATTTTGCAACATGCTTACAGGATAAAGAGGTTTGGCCAATTTGGCAGTATCTTGAAGAATATGATGAGCAGACATTGTTTTCAGTGATTGAGATTTTATACGACCATATTGGTGTTTATAACTATGAAACAGATCAGTTTGAAAATGAAGCACAAAAGGAAGAATTTGCTGAACAAATTAATAATATCTTACGTGCATATAAAGAGGGATATTATCTTGAACCGACAAATGGATTTATAATGCAAATACCTAATGGTGCGTTGCGTGAACAGTTAGAATATGACGGTTCTGATTTACCCGATTCAGTATATGAGCAATTAGCAACAGCCACAGAAATGTATTATCGTTTTGATGCCAATTTGGAACAGAAAAAGAAAGCTATTAATATTCTTGCCGATATTTTGGAAAGTGAACGTGAAGAAGTAAAAGATACTTTAAATGCTGAGTATGAAGTTCCTAAAAATGAACATGATAAGTTGATTTTTGGTATAGTTAATGGTTATAATATTCGCCATAATCGTGCAGATCAAAAGAATGATTATAGCAAAGAAATATGGTATGATTGGATGATGCAATATTATACAAGCGTAATAATAGCATTTTACAAGTTGAAAAATAAGTATACCGATATTGATTTTTAAATGGTGAGTTAAATGATATCTCCCTAAGTGGAGTATAAACCTTTTCTCAAAAGGTGATGGTTTCGCTATTTAGCATAAAAAGTAACTTAGAAGTTTCAGAATTAAGTTAATCGTGCCATATGGCTTGATTATAAAAGCAAAGATAAAAACGCAACGTACATCTTTGATGTGCCAGAGCCGGTAGGTAGCCCGGCCGTCCTATATAAATAGGGTAAGTAACCTGCCCCTCCGGGTTGTCCATTCTTTGTTCAATCAATTTTAGGAGGGATTCTTATGGACAAAGTAAATGGAAAGCTGACAGTATTTTTTGAAGAGCCGTTTTGGGTGGGAATCTTTGAACGCATCGAAGATGGTAAACTATCTGTGGCAAAGGTAACATTTGGTGCAGAGCCAAAAGATTATGAAGTACAGGAATATATTCAAAAGTGCTATTTCAGTTTGAAATTCAGTTCGGTTGTTGAAACTGTTGTAAAGGATATCAAAAGAAATCCGAAACGGATGCAGCGGGAAGCAAAGAAGCAGATGCTGGAAACAGGCATTGGTACAAAATCGCAACAGGCGTTGAAATTACAGCAGGAACAGAACAAGCAGGAACGCAAAGAGAAAAGCCGCAAGAGAAAAGAAGCAGAAGAGCAACGAATGTTTGAACTGAAACAGCGCAAGAAAAGAGAAAAGCATAAGGGACATTAAAGTCCCTTGGGCTTTTACTCAAATCGAAAAGTGTTGAATAAAGATTTCGGGAGGTGTTTCTATGAAGAAAAAAGTACTTGCAATTATGTTAGTTGCCGTATCAATCATGTTGATTTCAGCGTGCGGAAAAAAAGAAAAATTGTACGAAATTCCTGATTTATCGCAGTATAAGACAGATTATGTAGGAGATTCTTCAAATGTTATAAATATTGTAAGCGGTCAAGAGTATCCAGAAGGATACTCATATGACAGTATAGAGATACAGTCTGAAATAGAGCCTTATGGATTAACAGTTTTTCTAAAAGATGAGCCGTCGGCAGCCAAACTTGAAGATGAATTGCAGGTTAATGCAGATATGACATTTGACTTAATTGGTAATTTGGGAACAATTGATTATAAAACAGCAGATAGCAAAGAAATTATTGCATCATATGAACGGTGATATATTTTTAGTCAACTTTTAGACAATTTGAAGAGCAGAATATAAAAAGGCGTATGGAAGTTTTGATTTCCATACGCCTTTTTGAAAGGAGTTTATTTTTGAACAAGAGATTTGTAAGAGCATGTTATCTACTCGAAGATGATTACAATTCCATATCATCTGCCGACAGTTTGCCCGCCAGATGCAAAGTTGTTCATCACTGTTCCATTGTTCGGAAATAGGATTCTGTCTGCCATATCGGCTGCTCTTGGGGTGTTTATCAATCCGTTCATATCCTTTTTCCTGTGTGGCAGAGGAAGTCAGATATTCTTTCTTTTTCCCAACTTTATAGCGATATTGCTTTTCCCATCCCTGTTTCTGAGCAGTTTTAAATTCAGAAGCAGTAAATCCTTTTTCTTCTCTATCTTTGATACAGAGATATTCTTTTTCGGTTTTATACTGCCATGTTCCATTTTCATTTAGTGGTCGGACAGTAAGAAGAATGTGTGCATGGGGATTGTGACCATCTGTATCGTGAATGGCAAAATCAGCACACATCCCCATATCTACAAAATTCTTTTTAATAAAATCCTGAAGAAGAGAAATATTGCTATTTTTATCCAACTCAACAGGGAGTGCGACAACAAATTCTCTTGCCAGTCGACTGTCTTTGGTCTTTTCGGTTTCTTCCACAGCGTTCCAGAGTTGTTCCCGGTCAATCCATTTGGAGTAATGAATGGGGAAAGCTGTTAAGAATTGCGGCAACTACAAATGCTCTTTCACAATATCAGAGTAGTGTAGTCATTTACAGTGATATTTTTTCAGAATATACACCGCTTGAACTCATGGTGCTTGAAATTCTAGTTTGCACCCTGATTTGTACTTTTGTAGGTGTTCTGATGTTTTTTCTCAGTCTCTATATGAATAAGATCATTGCAGTTGCCGGAGGACTTGCATTGGCGATTGCTTTATTTCCTGTATTGAATATGCATCCATTAATCAGGTATAAACTGGCAAAATTTATACCTACGGGGTACTTCAAAAGACTTCCTTTGCAGGAGACTGACGTATGTGATATGATTCAGTATATTGAAAAGGAAAGTCTGGTGATATGAAAAATGCGTATTCTGTTATGCGATGATGATACTCTTGTGTTGGAACAATTAAAGAAATTGCTGGAATATTTTTTTGAAAATGTACATGTAAAAATCCCGGAAATTGTATCATATACAAGTGGTGAGGAACTTCTAAAGGATAAAGAGCAAAAAGATATTGTCTTTCTGGATATTGAAATGCCAGGCGTAGATGGAATATATGCTGGAAATGAATTGAAGACAGAGAACAGAAATGTGATTATTTTTGTTGTTACTTCATATTCTGAATATTTGGATGAAGCTATGAAGTTCCACGTATTTCGATATATTTCAAAGCCATTAGATGAACAACGGGTTCTACGCAATTTTAAAGATGCATTGGTATGCTATAATACGATGACAAAGGAAATTCCGATTGAAACTCATGAAGGCGTTTATACAATGCCATCATCCTATATGATTGATAAGTACGGCGCTGAAGTCCTCCGGGAGTTGGAGGAAGAAAAACAGAATAAGGAAGAAAAAGAAGCGGCAGTTTCCTGAAATACAAAATGTAAATCAGACTGTCGCTTTTTTGTGAAATTATTCGGCTGCGTTATCTTTTACTTCTGCAAGCATAATCTGCTCAAGTCGGTCAATATCTGGAAATACCACTTTTTTTCCTCTGGAATGAAGTTGACGAATTTTTTTCATACGTGTTGTTACTTCTCTGTGAATGGAATGCTTAACAGGAACCGGATTATTATTTCGAGTATGTATATGGTCAAGATAGTACTCTCTGATTGGAAACATATTCTGGAGAAGAAAAGCAGCTTCTTTTCCATCAAATTCACCTAAAACAATCGTTAGGCATTTTCCGTATTTAGCCACCTGTTTATCGTGTATTGCTTTAAACTTTTCTACACGAGAACTGAGTGGAACCATCCATAACAGAGAAGTTTTATTGTCACGCAGACAGTAAAAAGTAGGACGGTATGTACCGCCCTCTTTGTTCTGCATTAAGTTGGAATCCTGTACTTTTTCAAAGTATTCATCTTTGATATGGTAAACGTATCCTTCTTGATATATCATGTTTATCACCTATAAAATAAGCCCTGCCATGCGGCAGGACCGAAATTTTCGAGCCGGACATTTATTAGACGCTTCCGGTGAGCGAACAATATTTTCGAGCCGATCACTTATAAGCCGCCAACGGTGGGCGAACAATATTTTCGATGACAGAAATCCTGTCTCTATCATTATTATATGGTTGTGGCGAAAATATGTCAATAAAAAATAAAAAGAAGTATTGAAAATAGTTGGAACAATTACTAAAATGAAGTTGGGACAATAAAACAGAGTTGTATTGCGAGGAAGATTATGAAGAATAAAAAGATTAAATGCGATATATATACCAGAGTATCCACAACCATGCAGGTAGAT